>Ga0247825_10000170_pt1 | contig 38580 bp, 32 predicted proteins | sample 13C_Vanillin_Day_FD_194413 | JGI IMG/M metagenome (GOLD analysis project Ga0247825, IMG submission 194413) | Soil microbial communities from agricultural site in Penn Yan, New York, United States - 13C_Vanillin_Day48 | ecosystem: Environmental > Terrestrial > Soil > Agricultural land | place... | reverse complement strand
CGTCGAGTACGCGGAGCGCGTTATAGAGGTTGGCCGCAACTGTGGATGGTTCGCTTTCACTGCCTACCCGCTCGATACGCAACGCAGCTGACGAGGCGAGAGCAATCCGATCTTCTGTGGCCACGAGCAGCCCGACGCGCTGCCCACGGGCGAGCGCCTCAGCCGCGTCGGCCGATATGCGCGCCGTCATCCCGGAGTTCGAGCCTTCGTAGAGCGTGAGCGGGGCGCGAGGGGAGTAGTGCTTCGCGAGCAGGCCGGGAGACTTCATTGGTGCTGCGCCATGCCCGGCTGCACCCTGCTCGACTGGATGGCGCTCGACTGCATGGCGCATTCGCGCATCCGGCAGGACGCCACGAATCATCTCGAGAGTTACGGCACCGGGTCGCAGAATTGTGGGAACCGCCTCGGTGAGATCGAGCACCGTGCTTTCCACGCCAACCTCGGTCGGACCGCCGTCGATGATCAGGTCCACACGTCCGTCCAGATCCTGAAGCACGTGCTCGGCTCTCGTCGGGCTGGGACGTGAGAACAGGTTCGCGCTGGGAGCTGCGATCGGAACGGCCGCGGCTTTGATCAATGCATGGGCAATGGGATGAGCTGGAACGCGAATCGCCACGGTCCCCAGGCCGGCGGTGACCAGCGTGGGAACCGCGCTCGATCGGTGCAGCACCAGCGTCAGCGGTCCCGGCCAGAAGCGTGCTGCCAGCGCGGCGACAGCGGGCGGAACATCCACGGTGAGCGGCCCAATCTGGTTGACGTCGTGGACGTGCACGATGAGCGGATCCTCGGCCGGCCGGCCCTTGGCAGAGAAGACTCGCTCGATGGCGACGGGATCTAGCGCATGCGCGCCAAGGCCGTAGACGGTCTCCGTGGGAAACACGACCAGCCCTCCAGCGCGCAGGATGGCGGCCGCGCGCGCGATGCCGGCGGGATCGGGCCGGCGGGGATCGAGCGTGAGGACGTCGGTCACGATTCGGAATCGTACCCCTTCTCAGTTTTGCCGCCTGAGGCACGGGGCCGTCACGTTTCAGCTACAGGGGCTTTCCACCCTGCCGATATGGAAAGCAGTGGCACGTCTTTCCCCCTGTCCCGCCGGCCGCGCTGCGTGTTGAAGACGTGCCGGTGAACGATTCGACCGCCGGGTCGCGGCGCACCCGTGTGCTCGTCGCCGACGACCGCGAGAGCGTCCGCTCGCTCTTCCATCGCGTCCTCAGCGCTGACGGTCACGACGTGGCCGTGGCCTCCGATGGTGCATCCGCACTGGCTGCGGTTCATCGGCAGCGTCCCGACGTCGTCCTCCTCGACGTTGCCATGCCGGTCATGGACGGTCTCGAGGTCTGCCGCCGGCTGAAGGCCGATCCCGAGACGCGGCTGACGCCGATCGTGCTGGTGTCCGGACAGACGGAATTGGCCGATCGAATCAACGGCATCGAGGCGGGCGCCGACGAATACCTCTCGAAACCGGTCCATCCCCACGAACTGCGCGCCCGCGTGCGCTCCCTGTCACGCGTCAAGCAGCTGATCGACGCACTGGACTCCGCAGAGTCGGCCTTCGTCGCCCTGGCTCTCACGATTGAGGCGCGAGACCCGTACACGAACGGGCACTGTGAGCGCCTCTCGCGTACAGCGGTGAACCTCGGGCGCATGCTCGGGCTTGGCGACGAAGACCTTCACGCGCTTCACCGTGGCGGCTACCTGCATGACATCGGGAAGGTGGGCGTGCCCGACTCGGTGCTGCTGAAGCCTGGACCGCTGACGGCGGAGGAATTTGCGCTGATGCGCCGGCATCCGGAGATCGGCGACACGATGTGCGCGCCGCTGCAGTCGCTGCGCACCGTCCGGCCGATCATCCTCAGCCACCACGAGCGCATCGACGGCAGTGGCTATCCAGGTGGACTGAAGGGCGATCAGGTCCCTCTCCTCGCCCAGATTGTCGGCATCGTCGACGTCTACGACGCGTTGACGTCGCAGCGGCCCTATCGCGCTGCGCTCAGCCGTGACGAAGCGATCAAGTTCATCGTCGAGGATACACATGCCGGACGCTTCAATCCGGCTTACGTCGAGGCGTTCTTCGAGACGCTGACCCCTGCCGCGGCTCCCGCCTAGCGGTATTCGATACAATCGGGGGATGCCGTATCCCGAACCCTTCATCGCGCCGATGCGCGCGGAGCTGACGCGTCTTGGCGTCAAGGAACTCCGGACACCCGAACAGGTTGACGACGCCGTGCGTAGTGACGGCACGGTGATGATCGTCGTGAATTCCGTCTGCGGCTGCGCCGCGGGCAAGGCACGCCCGGGCATCGCGCTCGCCCTGCAGCACGCGCGCACGCCGGATGTTGCCGCGACCGTCTTCGCCGGCGGCGACGTCGAGGCAACCGATCGCGCGCGACAATACTTCGCGCCCTATCCGCCGTCGTCGCCCTCGATCGGGCTGCTTCAGGACGGCAAGCTCGTGTTCATGATGGAACGGCGGGACATCGAGAACCGGGACGCCGCGTCGATTGCCACGCGGCTGACTGCGGCGTTCGACGAGCACTGCAAGTAGGGCACCCCTTTCACGGGTGCCATCCGCTAGCCTCCGCGCGTGTGCATCTCCAGGTGCGGGTCGCGCTTGAGACGGTCAACCGGAATGAGCGGCGATCGGTCCCTTGCCGACAGGCGCTCTTCGGCTCCACGATCGCTTCGCACTTCCCACGTCGCCCGGATCAGCTGCGCGAGCTGATCGTCCGTCGCCTCGCTGCGCAGAGGACGACGAAGGTCGGTGCCATGGGCGGCATAGAGGCAGAGATACCAGAGCCCGTCCGCGGTCAGCCTGCTTCGATCGCAGGAATGACAGAACGGCTCGGTGGTCGACGAGATGATCCCGAAGACCGCCCCATCCGGGAGCTTGTATCGGTCGGCTGGAGCGGACGATGACTCATAGACCTCAGTGATCGGCCCGTAATGCGCCTGGAGCCGCTCGAGCATTTCCCGCCGCGAGATGACGCGAGGCATCGACCAGTGGGTGGCTCCGCCCACATCCATGTACTCGATGAATCGCACTTCGCCGCCGTGACCGCGCGCGAACTCGATCAGGTCCACGAGCTCGTCGTCATTGACGTCGCGGATGACGACCGTATCCAGCTTGAGTCCCGGAAAGATCGGCGCCGCGACGGAGATTCCCTCGAGCACGCGGTCGAGCTCGTCGAATCGTGTCAGGCTCCTGAAGCGATCAGGCCGCAGCGTGTCGAGACTGACCGTCAGGCGGTGGAGGCCCGCCTCGCGCAGGGCGGCAGCCTGCGGCGCCAGCAGCACTCCGTTGGTCGTCATCGCCAGGTCCCGGATCGACGGCCGCGCGGCCAGCCGCCGGATCAGATCGGGAAGGTCGCGGCGGAGCAGCGGTTCACCACCCGTGAGCCGCACCTTGTCCACGCCGAGCGTCGTGAAGACGTCCACGAGGCGCTCGATCTCTTCGAAGTGCAGGATGTCTTCGCGCGGCAGCCACACGTAGTCCGGCTCGGGCATGCAGTAGCTGCAGCGCAGGTTGCAGCGATCCGTGACCGAGATACGGAGATTGCGAAGCGGCCGATTCTGCGTGTCGAGGAGCACTGAGACGATTATCTCCCGCCTTCGCGTACCGCGCTGCGGCTGGACCGGACGGGCAGAAAGGGGAGGGAAGTGCGCTGATTCTCAAACGTGGCGCTCCAACGACCCGGAACCGGCGTATCGCAGGCAGGGCAGCAACCGTTGCTGGTGACCCGGTAGTCCCGAATCAGGTATCCGGACCTGTGGATCAGGCGCTCGCCGCACTGGTGGCAGCGCGTGTCCTCGAGATCGCCCACGCGGCCCGGAAGGTTCCCTGCGTAGACGAAACGCAGACCGGCATCCCGGCCGATATCGGCCGCATGGTGGAGCATCGCCGGGGTCGTGTTGGCGGCGTCCATCATCCGGTAATCCTGATGAAAGGCCGTGACGTGCCAGGGAATATCCGGCGAGACATCGGCGATGAATCGCGTAAGGCCTCGCAGTTCTGATTCGCTGTCGTTGAAGCCCGGGATGAGCAGCGTCACGATCTCGACCCACACGCCTGACGCATGGAGCCATGCGATCGTGTCGAGGATCGGCTGCAGGCGGCCGCCAAGCTCCCGGTAGTGCTTGTCGTCAAAGCTCTTGAGATCGACCTTGTACAGATCGATCAACGGCCGCAGGTATTCCAGGACTCGCGTGGTGCCGTTGCCATTCGAGACGAAGCCGGTGACGAGCCCCTGCTCTCGCGCGTGTTTGAACACCTCGACCGCCCACTCCGCCGTGATGAGCGGCTCGTTGTACGTCGAGACCATGATCTTCGCGCCCTGGCGCAGCGCATCCTGAACCATGGCGGAAGGAGTCGTATCGCGCGGCGGTGCCGACGCGTCAGGGTCTCGCAGCGCCTGCGACGTGACCCAGTTCTGGCAGTAGCTGCAATGCAGGTCGCAGCCCAGCATGCCAAAGCTGTACGCGAGGGCGCCAGGATACGCGTGAAAGAACGGCTTCTTTTCCACCGGGTCGCACTGCACTCCGGCGACGTATCCCCATGGCACGCGAAGCGCCCCGCCGTCGTTGAAGCGGACCTTGCAGACCCCCATGGCGCCGTCCGGGATCGGGCAGCAGTGACCGCAGGCGTAGCACCGGACGCGCGGCTTGCCGGTGGAACCGCCGTCGATCGTCTCGACCAGCTCCGGCGCTGCCGCACGCGTCCGCGCCGTGAGAAGGTCCTGCAGTGTCGGCATGTGCTCTCTGATCGTACGCGATGAGCCAAGCGACCGCCGGCGGCCCCGCATAGACTCTTAAAAGGCCGACCTGAAGGTCGGCCCTTACCAAATGCACGTCGTTGTGATCGGCTCAGGTGTCTTCGGCGTCTGGACCGCGTATCACCTGCATGCCCGAGGGGCAGCGGTGACGCTGGTCGATGCCTACGGGCCTGGACATTCGCGGTCGAGCTCAGGCGACGAGACCAGAATCGTGCGCTGCGGCTACGGCCCGGACGCGATCTATTCAGAGATGGCCCGGCGATCGCGCGACTCCTGGCGGGAGCTTCACGGTCGTCTCGGGCAGGGGGAAGGGCTCTGGTACGAGTCCGGAGTGCTGTGGATGGCCGCCGGAGCCGATGCTTACACGGCTGCGACGCGCGAGACGCTGACGCGCCTCGGCATGCCACCGGACACGCTCACCCCCGCCGACGTCCGCAACCGCTTTCCAATCTTCAATACCGATGGCATCGAGATCGCGCTGCTGGAACGCGAGTGCGGCGTCGTCGCCGCTCGCCGCGCTGTGCGCATGCTGGCGGGCGACCTCGAACGCAACGGCGTGAGGACGCGAACAGCGCGTGTCGAGACACCCGAGTCTTCCATCGTACGCGCGGTGCGTTCGAGCGATGGCGGGAAGATTGACGGCGACCGATTCGTCTTCGCGTGCGGGGCATGGTTGCCGGGTCTGTTTCCACGCGTGCTTCGGAATCGCATCCGTCCCACGCGCCAGGTCGTCGCGTATTTCGGGACACCAGCCGGCGACGTGCGCTTTGCATCTGCGCACATGCCGGCGTGGATTGATTTTCCCGCAGGCATCTACGGCACGCCCGATGTCGATGGACGCGGAATCAAGGTTGGCATCGACGAGCACGGCGGCCCGATCGATCCGGATTCCGACAACCGCGTGCCCGATCCGTCGAGCCTCGAACGCGCCCGGTCGTGGCTGGCGCATCGCGTTCCCGCGCTGGCCGGTGCCCCGGTGGTCGAGACGCGCGTGTGTGCCTACGAAAACACCGACACGGGCGATTTCATCATCGATCGACACCCGGACCACGAGAACGTCTGGATCGCCGGCGGCGGATCGGGTCACGGATTCAAGCACGGCCCGGCCGTAGGGGAGCTGGCCGCGCGAATGGTCCTCGATGGTGCGCATCCCGATGCACGGTTTGCACTCGCGAGCCGAACCGCCGATGCGCGCCGCGCGGTTTATTGAGATGATTGGATCAATGAGGATCCTGGTGACCAATGATGACGGCGTGCACGCGGAGGGCATTCGCGCCCTGGCGGATGCGCTGAGGCCTCTGGGTGACATTACGGTCGTTGCCCCTATTCAGGAGGCGAGTGCAATCGGCCATGCGTTGACTCTGCGCCGGCCGTTGCGCATCGAGACCATCAGCCCAAATGTGTTTGCGATCGACGGGACGCCGACAGATTGCGTCAATATCGCCATCACCCATGTTTTGAAGGACAAGCCCGACCTCATCGTGTCCGGCATCAACAAGGGGTGGAATCTCGGGGACGATGTGACGTATTCCGGAACGGTATCGGGGGCGCTCGAAGGGGCGCTGCTGTCGATTCCGAGCATTGCCGTCTCGGCCGCGCGTATCGGTGACACCTCGGAGTTCGGGCCGTCGGCTCGTGCGGCGGCGATCGTGGCCGAAGCCGTGCTCGATCGCGGGATGCCGAAGTTCACGCTGCTGAACATCAACGTGCCGGCCGGGGGGAACCTGGGCTTTCGCGTCACGGTGCAGGCGAAGAGGAATCACGTGACATCGGTGACAAAGCGTCTCGACCCGCGTGAGCGGCCGTACTACTGGATCGAGGAAGGCCTCAACGAGTGGGAACCGCACGATCGGTCGGACTATCAGGCCGTTCGTGATGGTTACATCTCGATTACACCGCTTCAACCTGACATGACGGCGCATGACGCGCTTCGCTACGTGGAGGCGCTGCCGCTCACCGATCAGCCGGTTCGCTCGTAAGACCTCAGTGTCCTTCCTCGCGGTGCTTCTTCTCGTACTCCCACTGCGCCACGTCCTTGTCTTTCTGTACTCTCTTGGCCGCCTGGCGCGCTTTGTTGAAGTTCAGCTGACGCGTGTTCTCGGAGCTGACGGCGACGTGCGAGAGCAGGCGTTCGAGATCGCCGCTCTTGCACTTCGGACACGCGGGCGTGTCGCCGGTCCTCACGAGCTGCTCGAACTGATGGCGGCAGCCCCGGCACTCGTATTCGTAGATCGGCATGGGGAATTTATAGCCTGTAAAGCCCGAACTCCCAACTCACAGCACACACGGTATACTGAAGGTTCGTCGGGGCGTGGCTCAGCCTGGTAGAGCGCTCGGTTCGGGACCGAGAGGTCGCTGGTTCGAATCCAGTCGCCCCGACCATGAAATCAACGACTCAGGCCGATTTTCCTTCGGGGATGATCGGCCTTTCGTTTTTCTGAACGTTGCCCGAGGTTGGTAGGTGATGCGCCTCGATCCCACGAGCTAGCGGTGCGGCTTTCGGCGTTCTAGAGCGTCAGGCACGCGAGCGCGAACATCTGCCGGCAACGACTCCATATCCGTAGCCCACGTATGGCCGCAGTATTCGCACGTCCACGTCATCACGGTAAGACTCTTCACAACGAGCATGCAGCCGTCGTGATGACACTTGGGGCAGACGAAGTGAAGGGGGCGGTTGGTGTTCGGCATTGGCTTGAACAGGCCGATCCTAGCCAAGCACGACAATCCCGATCAAGCGTGAGCATGGAACTGAGCAGCGACCGCGCGCCTCTACGCCGTCTCCTGGACCTACTGGCTTACGCATTAGGCCAAGGGAACCGGCTCACGACCGCCGCGGCAGACTCGACGCTGCCCAACCCGTAAGCGGTAATCCAGTGAGGTGGTGCATCTGCTGCGCACTTGCTCGTGTGGTGATCCGTGGGCACCCCGCCGAGCACGTTACCGCCAGCACAAACATTCCTGGCGCGTCGTTCCACCCCTCGGGAATGACCATTAGCTCCGCTTTGCTTCCGCAGTGCGCGCAGGTGATCTCGGCCACATTTCCTGTTTGGATGATGCCGTTCGAGTGTAACGAGAGCGAATCAGCGGGGCGACTCATGCGGCGGGGCAACGTGTCATCGGCGCTTTCGACGGCGTCTCTCGGGCCGGTCCTTGGCTGTGTCAGGCGGAACGACGCGAACGCCGCCTGTCAGTCGCGGCAGATCGATGTCATCGATGGGATCGGTGGATCGCACTTCGATAGCCGCACCCATTTCCGCCAGTTGCAGCCCCAAGGCGTCGGTGACTTCGTAGATGTGGCCGGGGACGTATTGACTCAGGGGGTGGCCCTCGATGACCCCGGAGAGGGCCTTCAAGATTCGGACTCGCACGTAACGGCGATATTACTGTAAGAACTTGCAGTGCAAAGCTCTGCCATAGAAGCACTTAGCACATTTGTAAAGAACCCGACTGATGCCACCCCCAGTTCCGTAACGTTCCCCTCCCGCATCGTTAGGGGGTTAGAACACTTACGGAACGCTAGCGAGCAAGGGGAGGGGCCAATGGATGCGGAACGGTCATCGCAAGCAGACCATCCGTCCCATGAGGTGGTCACTCACGTCGCTGCGGCAACTCCAGCAGCACGATATCCGAGTGTTCCTGCACCCGTTCGAGCACGACGCCGTCTCCGCCGGGCGTGACGTCGAAGTCGCGTACGACAAAGTCAGAGGGCAGGTCGGTCAGCTGCCGCTCGGCGCCCGTCTGGAGATCGACGAGCCAGAGGTTCTTGTGCTGAACGTCGCCTTTGAGCACCAGTAGTTTCCGTCCCGGCATCATGGCGAGATGCCTGGCTCCGCGGGTCAACGTCAGGGGAGGGAACTCGTGCGGGCTGCCATCCGGCTTCACCGCCTTGACCGTGAACGTCGTGCCGATGTCACGGCCTGAGTAGGCGACGAACGTGCCATCTGGCGCCCACACCGGATCGAGTGAGTACTCGCGGACCAACGGCATGGGTGCACTGCCGTCAAGGGGGACGTTGAACAGCTGCGGCGTGCCGTTGACGGTTGCGGCGATGGTCACCACGCGCCCGTCCGGAGCCCACGCCGGAGAACCCTGCAGCTCGAGCGAGTGTGCGAGGACGCGAGCTTCCGTGCCGTCGGCGTTTGCCACGTACAGCAGTCTCTGGCCCTTCTGTCTGACAGCGAACGCAACGCGGCGTCCGTCCAGCGTCACCGCAGGCGCGCCGATCACTCTGGCCTCAGGCGCGCTCCAGAGTTCAGCGGCTCGCTCTCCATTCAGCCTCCAGAGCGTGTCGCCGTTGCCTGTCGAGGAAACATAGAAGAGGACGTCGCCGCCGAGCCTTGGCGACGATCCCTTTCCGGTGTTCAACGCAATGCGCCGGGCGGCTGACATGTCCGCGCCCTGCGCCCCGATCGGCACCTGCCAGAGGCTCCCTTTCGGGTTGGCGAGTGTGGCGACGAGCCGCCGGCCGTCTGCGCTTCCAGCGAGGGAGGTGTACCGATCGAGTCCCGTCGTCAGCCGGCGCGGCGTCCGTTCTTCGACATCGATGCTATGGATCCATGGCCCGGACTCGTCCGGGTCGCCCGCGAGGTAGAGCAGCGTCCGCGAGTTCAGGAAGACCGGATGGCTGACGCGCGATTCGTGATGGGTGATCCGTTCGGGTGTTCCGCCATTTGGACGGATACGCCAGATGTCCCAGACATCTCCATGGTCTCGCGGCACTCCCTGAACGAAATAGATGAACTCTCGATCCGGAGACCACAGTTGGAAGTGCGCGTGCAGATCTTTTGGAGCCGCAAAGATCTGTCGCGCACTCGGAGACTGAGATGGCGAGCGGACGAAGGTCGGATCGCCATCGGTGGCCGTGTGATAGACGAGCGTGCCGTCCGAGGCCCAATCGAACTCGACACCCTCGAGGTAGAGCTGAGGCTGGCCGCCAAGTACTGGGACAGCCCACACCCCGATCTCCTTCTCTTTTGTACTGGCACCGTCTGGCGGACGAACCCAGAAGGTCACGAAATTCCCATCGGGAGAAAAAGCGAGTGAGCGAACCGAAGGATTGACCAGGCCCGGCACACTCCCGCGCGTCAGGTTGTAGAACTGGCCGACGCCAACCTGTGTGACCCAGACGTCCATCCGCCCATCACGATCGGACAGAAACGCGACAAACCGTCCGTCGCGCGAGATCGCCGCGGCCTGTTCGATGCCGTCGAAATCGGTCAATGGTGAAAAGCGGGCGTCCGCCAGCGGATCCGCCGGTGTGCTGCCTCCGGGCGCCCGGTAGTACCAGATCGCGACCGCTGCAAGGACGAACGCGCCAGCCCCAGCCATTGCCACCCACCGTCGTCGCCACGAGCCAGGAGTGGAGGCAGATTCAGCCGCGCGGGTACCGTCCGGAAGGCTGTCTGACTCGGCCACGAGCAGGCGACGATTTCGCGCCCACGAATCGAGGTCGGTCTTGAACGCGTAGACCGATCCGATCTTGTCGTGAACGTGCCGGTGGACCGGCATGCCTTCCCGCTTCTCCCACCGCTGGACGGTCGTGACGTCGCGCCTCATGTACGAGGCGATTTCTTTCCAGGAGTCCAGCCGATCGTCCGGGGGCCGATCAGCGACGGGTGAGGAGCCTTGGGAAGGAGGACCGGTCATATGCGCGGATCTGGCGTGTCCGGGGACGCGATTGTAGCGTCCGCCGGGTGGTGCGGCAATCGACGGCATTCCACGGCAGGCCTGCATTTCCGCGCAGTTGCCGCTGCTTGCGGCTTGTCGGTCGATCGAGCGCTGCCTATCGTGCGACTCGGCTCCCGACCGGGGGCAATGGAGGAGACGATGACGTCACGTTCGATTCGAGTTGTGCTTGTTGGGCTGGCCATCCTGGGCGCCGCTGTCATGGTCGGAAACGTCCAGGCGACGCCGGCGTCCGGATTCTCGAGTACCACCCTCGCGCTGGGTCGCTTTGACCAGATCGACACCAACAACCTTGTGTTCTCTCCGGAGTCGACCAAGTTCCACCGCGATCTCTGGCTCTCGTTCCAGAAGACGAAGGGCCCGTCAGACCTGTACGTCCAGAGCAACGTCTGGGCCCCCGGGGGGACCTCCGGCTGGCACACGCATCCCGGCCACAGTCTCATTACAGTGACGGCCGGAACTGTAACCGCCTACGAAGGCGACGACCCCTCATGCACGCCGCATGTCTACACCGCCGGGATGGGGTTCGTGGACGCGGGCGGGGACCACGTGCACGTTTTGCGAAACGAAGGGTCCGTCGAGGCGCGGACGATCACCGTCCAGCTGATTCCGGCCGCCGCAACCCGACGCATCGACGCCAACGCAAATCCGGCTTGCTCGTTCTGATGAGCGCAGTCTTCATTTCAATCCGGGCGGCGCCCCTCCAGACCCCGCGTCCCGTCTTTTCATGCCAGTCCGGGCCTGCAGCGCTTCGATTTGCACAACGAATTCTCTGCCGGTCTTCTACTGAACTCGCGGTCGCCCTTTTCACAACGCCGCCGGGGTTGTGTGAAACCTGCCTGTGGTGTCGGCACGATTTCCGGGCGGCTGTTTGCAAGGTCGGCACGGTTTGCCAGCGTGAAACCGCTCTGAACAGACGAGGGAGCACCCTTCTGGGATCCGTTGTGACTGGCTGTCACCTTTTTTCATAACGCTGTCATGACTCCTGATTTGCGCCGCGTCACGATGCACGCCCAGGAGGAAACAGTCATGTATGACATCGACAGACGACGATACGACATGCTCGTGCGGGTTCGGGACTTCGGCGCGAGCTACGGGCATCTGTTCCCGGACACCAGCCTCGCGGCGAAGGCGTTCACGGCGGTGGCGACACACGTCGGGGAGATCGAGGCACATGATCTCGCGGCGGCGTCGGCAACCGTCTCCGCGCGAGCGACGAGAAAGCGTGAGGCGCGCGATGCGCTGATCGAGCGGCTCACGTTGATCGGCAGGACTGCCCAGGTGCTGCCGGACGTGGACTCGGAGTTCAGGGCTCACTTCGTAGTCCCACGCGAAACGAACGATGCGCTCCTGCTGACGTCGGCGCGGCAGTTCGCGAAACACGCGGCTGCCGTGACGGCGCAGTTCGTTGCGCACGGGATGCCGTCGGCGTTCCTCGAAGATCTCGGCACACTGATCGGGAATCTCGAGAAGGCCGTGCGCGATCGCGGGATGGGCCGTGACGAGCAGATGACGGCGCGCAAACGGCTCAAGGAGGCGATGGCCGGAGGGCTTGCGGCCACGCGTCAACTCGACGTCATTGTGGCGAACCACCTCGCGTCAGACTCTGCGCTGCGCGATGTGTGGAAGCGCAACAGGCGCATCGAGTACCCCGCGCCGGTACGGAAGGGGGCGACGAAGCCCGCGAGCGATGAGGGCGAGGTACCACCGGCGGCATCGGAGCCTCCTGTGGCGGCGTGAGCAGGCAACAACGGCGGGGTCAGCGCGGCTGGCCCCGCCTCGCTCAAGAGCTGCGTCAGTCGATCATTACCGGAACCGGTCTACTGCCGACACATCACAACGAGCCGGACTGCCAGGGCCCGGTGATGGCGACCGTGATACCCGGATGAAAGATATTCGCAAACAGCCATTGCCCGTTGGGGGAGTAGCAGGGGCCCGCCCACTCCGATCCCGTGAAGTCGCCGGTAATCCCATTCCGCTCGCCGCGGAGCCGGACGTTGTTCAGCGCAAACGGAAAGATCTCGCCATTCGTCGTCAGGCCGTGCAGGAACTCGTCACCGCCGCCGTCCTCGCAGAGGACCAGGCCGCCGCGCGGGCTGACGGTGATGTGATCGGGTTTGTTGAGGACGTCCTTACCCGGCGACTGGAAGAGAAGCGAGATCGTCTCGCCAGCCGGATCGTAGACCCAGATTTGTCCCTGGCCCCGGCCGCCGTCAGTCGAGACGATGTAGATCTTTCGATCGTTGCCGTACCAACAACCCTCCAGGCGCGCAAACGTCGCGGCGCCCTTGCTGCGTCCCTGAGCCCACACGAAGTCATCCGGACAGCGGCGATCCGGATTATCGGGTCTGGCGATAGGCATCCACTCCACGTCGAAGGTTGTCCCGTTCGCATAATCGGCACCGAGATCTGCTTTCGGCCGGCTCCTTACAGTCAGCATGAACAGTCGGCCACCGGCAGCCAGTCGGCCCTGTTCGCGAGGCTCGAAGCGGTAGAACCCTGCCTTGTTGCGGCCCCCGCCGAAGAATCCCGTGACCGACGCCCCTGGATCCTCCGTTTCGTACACGTAGCCTGTGATGGGATCGATCGCCACCGCCTCATGGGAGAACCGCCCCATGTCCCGAATCGGCGTCGGAGCAGCCGCACCGTGGGCCGGAACCTCAAAGACGTAGCCATGCGGCAGACCGGCCGTGTCGGTGGTTTCCTCGCACGTGAGCCAGGAGCCCCACGGTGTCACCCCGCCCGCGCAGTTCCGCATGGTTCCGCTGAGGCTGGCGCGCCCGGAGACGAAGCGCCCAGCCTCCGTGTCGAACTCGAGCGTCGTCGTCCCGCCGTGCGCATCCGCGTCGTATGAAACGCCGCAGAACGGCGCGCCCTTGTCCGTCTCGTGATTGCGCACCAGCCGCACGAGCCCCGGCCCGGCCGCGAACGCGCCCATCCCATCGTGCTTGCCCGGTGTAATGCACCCGTCGGCGAGACGATCGCCCGCCCACCCGAAGCTGACGTACCGGAAGCCTTCAGGCAGCTTCAGCAGCGGGAGCCCAGTGGCTTCATCCAATGCATCAACGAGCGGCCCGTAGCCCGCAGTGCGGAGCCCGCGGATACTCCCGGCCTGCGACAGTCCTTCCGCCCGGGCGAGGAGTGCCTGCAGTGGCATCAGCGCCGCCGTCGCGGCTGCACCCTTGAGAAATGAACGACGGTTGATTGCAGACACGACTTTCCCCTGCAAACGCGACCGCACGTGAGCGGCGGGCGCGACGTACCGAATTGAATTGTGAGAGATCGAGGCCGCCGGTGCGGCGCTGTTGTAGTTTCGCCCGCATCCGCGGTTTGTCAATGACGCCGCGGATTCTGAGATGCGGCCGTCCTGTTTATCTTGCGTTCATCTTCGTCGTGATACCGCCGGCCAGGACACCGGGTGTTGTCAGTCGATCTTCACCCGACGGCGGAACTGCTGGTTCTCGTTGCAGATCGCCTCGATGATCTCTTCGTCCACCGACAGCCGCTGATTGATGCGCACGGTGAACGGCTTCGTGTACGACTTGGGATCCTCGACGGTGATGTCGATTTCCAGCTTGCCGTATATCGGGCGCCGGAAGCGCTCGGTGAACTTCGCCTGCTGGCTGTAGGGGCTGCCCCAGACATCCAGCCAGCCATCGAACGGTCCGTCTTCGGCTCCGCGAAGGTTGTTGGTCTCGACGACGAGCGTGTTGCCTTCCCATCGGCCGATCGAATAGCCGTACCAGAAAGGCTGCGGTTCACCCTGTGGCGGCAGCTTGCGGCCGTCCGTGTAGATCGTCCGAAGCCCGTAGTTCGCCTCGTAGATGATGTAGATGGCTTTCGGTGTCTGAACGATCTCGCGGGGCTGCGGCTGCATGTGGAACTGCGTGATGCCCATCGGCATGCAGTTGGCGTCGGGGTTGTCCTTCGCGTCGGAAGATTCGCGCGCCTTGCGGATCCCGGCTGCCCACGGTGTGAACGGAAGACCGCCTTTGATGTTGTTGCCAAGATCGAAGAAGTTCGCAACCGGCGGCGACTTGGGGTCCGGTGGGAACGGTGAGACGGGCGGTTCCACCGGGATTCCGGGTGGCCGGCCGGAGGGGACGGGCTTACCGTCCAGCTCGCCGACGTTCCGCTCGCCAACGATGCCGGCGATACGCGCCGGCACCGGCTCGGGATCGGCGCGCATCCACAGGCCGGACAGATCGGGCTTTCCGTCCGCCGCGCGCGGCGGCGCCGCGTTGATCCGGACCTCTCCCTTGGCGTCCCGCGGCACGCCGCGTTCCTGAAACTTCGGCCACTGGGCCGCGAGGCTGACGGATCCGGCGACGGCAAGCGCCACGGCGGCAAATATGACCCTCTGCATGCGCCGGATTATAGAATGCACGCATGCCGCTCCTCACACGCCGAACTGGCACCGCACTCCTGCTGACCGCCGCTGCCGTGCTTGCGGCCTCAATCTCGTTGATACACGCGCAGGCGCCGCCGCGCGCGCCGTCGTTTCAGGTCGATCCCAACTGGCCGTCGATTCCGAACAACTGGGTGCTCGGCGAGGTGACGTCGATCTCGGTCGACAAGCAGGATCACATCTGGGTGCTGCACGTGCCGCAGTCGATTCCCGAGGCGCAGCGCGCGAACGCGGCGCCGCCGGTGCTCGAGTTCGATCAGAGCGGCAAGCTGCTGGCAAGCTGGGGCGCACCGGCGGACGGCTCGCCCTGGCCGGGCCGTGAGCACGGCATTTTCGTCGACGACAACAACTTCGTCTGGATCGGCGGGCGCGCCGGCTGGCCGCGGGCGACGACGCCGGGCGTCAGCGACGACATGATCCTGAAGTACACGACGGCCGGGAAGTTCGTGATGCAGATCGGCAAGAGCGGGCAGAGCAAGGGCAATCTCGACACCGACAACGTGCATCAGGCGACCGATGTCTTCGTCGACACGGGCGCGAAGGAGGTCTACGCCGCCGACGGCTACGGCAACAAGCGCATCATCGTGTTCGACTCGGAGACGGGCAAGTTCAAGCGAATGTGGGGCGCCTTCGGCAATCAGCCGCCGGCAACCCTTGCGGCCAACGCGGCGACGCCGCAACCGCAGACTACTCCGGACGGGCCGCAGGAGTTCGGCCTGCCGCACGCGATCAAGGTTTCACGCGACGGCGTCGTCTACCTGGCCGACCGCATCAACAATCGCGTCCAGCTTTTCACGCGCGAAGGGAAGTTCCTCAAGCAGGTGCGCCTGACCAACGCCGGCAGCGACGTCGTTCCGGTACCGGCCGGCTTCGCCTTCTCGCCCGACGCGAAGCAGCAGTATCTCTACGTCGTCGACTCCGGCCCGATGCGCGTCGTGATCTTCGATCGCGCGACGATGACGGCAATCGGATCGATCGGCATGCGCGGACCGAAGCCTGGAGACTTCGACATCGTTCATCACATGGCGGCCGACTCGAAGGGCAACCTCTACACCGCGGAGATCGTCACGAACCGCCGCGCGCAGCGCTTCATTCTGAAGTAACTCCCAACCTCCAACTCCCAACTCCCAAACGCTCCCGGCTACTTCTTGGAAGTTGGGAATTGGGAGTTGGGAGTTCCTTAGTTCTCCCTTGGCCGTTCGAGGCGCTCGATGACGACGACGTCGACAGGGCCGCGCTCGGAGTCGAGCTTCAGCCCCAGTTGTTCCTCGAGCGCCGCGAAGAGCGAGGGACCGTTCGGATCGATTGGCGGCAGTTCGACTCCGGGAGGTGGCGGCCCTGGCGGAAGCTGACCTGGCGTCGGCGTGAACTTCAGGTCGATGTCGTAGCCGCCGGTCAATCCCGTGCGATCGATCACGACCCGGCTCGTCAGCTGTGACAGCTGACGGGCGAACTGCGCCATCGGCATCCCGCCGATCAGCAGCTGGCCGAAGCCGCCACGGCCTCCGCACTGAGGCCGTTCGCCAAGACTGAACGGCGTGCCTGGCGGGGGAGGCGCGCCGCGACCGTCGAGCGGGCCCCCTGCGCGCCCTTCAGGCGGGCCTCCGCGGCCATCGACCGGTCCACGCCCGCGCGCACCAGCCAACGCGGCGCAATCAACCTCCGACTGTTTGATCTGTGGACCGAGACGTCCATCGGAGCGGGCGAGCCTCAGCGCCAGCACCGGCATCTCGCGTGTTTCGGTGCGTGCGACCATGCCGAACCGGTCGCGCAGCAGGGTTCTAATCATCCCGAACATAGGCGGTTGACCCGGAGTGACGTTCGTCTGCAGTGACGAAGGGTCGAAGCGGCCTTCAACGTCATAGCCTTCAGTTGATGCCCAGTCGGGTGCGCCGACGATCTGAAAATCCTGCACCTGGAACGCCATCTGAATGAGTTGGTTGATGGGCACGTTGATTGCGCTCAGATTGCCGGGACTGTTGCGCAACGTCCTTCCGCCACCCGAGTTGTTGCGCTTCACCGAGACGACATCGAATGAACGCTCGGGCGGTGATTGCGCCGCGATGGCGATGCCGAGAGACAGAGCTAGCGCTGAATACACGAGTAGCCGAGTCATTTGTTGCTCCTGTGGCGCCCTTAAAAGGGCGCCCTACGGGCGATTGATCTGATCGATAACGAGCACGTCGCGGGAAATCGTGGTGTCAACCAGCTTCAAGCCGAGTTGTTCCGGCAGTGCGGTCGAGAACGAGCGGATGCCGAACGGCTGGAGCAGCCTTCCAAGCTGATAGTGTGCGTGGCCGATCGCGGCGAGCGGCAGGAAGCCGAACCGCACCTCGAGATCGTAGAAGCCAGTCAGGCCGGTACGATCGACGACTTCCCGATCGGGCTGCATCGGATAGTGGCGCCTGTGAAACTCGCGGGCGAACTCGGTCATGGTTACGCGCGCGGCGGTGATGCCAAAGAACGTGTCATCGAAGCCGCAGAAGCGGCCGCTCTGGAATCGCTCGTGCAGCACCGGTCCCACTTCCGCGGCATCCCGGTTCGGGCGCGGGTTCGAGCCACTGGCAACGCAGTCGATGGTTGATGGTTTGAGCGAGGGGCCAAGCCGGCCGTTGGCGTTGGCCAGCACGAGCGCGTACGCGGGGAACTTCCGCGTTTCGCGATGGGTGACCAGTCCGAGCCTCCCCTCCAGCGTTTGCTGAAGGGCCTCCTGCACTTGCGCGGAATCTGCGAGTCCACCAGTGATCGCGAGATCCGCTGGAATCGTGAGGTCGAACGTCTCCTCGTCCATCCAGCGCGGGCCACCGACGACGGGCATCCCCTCGATGTCGTACGCCATGCGGATCACGGCTCGGGCCGTGTGCCCCAGAATCAACAGCTCGCGCTCACCGCCGCCGACCCTTACCGGCCACGCCGCCGCGCCAACCGGGTCCGCACCTGGCAGCTGGACGGGTCCGGGGAACAGATTGAATCCGAGCAGGCGGTTGACCTGCGGCGGTCCGAACGCCTCCTTCTCTCCAAGGATGGGTTGCGCGCGGAGAATCGTGCCGACCGCGCCGAGCACGACGACGGACGTCAGTACCGCGGCGACGGCGAACGTGGTGCGCCTGGGCCCGCGATCGGAGTCTGGCATCCGCAGCAGGCGACGGATGCGCGAGACGAGGGGCCCGTGTGTCGCGGCCATGGCCAGCGCTGGATGGGAGAGGCTCCATGTCGCCAGCTCCGCGAGCGCTGCCGCGTATTCCGTTGCGTCGCCGCTGATCGCCACCGCGACGTCGTCACAGCAATGTTCCCGCTCGGTTCTGATGCGACGCGACATCCACCAGACCGCCGGGTGATAGAACAGGACCGTCTCGGCGAGCGTCTGCAGGAAGTTGATGACAAAGTCGTGCCGCCGGATGTGTGCCAGCTCGTGCGCGAGGATGGCTTCCACCTGACGCGGTGAGAGGCCGGCCATTGCGGCAATCGGCAGCAGCACGATCGGCTGCAGCCAGCCGATCACCGTCGGTGTCACAACGCGAGCCGATTCGACAACCGAGAAGCGGCGTCGCAGCCCGAGCCGCACCGCGATCTGCTCCGCCAGCGACTGCCATCGGGACGGTTCCTCGAGTCGCGCGATTGCCTGCAGCTGGCGGATTCGCCAGCATCCGGCGGTCAGGCGCAACAGCAGGATCGCCACACCTGCCATCCAGAACGTCACGAGGAGAGAGAACAGCGATTCGGTGTTCACCGGAGCTGGCAGTCTCAGTTCGGTGACCGATGGTGCGGCTCCACTGGTGCTGCGCGGTGCCGACCACGGGGTTGTCAACGCAACACCGACCACCGATCCCTGTGGCGAGCGCAGGACATGAATCGAGTCGGCGATTGGAACGCGCGGGGCGCTGGTGAGCGCGAGCGCGGTGATCATCGGGGCCGCGAGCATCACGCCGAGCGCGGCGCAGGCGACGACGTAACGCACCTGCGGGCGGGATGAGCGCAGCAGACGCAGCGCCAGCGCTGCGACGAGTGCGATGAGCGCCCCTTGCCACACGAAATGGACGAGCGTCCAGCCGGCGACGTCGATCCAACTGGTCATGACCGTTCTCCCGACCGCTTGTTCAGCAGCTTGCGGATTTCCGCCAGTTCGTCAGGGGTGACCTTGCCGTCTTCCAGCGCGCGCAGCACCAGCTTGCCGGCGGCCCCGTCGAAGGCGCGATTGAGCAGGTCGCCGACGAGCTGCCGCTGGGTGGTGTCTTCCGAGTCGGCCGCTTCGTAGACGTGTGTCCGGGACTTCTCGTCGCGCCGGACGAGACCCTTGTCCGCCATGATTTGCAGGATCTTCAGCACCGTCGTGTAGGAGCCCTCGCGGCCCATCTCCACGGCCACGTCGCGGACCGTGCTGGGGCCGCGCGCCCAGAGGACGCGCAGGATCGCGAGCTCGGCGTCGGTCGGTTTGCGGCGGAAGGTCATTGCGGCGATTGTCTACGACGTCTTTCGTAGTTGTCAATACGAAACTCTTCGTAATCACGAAGGCCACGAGGATCAATAAAGAGCGCGAAGAAGGCACACCTACTGCGCGGTCGTAATTTGCCCTAGAATTGGCGCTGCCGGAGGAAAGTTGAATGCGTATCGGGGTCAAGTCGGTCATCGTGGCGGTCGGTGTGTTTGCCGCAGCAGTCTGGACGCCAACGGCGATCGCGCAGCGCGGGCAGGCTGAGGGTGCGGCGCCGGCGCAGCAGGGCGGGCAGGCACCAGCCCGTGGAGGTGGCGCGCGCGGTCGCGGCGGTGCAGCGGCCCAGGCGCCAGCTGGTCCAACACCTCGTTTAGCGAACGGGAAGCCTGATTTCAGCGGTCTGTGGGCCAACCCGTACACAGCGGACATGGCTGGTCGCGGCGTTTTCGATCCCATGACGCGGCAGCCGCTGAAGTTCGATCGCCAGGGCGAGCCATTGCCCGATGCGAGGGCCCGCGCGACTGGCGGTACCGCGCCGCGCGCCTTTGACCTCCCGTTCACAGAATGGGGGCTGAAGGAGTGGAAGGAGTACGACCCGGTCAAGAACGGCGACTACGCCGGGAGCTGCCTGCCGTTCGGGCTGTCGCGCAACATCAATTCGCCTCACGGCGTCCAGGTCGTGCACACGCCGGACATGATCGCGTTCCTGTTCGAGCAGAACACCTGGCACACCTGGGTCCCGCTCCGCGATGACTTCAAATGGCCAGCCGATATGCCCGAGTCGTGGAACGGGACGTCGAAGGGACGTTGGGACGGGGACACGCTGATCATCGAGACGACAAACTTCAACGGCTATACGAAGCTCGATACCGCCGGTCACCCGCACAGCAAGCAGTTGAAGCTGACCAACACCTTCCGCCGGACTGACGCCAACACGATCGAGCACACGGTGACGGTGCACGATCCGAGGGCGTACACTCGGGACTGGATGAACATCCGGACCTGGCGTATCAAGCCGGCCCCGGACGTGCTGATGGAATACTCGTGCGAGGAGAACAACCTCGAGAATCTCTTCTCGGGCGCGATTACGCCCTGGAAGCGGCCGGAGAACGTCGACTAGTTCATAGCGGAGTCCGGCGTCAGCCGGACCATGGTTGGAGGATCTAATGAAACGGACGGTTTGGGCTTTCGTCGTGGCGGCACTCGCGATGGCGGTGCCCCTCGCCGCGCACCACTCGATTTCGGCGGAGTTCGACGTGAACAAGCCGGTCAAGTTCAGCGGCACGATCAAGAAAATCGACTGGGCCAACCCGCATATCTACACCCACGTTGAGACGAAAGAGGGCGGGAAGACGGTCATCTACAAGGTCGAAGGCGGCCCGCCGAACGCGCTCTTCCGTCAGGGCTGGCGCAAGGACACGCTGAAGATCGGCGAGCACGTGAGCGTCGCGGGCGTGCGAGCGAAGAATCCGGATTCGATGAACGTTGGCCAGGCGACGATCACGACCGACGACGGGCGACGGATTTTCGGCGGCGCCGCGAACCGCGATGGCAACGGCGCGAACGCGACCAATCCCGCGCCGCAATAACGCCGATTAACCACGAAGGACACGAAGGGGATCGAAGGACACGAAGAATTCTTCTCAAAAGAGTGCTTCGTGCTCTTCGAACTCTTCGTGAGCTTCGTGGTTAACGCACTTACATCGACGCCCTGAATTCCACTCCCGGATTGCGATCCGCGCAGTAGCGCAGTTCCCAGTCCGACGCGAACAGCACCACGTCACGTTCGCGGCGGTCCTTCACCTGCTGAACCCCTGACAGCGGCAGCGTCAAATCAGCTGCCGGTTCTCCATCCGCAGTCACCGGCCAGCGCGCGGCCGTGTACGGGAGTTGATCCACCGTGCACTGAATGCCGTACTCCGACTGCAGCCGCGCGGAGATGACGTCGAACTGCAGCGCGCCGACCACGCCGACGATGGGGTGGCGGAAGCCGGACTTGGGCATGAAGACCTGAAGGAGCCCTTCCTCGGCGAGCTGATTCACCGCCTCGTCGAAGCGCTTGTGCCTCACGTCCCCCGGACGCAGCGCGGCGAATCGCTCGGCGGGGAACTGGGGGATCGGCGGAAACCGCACGGGCTTTCCCGCATAGAGTGTGTCGCCGATCGCGAGCTGCCCCGGGTTGACGAGACCGACGACATCGCCGGCATAGGCCTCGGGAACGGTCTCGCGGTCGCGTCCGAAAAACCGGTAGACACGTGAAAGGCGCAGCGGGTTCCCATTCCGTTCGTGGGTCACCGCCATGTCTTTGGCCAGCCGGCCCGAGCAGATCCTGAAGAACGCCACGCGGTCGCGGTGGCGGGGGTTCATGTTCGCCTGGATCTTGAACACGAATCCCGAGAGGTCGGGATCGGTCGGTTCGACGAGATCATCGCCGGTTTCCGTGAGACGCGGCGACGGGCTCGGCGCGAGCGAGAGCAGCGCCTTGAGAAACGGCTCGACGCCGAAGTCGTTCAGCGCACTGCCGAAGAACACCGGCGTCAGCCGCTCCGCGCGGTAGGCGGCCTCGTCATAGTGCGTGCCGGCGCCGGAGATGATCTCGACCGCCTCGATCAGCTCGCGCTGACGACGCTCGCCGACCATCTCGCCGACGCGCGGATCGCTTGGATTCGTCACGGCCACGGGCTCGTTCCGCGTCCCGCTCTTCTGGCGTTCGTAGAGCACCAGCGCGTGCGTCTGGAGGTCGTAGACGCCGCGGAAATCGACGCCGTCGCCGAGCGGCCAGTTCATCGGCGCCGCCGCCACGCCGAGCACACGTTCGATCTCGTCCATCAGCTCGAATGGATCCTTGGACGGCTGATCGAGCTTGTTGATGAACGTGAGCACCGGCAGCCGGCGCGTGCGGCACACCTCGAACAGCTTCAGCGTCTGCGCTTCGATGCCCTTGGCTGCGTCGAGCACCATGACCACGCTGTCGACGGCGAGGAGCGTGCGGTAGGTGTCCTCGCTGAAGTCCTGGTGGCCGGGCGTGTCGAGCAGCGTCACATGGTGGCCCTGCAGCTCGAACTCGAGCGCCGCGGCGCTGATGGAGATGCCGCGCTGCTGCTCGATCTCCATCCAGTCGGATGTCGCGTGGCGGCCGGTCTTGCGGCCGCGAACGGCCCCCGCCAGCTCGATCGCGCCGGCGTAGAGCAGGAGCTTTTCAGTGAGCGTCGTCTTGCCAGCGTCAGGGTGGGAGATGATCGCAAAGGTGCGCCGGCGATCGACCTCGCGGGCAAGCGTCTCGCGTTCGAGCGAGCGCTCGTCTGTAGTGCCAGATTGCGCCATGGATGTACTCAGGATAAACGATTGCGCGGCCCTGGCCGTATTGCATTTCCGTGACGCGCGCTGACATCGACACCGCCGACGGCCGCATGGACTGTCACATCGCGACCCCGGAGGGCCCCTCGACTACGCTCGGGGCAGGTCCCTGGCCAGCGGTCATCCTCTATATGGATGCCTTCGGCATCAGGGCCGACCTCGCATCCATGGCGCAACGCCTGGCGTCGCAGGGATACGTCGTTGTCGTGCCCAACCTGTACTACCGGTCCGGTGCGTATGCGCCGTTCGATCCCAGGCAGGTCGCTGCGGAAGGCCCCGAGCGCGATCGCTTCAAAGGCATGATTCGCTCAATCACCGACACGATGGTGATGCGCGATACGGCCGCGGTGATGACGTTGATTGATTCACATCCCGCGGTCCGGCCCGGCCGCATCGGCGTCGTCGGGTATTGCATGGGCGGCGGGTTCGCCCTGAGCGCGTGCGGGTCGTTTCCGGATCGGGTTGCCGCTGCCGCTTCGTTTCATGGTGGTTCGCTGGCGACCGACAAGCCCGACAGCGCGCATCTGCTCGCTCCCCGAATGCGGGCGCGCGTCTACATCGGCGTCGCTGAGATCGATGCGAGCTTCTCCCCGGATCAGCAGCGCCGGCTCGAGCGCGCGTTGTCCGACGCCGGAGTGGACTACACGATCGAGATCTACAAGGGCGCGAAACACGGCTTCGCGGTGAACGGCCATCTCGTCTACGACCACGACGCGTCGGAGCGGCACTGGCAGCACCTGCTTCGTCTGTTCAGGGAGACGCTTCACAGCCAGCTCGGCGTTTGAGTCCGGCACTCACCTTGCCTCACCTATCAGTAGGTCCGGCTAAAGCCGGACACTACGAAACACGCTAAAGCCGGACACTACGAAGACGGAGAGTGCGATGAAGTCTGCTGCCGCAGTGGTTGTGCTGCTCCTGTCGGCGCCGGTCCTCGCGCAGGTGAACTATCGGCCGTCCGATCCTCCAATCGTCAACGCTGCAAACGAGTTGTGGTACCGCAAAGGTGAACCGATCACCTTCGCCGGAGACTTTTACTACCAGACTGGCCCTGTCGTGTTCTTCAACGGCAACACCATGGTCCGGACCGGGAACTTCCTCGGCATTCCGCTGTACGTGGATACGACGATTGAGCCGTTCAGCCAGGTGTTAGTCCCGATCGGACGGGGACTGATGCAGCCGTACGAGCGGCGGCGCACCGGCGAGCTGGCGGGGACGTCCGGCAGTACGCCTCCATCATTTCCAGGCAGTCTCCGCACCGGTCTCGACGGTGGCTATGTCCTCCCGAATGCCCCCGGTGCGCCGACCAATCTGCCGTTGCCCATTGACGCGATCGGCGTCTACACGCCTGAGTTGGGCCCGGTGTCCACAACGGGACAGGCCGTGCCGGAGGCCATCGACACCATCGCTCCCGTCGGACCGGCGCGACGGAGGTCCGGCAATCCGTTCCGCTACGACAACGTGTCCATTCAGTTCAACGGAGAGAAATGGGTGATGGCGGGCCCGTCGATTTCCGCTCAGACCGCCGGCCTCGAACAGGTTGCCGAGTACCGCGGCTTCCCTGTGTATGCGGCGAAGGGGCGACCGCGCGGGCGAATCTACGTTCCGATTACGCCTGAACGGCTGGCTCCTTTCGAGCGGGCCCGCTAGACACGCCGGAGCGCGACCGTCGGCCGCACTGGCATGTCGCGCGCGTCGCCTTCGTAATACACACGCTCGAGAAAGAGGCCGGACGCCGGCGCCGTGAGGCGGGCGATCTCGCCGCTGCGCCCGGCAAACAGTGGGCCGACGGCTGAGGGCTCGAGACGGCCGAGGCCCACCTCGACGAGGACGCCCACAATCCGGCGAACCATCTTCCAGAGGAAATGCGAGCCCTCGATGTGGAAGAGGATCAGGTCCTCGTCTTCGTGAATCTCCAGGGAGTCCACCAGCACCTCCGTCGATTTCTCAACCGGGTCGTCGTCTGAGAATGCGCGAAAGTCGTGAAAGCCGACGAAGACCGCGGCGGCGGCGCGCATGGAATCGATCGACAACTCATCTTTCACCCACCAGACAAACGGCTTGGCGAACGCCGTCCGTCGCCGCGCGACCTGATAGAGATAGCTTCGCGCCACCGCGTCGTGTCGGGCATGGAACCGATGGCGCACGCGCTCGACCTGCAGTATCACGATGTCAGTCGGGAGCGCGTCATTCATGCGGCGCCGCAGCGTGTCCGGCGGCAGGTTGGTCGCGATGTCGAGGTGGGCTACCTGAGCCAGCGCGTGAACCCCCGCGTCGGTTCGGCCCGATCCGTACAACTCGAAATCGGCGACTCCCAATGCGCCGGAAATGGCACGCTCGATTTCTCCCTGAATGGTTCGCGCGTTCTGTTGTATCTGCCAGCCGCTGTAGCGGGTCCCGGCGTACTCGATGGTGAGTTTCAGTCGCATACGGTTCCGGCATCATCCCTGCAGTTACTTGGCGCGGTCTACAGGTCTGACCCATGTCGCGTCATACAGCCGAGTTCACAACGTCACTGATGAGTTCAGTGGCAAGACGGTTTCCAGCCGGCGCCGAACCTCAACCGGGGGGCGGGGTTCACTTCCGGGTCTGGGCGCCCACCCCCGCATCCATCTCACTGGTGCTTCAACGTGAGGACGAGGGGCTCCACGAATTTCCGCTCGTCAGAGAAGCGCAGGGATACCTGGCGGCGTACGTGGAGGAAGCCACCGCCGGCGCACGTTACTGGTACCGGGTTGACGGAGACCTGGTGCCTGACCCCGCGTCGCGCTGGCAGCCGGACGGCCCGTTCGGTCCATCAGCCGTCGTCGATCCCTCCCAGTTCTCATGGGCGCTTCAGCAGCTTCCGGGTCTGACGATGCACGGTCAGGTCGTCTATGAGATGCACGTCGGCACGTTCACGCGCCAGGGCACATGGCTGAGCGCTGCCAGCAAGCTGCCGCTCCTTGCCCGAACCGGTATCACGGTGATCGAGGTCATGCCGGTGGCGGAGTTTCCCGGACGTTTCGGCTGGGGATACGACGGCGTATTCCCGTTTGCGCCGACGCGCCTGTACGGCACGCCTGACGACTTCCGCGCCTTCGTCGATGCCGCGCATCGCTACGGGCTGGCGGTCATTCTCGACGTCGTCTACAACCATCTCGGTCCTGATGGGTGTGTCTTCGGCAGGTTCGCGAAGGACTATTTCGCCCCGCACTCGAACGACTGGGGTGAGGGCCTGAACTTCGACGGTCCGACCGCCGGGCCCGTGCGGGAGTTCTTCAGCAGCAATGCGGCGTACTGGATCGATGAGTATCGTCTCGACGGACTTCGTCTGGATGCGACGCAGTCGCTCCATGACACGTCCGAGGAGCACATCATCGCACTGATCGGGCGGGAGGCCCGGGCGGCGGCAGGTGACAGGCAGATCGTGCTCATTGCCGAGAACGAACCGCAGCACATCCGTCTGGTCCGCCCGTTGTTCGAGGGCGGCTACGGGCTCGATGCTCTCTGGAACGACGACTTCCATCACAGCGCGTCGGTCGCGCTGACAGGGCGGCGTGAGGCGTACTTCAGCGACCAACGCGGCTCACCCCAGGAGTTCATCGCGGCCGCCAAGTACGGCTATCTGTTTCAGGGGCAGCGCTATAACTGGCAGAAGCAGCCTCGCGGCTCGCGCGCGGACGGCCTCGAGCCGGCCACGTTCGTCAACTTCATCGAGAACCACGACCAGCTTGCCAATTCGGGCGACGGCTCGCGCATCCGCATGCGCACATCACCGGGGCGCTATCGCGCGATGACCGCGCTGTTTCTCCTGATGCCCGGCACGCCGATGCTCTTTCAAGGCCAGGAGTTCGGAGCGTCTACGCCGTTCCTCTATTTCGCTGACCACAATCCGGAGCTTGCGGCCGCTGTGCAGAAGGGCCGAGCCGAGTTCATGTCGCAATTCCCGAGCATGGCAAGTGGGGAAACACAACGTCGTCTGCCGGTCCCGCACGATCCCGAGACGTTCCGGCGCTCGACGCTCGACTGGGCGGAATACGAGCGCAACGAGTGCCATCGCCAGCTCCACCAGGATCTGCTAGCACTTCGGCGCCGCGAGAAATGCTTTTCGGCACAGCGGGCGGGTGCCGTGGATGGCGCGGTGCTGGCGCCGGAAGCGTTCGTGCTTCGCTTCGCCGAGGATGCGCCGCGTGACGAGCGTTTGCTGTGTGTCAACTTCGGGCCGGATCTGGTCGCCGGCTCGTTTCCCGAGCCGCTCGTCGCGCCGCCGGATGGCTGCATCTGGCGCGTGCGCTGGTCGAGCGAGGATCCGAAGTACGGCGGTATGGGGACCCCCGAGGTTGTCGGTGAGCGTGGCTGGATGATCCCTGGACATTCGGCCGTCGTGCTGGAGCCGGAGTGACGTATGGCGGTGATCGATCGGGTTGAAGCTGAACTGACACGGCGAATTCGCTGGGAGCCGACCGAGGAGGGACGGCACGGGCTCGAGTGGAAGGAATGGATCGTCACCAACGGTCTCGGCGGCTACGCCTCCGGCACCGTCTCCGGGGCCCTGACAAGACGCTTTCACGGCCTGCTGATCGCCGCACTGCCGACGCCGTTCGGCCGGGCGATGATGCTCAACTACGTGTCGGAGCAGCTGCGGTTTCGCGACGGCCGGGTCGTCGCCCTCCAGCACGTGAAGGCTACAAGTGACGGGAAGTCGCTCGACAGCTCGCAGTATCTCGCGTCATTCCGGCTCGAGGCGGGACTGCCGGTCTGGGAGTACGACGTCGAAGGCGTTCGCTTCGAGAAGCGGGTGTTGATGCCGCACCTGCAGAACACCACCTACATCTCATACTCGCTGCTGTCGCATGAGGCCGTGCGACTCGAGCTCCGCCCGATGATCGGCTTCCGGCTGCACGAGGCTCCGGTAAACCATCCTCTGAGCGCCCCGTATGGCGTGTACGCCCTGGGCGATCGCTTCGAGGTACACCCGGGCGGTGAGTCGCCTCCGTTGCGTCTTTTCGTGCATGGGAACGAGAAGGCGTTCACCGTCATCCCCGAGTTGATCTCGTCGCTGGCCTACGACCTCGAGCAGCATCGCGGGTACGAATGCTGCGGCGACTTGTGGAGTCCGGGTTACTTCCGGCTCGTGCTCACGCCCGAGACGCCCGGAACCCTGATCGCGTCAACTGAGTCATGGGAAACGATCGGCGCACTGAGTCCGACGGATCTGCCGTACGCGGAGCTCCGGCGTCGTGCCCGCCTGGTCGAATCCGCGCGCCGGGTGCCGCCGGAGGGAATGCCAGCGGAGCTCGTGCTGGCGGCGGATCAGTTCATCATCACGCCGTCGGGCCGCGTCGAGGAGGCCGCTCGTGCGAGGGCGATGGGCGACGAAGTGCGCACCGTCGTTGCCGGCTATCACTGGTTCACGGATTGGGGTCGCGACACGATGATCAGCCTCGAAGGCCTGGCGATCTGCACCGGGCGGCAGCGGGAGGCCGGCTACATCGTGCGGACGTTCGGACATTACGTGCGCGATGGGTTGATTCCGAACATGTTTCCCGAGGGGACCAAAGAGGGCCTGTACCACACAGCGGATGCGACCCTCTGGTTCTTCCACGCCATCCATCGCTACGTGTTGGCGTCGGGTGACCGCTCGACGCTGCGGCAGCTCCTGCCGAAGCTCAAATCGATCGTCGAGCACCACGTGGCGGGCACGCACTTCGGCATCGGCGTCGATCCGGCAGACGGTCTTCTGCGCCAGGGCGCCGAGGGCTATCAGCTGACCTGGATGGATGCGAAGGTGGACGACTGGGTGGTCACGCCACGACGCGGCAAGCCGGTGGAGATCAATGCGCTCTGGTACAACGCGCTGCGTCTGCTGACGGACTGGCTGCGGGAAGAAGGGGACCCGATGGCGCTCCAGGCGAACGAGTACGCGGAGCGCGCGCGTGAATCGTTCAACCGGCGCTTCTGGTACGGAGAGGGCGGCTACCTGTACGACGTCGTGGACGGCGAAGGCGGAGACGATCCCGCGTGCCGCCCGAATCAGATCTTCGCGTTCTCCCTCGAACATCCGGTGCTCGACCGCAGCCGGTGGCTGCCGGTGTTCCAGATCGTCAAGGATCGCCTGCTGACGCCCTTCGGCCTGCGCTCCCTCGCTCCGGGACATCGCGACTACAAGGCCCAGTACTACGGCGACCTTCGTTCGCGTGACGCCGCGTATCACCAGGGGACGGTCTGGGGCTGGCTGATCGGTCCGTTTGTCGATGCCTGGCTCAAGCTGTATCCCGATGACAAGGCTGGTGCGCGCAAATGCCTCGAAGGTTTCGAGGTGCATTTGAGCGACGCGGGGGTTGGAACGCTGAGCGAGATCTTCGACGCGGAGGCGCCGTATCTGCCGCGCGGCTGCATGGCTCAGGCGTGGACCGTCGCGGAAGTGCTGAGGGCCTGGCTCCTCACAAACGAAGCGCCCGTCTCCCAGCCATCGACGTCCAGCTGAACCCGGGGACGCCGCGAGCAGGAGTCATCGCGCGTTCATTCTCTCCAGCACCTGTCCCAGCAGGCGAATCTCTTCACCGTACTTCGCCCAGTCGCCGGCTCGCTGAGCGGCCGTCGCGCGGTCATAGTGCGCGCGGGCTTCAGAGGCTAGATCCCGCGCCTCCGACGTTGACGCCGTCGCTGGCCCCGGCGCGGGCGCCGCTCGCGCTGTGTCCTCGCCAACCGCTGACGGCGGCGGTGCCTGGCCGCTGCCGCCGAAGAGCCTGGCCAGCGACGCTTCGAGCGTCGGTTCCATCACGATGCGGTCCTCGTAGGCGACGATGACGCGTGTGAGCTCGGGGATGCGGCCGCCCTGCGCCTGCAGGTACAGCGGCCTCACGTAGATCAGCGACTCTTCGATCGGGATGACCATCATGGTTCCCCAGATGACCTGCGAGCCCTGCTGATTCCAGAGCGTGATCTGAGGAGCGATGGTCTGGTCCTGGCTGATCCGGCCGACGATCTGCTTCGGGCCGAACACCTGGCTCTGTTTCGGAAACTCGAAGACGGCCAGCCGCCCGTAGTGTTCGCCGTCGCTGCGAGCCACGAGCCACGCGGCGAGGTTGTCCTTCCTGCGCGGAGTGAAGGGCAGCATCTGGATGAACTCCGCCTGTGGCTCTCCAGGCAGGCGCATGATCGTGTAATACGGCTGCATCGCGCCGCTCCCGCCCTCGACGGACTCCTCGATGACTGGCACCTCCCACTGATCCTCGCGCTTGTAGAACGTGGCGGGCTGAGTCATGTGATACGTCGCGTAGATCTGCGACTGGATGGCGAAGATGTCTTCCGGATACCGCACGTGACGGCGGAACCCCTCCGGCATCTCCGACATCGGCTTGAAGAGTCCAGGAAAGATCCGCGCATACGTCGCCGCGACGGGGTCGCGCTCGTCTGCAAGATACGCCGTGGTCGTGCCGTTGTACGCGTCGATGACGAACTTCACGGAGTTCCGGATGTAGTTGACCCGCTCGGTCGCGCGAGTGGCATACGGATAGCGGCTGCTCGTGGTGTAGGCGTCGTAGAGCCAGTACAGCCGCCCGTCGACCAGGATCAGGTACGGATCGCGATCGAAGGAGAGGAAGTCGCCAGCCAGTGAGCGAACCCGATCGGTGATTCGCCGGTTGAAGAGGATCCGGCTCTCAGCCGTGATGGCGTCGCTCAGGATGATGTCGGTCGACGCGAACCGCAGCGCGAACAGCACCTTCCGCAACAGGGTGCCGATTGGCACGCCGCCGTTGCCCACATACCGTGTGGATGCATCGCCCTCTTCCGTCGGGTAGTGGAACTCGCGGGCGTTCGTCTTGACGATGACGTAGTCGTTGGACAGCTCGCCGAAATAGATGCTCGGTTCGGTGACCTGCAGCCCGGCGCTCGTCACCGGCGGCAGATCGCGAATGAACAGCACGGGCAGTCCCTGCGACGTGACCTGGTTGACCGGACCGAGCGTGAGCCCGTAGCCGTGCGTGAACGTCAGCCGCTCGTTGACCCACGTCCGGTTGGGAAGCGCGTTTGAGTTGATCTCACGGCCAGAGAGCATGACCTGCCGTACCACGCCGTTGATCGTGTACCGGTCGTTGTCGATGTTGGCGAAGTCGTAGTAGGTGCGGATCTCTTGAAGCTGTGAGAACGTGGCGAGCAGCGGCTGATGGTCCCAGAGCCGCACGTTCTGGAGAGTGGCCGTGTTGCGATCGATGTCCGCCCGGGACAGACGGGCCTCTCCGGAGATCTGCCGCTCTTCGACGGTATCGAGCGCGAACGCCCGGCGCGTGGCTTCGATGTTGTGCTGGATGTACGGCGTTTCGCGTGCCTGCTCGTTGGGGCTGACGACGATCCGCTGCAGCAGCGACGCGTAGACTCCGCCGCCGACGGACACCACCAGATAGAGGGCGATCGCCGCTGGAATCGGCCAGCTCCGCCGTGTAAACGCCTGCAGCAGCGCGAGTCCGGCACCGGCAATGGACACGGCCATCAGCAGCAGCGCCGCCGGCATGCGTGCGTGCACGTCCGTATAGGTCGCTCCACCCGTGCCTGGACGCGGCACGAGGTATTCAGCGTGCCGCAGCCAGGCGCCGAACGCGAGCGTCAACAGGAACGCCGCTGCCAGGAGCCCAAGGTGGCGACGTGCCGCGGAGCTGAGCGATAGTGTCGCGGGGAAGGTCGACACCAGGCTGCCCGAGAGGAAATACAGCGCGCCCGTTGCGATCGCCGCGACAACGATCCCGAGCTGAAGGATCGAGCGGACGAATTCCAGGAACGGCAGGGAAAACACATAGAACGCGACGTCGCGCCCCAGAAGCGGATCGACCTGGCCGAATTGCACAGCGTGGCGCCAGGCCATCCAGACGTTCCATTCGTTGGCGGCGTAGAGCCCCGCGAGGAGCGCGACGAGGCCGGCGACGGCGTTGGCAATGGTGCCGAACTGACGGCGTCCCGGAAGCGCGATGCGGAACCCCTCCGGCGTCGTGTACATCGGGCGCGTGTCGGTCAGCGAGGACACCGCCAGGCGGAAATTCAGCGCCAGCCAGAAGAACATCCCGGCGAAGACGATCGTGAAGAGCGTGCCCTGGCTCCGCAGCATCGTCGCGAGCACCGACTGGTACCCGAGTTCGCCGAACCATAGCCAGTCCGTGTACAGACGCACGAACGACGGTCCCGCCAGGAACAGCAGCAGCGCGACCAGGATGACCGTAAAGCGGACGGCGCGAGTTCTCATGTGGAGTAGTTGGCGCCGGCGGCCTTCAGGTCCGCGCGGATCGCCTGTGCGAGCCGGGGTGGTGACACGACGCGGGCGGACGGACCCCAACCCAGGATCCAGCTCCGCAATGCCCAGTCGTGGCAGACGTTCATCGTGAGCCTGATGCCGCCATCGCCGTGCTCACGGACGTCCTGCGAGGCGTGCCAGACCCGGGCGCGTACGTACGGGGCGACGTCGGCAGCAAACTCAAGTTCTACGCGTTCCGGTGGTCCGGTGTTTACACCGAGCGAATTTGCGAACGCATCGTCGCCAGCGTCCTGCGGCGGTGTGAAGGTCTGCTTTTCCAGAGTGACTGACGTGACGCGGTCAATGGCAAACGTCCGCACCGACGTGTATTCCGGGACGTAGGCGAGGAGGTACAGCCCGCCCTGCGCGAAGGCGAGCCGGTGCGGGTGAATCAGATACTCCTTCACGCGCCGACTCGACACTGAGTGATACGTCATCGTCGTCACGCGGAAATGGAGCGTGGCTTCAAGGAGCCGTCCGACGACGTCAGCGGACGAGGCGCCGCCGCGCGCCCGCGGTCCAGGTTTTGCCGCGAGTACCGACGGCAGGCGATCGAGAAACTGCCGCATCCGCGGCGAGAGCATCTTCTCGAGCCGCGAGAATGCGTTCGAGAGATCGCGCTGGAATGGTGTTCCGGCAACTGCTTCGAGCAGGTTGCGGCTCAGGTAGAGCGCGCAGAGCTCCGGGAGCGTGAATCCGGATTCGAGCCCGTGGAGCGCCTGGCCATCGATTCGCCAGTGCACCCGGCCGTTGTCGTCGCGCTCGTCGTAGAGGGCGAATCCAGCCTCCTGAAGCGCGGCAAGATCGCGGCGGATGGTACGCGTCGTGACTTCGAGCTCCGACGCGAGGGCGTCAATCGTGGCGCCGTGTCGTGACGATTCCAGCGCGTGGAGCAGGCGCCACTGGCGGATGACTTCCTGGTTACGCGGCAAGCGTGCTGATCTTAGTGCAGGGGCGCGGCATCAACCGCCCTCCTTCATCCGCCGGATCTGACGGCGGCGGCGGCGGTCGGGAGTTCCCGCGGCCACGGCGGCGGCGCGATAGGCGCGCTCCTGGCGGCGCATCTCGGCCTCCTCAGCCGTTGGCTTGGGCGTGACGTCGTCGTAGAGCGCGCGCGCCTCCGACTTCCGGATGTGTTGTTCGAGGATGATTCGGACGATCACCTCCTGGAACCTGCCGGCGCCCCGGCTGATCCGGACGCGATCGCCCTCTTTCACCACACGGTTTGGCTTCGCATGGCCGCCGTTGACGTCGACCTTGCCGCCCTCACACGCCCGCTTGGCTTCGGAGCGGGTCTTGAAGAGACACGCGACGTCCAGCCACACGTCGAGGCGGGTGGTGTCGCTCACGAGGCCTCAGACGAGAATCTCGACTTTCCCTTTCGCGCGAAGGGACTTCACGAACGCCTCGGTCTGCGTCTCCTTGTTCTGGCCCTGGAGATACTGCTCGAGTTTTGGGCGCACTTCGTCGAGTGGCACCGCGCGGCCTGGCTGTTTCTCGACCACTCTGATGATGTGGTAGCCGAACTGTGTCTCGACGAGCTCGCTTGTCGCTCCCGGCTTGAGGCTGAACGCGACCTCATTGAAGGGGCCGACCATCTGCCCCTGCTGGAAGAAGCCCAGGTCGCCGCCGTTGACCGCGCTGCCTGGATCCTGCGAATGCTGCTTCGCGAGGGCAGCGAAGTCCTTGCCTGACTTGACGTCCTTGAGGACCTTTTCTGCCTTGGTCTTTGCCTGCGCTCGCGCCGTCGCGTCCGCGTTTTCAGGGACGCTGATCAGGATGTGGCTCGCGCGAACTCGTTCCGGCTCCTTGAACTGATCCGGATTCTTCTTGTAGAAGTCTTCGATCTGCTCTGGCTTGACCGCCACCTTGCCCGAGATTTCGGTTTCAATCAGGCGAAAGATCGCGAGCTCCTGCCGCGCCTCGGACTTCATTCGATCCAGTGTCAGGCTCCTGCTGGCCAGCGCCTGCTTGAAGAGCTCCTCCGTCGGGAACTGCTTCCTGACCTCGTCGATCTTCGCTTCGACCTCGGCATCCGACACGTTGACCTTCCGTGCCTTGGCTTCCTGCATCAGCAGCTTGTATCCGACGGCACGGTCGATGAGATCGCGATAGACCCGATCGCGCTGCTCGGCGGGGAGGGGGCCGCCTGCGCGGCTCTCGATGCTCTGGATGACTTCTTCGATTTCCTTGCGCGTGACCGACTCGCCGTTCACGCGAGCCAGGACGTCCGGGAGCTGCGCGGGAACCGGCTTGACCACGGCCGGCTCGGTGGACTCCGGCGGCGGCGTCGAAGCGTTCTTCGCTTCGCGGGAGCAGCCGGTTGCGACGAGTAGGAGGAGGAGGACGGGAAGAACTCGATTCAAGTGAAAAACTCCTGAAGACTTACCGTGCTCGGCCTGCCCAGCCGAAGCCTCGCTCCGCGAAGCTCCGGCGAGGCGAAGGCTGGTGGCCAGGGCCGGAATCGAACCAGCGACACCCGCATTTTCAGTGCGGTGCTCTACCAACTGAGCTACCTGGCCCCGGTTGACTGGAATGGAGGCCGAAGAGACATTCGAGTATAGCAAAGCGGGTGTGTATTCATTACAGCCCGGCTGTCCTGAAACGTGCCTCAGCCGTAGGGCGGCACGCCCCGTTTTGCTAGAAAAACCACGTTCTCAGCAGTTGGCGTCGTGCTTGCCTCTGCTGTGGGAATGCCGAATCTTCAGCTCGTCAAGAAGACCAACAAAAAGCAGGACGTGCCGCGGCATGGCCGGGGGGCTTCGGTATCGACAGAGCGGCGCTACCGCTATCCATCGAAGGACGTCTGGCAGGTGTCGGACGACCGGTGGCAGGTAGCGGAGTCCCGCTACCTGCTCCCGCTCGACGAATTCGAGTCGCCTCAGCGAGGCCGGTAGGCTACGCGATAGCGACGACGTCTGCTGATTCGCGGGTCAGCCCCAGCTCCTTCCGCACGCGCTCGTCGATGGCGCGCCGGACATCGACGTTTTCCTTCAGGAACTGTTTCGCGTTTTCCCGGCCCTGGCCCAGGCGCTCGCCTGAATAGGCGAACCAGGCTCCGCTCTTCTCGACGATCCGCTTCTCGACCGCGAGGTCCAGCAGATCGCCTTCGCGCGAGATGCCCTCGCCATACATCACGTCGAATTCCGCCTCGCGGAATGGCGGAGCCACTTTGTTCTTCACGATCTTGACGCGGGTACGGCCGCCAATGATCTGGTCGCCATCCTTGATGCTGGCGATGCGCCGGATGTCGACGCGTACCGAGGCGTAGAACTTCAGCGCGCGGCCGCCCGTGGTGGTTTCGGGGTTGCCGAACATGACGCCGATCTTCTCGCGCAGCTGATTGATGAAGATGAGGGTGGTGTTCGATTTCGAGACCACGCCGGTGAGCTTGCGCAGCGCCTGTGACATCAGCCGCGCCTGAAGGCCCATCTGCGCCTCGCCCATCTCGCCCTCGATTTCCGCCTTGGGCACCAGGGCCGCGACGGAGTCGACGACGACGACGTCCACGCTGTTGGAGCGGATCAGCACTTCGACGATTTCGAGCGCCTGCTCGCCGTTGTCCGGCTGCGAGACGAGGAGGTTCTCGAGGTCCACGCCGAGCTTCTGCGCATATTGCGCGTCGAGCGCGTGCTCCGCATCGACGAAAGCGGCCATGCCGCCCGTCTTCTGCGCTTCGGCGATCACCTGCAGCGCCAGCGTGGTCTTGCCGGAGGACTCAGGGCCGAAAATCTCGGTGACGCGGCCGCGGGGCAGTCCGCCGATTCCGAGCGCGTAGTCGATGCTGATCGCGCCGGTGGAGATGGCGGCGATCGGCGCAACTGAATTGCGCTGGCCGAGGCGCATGATCGAGCCTTTGCCAAACTGCTTCTCGATCTGGCCGACTGCGATGTCGATGGCTTTGTTGCGTTCCTTCTGGTCGTCGAAAGGCATGCGGGCTCCTTCGCGCCGTGGCGTCTACGCGCCGCGGCTGGGCAAGCTGTGAATGAACCAATCGTGAAGTGGGGTGGTGACGGGGGAGGTCACAGCCGGGGTTAATCCTAGAAACGTGCCGCGCGAAAGTCAAGCGAAAATGTGTGAAGCTACAAGTCGTTCAGGCTAATAGGGTCAATGACTTACGACCCTGAGTGACTTTCGCCTTGGCGTCTCGCGGATCGCAGTTTCTGCAGCCTCAGGGATGGGAGGAGTAAGCAGTATTTGCGAGGTCCTACGAGCGCGCTTCAGCAGATACTCCGCGTCAGGTGGGTTAGTCGTTGAGTCTCAGGAGGTTTGCTTCCGGGTGGTGCTTATACCTGGCGAGATCACGGTCCCGCGCTGCTCGTTCCTTTTGAATCGCGTCGGAACTGAGTGACGGCAAGAAGACCATAAACAGGGCTACAAAGAGAGCCGCTTCCATGTTTGGCGGCAGTTTATAGCTTCTGGGTTTCTCAAGGGCCAACTACCCGTGACCAGGAAGCGGAAGGCGAAGAAACGCTGAGGGTGGCCGTGCAGATACCGGACTTCAGCGTTGGCTATGGGTCAGAGATTGAAGAGGATCTTGGGTGGGCTGACCCGGTCCTTCTCGTTGTCGTGTCGCTGTTGGTGATCGCCGCGTGGATCTGGTACCGGAGGCGGAAGGGGAAGAAGCGGTGAGGAGAATTCTCGCGTTTGTCGCCGGTATCGTTGCAGCCTTGATCGGTATCTACGCCTACCTCTCAAGGTGACCGCGTGCGTGTCGCGGACGAGAGAAGGGGAAGCGGAGAGAGGCTTACAGCCGCTCGACCGCGAGCGCCACGCCATTGCCGCCGCCCAGACACAGGCTCGCAATCCCGCGCTTCAGTCCCCGATCCTGCAGCGCATACAGCAGTGTCGTCAGAATGCGGGCACCGCTGGCACCAATCGGATGGCCGAGCGCGACGGCGCCGCCGTTCACATTCACCTTGTCCGGATTGATTCCGAGCTGCTGCAGCACGGCAATGAGCTGCACCGAGAACGCTTCATTGATCTCGAACAGGTCAACGTCTTCGAGCCTCCAGCCGATCTTCTGCGCCACCTTGCGCACGGCCTCTACCGGCGTCATCAGCAGATACTTCGGCGCCAGACCGCTCGTCGCCTGACCGACGATGCGCGCCAGCGGCGTGAGGCCAAGCTGTTCGGCCCGTGCCGACGACATGACCACGAGAGCCGCCGCGCCGTCATTTACCGGCGGTGCGTTTCCGGCCGTGACCGTGCCGTCCTTCTTGAAGGCTGGCTTCAACGCGCCAAGTGCCGCGACCGACGTGTCAGCGCGGACCGACTCGTCGCGCGAGACGACGATGGGGTCGCCTTTCTTCTGTGGAATCGTCACCGGGATGATTTCATCCTTGAAGCGTCCTTCGGTTTCGGCTGCGGCGGCCTTGCGATGGCTGTTGAAGGCGAATTCGTCCTGCGCCGCGCGACCGATGTTGCATTCGGCCGCAATCAGCTCACCGGCGTTCCCCATATGCCACTGCTCGAACGCACACCAGAGGCCTTCGTGAATCATGGAGTCGACGAGCTGCGCGTTCCCCATGCGGAGCCCCTCACGCGCACCCGGCAGCAGATAGGGCGCGTTGCTCATTGACTCCATGCCGCCGGCAACCGCGATCTCGATATCGCCCGTCGCGATCGCCTGCTGTGCCAGCATCACCGCCTTGAGCCCCGAACCGCACACCTTGTTGACGGTCAGCGCCGCCACGTGATCGGCAAGGCCGCCCCGCAGCGCAGCCTGACGCGCAGGGGCCTGGCCGACGCCTGCCGAAACGACGTTGCCCATGATGCATTCATCGACGGCGGCCGGATCGATCCCTGCCCGGCGCACGGCTTCGCGGACGACGATGGCCCCGAGTTCCGGGGCTTTGAGATCTTTCAGGGCGCCAAGGAACTTTCCGGTGGGCGTCCGAACGGCTGAAACAATCACCGCTTCCTGCATATTCCGATGTTAACCGTTGACGCTCCTCCCACGTTGTATGGGGTAGGAGAAGGCTGATGAGAACGGTGGTGTTGGCGACGGTGATGGTCCTGGCGGTCGCGTCAGCGAAGGCGCAGGAGAATCTCCCGTCGCTCGAGGTCGTTTCCGTGAAGGCGAATCGCTCGGGCGCCGATCGCCAGGACATGCGGCTCCTGCCGGGTGGCCGCGCCGTCATGACCAATGTGCCCTTGCGCCGCGTCATCCTGACGGCTTACAGGCTGCTGCCTCAACAGCTGATCGGGGCCCCTGACTGGCTCGAATCGGATCGGTTCGACATCACGGCCCAGGCCAGCGCGAACCTCTTGCCCGCGGCGCCTGGCGGTCCTGCCGGCAGTGCGGAGCTGATGCTGCAGCGTCTGCTCGCTGAGCGCTTCAAGCTGGCCACACACACTGAGACGCGCGAACTGCCGATCTACGAACTGGTGCTGGCGAGAGCGGACGGACGGCTCGGCCCGCGGTTATCGCCGGCGAAGATTGACTGCGTAACGCTCATGGAGGCCTATGGGCGTGGCAAAGGGCCGATGCCACCGACGTCAGACTGCGGCGGCTCCCGTGAACCCGGGCGGGTGTGGATGCGCGGCGTGATCATGCCGAACTTCGCACGAGCGATTCTGGTCGGCTGGACGGATCGGATCGTGGAGGATCGCACCGGCCTGCGCGGCGGCTACGATCTCGACCTTGAATTCACGCCGAACT
>Ga0247825_10000169_pt1 | contig 38610 bp, 35 predicted proteins | sample 13C_Vanillin_Day_FD_194413 | JGI IMG/M metagenome (GOLD analysis project Ga0247825, IMG submission 194413) | Soil microbial communities from agricultural site in Penn Yan, New York, United States - 13C_Vanillin_Day48 | ecosystem: Environmental > Terrestrial > Soil > Agricultural land | place... | reverse complement strand
TCGATGTCGGCGACGCGCACCTGCGTGGCGAGAAAACATTCCGGGCTGTCGAACCGCGGCGCGCCGTCCATCGTGACCTTCGCGCCAAATCGCCCGTAGCCGAGGTTCGGCCAGTAACACACATCCGCGTGGCGGATGCGGACGATGTCGGCCAGACCGTCGCCGCTCATATCGGCGAGGAAGATCGATTCTCCGCGGTCGCCAAACACGCAGGTGGGGCCGCGTTCCTCGTCGAGCGCGCGCCGTGTCTCTTCCGCGGGGCCGAAGCCGTCTTCCGCCAGCGATGGATACCACACCAGCATGTCGTCGGCGGCGATCGCGAGATCCGCATGGCCATCGCCGGTGAGATCGATGAATCGCAGGTTGGGATCGCGGAACGACAGGTTGGGCAGCGAGCGAAGCGGCACGAAGGCATCCCACCGTCCGTCACGCGTCCGCTCGTAGAAGCCCGGGGCCGGTCCGTCGAAGGCGACCACGTCGAGCGCGCCGTCACCGGCCAGATCGAGGAACGCGTGCTCGGTGGCGGCGTCCGCTGCGAGAGCGGGAAGAGTCGCGAGTGGCTCCGCCGCGGCGAACCGCGCGACGGTGACCTCGCGGCCGTTCTCGACGATCTGCGCAACGGGGCTCAGGTTCCGCTTGTAGAACCAGCCGCCGCCTTGCTTGCTCAGAATGCCTGACAGTCCCTCGCCGTCCAGATCGACGAGCGCGTATCGCGACCCGTCGATGCCTTCAGGTAGCTGCATCTGACTGTCGCGATCGAGACTGCGGACGGGCGTGTCGGCGGCGACGGAGGCTTCGGAATAGGAGAACTCGACGGACGGTAGAGACTTGCGCAGATAACTGCCCGAGGGCTGGCGCGTGTATCCGCACTGAGTAACCTTCGTAAGAAAGCTGGCGAGCGTGGTCGGATTGTGCGTGAGCTCGGTGGATGCCACGAGACATGGCGTCGTGCCGAGCTCCGGGAACCGGTGAAACATCAGGATTCGCCGGCACAGACGATAGGTGCGGATCTCGAAACGCGAGCGGTAGGCCGAGAACGGGTCCAGCCGCGCCGGCCACTTTGTGATCCCGGCGTCCGGCGACGGCGCCGCCGCGTCGTGCTCGCCATAGTCGAAGACCATTTCGAAGTGCCATCGCGCCGCCGCGGGCAGCGAAGGCCACCCACCGGGCGAGGTCAGATCCACGAAGTACGGCGTGTCGTTGCCATACCGCACGTGTTTGAGATATCGATTGGCCCGTCTCGTGACCGCGGTGCGATTGCGCTCGTGCACCTGCGACAGATCGATGTCGTCGGAGTTCTCCTGTTTGTACTCGCAGGCGATCACGTTGCCTTTGTCGTCGTAACTCTCCGACATCAGCCAGCTGAAGATCCGTGTGGCATCCGCCGGGTCCGCAATCCGGCTGTTCTCCGTCCTCCCGTACCACGTCGTGACGTTGTCGCGAGAGATGGACCGCCAGAAGCAGTCCTGCGGCGCCGCAACGTTGGTCCAGCGCTCGATGCGGGCAAACAGGCCTTCGCTGCGCGGACGATAGCGGTCGATCCGATAGGCGACGCCGTTGACCACGCGCAGCGGAAGGACCTCCCGCACCCACCGTCCGACCGCCGACTGCGTGAGGACGGGCACCAGGTCCTCGGTGCCGGTGAGCATGAACACGTCGGACTCGACGGCGTCGTGATACTCGGGAAGGCCTTTGTCGGTCTTGCGGGTGATGCTGGGCTGCGACAGATGCCAGCCGAGACCGAATGGCGTATTGCCGGCGCCAGAGTCATACGAGAGCGACAGTGCCGGCGCGAAGCCCGCACGGCCCGCACTCGCAGCGACCGGGATCGACACGGTTCCGGTGCCGGTTACAGGGTTGGCGGCGAACTTCTCGCCGATGCCGCGAATGGCGCCGCCGCCTTTCGGCAGCGTCAGCGTCGGGGCGTGAATGGCGCCCGAAGCCGCGGCCGGCTTCTTTGCTTCAGTCGTGTCGCGCTGTGGCGGATCGTTGACTCGTGCCGGTCCCATGCCTGGACGCCTCGCGGGCCAGTATCAGGAAGTGGCGCGCCGGAGTTGTGAAGTTTTGTCATTCGGCCGCGGGCGCCAGGAATCGATAGCCGCGGCCGGGTACGGTGGCGATATAGCGCCGTTGCCGGGAATGGTTTTGGAGCTTGATGCGCAGGTTGCGAATGTGCCGGTCGACGACGTTGCTCTCGGCGACGTAGTCAGCGCCCCAGAGGTTGTCGAGTATCTCGTCGCGGGTGAGCAGGCGGCCCGCGTTGGCTGCCAACAGATACAGCAGGCTCTGCTCGATCGACGTCAAATGCAACTCGGTATCGCCGGCGCGGACCCGACGATGAAGGATGTCGATCTCAAGATCGCCCAGGCGGAGCACTGGGGTAAAAACCACGGCGTCGCGGTAGGTGCGCCGCATCACCGCCAGCACCCGTGCGACGAACTCCTCTGGCGAGAACGGTACGACCAGAATATCGTCCACGCCTTGTTCGAACGCGGCCAGCTTGGCTGCGAGGTCGCCACGTCTCGTCAGCGCGATCACAGGCAGGCGCCTGACTTCGCGGCTCGTGTCCGCGCAGCGTTCGAGAATGCCGCTCCCGGCGAGGTCCATGTCGAGGATGACGAGGTGCGGCTGCCAATCGGCGAGCGCCGTTGTCGCGTCTCGTTCACTTCGCGCCACGCGGGTGGTGTAATGGCCGTGACCGAACGCAAGCGTCACCATATCGGCGAGCACCCGCTGTTCAATCACCAGCAATGCTCGAGCCGGGCCACTAAAGCGCTGCCCCTGGATGGTCATACTGCTTGCCGTCTCGCCCGCATGCTACTCGATCGGCCGTTGCATGACGGAACTTCATGACGCGGCGTGTCGACGCTGCGATTCTCTCGGCACCAGCGCGATGAATTCCGACTCTAACGGAGCGCGAGTACGACGAGCGATCGAGGCCATCTGGAATCGCGGCGACCTCGACGCAGCTGACGAGCTGTTCGCCGCTGAATATGTGAACCATGACGGAGTGATCTCCGATCTCGTGATCGGACCAGAGGCGATCAAGATCAGCGTAGCCGTGTACCGTCTCGCGTTTCCGAACCTCTCGGTTGTCGTGGAGGAACTGAATGCCGCTGAGGACACCGTGGTACTCCGTTGGACGGCAACAAGCGGGCCGGTCGGTCGACCCCATGGCATTCACGCCGGATCGAATCGTCGGCTGAAAGGGATCACACGCTGTCGCTTGGTTGACGGGAAGATCGTCGAGAGTTGGACCGAGTGGGATCAGAGCACGGTGTTGCGTGACTTGGGAGTCGGTTTCGCGGAGTGAGTCTCACCATCGGGACGATCGGCTTACGGATACATCCTACGGGAGCCGATGTGCGAGCACGTAGAAACCTGTCCCCGAGATTGTCCCTGAGAGGTGCCAAAACAGCGCGCACGGAGCCAACGCCAGCCAACTCGCCCGATCTGAGAAGTGATTGAAGAGTGAAGGATTTACGAGGAAAGTCGAAGATGTCCGAGAGGCGGATTTCCGTTTAGCAAACCATCGCCTTCAGCCACTCGGCCACCTCACCGCGGCGAGAAAGCTAAGTATAAACGAGATCGCTACTTACGCGCCTGTCGATTGGCCCTCCGACTGTCCCTGAAATTGTCCCTGCTAGCATTGAGAAGCGGCATCGAACCGCGCGGCGCACGCGCCTCGGAGGACTGATCCGAAGGCAGCGGTTTTTTTCGCCGACAACGATGCCGTCAACTGATTGGTGAACGCCGCTTTGCTCGCATTAGTCGGCGTCCACTTCTCTGGCCGCTCGCGCACTGAAGACACGCGGAGCACGCGGGACTGAAGGCACGCTCGAGCATTTGGGCAGGCACCGGTTCTCTGAACCGCTGCTTTTCTGACGATTCGGCTCTCTCTTGAAAGGCCGGCGGCGTGGCATCCGTTGTTGCGACATGCTGCCATCGGTCACCCGCTGAACGGCGCAGCGTCTCGCACCTTCCTAATACTCGGCGAAGGAAATCGTCCCGGCAGCGATACAGCCAGCGTTCATCTTCTTCAGCTGAGGCGATTGCTGGATGGCCCGTGCGCCGAGCGTGCTTGCGGGCGTGACGGCTACCCCGATCCGCTATGGGGATCGGGAGACGTCGACGTGTGGACATAACACCACATCCGCTGCAAAGAGTTGCTTCGAGGCTGGCAACGTCTCCATGTTGGGCGGCTGCGATGAACGCTGCAAGTAAACGTCGTCGTTCGGTCGAGTTCGCAGGCAACTTTCGGCGACCAGCGACATGCTGCCGAGCGCGAGTCACCACCTGCCGTGCGTTGGCCTCTTCGAGCCCAAAGGACGTATAGTCGAACGCCTCGCGAAGGATATAAGCGGCCCGTTCAGCAGGCGACAGCCTCTCCAGCAACCGCAGAAGTCCCGCCTCCAGGCCCTTGGCGTGTTCGACTCCCAGCGCAGGATCGACGCTCATGTCGACCGGTTCGGGTTGACGGGGATCGGCCTGACTCTCCCGGCGCGCGCGAGCTGACTGCATCACGTAGATGGCCAGTCGTGTCGCAGTCGTCGCGAGGAACGCGGCGGCGTCGCGAACGACGCTGCGATCCGCGCGATCTGCCAGCGCACCCACACGTCTTGCACAACGTCCTCCGCCTCGGCCGCGTTTCCCAGCATGCGATAGGCGATGCCGAAGAGACGAGGACGCACGCGCATGAACGCCGAGAGGCCGTCGTCGCCATGCAGGGTATTCACGCTCGAAGCGCCCTGGGATGAAGCATGGGGTGCGGCTGTCATTGTGATCTCCACATCGCAGGACAGCAGTGTGCAGGGGAGGCGATTTGTCAACAACCCTCGATGGGAGTTGCGCGAGGTGCCTAGATCGTGAGGATCGTCCGTACCCCTTTCGGGGTGAGTGATGGCGACACGAACGGGTATCAGCGTTGAGGAATCCGGATCTGCTTTCGTCCGAAGAGACGCGCATCCAGAGAGCAGCCGCCAGGCCCGAGCATTGCGAGTGCCGCGCCCATCGCGGCGACATGGACATACATCCAGAACTCGGCAGGATGTTTGAGGGCAAGGCCCAGCTCCACTACAGCGATCAGCGCGCCGGCGAGCGGGGTCCACAAACCGATCAGCAACAGGGTTGCGGCTCCCGCTGCCACCAATTCCAATGAGACGGTGGGCGACGAATCGGCCCTCAGGAACCCCGCGTAGATGAGGGGAATGCCCGCTGCGGCGCGTAGGAGTGCGAGGCCGGCTCCCGGCAGACCACAGGGGAAGGTCGAGAAGAGTCTCTGCACAAGGACGCCTGCTTTAACGCTATAGCGTCCAGGAGGCGTGCACCCGCCCCAAAAGTATCTGAGCGACGCCCCTCTTTCGGGGGGACTAGAGCTCGATGATCCCGCGTTTCAGACCGATTGTGACCGCATGAGTTCGATCGTTTGCAGCCAGCTTGGCGAGAATGTTCTTGACGTGGCCCTTGACAGTTTCTTCGCTGATGGACAGTTCTGCGGCGATCATCTTGTTGGCATTGCCGCTCGCGATGAGCCTGAGCACCGCGACTTCGCGAGGGGACAAGGCGTCATCAGCAGCATGCTCCGCCACGTCCGTTGCGACCTCCGGCGCGATTCGCCTCTGGCCCGCATGAACGAGGCGAATGCTTTCCGGCAGTCCGTTTGCGGCCTGAGCCACCAGCTTCAGATCCGCCTGACCAGCCAACAGCGCGGCCACCCCTTCGCGGAGAATTGGGTGATCGTCAACCGAGAGAACGCGGATAGGCGTGTCCTGAGTGTTCATGTCCTGCCTCCTGGCTTGCGGAACGAGGTGCCCGCGGAACCGGCGCGCGAACGGGCCTCCGGCAGGCCCCGGTCTACTGAAACGCTACCTGATCCTCAGACAAGCCACACGCTCCGCGCGGGATGTAGAGCGACAGTGATATTGACCCTTTCGCGACCCAAATTCTGACCCCTCAGGAGGAGGTCGAATGGACCTCGAGAGGGACGTACTGGTATCTCCGACCAGGGAGGTACTCGTGAACGAGGGGGAGGTGGTCGCGCCACGATTCGCGAGCTAGCGGGGTCGTGGCGTAGGCAGCAAGACGATCGCCCGCACGGAAGCGTGGCGCGCAATACGGTGCGAACGCTATCTGCGGCAGCCCATTACGCCAGGCACAGGTCCGGCTTACGGCGGCGCCGACTAACCGACGACGCGCGACGTGAGGCGCGGACGGTGTACGAGGGCGCCGCTGGTGGCAATGCCGTCGTGGTCCAGCGGCCTCCTGAAAGAGCGCGGGACGGACGTGAGTGTCCGGACTGTTGAGCGGGCGGTGGCCGATCTGCGGTCGGCGTTTTACCGCGTCAGGTGAGCAGGCTACAAGGTCATCGCGAAGACCCCTGGTGGACAACGAGGCCACGCGTTACGCCAGGAGCTCAACGACGAGACAGGTGGAATGGCATGGCGCCCCGCTTCGGAAAGGAAGCCGCGGTCTCCACGTGCGATCCACGACGCACGGCGGACGCCAGTCGCCCCCCAACCAGAGACCGTACAGTGGCATTAACGCCGCTCGTCATCGGCGCCTAACTGCGCTGATGCCGATCGAGTCGGATCTAGTCTTCTGAACATGAGATGTTTCCCGGCGAACCAGGAGGCCGAGCGTAGTCGACGCGCGCCGCTCGTCACACCTTGACACCACCCGTCGACGCCGCCGGAGCCGGATCTCGGTCGTCTGAACCGCGAGACCTCCGTGCGAGAGGCAGGGCGAGGATGGTTCGATCCGGAACGAGCGGCGACCGGTTGTGTACCTACGCAGTCTGTGTAGCAATTCCCGCTTCTTCGCGTTCCGTTAACGGCAGAGATGATCGCTGCGCCGCCGCAAAATAGCCATTGCGCAAAAGGCCCTGAGTGCGTACATTCACGCCCCATTGCGGCAGCTGAGGCTGTGGAGGAGGCGTTTATGGCCGGTCAGTTGTTGGAGCTTCCGGTCAATATTCCCTGGAAGCAGATTGCCGTCAGTCCCGACATGATCGACACGCAGGTCGGCAACAAGCGGTTCCCGTTTGTGTGGCGTTCCTCTATGGCGATCTCGGTGTTTGAGCCGAAGCTCGAAGACCTGGCTCCGGAACTGTGTGATGAGCGTGTCACGTACGTGAAGGTCTCGTGCACCGTTACTGGTTATCAGCCTTCGAAGGAAGAGATCCTGGCGGGGCACGCATCGTTTCCCGATGTGCCCACCGACTCTCTGAATCAGATCCTGGAGGAGTACTTCGCCTGCTATGGCGTGCTGCTGCAGGTGGCGCTTTTTCCGCTGGCTGGCGATCACCCGCGGCCGGGACTGCATCCAATCGAGCGCGCCGACTATCCGCGCATCATCGCATTGGAACCCAAGGTGCGCGACTTCTACCAGGCCGCGACAGAATCCGGCGAGATCCTCACCGCCTCTGATTCGGGCGTGAAAACCGACAAATCGCTCACCACCATCGAGAACACGCAGACCGGCTTCAAGATGGGAGCCAAGGTTCCCGTCAAGGGAGCGGAACTGACGGGCGAGTTTTCTCACGCGCGATCGGAGACGAACCAAGACACATGGACGGTGCAGACCGACGCGTCGAGGGAGCGGCGCGAAACGGCGGGCACCACCACGCAGCTGAACCAAATGTACAACCTCCTCACCGGTTATCACCAGGGTACGAACCGCGCGGCCTTCCTGATGCTGCCACGACCTCACATCCTCCAACCGACCGATCGCCGCACGTTCGTCCAAGGGCTCAGGGTCATCGAGGGGCTTCAGGAATTTCTCCTGATCGTTTCGAGGCCGTCGAAAATCGCAGGATTGTGCATTGAAGCGACGCTGGACACTGGCCACTTTCCCGAAGACGTGGACGTCGAGCACCCGCCCGACGAATTCGAGGAGGGACAGGAAGACTTCACCGTGAGAGCGTTCGCCGACAACGGATGGTTCAGCGGGTCGTGCACGGACATCGAATCGGACCCGAGTTCCGCGTACACGATCGAAGCCGGGTGGGTGATCGATCGCAGCAAGGGCGATCCCGGGCACTCCGGGGTGCAGGAACTCGCCAACAACTCCAACGAACAGGCCAATCAATCCCTGGAACGGTACGACTACCGGGCAATCAGCGATGCCGGCGTCCGCGTGTCCGGGCGAATCTGCGGTGAAAACGCGCAGCAAGACAAGGCGCGATTCAACCGTACCTACCGAGTCTTCAAGCGCCGCGAGCAGCCGCGCGACACCAGTTCGGAGCCGGTGGTCACGACGCCATTCCTGATCACGAGCCGCTCACTGCTCGTTTGCATGCGCTCGGGCGAGATCTGTCCCGAGGTCGTGGCGCCGCCCATCGTTCTCGAGGACGCGACCGTGCTGGCAGAGTCGGTCGTGGACGAGCGACCGCTGCGCCTGCGCCCGGCCCTGCTCACCCGCCTCGCGGTGGCCGGCGACCGCGCACCGGCCATCAAGGACGTGCTCCGGCAACTGCAGCAGGGGATGCTCACGAGTTGGCGCTCGTTGCGTCGGTACCCTGCCGGTGCGGTTGGTTTCCTGGAGAGCGACTACTTCAAGGACAAGATCGCGGGCGCTGGGCCAGGTGGACGTTTGGAGCGCTCAGTCGCCGAAATCCCCGACTTGCCGCCAGCAGTTCTCGAGCGTCTTGGACGACCTACCTTAGTGAAAGAGGTGTTGTCACTGAAGCTCCCTGAGCTTGCGCAGCGGACCGGCCTAGATATCGCCGAGGCTGCCGGAGTTCGGCGCCGTCTGCTCGGACTGCCGCCGCCCCCGAGGAGAGGCGGGCGGGGCGAATCGAAGGGGTACTAGAGCCGCTACCTGCAGGATCTCTCATGCCTGACGAGACGACTCTGGCGACGACGCCGGCGAGCACCGCGCCCGGCTACTCGGGTACCAGCACATATTTCGCGCCTGGAGACAGCGAAACCGAGCTGCAGCGAAAGGCTGGACTCCTCGTTGAGGAAGCCGCAAACCGGGTGCTACAGGAAGCGCAGGCACAACGAGTCGAATACGCGGATCCGCTCAGCCTCGCACAGGCGATCGCGGCGAGGATCACACTCAATCCCGTGGGCCCGACCACTCCGCAGTTGATGGACCGGGTCCGCGCCGCCGTGCGCACCGCGCTGAACGCGCAGCAGGACGATCTTTTCCTCAAAGCGGTCGAACTCGGCACGGCACACGCGATCGTCGTCACGGATGGCGACTCCTCCGTCCAACGGCGCTCAAGCAGCGCCGACCCCGTGATTTTGTTCAACGGCCAGTTCACCTATGCGGCGACCGACGTGCGGATCCTGGGCGCCGGCATTGACTTCGTGTTCGTGCGGACGTACAAGAACCAGGCCGCGTACCTGGGGCCGCTCGGCTACAGGTGGGACCACAGCTACAACTTGTGGTTGCGCGTCTCGCCGGACGGGCGAACGATCAACTGCGCAACTGGTGCGCTGCGCGAGGATCGCTACGTCCGGCACGACACGCTCGACTACTGGGTGCCTCCCGACGGAGAGGATGGCGTATTCACGCCTGCGGGAAGTTCGTTCGTGTGGCGCTCACCCGAGGGCCGCCGCCACTTTTACGAGCCGGATCCGTCACGGCCGGGGCTGCTGCATCGGATCACGCGCATAGAGGACCGCTTCGGCAACTACTTAGCCTTCGCGTACGTGGACGGCCAGCTCCGGCGGATTGAAATCAACCATCCGCGCCGGTTCGTCGAGCTCACCTACGACGACGCCGGACGCCTGACCGGGCTGGCTGACCACACCGCACGCGCTTGGAGATACCGGTACGACGGCAATGACGATCTGATAGCCGTCACGACACCACCCACCGCCCGCTACCCGCACGGTCTGACCACGTGCTACGAGTACAGCTCCGCGATTTCGTCTCCGGCGCTGCAGCATAACCTCCTTCGCATAATCGACCCCGCAGGGCAGGTACACCTGGAAAACGAATACGGCACCGACGCGATGCTCGTCAGCTTCAACCGTGTCATCCGGCAGCGCCAGGGTGGCGGTGAGACGCGATTCGAATATGCGGATGTGATCCAAACCTTCGCCGTGGACTACGCGGACCACGAGCGCCCGACGCATGAGACCGTCGTAGTCGAACGCAACGGCCACGGCCGACGGCACGTGTTCAACCGGGCCGGCAACCTGTTGCTGCGCGAGGAAAGCGTGCTGCTCGACGGACAGCCTGCGACCCTTCGCTGGCATTCCCGATATAACCGCGACGGGAATCTCGTTGCGACGTTGACGCCCGAGGGCACGCTCAGTCAATACCTGTACGGGCGTGATCTGTTCATGCGCCGTCATGCGGAAGTCGATGAAGCGGCGTTAACCTCGGCCGCCGCGATGACACCAGACACCCGCCAGAGCTTCGGGCGCGTCCTGGCCTTCGTTCGGCGCCGTAATGCCTTCCGCTTAATTGATCTCAATCTCATCCGAGGGGTCTGGGGCGACATGTTCCCCGATATCTTCGCGGGGAATCGACACGCCGATGAGAACGGCGAGCTGGTTGCGGACGACACGATCGTCAAGTTCGAGTACGAGCGGGCTTTCGGGCAGGTGCGGTCAGTGTCGGATCCCCGCTTCACGAACAGCGCGGATCCGGCGGCGCTCGTCGAGCACACGCGGCACACTGCAACCCTGACGCGCTATCACTACGGTGGTCCAGCGTCGGATCCCACCCGCTTCGTGGTTTCGATCGTGCGCCCGTCACCCACGTTTCCGGATGGCACGCAGGGTCCCGCGATCGTCGAAACGTTCACGCGCCCCGATACCACTCCAGCATACGATTCGCGCGGGCGTGTGCTTCGCCACGTGAACGCGGTGGGCGCGGTGGTCGAATATACCTATGTCCTAGAGAACCCGAACGAGCCGCGGTCAGGGCACCTGCGGCAGATGACCGTCGATCCGGGCGACCTGGCGATTACGACGGAATACGAGGTTGACGAACTCGGCAGGGTCATCGTCACGCGATTGCCGCGGTCGGCCGGCCTCTCCGATGGACGCTTCGTGACGCGTACAACCTACAACGAGCTCGATCAGGTGGTCGAGACCGTCACGAGTCCTCCGTTCTTGTTCTCCACACGTCGCTTCTACGATCGGAACGGCATGCTGGAACGCGAAGAGCGGCAGGCCACCGACGACAGCGGCGCCCCCGTGCAAGGGGGCGTCGAAGTCCGCACCTTCACGTATGACGCGGAACTGAATCTGACGGGCGAAAGTGTCGGCGGCGCCGATTCGGCAGCGCAGTTGGTCACGCGGTATTGCCTGGGGTCATCCGGTGAGCGGCTGGCGACGATCCTACCAGCCGGCAACCGCGTGTGGCACCGGTACGACGAGCGTCTCCTGCAGGTGGAGCTCACGATGGGTGCGTGCTCGCCAGACGCCGCTACGTGGCGGTCGGCATACGACGCCGACGGGCGGCCCCGCCGCCAAATCGACGCGCGGGGGAATGTTACGTCCCTTCAGTATGATCCCCTCGGCCGTGTGATCGTCGAAGAAGATCCGCTGGGTCACGTCACAGTGTCCAGCTACGACAAGGCGGACAAGGTCACCTGCGTCCGGCATTTTGAGCGCCGCGAGGACGGGTTTTATCTGTTGACGTGGACGCAGATGCAATATGACGAGCTGAGCCGCCCGATCCGGACGAGCGCCAGCCTTTTCGAGAATCCTCTCGGCCCTGTGCAGCATGCCCAGCTTGACAGCGCCTTCCTGGACTCCTCTACGGTGGGCCGGTCGCTCGCGACCTTGACGTTCTACGACGCTGCCGGACGCATCGAACGGGTGCTCGATCCGTTGCAGCGGGAGATCAGATACGAATATGACGCCGCGGGTCGCCTCTCGCGCTATGTGGACCCGATGGGCAACGAGACGCGCAAGCGGTACGACAGCCAGGGTAATGCGGTTCGCTCTGATCGTGTGGAGATGCTGCGAGATCCACAGAGCGGAACGATAACTGGGCAACGGGTTTTTGCCACCAGTTCGGCATACGACGAACTCGATCGCCTGACCACAACCACCAGCAGCCTTGGTAATGTGATCCAGTACGCCTACGACAGTCGTGGCAAGCTCACAGCGCGAACAGACCCACTGGGAAACCGCACCCGATTCAGCTACGACATCTTCGGCCGGCGCACCACCATCGAGCAGGACTTGACCGCAACGGGCCTGGGTAGCGGTCTCGTTCAGCAGATGGCTGTCACCAGGTTTCAATACGACGACAACGGCGACAACACTGCGGTCATCGACGCGCTCGGTCGCCGTACGGAGCAACAGTACGACACGCTGGGTCGCCGCCGCCTCATTGTCTATCCCGACGGCAGCCGGATGCGTTTCGAGTACAACCCGGACGGGCATCTTCGCGCAACTATCGACGGCAACGGCACGCGGAAACGGTACTCCGTGGATGCTATGGGCCGCATTACCCGGGTTGAAGTCGATGTTCCTACCGCATCAGCCGACGTAGAGATTCGTGGAGAGACGTTCCAGGCCTTCACATACGACGGGGCTGGCCGTTGCCTGCATGCGGAAAATGACTTCGCCGCTTGTGATTATGTCTACAACTCCATGGGCTGGGCCCTGGAGGAGGTCACTACACCACGCAATCCTGCAGTGACACCAACTCCTCTGTCCCTTCGGCGCGAGTTCGATGACGTCGGAGCGCTCGTCGGCCTCACGTACCCCGAAGGCCGCCGCATCGGTCTCGAGCGGAATGAACTCGGCCGCTTGGAGGCGGTGCGCAATCTCGCACAAGGCACCAGCTACCCCGGCGTCACATCGGGCGCCAACAGCTTCGAGATTGCCACGATCTCCTATACGGGCACGCAGCAGTCGCGCTATGCATTCGGGAACGGCGCCTCCACGAGCTATGCGTACGATGGAGACGGACGCGTCATCGAGATCGAGCATCGCGGTCCCGCGGCTGTTCTGCTAACGACTCAGTATGCGTACGACGCCGCGGCGCAGATGCGCGTGCGGCACGACATTGCTCCCGGCCGGGACGTGACGGAAGTCTTTCGCTACGACTCGATGTACCGGCTGCGCAACGAAACGGTGGAGAGCCGGCCGGCCTTTTCCGCCGCCGCCTTTGCGCCCCCTTCGTCGATGCCGCCGGAGCCCATTCCCAATAACCAGCAGCAGATCGACGCAGTAATCGGTCCGCTCTCGCTTCCGGCGAGCGCGACGACGAGGGACTACGATCTCGCGGGGAACTGGCTGCGCGCGGCAAACAGCGGCGGCGACATGAATTTCGTAGTCAACCAGCTGGATCAGTACTCCACTGTAGACAGTGGCGCGTTCCATTACGACCGGAACGGCAATCTCAGGAACGACGGGACACGTCGATACACGTACGACGCCGCCAACCGGCTTGTTCGGGTTGACGAGGTGAGCAACGGCCAGACAGTCGCCGCATACTTCCACGATGCGCACGGCCGTCGCAATCTCGAGATCGAGGGCGGCACCACCACCAGACTGCTATGGGACGGCAACAGTGTTATCGGCGAGTACCAAAACGGCCAACTCTTCGCGTCGTACGTCTTCGACGACGGGATCGATCGGCCGCTCCACCTAGCGGTGGGGAGCTCGGAGGCCTGGTACCATCAGGACATCCTCGGTTCCGTTCGCCTCCTGACGACTCCCTCGGGCGGGAGCGCCGCCGCCTATCGTTATTCCGCCTTTGGCGCGCTCGAAGAATCCGCCGGTGCGATATTCAACCCGATTCGATATACGGGCCATCGATTCTCCACAGTCTTGTCCATGTACGACTACCGTGCCCGTCAGTACCATCCGCTGCTGGGCCGTTTTCTCCAACGCGATCCGGCTGGCATGGCGGACGGGACCAACCTTTATGTGTACGCTGGCAACAACCCGCTCGTGTTTGGCGATCCACTTGGCACCGCCCGCGCACGCGCAGAGGCACTCAACTCGCATCCGATGAACCCGGACGAATACGTGCTCACGGATCCGTTCGATCCCCTGGGTCTCGCGGCGAAGGGCATCATTGTCTCCGAACACACAAGGTCGGTGAGGAAGAACCAGGCCACGATCGGCGTGAAGGAAACCGAGATTGACCCCCCGTATGAACGAAACTGGCTTCTGCACGGGCCCGAATGGTTCAACAGGGCGGTGCAGAACGCGGCAGAGGGAGGCCGCAGTGCGAAGGCGGCGGCGCGGTTCGAGTCCTTGAACGAGCACCAGACCAAGATCAAGAGAATCCTGGAAGTGGGCCACGGCTGCGCCGCCTGTCATATCACGACGCGGGTGTGGAACACACTCGGCCCGCAGGCGATAAACCCGGAAAACGGCTTGCCCTACGACTGGGCAATCAACATGAATGGTTACAATGGTTGGGTCGACATCAGCTCCCGCTCGCGCTTCTTCGTGGAAAGCATGACAGCGATCGCGACGACGAAGATGCAGGTCGACGCCGCGTTCGCGGCCCAATGGGCGCCGGCGACCACGCCCAGGATTGGGCCTCGATACCACTCTTTTGACGAAGCGTTCGGGCAAGGCGGGCACGTGCTGGAGGTCGTCGTTCGAAAAAAGAATGGTCGGGAGATTGCCCGATGGTGGGAGGCGAGTGAGGGCGGCGGCCTGGGTCGGGCCGGACACACCGAGCAGAAGGCTCTCAGCCGGATCAAGCTGGGGCCGGACATAGAGATTGAGATGCGCGGCTGGCACAACCCCTGCCCGTATTCCGGCGGGTGCATGAACACCATGCGGTATGTTGCTGAGGAATACGGCACGGACATCATGTACCGCACGCCGCGAGGCAACTACTTCTTTTCGGAAGGTGTGGAATAAGAAACGATGACTGGACGTCGGCTGTGCGGGCGAGCGCTCCCAGCATCGCCGTGTCGCACGAGCGGATGCTGAGATGCCGCAGCAACAGCTCCAGCGATCCCTTAATGAAAGCGGTCACATCGTGCTCGAGGGCACACTCCTCACGCATGGGGGCACAGTTCTCATCACTCTTCTCGCAGTCACGAACGCTGCCGTGATTCGTGAGAAGTGAGCCCATTTTCCAGCAAGAACCTGTGCCTACCATACGTAAACATGGTTACGCCCTTGAGTGGATTGAGGTTACTGGCATTCTAGGATAGCCTCCAGTCGTGGCATCTGTCGTCGTCTCGCTGCTCCACTCGGTTCCGTTCTTGGTCTGGTCACGCGCTTCGCTGCATTTGGAGATCACGTGTTCGTTTAGCGACGGTCGACCGGATGCTGTGGGCGTGGCTCTCGCCCTCGTGGCGCGGCTGGCGCTCTACCGTGCACATCGTCAAGACGAAGACCGTACTCGCGTGGTACCGGCACGGTTTCGCTTGTTCTGGACCTGGAGCCAACAGCCGCACCGGCCGGCCGCCCGTGCCGTCACTGATCCTCGAGCTGTCGACCGCGAATCCCCTCTGGGACGCGCCTCCGGTCGATGGAGAGCTTCAGAAGATGGGGCCCCGACTGTGCCCAAGACATTGGGTCTACGGCACGCAAAGGCGGCAGCGTGATGTCCCCACGATTGTCCCTGAGACGCGCCAAAACGGCGTACCCAGAGCCAACACCAGCCAACTCGGTCGATCGGGGAAGTAGGAAGTACTGAAGGATTTACGAGGAAAATCGAAGATGTCCGAGAGGCTGATCGGCGTTTAGCAAACCGCCACCTCGCGAGCTTCGCTGTACGAGCGTTGACGGCTTGCCGCGCCCCAGCGCGCACCGGTTCCACTACGCTCGGACGCGGCTTTTAGCTCGCCGCTCTGAGAGAGAGCTCGAACTGGAGACCCTCGGCACGTTGCAGGTGACCAATCACTTCGAACAAGTTGCGCGCCTGCGGATTGCCGGCAGGGCCGAACATGCGCATCAGGCTTTTTGCAGGTCGTTTCGTGGCGCGACTGAGTTCCTCAAACCCCATCGTCGCGTTAATGTAGTCGCGCAGAATCGCTTTTCCCGTATCGAGATCTCCGCCTAGGAGAGACTCCACGCCTTCCCGGAGGAGTGCCTTCCGGTATTTGCGGTCCTGCCTGATCCGGGCCTGCACCGTTTCCTTGAACTCGCGCGTGAGAGGCATCGTCACGTCTCCTGCGACTTGCGCTTCTTGTAGTCCTTCCACCGTGCGTGCGCCGTTGCGATGTCCCGATCCTGGCGCTTTTTCGTTCCCCCGCCCAGCAAGATCACCAGGGCGTCCCCATCCTTGCCGAAGTAGACGCGATAGCCGGGTCCGAAGTCGATTCGGTACTCGAACACGCCGGCCCCGACGCCCTTCACGTTCGAGAAACTCCCCAGCTCCAACCGCCGCACGGCCGTGGTGATCTTTGCGGCGGCGGTGGCGTCGAGCGCGGCGAACCAGTGTCCGAACGGACTCGCACCGTCGCGCTCGAGGAACTCCAGAACCGTCAGCATGGCAATGGTAACATATGCGTTACCATAGTTCCACTCCGGGTCGCCTTGAGGCGATCCGCGGCCTCCGTCGGCTTACGCATTACGCGTGAATTGCTACGCAGACTGCGTAGGTTCGCAACCGACCTCTCGTGCCTGATCGCCGGCACGTCGGAGGGCCCGCGGCTTGAAGTCGTACACATTCTGACGTTGGGTCCGCTTCGCTGGCGCTGTAGTCGGCGCCGGTTTGACTTCTACGATCCCAGACAGCACCTCAGCCCATTTTTCGAGCGCCACGCGCTTCTCCTTGTCGTACCGGTAACGGTCGTAGATAGCCGTCACCGTGCTGTGCGTGACGCTGCGATGGTTGAGCACGTGGGCGATGTGGAACCGGTCGACGCCCGCTTCGCCCATGTACGAGGCGGCGGTGCGGCGCAGGTCGTGCGCGCGGAAGTGGAATGAGACGCCGCCCTTGCAGAGAATGGCTGCCGCCTTCTTTGCGCGGTCAGCCACACAGGTGTGACGGTAGTTCGAGAACACGTATCGGTCATCGGCGTTCTCCACACGTGCTCGTCGACCCAGGATGTCAAGGACCATCGACGTGAGCGGGACCCGGTGCGGGCCGTGGTTCTTCGAGACGTTTCCGGGAATCAACCACCAGCCAGTGTCAAGGTCCACCTCCCGCCATTGCATTTGGCACACCTCCCCGCAGCGCTGGGCCGTCAGCAGCATCACGAGGAAGACATCATTCAGCGCCTGCGAGAGTCGCGGCTTCGGTGTTCCGTCAGCGTTCTTCGCCTCCGTCTCATGAAGCGCGGGCCAGAGCTCGCGTAGCTCGTCGCGCGTGAGCACGCGATCGCGACTGCGTTCGTGTCCCGGTTTCTTGATCCGCCACGCCGGGTTTGCTTCGATCCAATCCTGGTCGACGGCGAACGTGAACAGCGCGGAGATCCGTTCAAGCACGCGGTTCCCCTGGATCGGGGCCGTCTGTGCCTTCTCCTCAACGAGCTCGCGAATGTCGCGGCGTCGGATATCCGCAACCCGCCGATGCCGCCAGGTGGGGAGGACTTCCTTCTCCAGGATGCGACGGACCTCGGACCAGCTGCGCAGGACCTTCTCTTTCCGGCTGCGATAGAGCTCGTAGAGCGCCTGCACCGTGTTCTCGTCCTGCGTGTGCTCGGTCTGCTTCTCGCCGGCGGGATCGGCGCCGTCAAAGATGCGGCCGCGATGTTGCGTCGCGATCTTCCGCGCCTTTTCCAGAAGCACGTCCGGATAGCGCCCGAGCCCGACGCGTCGCATCCGGCGGCGGTGTCGGTAGTACAACGTGAACGTCTTGCGGCCCGACGCCGACACGCGGATCGCCAGTCCCGGTACGATCGCGTCAAAGACCTCGTACCGTTTCCCGTGTGACTTCAGTTGATCGAGATAGCGAGCGGTCAACGTGACGGAGGCCATGGCTTCCTGCCTTGCCGATGTTTCGTGTGCAGTAGGTCGTTCCGGGGTGACACCGGGGTGACGCCGCGACGGCGCTTCGATGCCGCGACGCGCAACCACTCGCACCGTGCCTCACGTCGAACCCTAGCACCGGCAGGGAGTTACGACCAAATCGAAGAATGCAGAAAATCGCAGGAAAACGCGTCGATTACGGCTTGGGCGCAGGGGGTCGCTGGTTCGAATCCAGTCGCCCCGACCACTCTTCAGACGGTCCATCGGGGTTTCCACATACGGCGCCATGTCTTGCGTCTTCCGGGCGCCCTTCCAGTTCCACCGCCACCGGCGGTCACTCCTTGTCAGTCCTCTCGAATAGACTCTCTTCAACGAAGACAAATGGAGCACTGTTCGCGCTTAGCCCGAGGCCGTGGGTAGCCTGTCTGCGCCCTATGATGTCCTTCTCGGCGGGCAAGCCCGAAGACGAAGGCGACACCACCTAAGGAACAAAGAGCTCGCGCCTATGCTGAGCCTGAAAAGGACACACTCGGCGGCTTCCCGTTGCTGAGAAGACGAAACCAACCTCATGGACTTGATCTCGGGGTCGGTCGATCAGACATCGTCGCCGCAGGAGAAGATCACCCTGTTTCGGTCGCTCTTCAGAGGCCGCGACGACGTGTACCCGCGGCGATTCGAGAGCCGCAAGACGGGCCGGTCTGGGTACGCTCCTGCCTGTGCCAACGAGTGGGTTCGAAGCGTGTGCGAGAAGCCGCGCATCAAATGCGCTGAATGTCCCAACCGTCGGTTCCTTCCGGTCACTGACGATGTCATTCGCTGGCACCTGTCAGGTTGCGACGCCGAGGGACAGCCCTTCATCGCTGGCGTCTACCCGTTGCTTCAGGACGAGACTTGCTTCTTCCTCGCCGTCGATTTCGACAAGGCCGGCTGGCGCGACGATGCCGCGGCGTTTCTTGAAACGTGTCGCCACCTCAATCTCCCAGCCGCGCTCGAACGATCACGCTCCGGGCGAGGTGCCCATGTCTGGTTCTTCTTCGATGAGGCGACTCCGGCCGCGCTTGCCCGAAGACTGGGATCGCATGTCCTCACCGAGACCATGGAGAGACGTCCGGACATCGGGCTAGATTCGTACGACCGGCTCTTTCCGAATCAAGACACGATGCCGCAAGGAGGATTCGGAAACCTGATTGCTCTGCCGCTCCAAAGGGCAGCGCGTAAACGGGACAACACGGTCTTTCTTGATAGCGCCTTTGTTCCGTGGACCGACCAGTGGGCATTTCTAGCGAGCGTTCGCAAGATAGGGCGGCCCCAGGTTGAAGAGATCGTCGACGACGCTGAACGACGAGGCCGCATTCTCGGGGTACGGTTGCCACCGCAGGACGATGGAGAAACAGAGCCGTGGACTGCGCCTCCGTCACGTCGAAGGGAGGTCCCGATCGTCGGTGATTTGCCAGCGACGTTGGAACTCGTCCTTGGCAATCAGATCTACATCCCCAAGCAAGGGCTGCATCCGGGACTTCGAAACCGATTGCTTCGGCTCGCTGCGTTCCAGAATCCGGAGTTCTACAAAGCGCAGGCCATGCGGCTTTCGACATACAGCAAGCCACGCGTCATCGCGTGCGCCGAGGATCTCCCGCATCACATCGGGCTGCCGCGCGGTTGCCTTGATGACGTGTGCAAGATGCTCAACGATCTTGGTGTTCGCCCGGCCATTCGCGACGAACGTCGCGACGGCAGTCGTTTGGAGGTGAAGTTTCAAGGCGAGCTTCGGCAGCAGCAGAAAGCAGCCGCGGACGCGATGCTGCGTCACGAGACTGGCGTACTGGCAGCCACAACAGCGTTCGGCAAGACTGTCGTCGCCGCGTGGCTCATTGCCCGTCGCGGCGTGAGCACGCTCGTGCTAGTTCATCGTCGGCAATTGCTCGAGCAATGGATCGAGCGACTCTCGACTTTCCTCGATGTTCCGGCGAAATCGATCGGACGAATCGGCGGAGGACGAAATCGACCGACAGGACAGATTGACGTCGGCATCATTCAGAGTCTTGTCCGAAAAGGCGTAGTAGATGACCGCATCGCTGAGTACGGCCATGTGATCGTCGATGAGTGCCATCACCTGTCGGCACACAGTTTCGAGCAGTTGGTACGCCAAGCCAACGCCCGATTTGTCGTTGGCTTGTCGGCAACCGTCGCACGGAAGGACGGCCACCACCCGATCATCTTCATGCAGTGCGGTCCGGTTCGACATCAGGTAAGTGCTCGCGCACAGGCGGCATCGCACCCGTTTGAGCACTTCGTGCTGGTTCAGCCGACGTCGTTCCAGCCGAACAGAAGTCCTGATCCGGATAAGCGCGTCGAATTTCAGACGCTGTACCAGGAGTTGGTCGACGACCAGACGCGTACTCGTCGAATCTGTGAGGACGTTGTCGATTCCGTTCGCAACGGGCGCTCGCCTTTGATCCTGACGGAGCGCAATGAGCACCTCGAGCGCTTCGAACACGAGCTGACGTCGCGTGTTGATCACGTTGTCGTCTTGCGCGGGGGCATGGGCAAGAAGCAGCTGCAGGCGGTCAATGAGCATCTCGCCGCCATCCCGCGCCATGAAGGGCGAGTCATCCTCGCGACTGGCAAGTACATTGGCGAGGGCTTCGACGATCCGCGTTTGGACGCGCTATTTCTCACGCTTCCTGTCTCATGGCGAGGAACAGTCGCGCAGTATGCCGGCCGGCTGCATCGTCTCTACGACGGGAAACGGGAGGTACGAATCTATGACTACGCCGATCTCAACGTGCCGATGCTGGCGCGGATGTTTGACCGGCGATGTCGCGGGTATGAGGCTATCGGCTACACGATCCTTCTTCCGGCCAGCGCCATTCCAGGGTGGCCTGCCGATGTCGTTCTTCCGTCCGACCCTGTTTGGAAGCGCGATTACTCCGGTAGCGTGCGAAGGCTCATTAGAGACGGTGTCGACACGCCGCTCGCGAGCCTGTTTGTGCACGCCGCCCGAGCGATGCAGGAAGACGCCGAGGGTGCAGCGCGGGCAAGAAGTGCAACCGAGGCGTTCATCTACCGGCGACTGGACACGCTGACGGAGACCAGTGGACGCTTCCGTCTCAACGTGGCGTTACCGATCCCGTTCGATGGCTTCGGAACCCTTGAAGTCGACCTGCTGTGCGCCGACGCCCGCGTGGTCGTCGAACTCGATGGCGGACAGCACCTCGCGGATCCAGTCGCGTATCGTCGCGATAGGCGAAAGGACCAGTTGCTGCAGGAGAACGGCTACTTCGTGCTGCGCTTTCTTGCCGAGGACGTAGGCAAGGACCTGGATGCCGTGCTCGCTGCGATTCTGAGGGCGCTTGCGCGGCGTCGCCAGTCAGCAGCACGCGGCGAGCCTCTCAAATTCGTACGGCGAGGCAGCGAATGACATCGCTGACGGCCTGTAAGCGCTCGGCACCTCCCATCGTGCTCGACGAACACCCCTGCCGGAACCCGGTCTTTCACTGATCAGCCGTCTCCCAGCTACACTGTGAATATGGAGTTCAAGAGGATCACGACCAATCCCCGCCAGATGGGAGGAGTTCCGTGTCTTCGCGGTCTTCGGATTCCAGTTGCGACTGTCGTTCCCCTCGTGGCTGAAGGGCAAACCACAGAGCGTATCCTCGCGCTGTACCCCGACCTCGAGGCTGACGATGTCCGCGAGGCGCTGCTCTTTGCGGCCGAAGCCGTCCGCGAACGAGCGTTGCCCCTCGCCGCCGGCGAATGAGGTTCCTGATGACAACGCGCTGTCGCCAGCGCTCGCTGCTCTCCTGCAACAGGCCGGTCATGATGCAATCCATGTCCGCGAATTAGGATTGCAGCACGCCGACGACGAAGCGATCTTCGAGCGCGCTGCCGCCGAACATCGAATCGTCGTGTCCGCGGATGCTGATTTCGGAACGCCGCTCGCGAACCTGCCCCAGCTCGTCGACGCCTTGCAGAACGGCAGCATCGTCACGTTCGAGCCAGCTCGGGTGCGAGTTCGCTTGTTCCGATCGGCCCGTAATCGGATTTTACGGGTACGGATGAGTGACGCGCTCACCGCTTTCGCGCAGTGAGCTTTTCCTTGTCCAAGAGTGATAGGCTTCCGCATCTGAAGGAAGGGCGGCAATGCAAGAGTTCGTTATCGAGCGGCACATACCCGGCGTTCACCTGCTGACCGAGGAACAGGTCCGCGAGGGGTCACTGAAATCGTTAGAGGCTCTGCGCGAACTTGGTCCTGAGATCCAATGGCTTCGGAGCTACATCACCGAAGACAAGATCTATTGCGTGTATCTCGCGCCTGACGAAGCGCTCATCCGCGCCCACGCACGGAAGTCGGGGTTCCCCGCCGATCGCGTCTCAGCAGTGCGGCGGATGATCGATCCGGCACTTCTGCAATAGCGGCGGCGATCAGCCCGGTCTCGTCGCCAGCGCGTACTCCACGGTTTCCGCGAGTGGAGCAGTCCATCCTTCCATCCAGCACGTTGCCGCGCGGCTTCCGGCGCGCTCCTGGCTCTTCGTGATCACGTCCTGCAAATCCAGGGCGTGGGCAGGGTGGCGCAGCTCGAGTCGATCGTAGCGGCCGAACTTTCGCTTGATGGCGGCAACAGCCCCGGCGAGACGTAACGCGCGTTCGGGCGCCTCCTGGTGCCACGCAACTCGCGCGAGCGTTTCGAGAACATGGGCGATTTCGCGGCTATGGCCAGTGGTCATCAACACCCGCAAGGCCTCGAGCGCATGCTGTTCCGCCGTCGACGGGTCCTCCGCGACGGAGATCGTTGCGAGGTCCGCAAGACACGTGGCAGCACCCGCATCGTCTTCGGCAGCGCGAAACTGTTCGAGCGATACTTTTAGGAGCCGCCGCGCCGTCGCCAAATCGCCTGCCCACCGAGCCGCGTCGGCTTCGTGATTGAACGACCACGCGACTCCGTCCCTGTCGCCGCATTGGACGAACAGCTCTCGTGAGTACTGGCACAGTTGGCGCGCACGATCGTTGTCGCCGGTGATCTTGGCTAACGTCGCCAGATTCGTGAAAGCACGCGCCTCACCCCTCACGTCGCCGATCTCGCGCCAAAGCGCGATGCCGTCCTCGACCAGTGCCCTCGCCTCATCGTGCCGCCCGAGCTGGGCTAAGGCGACGCCGTGACTCGCGCTCATTTGAGCGATAGAACGCCGATCTTCAAGTTGGCTGATGGCCTCGCTCGCTTCGGCCTGGAGGGGCAAGTACGCAGACATGTCCCCCTGCAGATGGATCAGGAAGCAACAGTGGCCGAGAGCTCTTGCCCTCCACACCGGCTCTTGGACGGCGCGCGGCAGCTGCAGCAAGCGGTGCATCCATTCCCGGCCTTCGGTCAACAGCGCCCGCGCCTCCCAGAACGGGATCAGGGCGGAGGCCAGCCGGACGCCCCACTCAAACTGCTGCTTTTCGATCAGCCACTCGTGCGCTGCGCGATAATTCGCGTACTCCACCTCGCAGCGACGCATCCAGTGGGATTGCTCACGGCCACGTAAGGCATATCCTTCTTCCGCAAGCACCACGCAATAGGCCGCATGCGCGCGGCGCGCCAACTCGCCGTCGTTGCTGGCAGCCAGCCGCTCTTGCGCATACTCTCGAATCGTTTCCAACTGGCTGACACGGTGTGGATCGCTGTCATTCACGACAACGAGCATGTTTTGCTGGACGAGGCCGTCCAGCAGATCCTCCACACTTCCCCCCAGATCGGCGAGGACGTTGCACACTGCCTCAACCCCCTCCGCTGTGCACCCACCGGAAAAGACTGCCATGCGACGAAAGAGCATTCGCTCGGCGGCATCGAGAAGCTCCTCACTCCATTCGAGGGCGGCGCGAAATGATTTCTGCCGTTGCGGCGCGTCCCTCGGCCCACCGGTCAGGACGTCCAGCCGACGCTCGAGCTTGGATAGGATTACTGCCGGAGACAAAAGCCTGACGCGCGCCGCCGCAAGTTCGATGGCGAGGGGCAGCCCGTCCAGGCGTTGGCAAATGCGTGCGATCGGCCCAGCGTTCTCCTCCGTCAGGACGAAATCCGATTTGGCTGCTGTCGCACGCTGAACGAAGAGTGTGACTGCGGCAGAACTCGAGAGCTGTTCCAGCGTCGTGTGACGTGTATCGGGAACAGCGAGCGGGGGCACCATCACGTCATATTCGCCGGCCAGGCGCAACACCGCCCGGCTCGTAGCGAGCACGGTGAGCGATTTCCCAGCCGCCAGCAGTTCGCTGACCAGCGGCGCCGCGTCGAGGACGTGCTCGAAGTTGTCGATCACGAGCAGCATCGGTGACTGCTGGCGCTCGCGAATCCATCGGCGAAGAGCAGACGCGACGTTCGTATCCGTCGTGTCGCGCACGCCGAGCGCGCTCGCGATGGTCTTTCCGACGGCATCAGCGCCGTGAACAGGCGAGAGATCGACGAAGAACACGCGATTGCCAAAGCGGGCGGAAAGCGTTGTCGCGAGCTCGAGCGCCAATCGCGTCTTGCCGACACCACCGGGTCCGGTCAGCGTAATGAGCCGAGCACCGCTGTCCACGAGGCGCGTGACCGCTGCCAATTCGCTCGTCCGACCGACTAGTGGTGTGCGGGGCAGTGGCACTGATGGGACGTCATCCGTCGCCTGTACCTCGAACAGCCGCGTGCGGACCATCGCCAGCTCGCGGTGTAAGTCGTTCGTCGAGGCATAGCGATCGCCAGGCTCGCGAGACAGGCAGCGCTCGATAATCCAGCGCAGTGGGTCGGGCATGAGCGGGCAGCGCTCAGTCAGCGAAGGAACATCGGCCCGTCGCACCGCTGTTAACGTCTGCGCCGCACTTGCACCCCGGAACAGACGCTCACCCGTGGCCGTTTCGTACAGGATTGACCCAAGTGAGAACTGATCCGATCGGAAGTCTATCTGCCCACCTTCAGCCTGCTCCGGTGACATGTAGCTCACAGTGCCGACAATCGCCGCCGGTGCTCCGGTGTGAGTTTCGAGATCTTCTTCCGACCGGGCGTGCGCGGCAATGCCGAAGTCGAGCAGTTTCACGCTGCCAGTCGCGGTGAACATCACATTTTCTGGCTTCAGATCGCGATGCACGATGCCGCGGGCGTGCGCCGCGGCGAGCGCATTGGCGACCTGCGCCGCGATGGTCAGCAACTCGTCGATCTCCAGCGCCCCTGACGTCAGGCGCTCGCGCATCGTCGATCCCTCGACGAATTCCATCACCAGGAAATCGCGCCCGTCTCGATCGCGCTCGATTGAATGAACGGTGACGATGTGCGGATGATTGAGTGATGAGGCGGTGCGGGCCTCGCTCAGCAGACGTGCACGAGCCGCCGCGGAGTCTGAAACAACTTTCAACAGCTTGATCGCGACGTGCCGGCCGAGTGTCAGGTCCTCGGCCTCGTACACCTCACCCATCCCACCGCGTCCGAGCGGGCGCACGATTCGATAATTTCCGATCATCGTGCCGGCAACGAACTCGAACTGGGGCGGCGTGGCGCGAGTCAGTTGATCGGGCACCGAAGGGTGGTCGTCGATTGCGTCGCTAGCCGCTGGATGCGGTCCCCCGAGAATGATAGGCGCACTCAGAAAGCCGGTCGCCCGCACATCACTTTCAAGCAGGGCCTCGACCTCATTGCGCAGCGAGAGGTCGCCCTCACACGCGCGATCGAGAAAATCACTGCGGTGTGTTTCCGTACGCGCGAGTGCCTCGTGAAACAGCTGCTCGATACGAGACCATGTATGACTCACGACAGCACTCCATCCTCATGCAGTCAGATGCCGAAACAACCAGGCCCGCGCCAGCCTCCAGTCTCGCAGCACCGTGTCAGTCGAAATCACGAGGACTGCCGCGGTCTCCTCATTGGTCAGCCCGCCGAAGAACCGTAGTTCGACGATCTGTGCTTTGCGAGCATCCAGTTGGGCCAGCGCGACCAGCGCTTCGTCGAGGGCGAGCAGATCGACCGCCGGAGTCTGGGGCGCGGACAGCGAGGTGTCGAGCGGAAGATGGAGAGCGCCGCTGCCGCGCTTCGACGTTCGACGGGCTCGCGCCAGATCAACGAGTACGCGCCGCATCGCGCGCGCTGCCACTGCCAGGAAGTGCACACGATGCTGCCAGTCGGGGCATTGCGCCGATGCAAGTCGCAGAAATACCTCGTGAACGAGCGCCGTCGTCTGCAACGTGTGGCCTGTTGACTCGCGCCGCATGCAGGCGCGAGCCTGCCGCCGCAACTCGTCATAGAGAACGGAAAAGACCTCAGCCTGCGCGTCTTCGTCACCCTCGCGCCAACGTCTCAGCAACACCGTGACGTCGTCACCGAACGCCTTGCCCATGCTCGCTACGTCGCCATTCTACGGTCAATGAACACTCGATGGAGGCCCGGTCTCGCGTGCGGTTCGCGACGCGCTTTTTGCGCTTATCTCAATGTGAGGTATGTGCTGAGTGTTCGAAGACGCCTCAGAGTCGTCACGGCCGAGCGCGTGCGGTGCTCGTGTCATTGCTGACGCTTATCTACATACGGGAGCAATCCTGCATCAACAACCGGATTCGTTCGGAAGAGATGGTTGCACCAGTAGAGGGGGAAGCTATGAAAACGAGACTGCACTGCACGCCGGTCCTGACCTTCGCAGCGTTCGGGTTTCTTGCCTGGTGGGTCACTTCGGTTATCGCGATGGGAATCGACCACGGCCTGACGCCAGCGACCCAACGAGAGCTCGCTGCTGCCCGTGCCGCAACTGCGAAGTACCACGACCTCGCGCAAGCGGAAGCCGACGGCTACGTCAACATCGACCTGTACTTGCCAGAAGAGGGCTTCCATTGGGTCAACGCCTCGCTGATCGATGGCGACTTCGATCCGGCGCATCCGGAGGTTCTGCTATACGCCCCCGTTCCTGGAGAGAAACGGCTGCAACTCGTTGCGGTGGAATATCTGGTGCCACTCGTGTCCGCGACGCCACCCGTAGGCTTCACCGGTACAGCCGATAGATGGCGTCAGGATGACGAAGGGTTTGGTTTGTGGGAACTCAACGCGTGGATCTGGGAACACAATCCCAATGGTCTGTTCACGTTCCTGAATCCGCGGATCCCGTAGGCGGGCACGGGAGGATACGAACATGCACGCTGTTACGCTGTCGCTAACGGTTGCCGGAGTGGCGGGGCTGCTTGTGCAGATCCTGCACGCCGGTAGCCAACCAAATCTCTTGGATGACGAACTGCAGACCGTGCTCGCACAACACGGCTTCACCGGCAGAATCGAATCCACACTGGAACAGCGACTGGGCCGCCGAATCGATCGTCAGCTCGCCGACACCGGTCGGCTGCTCTTTTTCGACACCGTGGCCGGCCTCAACAACGATAACAACTGTTCCGGGTGCCACGCTCCGACGAACGGATTTGGCGATACGCAATCAATTGCGATCGGCATCGATAACAACGGCATCGTCGGTCCCAGCCGGAGCGGACCGCGGAATCAACGCCGTAGTCCGATGATCGCGAACACCGCCTTTTTTCCGAATCTGATGTGGAACTCGCGCTTTGCGGCCCTCTCTGATGACCCCTTCGATAATTCCGCCGGCTTCATGTTCCCGGAACCGGAGGGGTTCACGCTCTCGTATCAGCCGCACCTGCTCACGGCGCAGGCGTTTATTCCGCCGACGGAGCGCGTGGAGGTCGCGGGTTTCGACTTCCCGGGCGGAAATTTCGAAATTCGCGATGAGGTCCTGAGGCGCATCAACGACGTGCCCGAGTACCGAGCTCGATTTGCGAAGCGCTTTCCGTCGGTGCAGCAGGGTGGGCCCATTACCTTCGACATGTTTGGTCGCGCGATAGCCGAATTCGAATTCACGCTGGTGTTCGCTGACGCGCCCATAGACCGATTCGCACGAGGCATGAAGAACGCCTTGACCGACGTTCAAAAGGAGGGTGCGTTGCTGTTCTTCGGAGCGGCGAGATGTGTAGAGTGTCACCGCGTATCCGGGCCGTCGAACGAGATGTTCAGCGATTTTGCCGCACACGTCATCGGTGTCCCACAAATCGCCCCGCTGTCTGGCAATGTGGCCTTCGATGGTCCTGGCGGCAATGAAGACTTCGGGTTGGAACAAATCACCGGCAATCCGGATGACCGCTACAAATTCCGAACCTCGCCGATTCGAAATGTGGGCCTTCAGCCGACCTTCTTCCACAACGGCGCGTTCACCACGCTCGAGGATGCGGTCACCCACCACCTGGACGTCTTCGCGTCGATGCGTGAATACAATCCAGACGCTGCCGGGGTGGCTGCCGACTTGCGCGCACCGATGGGGCCATCCGAGACGGTGCTTGCGCGCGTGGATCCGATTCTGGCCACGCCGATCCACCTTTCTGATGATGCCGTTCGCAGTCTCGTCCACTTCGTCCGACACGGGCTGCTCGATCGACGGGCAATGCCGGAAAATCTGCAGAAGCTCATTCCACGAGAACTCCCGAGTGGCTTTCCCGTACTCGTGTTTGAATGAAAGGGCCTCGGAGGGGAACAGCATGGCAACCGAGATCACCACTTTGGACGGCGGACGAACGAGTATCGAAGACGACGCCATCGACACATTCCGCGCTGAAATTCGAGGAGAAGCGTTGACGGCTGGTCAAGCGGGCTATGACGACAAGCCGATCTTCAATGCCATGCATCCGGCCCGCCCTGCGCTCCTCGTCCGCTGTACCGGGACGGCCGACGTTGCCGATGCAGTGAGGTTTGGCCGTCGGCACGGCCTTCTCGTCGCTGTTCGCGGGGGTGGACACTCGGTCGCAGGTCACTCCAGCTGTGATGGCGGGATGGTGATCGATCTCACCAGAATGCGCAGCGTGGATGTCGATCCGGATGCCCGGACGGTTCGCGTGCAGGGCGGCGCGCTTTGGGCCGACGTCGATCGCGAGACGCAGCCGTTTGGCCTGGTGGTGCCCGGCGGCGTCGTGTCGGAAACCGGTGTCGCCGGCCTCACGCTAGGTGGCGGAGAAGGCTGGGTCCGCCGCAAGTACGGTCTCACAATCGACAGCTTGCAATCCGCTCGCGTCGTATGTGCGGATGGTTCGGTGCGCACGGCGTCATCCGCGTCGGACCCGGATCTGTTTTGGGCATTGCGCGGCGGTGGCGGAAACTTCGGGATCGTAACGTGGTTCGAATTTCGCGCCCATCCGCTCGGGCCTACGGTGGCGTTCGCAGGTGTCTTCTACCCGGTTGCCGAGGCCGCCGCGATTCTACGTCGCTGGCGTGAGTTCTGTCTGCACGCGCCTGACGAGGTCACGTCAGTGGCGGTGGGGATCACGATGCCGTCCGCGCCGCAGTTGCCGCCGGCGATTCACAACCAGCCATGCTTGCTGATCGGAGGCGTCTACGTTGGACCGCCGGAGACAGGCATGGCGGTAATGCAGCCATTGCGTGGGCTCGCGACTCCGCTAGCCGACATATCCCAACCGATGCCGTTTACCGCGGTGCAGACCGCGTTCGATCCATTCTTCCCCATGGGCAAGCTGCAGAGTTACTGGAAGGCTCAAAACCTGGCCACACTGTCCGACGAAGCCATAGACGCGATCGCGAACCGCGCGAATAACCGTCCATCCCCACTCACGCTCGTAGTGACATTCCATATGGGCGGCGCCATTAACAAGGTCGGTGCGACGGAAACCGCATATGCGGAACGCTCGGCTCTCTGGATGTCCTCGATCGACGGAAACTGGGAGAACGCGGCCGACAATGAGGCCAACATCGCGTGGGTTCGAGAGAGCTTCAAGAGGATTGCTCCGTATTCGACTGGAATAACCTATACCAACTTCACCGGCCAGGCTGACGAGAGCACCGCCGCCTTATCCACTACAGCCTACGGAGCGAACATGTCTCGACTCCGTCGCATCAAGACCCATTACGATCCGGATAACTTTTTTCGATTGAACGCTAATATCGCGCCAGAGTCGGTTGTCTCGTTGTGATCACGGAATCGCGGCGCCACCACTTTTACGCCAGCAGCGGCCGTGTGCGGCGAAACAGCACCACGATTGTTGCGATCATGACTGCTAACGTCACAAATACGATTACCGTCACCCCGGTTTGAAGCTCCTGCGACTCCAGGATCTGCCTCACACGATCGCCGTAGTGCCGTGCCAGCAGCGCTAAGGTCGTGAAGCGAATCAGGCGCATTACTCCAAACACTAGAAAGAACCGCCTCCGATCGAGATCGAGCGCGCCGCAGGTGAGAACGAACGGGGTCAGCGGAAATGGCGGCGGCAGCACAGCCGCGACGGCCAGTCTGCCGGCGCCCGTCTTCTGCACACTGGCCTTCATGCGGTCGAGCTGCCGCGGCGCCAAAAGCCGCGGCAGACCCGCATCACCCGCACAGTGGCCGACCCAGTACGTCAGCGCGTTGCCGGCGAGCGATCCCATCGTGACGATGAGGGGGAATATCCAGAAGACCTCGCCATACGTCGAGGCGAGATAGATCACGAGCGCGTCAACTCCAAATGGCACTACTGCACCCGCCCACGAGTTCGTCATGCCAGGAGGAGCGCGGCCGCCCAGAAAAGAGGAACCCGACGTTGAGACCCGAGGTCGCAAAAGCGCGACCGTCATGCATCCCGGGGCAATGAATGTGCCAAGTAAATATTGAGCGCGCGTAGTCTGTGTCCAGAGAACGGACGGGCGGGAACCGCGAACAGGGAAGAAGTTTTGGCGTGGTTACTCGATCCCGTGTGACGTCGCACGACCGGTTAATCGCCGCCACTCTTCTTCGAGTTTCAGTGGATGGGCGTTTGGTCACGCGGCTTACAAGCCCGCGAGTTTGGTCGCGAGCATGGATCCAAGCGATCGGTCTCGACGGATGCGAACGGGTTCTACGATACGCCAGCCGACCTCAACCAAAACTACGCCGTCCCCTGGTTGGAAATGGAAGTGTCCAAGCCCGGATACGAAGACACACGGAACGGCATATTGGCCCTCAACCAGGACACGAATCGCGACCTTTATCTCATCGAGCTCGCACGATTGACGGTGACGTGCGATGTGCTCACCGGACCATTGCGAGGATACCGGCTCCAACTCCAATGACCATAGCCGCAAGTGCCAGGAGAATTGCGATCCGACACTTGCGCGCCGTTTGCTCTTGCGCTGCTGCAAGGACCTGAATCTGCTCCGCAATCTCCCTGAGTAGTATGGCGGATTCAGCCGATGCATTCTCGAGTTGATCGAGTCGGCCGGTGAGCGTTTCATTCTCCCGACGCTGGCTCGAGTCTACGGCTGCCAGCAGACGGGCGGCGGACGCTACGAGGGTGGGGCCGTAACGCAGCAGCGTGGTCCACGGCATGGGCATGATCTGAAAGTATGCTGCATTCTGGAAGGGCGCAGTTCTAGCGCAGAACTCGTGAGGCTGGCAACGTTGAGATCGAACTCAGCTTGACCCTCGGCTGTGTCGCTGTCATGGCGGTGATCGTGCATCGTCCAACATGCGTATGGCTCAGCGTCGAATCTCGAGCGCGAGCAAGAAATCGCCGCTTCCTACTCCAGACACCATGAAGGCCGCGGCCGTCGATCGATTCGGTCCACCGTCGGCTTTGAGTCTCCACGAAGTTCCAGTGCCGAGGCCAGGACCGCACGAGGTACTCATCGCGATCCATGCGGCCGGCATGGCAGCTGGGACGCCTCGATCCGCGACGGCTCATGGCGAAGGCCCGGTCGATCACGATTCCCTCTGGTGCCGGGAGTTGACGGCGCGGGGATCGTCGTCGCCAGAGGCGCACGAGTCCGGCGCATTCTCTACGCGATGCCGGAGCGGTGGCTGCCACTGGGTTGACCGCACTCCAGGGCATCAACGCACTCGACCTGCGGCCGGGGCAGACCGTGCTGATCTTCGGCGCGTCGGGTGCGGTTGGCACCATGGCCGTTCAGTTCGCCGCTCAACGCGGAGCTCACGTCATCGCCACGGCGTCCGGCGCCGCGCCGGCACTCCTGGTCCGAAAGCTGGGCGCTCATCGTGTGATCGACGCGCGGCGTACAGAATCCATCGATCGACTCCGGACGTTCGCGCCCGATGGCCTGGATGGTGTGCTCGCACTCGCCGGAGGCAACGAGCTCGAGCGCTGTCTCGACTTCGTGCGACCCAGGGGACGCGTCGTGCACCCGAACGGCATCGAACCGGTTCCGATGGAGCGGCTCACGTTTCGCGTGCGTACATTCGATGCGGTTGCCAGTCCACGTGAATTCGACAAGCTGAATCGTTACCTCCGCAACGGCAAAGTTCGCGTGCCGATCGCGGCGAGCTATCCGCTGGGAAAGGCCGCCCAGGCGCATCAGCGACTGGACCGAGCACACCTGCTAGGACGGATGGTCTTGCAGGTACGTCGCGACCCTGAGTGATCTGCGAGAAGGCGTAGCGACGCGCTACGGGACCCAGCCGGGCAGGGCGGTCGCTTGCCGGATCCACGTCGCCATCTGCGCCTCGTCGACCTGGTCGTTCTCACGGATGTCGACGTAGCGCACTTCCTTGTGTTTGGACTCGCCCGGTGGAACAGGACGCAGCGACGTGCCGCGGAAGAAAGTTACCTTCACGTAGTTCGTGAAGGTATGGAAGCTGAGGAACCAGCCCTGGCCCTCGACTCCGTAGAAGGGCGAATTCCACTTCACCGCTTTGCGTACGCCGGGGGACGTGCGCACGATGAGCGCGTCGAGGCGACGCCCGACGTCGCGTTTCCAACCCGGCATGGCCGCGATGTAGGCTTGAACGGGGCCGTCGCCATCGGCCTTCGCGATCTGAGGATTGCCGCCAGCGAGGAGCGTCGGCTTTGCAGCGACCCGCTTGGCGGCGGCCTTCTTTGCGACCGCCGCGGACTTCTTCGACGTCTTGCCCGCCATTGTCACTCCAGGACTACTTCACCGGTGCGTCGCAAGCTGCGCCACTTGGAGGCATACGGCAGCACGAACAAGTACAGACCGGTGAACAGAAGCAAGGCGAGCGGGAGCAGCGGCGAGTAGGTCACCCAGGGCGGGGGCATCCCATCCCCCTGTGCCATGGCGACGAAGTTGGCGATGACGGTCACCGTAAAGACAATAGACAGCCAGCGGTGAATCTGCCGAACCCACTTGTTCCCCATCGTGTCCCTCCTGATGTCATATTCCGCTCAGCGTTCGATCGCTGAGAGATCAAGCCTGCTGAGTCGATCCGGGTCCGCGAGGATGTTCATCTCGGCGATCTTTCCGTTGGCGATCGTGAAGCCGATCACGGAGAAGAGGCGACCGTCGGGACGTCGCGCCAGGAGGCCGACGTTGCCATTCACCAGGACGATCTCAATGGACAGACCCAATTTCGAGAACGAGAACGCCTCCGCTTGACCGGCGACAGCCGTGGCGCCTCGCACAACTCGTGACGCGGCGGCCAGCGCGCCGCCATCGGCTCGCAGCACGATATCGGGATCGAGCAAGGCGACCAGCTGCTCGAAGTTGCCGTCGCGTTGGGCGGTCAGGAACGCATCAACGACGCGTCGCTGCTGTCGCACATCGCGGTCCGAGCTCGGGGCTGTGCTCTGCACGCGACGACGTGCCCGGCTGGCGATCTGGCGCGCCGCAACCGGAGAGCGGTCGACGATCGGTGCGATCTCGTCGAACGTCATGCCGAAGACGTCGTGGAGCACGAAGGCGAGCCGCTCGGCCGGCTCGAGCGTGTCGAGCACAATGAGGAGCGCGAGGCCTACCGAATCGGCGCGCATAGCTTCGGACTCGGGTTCCCACTCACCGCGAGTGATGATCGGATCGGGTAGATGCACGTCCAGTGGATCCTCGCGTCGCGATGTCCGCGTTCGCAGCATGTCGAGGCACACGCGTGAAACAACAGTTGTCAGCCAGCCTCGGAGATTCGCGACGTCGCTCACATCGGTCCGGCCCAACCGAATCCAGGCTTCCTGGACGGCATCCTCCGCTTCGCTCGCCGACCCGAGCATGCGGTACGCCACCGTCCGCAAATGCTGACGGTGTTTTTCGAATTGATCAGCGAGTGGCTCATCTGTCGCCATCGGTCACCGTGTCCCTGTCAGCGTCCCTCGAGTCAATGACGGATCGAACGTCCGAAATGTGACACGACAGCTGCCCTGTCCGGCAAGCGGCCCTTGCTCTAACTAGTGGATCAGTCAGGCGGAGGCGTATTCGTCTGAACGCGATCGCTTGCGGCCGCTCGGTCGTTGGTTATAATCACCCCCGACATCCAGAGCGGCTCGCCTTGAGTGGCGAGTCCCGGCAACCTGCCAGGACCGGCAAGGTGCCAACGCGCAATCCTGCGCGGATGTGGTCGCAGCCCGCGACAACAAAAGGTCCCGCCGAGTAACCCTCGGTCGTCTGGGTGTCTTCTCTTACACAGGAGACACCATGATCGACAGCGACATTCCCGAGCTACTCCGCAACATCCCGATTCAGATCGTCGTCGACGGCGTCGAGATCACCGGCGAGATTCTGTCTGCCCGCTTCAACGACATGTCCGTTGTCATCCGCTCTCCGGTATCAGGACTCGGGACAGGCCTCCACGTCCCGTGGTTCAGATATGGCTACCCGCAGTTCGCCCTCGCCACCCGAGACGCACTCACCGATCGCGGCCGGCGTGAAGCGAAATGGCTGCTGAAGGAGCTCTACGACTACTCGCAGGGACGACGATCGGGATGGGGCATTTCTCGCGTGGACGCGGTGGGGCGATGGAGCGAAATCGTTAGCGATTTCTGAATCCTGGACGTGGCGAAGACAAGGCGTATGACCTTGGCTGTCACTGGCCTCATCTAGCCTGCAATCATGGAAATAGCCCTATTTGTCGTCGCATTCGTGTCGGTGTCGGTTGCTGTCGTGATGAGCGCGTTGAGCCGGAAAGACGTGCGATCGCTCGGCACCAATATCGAGTCGTTGCCGCGGAAGATGGATGCGACGGTTCGCGATGAGCTGCGGCAGCATCGAGCAGAAGCCTCGGAGTCCGTCCATCGGTTCGGTGATTCGCTCGTGCAGGCACAGACGGCCCTCGGTCAGACGCAGGCCCAACAGATCGAGATGTTGCGTGCCGGACTCGAACGGCAGGTCGATGCCCTTCGAGCCACCGTCGACGAGCGCCTGCGCACCATGCAGGACGACAACGCGGCGAAGCTCGATCAGATGCGGCAGACGGTGGACGAGAAGCTGCAGAGCACGCTCGAGTCACGTCTCGGCGAATCGTTCCGTCAGGTGAGCGAGCGGCTCGAGCAGGTCTACAAGGGTCTTGGCGAGATGCAGGTCCTCGCAACTGGTGTCGGCGATCTGCGGCGAGTCCTCGCCAACGTGAAGACTCGCGGCACCTGGGGCGAAGTGCAGCTCGCCGCGCTGCTCGAGCAGGTGCTCGCACCGGATCAGTACGCGTGCAACGTCGCGACGAGCGATGTTGGTGGTGAACGGGTCGAGTTCGCGATTCGTCTTCCTGGACGCGACCACGATAGCCCGATGTGGCTGCCGATCGACTCGAAGTTCCCTCTAGAGGACTACCAGGCGCTTCTCGAGGCATCGGATCGATCTGATGCGACGGCCATCGAGGAAGCTGGTCGGCGACTCGAGGCACGCGTCAAGGGATCGGCGAGGGACATCTCGACGAAGTACCTGAATCCGCCGAACACGACAGACTTCGCGATCATGTTCCTGCCCAACGAGGGACTCTACGCCGAGGTGCTTCGCCGTCCTGGCCTCGCCGATTGTCTCCAGCGCAATCACCGCATCGTGATTGCCGGGCCGACGACGCTGTGGGGGATCCTGACGAGCTTCCAGATGGGCTTCAGGACACTCGCGATCGAACGGCGCTCGAGCGAAGTGTGGGCACTGCTTGGGGCAGTCAAGACGGAATTCGCGAGGTTTGCCACGGTGCTCGACGGGATTCAGAAGAATCTTCACCGTGCGGCCTCGAAGATCGACGAGGCGCGCAAAGGCACCAGGACCATTCAGCGGAAACTGTCTGACGTCCAGGAACTCCCCGCGACTGAAGCGTCTGCGCTTCTTGACGGGCTGGTGATTAATGTCGAGCGGGGTGAATTGTTACCGGGCTGAGGCACAATCAGACCACGGAGGAGAGCTATGAACATTCTGTTGTGGGTGCTTCAGGTGCTGCTGGCCGTGGTGTTCATCGCGCACGGACTGCTGTTGCTCATGCCTCCGCCGGACATCGCGGCGCAGATGTTGATGAGCCTTCCGCGCTGGTTCTGGGTCTTCCTCGGCGTGGCTGAAGTCGCTGCGGCGATAGGTCTCACGCTGCCTGGGCTGACACGGGTGATGCCGTGGCTCGTCTCATGGGCAGCAGCCGGCATCATGATCGTCATGATCTCCGCGACCGGCTATCACATCATCCGTGGTGAAAACAGCTCGGCAGCGGTCACATTCGTACTGCTGATCATGGCGACGTTTCTCGCCTACGAACGTTCGCAGGTGCTCCCGATCGCGCCACGGAAAAGCTACGCCTGAAGGCGGGCCTTACCGCGGACGCGGGAGCGATGCCGCGACGCGCGCGATAGTCCACGTCTCCTCGCACTGGCGGCACCGCCAGAGCGTCGTTACTGTGATGACCTTTGCGAGGGTGTCGAACACGGTCCCCTTGCAAGACGGGCAGTGAGTTGGGCGCGCGACTGTTTGATTGGATGGTGGTTCAGGCATCGTCTCTATTGGGGACACGTCCCGGCGTGAACGTTACGCGGGTGCGGCGTCTACAGACCTCATCATCCCTACATCAGGATTTGCCCGTCTGTTCGTTTCTGCACAGGGGGTGCTGGCAGCGTCAGCATTCACGCACCTCAACCGCGCTGGACTGTTCAAGAGTGAACAGTGCTTCGTAGTAGGTTCTCCTACCATCAGTGGGTTCCGCCCGTCACCCGCGCATGTGACAGCGCTCACTCGTTTCCGCTCGAACTGACATTTGATGACAACCACTTGCCGCGTTCGCATGCGATGACTCGATCCGCACGATCGAAATCCGTCGTGCCCCAATTGCTGCCCCCTTTTGATCTGCAGGGCTTTCTTGATTCGGCCGGTGTGTCACGCCGAATCGTGCGTTTCCGGCGCGCGTCAATCGTCTTCACGCAGGGCGCCCAGGCGAACAGCGTCTTCTACATCCAGCAGGGTGGAGTGAGGCTGTCGGTCCTGTCCCGCAGGGGCCGGGAGGCGATCGTGGCTATGCTCGCGCCAGGTGACTTCTTCGGTGAGGGTTGTCTGGCAGGGCAGTCTCTCCGGATGGCCACCGCAACGGCGTTGGTGCCGACGACAGTGCTGAAGATTCACAAGCGCGAGATGATGCGGACGCTGCACGAACAGTCTGCGCTCTCGGACCGATTCATCGCGCACATGCTGACTCGCAACATCCGGATCGAAGAGGACCTCATCGATCAGCTCTTCAACTCGAGCGAGAAGCGGCTGGCGCGAACCCTCCTGCTACTGGCGCAGTATGGCCAGGACGGCGACTCCGGCCACGTCCTGCCAGCGATCTCCCAGGAGACACTTGCCGAGATGATCGGCACCACGCGGTCACGCGTGAACCTGTTCATGAACAAGTTCCGGAAACTGGGATTCGTCCGCTACAACGGTACGCTCACCATCAACAGCTCGTTGCTGAGTGTTGTGCTCCACGACTGAGTCCGCCTGACGTCGGCGGGTCGGTGACCGCGCAGGGCACGATTCGCAATGAAATCTGTCGCTGGCCGTGTGCTGTCCAGGACAGACAGGGCACGCCCAAGCGTGTCAGGCTGGAGGTGTCGGAAACCCGGAGTCCCTTCATGAGTTTCGCACATGGTTTCGTTGCGGCGGTGATCATCCTCAGCTCGCAGGCTGTCTACGCACAGGATCTGTTGCGCTATCGTGACTTCGTTCTGGAAAGCAGCGTTGACACGGTGGCAGCAGTCACTGGGGTGCGCGCGACCGAGGCCCAGACGCTTCACTCGCGACCTGCCAAGATTCAGGAACTGCAATGGCGGGCGCCGTACGTGAACCCGGCAAGTGCCACCGCCGATCCGGTTCGCGACGTCGCATTCACGTTCTTCAACGACGCGTTGTATCAGGTCGTCGTCACTTACAATCGCGACCGAACTGAGGGGCTGACCAACGACGACATCATCGCGTCTCTTTCGGCCTCGTACGGCGCGCCAGTACTGAAGTCGGCAATTGCGCGAACCGGTCTTCCAGCCCGCGCACTCCTCGACAACACCGTGCTGGCACAGTGGAGCACCGCCGTTTCGTCGTTGACGCTACTCCGCGATACCTACTCGCCTGCATTTCAGTTGGTCCTGAGTTCGAAGCCGTTGAGCGAACGTGCCCGAAGCGCGATTCGTGAGGCTATCAGGCTGGATGCCTTGGACGCGCCACGACTCGAGATGGAACAGCGCAGGAAGGAAGTCGCCGAGACAGACGCCGCCCGCGACAAGACTCGCTCGACGAACAAGGACGCATTTCGCCCCTGAGGAAACCCTCAGCGGATCTGCCGCGTGGGTTGCCCGCTACGAATGAGCTGGGCTGGAACGGCGTCGCCGCCAGTCCGCCGCGACTCTCCGGTGTGAGCGTAGTCACGGCCGGTGTTCGGCAGATCCGGCGCAGGGTCGGTGACGAACAAGCGACGACATGGCCGGGCGATCCATCGCGCCCATCGGGCGGAGCGATTCGTTCGCGCGCTGTCGGTGGCCATGCCGGTGTTCGCATACATCTGGCGATACAACTTTGAGATCAGCATGAACGCCAGCCTGGACCGGAGCGAACGGAGAAAGTTCGATCGTTGCCAGATCAGGCGGATCGAATAAAACTCGTCCCAGGTG
>Ga0247825_10000168_pt1 | contig 38641 bp, 36 predicted proteins | sample 13C_Vanillin_Day_FD_194413 | JGI IMG/M metagenome (GOLD analysis project Ga0247825, IMG submission 194413) | Soil microbial communities from agricultural site in Penn Yan, New York, United States - 13C_Vanillin_Day48 | ecosystem: Environmental > Terrestrial > Soil > Agricultural land | place... | reverse complement strand
GTATCCGGCTCGAGGACGTAGATGCCGGCATTGATGTGGTTCGTCGTGATTTCCTCGGGCTTGGGCTTCTCGATGAATCGCTTGATGTTGCTCTGCCCGTCGGTCTCCACCAGCCCGTACGCGGACGGGTTGTCCACTGGCGTGAGCACGATGGTGGCGCGGGCCTGGCGCTCGCGGTGCATGCGGATCACCGCAGCCAGGTCCAGCTGCGTCATGACGTCGCCATTGAACACGACGACCGACTCGGTGAGCTTGTCGCCAGCGTATTTGATTGCTCCCGCCGTGCCCAGCGGTACTGGTTCGACGACGTATCGGATCTTGATGCCCAGAGCGGCGCCGTCCCCGAACAGCTCCTCGATCCGGCGCGGCTGGTAGTTGAGGCTGAGGATGACTTCGTCGATCTCAGGGACCTGCTTCAACAGATCGATTTGGTAATGCAGAAACGCCCTGTTGAAGATCGGAACGATGGGCTTGGGCGTATGAATCGTCAGCGGCCTGAGACGCGTCCCTTTGCCGCCTGCGAGGAGGATAGCCTTCATGACAATCCCCGATCTTACACGATGGTAGAATGCCCTCGACGAATGAACCTTCCGAACACGCTCACGCTCGTGCGGATGTTTCTCGTGCCGCTGCTCGTGGTCGTATTGCTGACGGAGTTCGAAGGACGGCAGATTTTCGGTGTGCCAAAGGAATTAGCGGGGGCGGCGATCTTCGGCCTGGCCTCGCTTACAGACTGGCTCGACGGGTACATAGCCCGTCGGCGCCGCCAGATTACCTGGCTCGGTCAGATGCTCGATCCGATCGCGGACAAGCTCCTGACCTCGGCTGCGTTCATCTCTCTCGTCCAACTCGACCTGGCGCCGGCGTGGATGGTGGCGCTCATCATCGGCCGGGAGTTCGCAGTCACGGCACTGCGCAGTCTCGCCTACACGAAGGGCATTACGATTCCCGCGTCGCCGCTCGGCAAGATCAAGATGGCGTCACAGGTGACAGCGATTCTGCTGCTGATCCTTGGATGGCGGCCGCTTCCGTGGCTGGCCCCGATCGGTCACGTCGCGCTGTGGGTGGTGATGGCGGCCGCAGTCGTATCGGCCGTTGATTACTATCGCCGCTTCCAGCGTCTGCTCAACGCGAAGGTCGCCGACGTCAATATCGCGCGCCAGCGTAAGGCAGGCTAGACCGTCTTCCGCATTCCCATCGCAACGCACAGCCACGCCACCGTCAGGCACGCAAACGCGACGAACGTCGGGATGAGCGCTTCCGCCACCGAGACAAAAACCCCTCGCATGCCGGCCGGATCGAAGGACTCGACCCTCGTCAGCCCCTGCAAGACATTGACGGCGCCGACAAACAGGTTGGCCACGCCTGCGAAAATGCCGGCGAGTGACAACGGCCGCATCAGCGCCAGCCGTCGTTCGTTCGGCCGGATGGCGTAGGCGATGCCCGTCACCATCGGTGTCGCGCTGACGAGCAAGCCGAGAAGCGTCATGATCGAGGCGTTTCGGATGACTTCCACAGTCCCTTCCTCTCAGAATGGTGTCCAAATCTGCAGTTACAACGCGCGAACTCCGAAGCCGTGACGGCTGTCACGTTTGCCGGCATTCCGCGTTAGAGATCTGAATTGGACCGCGACGCTGAACGCGAACTCGTGAGCCGCCTTCGCGCCGGGGATGCCGATGCGTTCGACGCCGTGTATGCGGAGTACAACGCTCGCCTGTTCGCGTTCCTCGCCCGGCTGTCGAGAAACCGGGCGACCGCGGAGGACCTGCTGGAGGAGACGTGGCTCCGTCTCGTGAGCCATGCCGAACGGTTGCGCGAGGGCAGTCAGCTCGGCGCCTGGCTCTTCACGGTGGCTCGCAATCTTTACGTGAGCTACTGCCGTTCCCGGATGCTTCGAGGACGTCCACGCGCCGGACTTGATCGGTCTGTGGCCGTCGGGGTGTCCCTCGTCGCCGTTTGAGGAGACCGCCGGCCACGAGCTCGGTGTGCGGCTCGAAGCGGCACTTGTGGCACTTCCGCTCCAATATCGAGAGGCGCTCCTGCTCGTCGCGATCGAAGGACTCACACCATCCGAGGCCGCGCAGGTCTGTGGAGTCAGCGGGGAAGCCATGCGTCAGCGTTTGAGCCGCGGACGCGCGATGCTCGCCGAACGGCTACGTCGAACCGAGGAGCCGCTGACGGTTCTCAAAGAGGTGCGCCCATGATGTCCAGTGCCACAGAAGATCCCATCCTGCGCGCGCTGACCGAACTGCCGCCGCCGGCGCCGCGCTCGGAGCGCACAGAACGCGTGCGCATGCGATGTTACGAGGCATTCGCCAGACGCCGACGGAAGCAGAATCGTCGCCGATTCGCTGCCGCGCTGGCCGTGGACGCCGCGTGTTTTGTTGTGTTGGGTGTCTATCTGGCCGGCGCGGTTACCGAAGCGCTTCGACTGGGCAGGTTGTTGTAACTCCCAACGTCCAACTCCCAAATACTTGATCTTGGGAGTTGGACGCTGGGAATTGGGAGTTGACGGATCTATTTGCGAAGAGCCACCAGATCACCCGACTGAATGGCATCGCGCGACACGGTGACCTGGAGCGTCGACGAATCCGGGGTGACTTCCACGGCGACGGCCTCGCCGAGATCGTAGAGGAAGTTCTGCGCCTGCAGCTTGTTGCGATAGAGCACGAACTGCGACCCTTTGGCGATGCCGTGATCGCTGCCGCGGTCGAGGAGGAAGAAGTCGCCCTTGCCGAACGTGCGGCGGCGTCCTTCACCCGTCAGCACGTGGCCGTAGTTGTCGCGCTGCGGCTTCGGCTTGTTGGACGACATCACGGGTACTTCGGGAAGCGCGAACGGCTCGAGGTGGTCGTCGATGTTGATCGTATCGCAGGCGTGCGTGATCGTCGCGAGCGACATCGTGTCGTCCACGGCCCACACCTTGATCCATCCCGATGTCACGATCGTCGCGGGCGTCGCGGGCGTGATCTTCTCGCGATTGCTGATGAGCAACCGGCGCGTGTAGTACTCCTGCCCGACCTCGATGCCGTTCTGCGAGCCGGCGTTGATCGTGATGAGGTCTCCGGGGGAGTGGCTCTGACGGACGAATGAGTCCTGCCCGCCGGTGATTCGCAGCGGAGTGTCCGGCACTTCGAGCGCCGCCTTGGGCGCGCACGCGAGTGCCAGGACTTCAGCGGGCAAATTTGCGGCGGTGGCAGCCGGGCCACGCTGAGCCGTCACCGTGGTGCCTGCCAGAGCAGCCGCCAGGATCACGGCTGCAAACGTTCTCGACGTCATCGGTCCCCCCAACTTTCAGGGCGGACCCCTTGACGTCCGCCACTACTGAGCCTGAATTTGAGTCTTCAGTTCTTCGAGGCGCCGCTTCGCTTCTTCCATGTGCTCGCTGAAATCGAACTCCGACAGCACACGCTCGAAGTACGGGATCGCCTCGGGTTTCTTATCGGTTCGGGCGAGGGATTCCGCCAGATAGAAATAGACCTCGTCCCGCCCGCCGTACGTCGAGTCGTCTTCAAGCAGCTTGCGAAAGCGCGGAATTGCACCCGGGTACCACTTAATGCGGAAGTAATGGAAGCCCACGCGGAACTCGGCGAGGCTCAAACGGTCGCGAGCTTCACGCCATTTCATCCGGACTTCTTCCATCAGCGGGCTATTCGGGTAGCGATCGAAGAAGGTTTGAAATTCCTTCAGCGCTGCCTGCGTTTCCGTCTGATCGCGCTCGGGTGCACGCATCTGCGCGAAATGTGTCATCGCCAGTTTGTACTGGGCGTAGTCGGCGCGAGCGTTCGTCGGATAGAAGGTGAGGAACTCGCGATACTCGTTGGCTGAGAGCACCAACGACTCGGTCGTCTTCTCGCCGAGGTACGTGTCGCCCATCCCGAGCTTGGCATCCGGCCGGTTCGGGCTGTTGGGGTAGTTGTCAACGACCTGGCGAAAGTACTCGCGTGCGTCCGACCATTTCTTATCCTCGAGCGCCGCCGTCCCGCGGTCGTACAGGAACTTGTCGGGGTTGGTGACATTGGTCGGGATGGCGTTCCGGTTTCCACCGCAGGCCGCCACGAGCAGTGGGAGCAGCACCAGCGAACGCCGCAAGACTGTGAAATCGAGAATCAATCGAGTCCTCAAAAACCTCATTCCTATTCTAGACAGGTCCAACGCGCTTCGCGCGGGCCAACCGGTACAGACGTTCGGCGGCCCCGTATGGCTGTGGCTTATCCGAGCAGTTCCCTCACACGGGCGGGGAGACGGCACGGCCGTCCGTTCGCGCCGAGCGCGGCATGCACTGTGTGCCCCTCGGCGACCAGTGTTTCACCGGCCGTCCGCACGGCTTGATAGTCGAACCGAAGCCGGACCGGGGTCAGCGCCGTCGCCTTAGTCCGGATCTCGATCTCATCGTCGTAGCGCGCCGACTGGCGGTATTCGCAGTGCGCCTCGATGACCGGGAGCGAGATGCCGGATTCCTCCATGTCCCGGTAATTCCAGCCGGCGTCGCGCAGCCACTCGGTCCGGCCGACCTCGAACCACACAAGATAGTTCGCGTAGTAGACGACGCCCATCTGGTCGGTGTCCGCGTAGCGGACCCGCACGCGCGTTGAGCGAACGGCCTTATCCACCAACGAGTTGATTGGCTGATGCACGCAGTGCGCGCGTGGCGCCTTCCGGATCGGCGTTTCCAAAGATGGACTGACCGGCCACGAGGATGTTGGCGCCGGCGGCGACGACGTCGCCGACGTTGGATTGATCGATGCCGCCATCGATCTCGATCAAGGCAGACGAGCCAGCGCCGTCCAGCACCGCTCGAACGCGCCGCAGTTTGTCGAGGCTGTGCGGAATGAATGCCTGCCCACCGAAGCCCGGGTTGACCGACATCACGAGCACGAAGTCCACGTCCGGTGCGATCGCCTCGAGCGAGGACGCGGGCGTCCCCGGGTTGATCACCACGCCAGCCTTTGCACCGAGCTTGCGAATGAACGCGACCGTGCGATTCAGATGCCGGACGGCTTCGACGTGGACGGACACCATGCTGGCACCCGCCGTGACGAACTCCTCGATGTAGCGATCCGGGTCCTCAATCATCAGGTGCACGTCGAGCGGCCGCGTGGCGACACGGCTGATCGCGCGCACTACCGGCGGACCGATCGTGATGTTCGGCACGAAGTGTCCGTCCATCACATCGACATGAATCAAGTCGGCACCGCCACGTTCGGCCGCCGAGATATCGCGTCCGAGTGCTGCGAAGTCGGCGGACAGAATCGACGGCGCGATCTGGACAGGGCGCGATCTCACCGGCTCACCTCGAGCGAGATGGCATCACTCGCGCCCACGCGAAACCCGCCGGCAGGTTGTTGCCGAACGACGGTGCCCGGGGGCACACCGGGGTAGGGCTGCGTGCCGACGATCGAAACACGAAAGCCCTGGCGGCGAAGCGCATCGGCGGCGCGTTCGCCGTCCACGCCAATGACGTCAGGCATCACGTACGTTGCCGACAGTTCACCGCGATTGAGCAGGATCGAAACCTCAGGCGCGCGGGAGGTGGCCGCGGGATCCTGAGCAACGATGACGTCGGCAGGATAGTCGCTGGACCGGAACTCGGACACGGACGACACAACCACTCCCTGCTGCTGCAGGCTGCTTTGTGCGGCGCGCTCGTTCTGACCGACGAGCGGCGGCACGATCGTGCGCTTGGGTCCTGAACTGATCCAGACGCGCACGGTACGTTGACGCCGGCTCGTGACGCCGGCTTCGGGTTCCTGCTGCATCACCTTCCCGACCTCGATCTTGTCGTCGGGACGCTGATTCTCCTCGACACGCAGTGCGAGGTCGCGGTCGGCGAGCGCGGCCGTCGCCTCGTTTACCGTGCGGCCGACGAGCGACGGCACCTGCACGTCTCTGGCCCACAACGCCACTCGCATCGATACGCCGAAAAACACCAGGAAAGTGAGGCCAAGGGCGCCCATCAGGACGAAGAACTTGCCGAGGCTCCAGACGCGGGAACGAAGAGGGGTCAACCTCGATATTGTACCTGACGGAGCGAGTCAGGCTGTGCGTTGGAGTGCTGCGGCGAAGAAGGCCTCGAGACGATGGTCGAACGGAAACGTGCGGAGCATCCCTCGCGCGTCGAGAACCGCGGCCAGGTCCGCGCTCCCGTCACGCCGCAGATCGAGCAATCGAAAGCCGGGCTCTGTAGCGAGAAATCGATCGACGACCATCTCGTTCTCGTCAGGCTCGCTCGAACACGTGGCGTAGACGAGCCGTCCTCCCGGTTTGAGGACGATGGCTGCGCGACGGAGCAAGGTGAGCTGACGCTCGGCGAGCCCTGCCAGTTCGTCTTCGCGCCTCCGCCACTTGATATCGGGGTCGCGCCGCACGGTGCCCAGCCCCGAGCACGGGGCATCCACAAGAATTCGATCGAAGTCGGCTGAGAAGGGCAGTGCTCCCTCCGTCGGCACGTGTATCGGATAGGCATGATGCACACCAGCCTGACGGACGGTATCGCGAAGCAGAGCGACGCGGCGTGCCCGGACGTCGCACGCGACGAGCACGCCGCTATCGCGCATGTCGCCGCTCATCATCACGGTCTTTCCGCCGGGCGCGGCACACAGGTCGAGCACGCGCTCACCCGGTTGGGCGTCAACGGCGAGCGGCACGAGCTGCGACGCTTCGTCCTGCACGAGAAATTGCTCGTGGCTTGCCTGTCGAAGCGGGTTCCCTGAAACGACGCGAAGCCCAAGCGGAGCGAGTGCCGTGTTCTCGCACTCCACATCCTCCACAGCGAGCGCTTTCCGCACGTCGTCTCGCGTCGTGCGCAGCCGGTTGACGCACAACGTCAGAGGCGCTGGTTCGTTGTTGAATTGCACCCACTTTTCGGTCCGCTCGAAACCATGGCGTTCCAGCCACCGTGCCACGAGCCATTCTGGATGCGACCAGCTCACACCGAGATAGAGCAGTACCGCCTCGCGATCGGCGGGATCATCCGGCCGTGGTGGCAGCGGCAGATTGTCGCGCCGACGAAGTGCGGATCGGAGAACGGCATTGACGAAGGCTGCGGCGCTCTTCTTGCCCGCCGCCCGCGTCAGGTTCACGGCATCGTCAACGACCGCTGCTGACGGCACGCGATCGAGGTGCAGGATTTGATAGAGGCTCAGGCGGAGAATGACGAGCACTTCCTGGTCCAGAGACTCCAGTGAGCGGGCCGACACTCGGCCGATCAGGTAGTCGCAGGCACGTTGCCACCGAAGCGTTCCCTGAACGATCGCGGCTGCGAGTGAGCGATCTCGCTCGTCAGTGAGACGGCGTCGGCTCTCGACGAGCGCGGTGGGAAGGTCGCGATGGTTGGACGCGATCGCAGCCAGCGCACGGAACGCAGCCGTGCGCGCAGGCGCGGTCATGGCGCGCTGAAGCGAGTTCCCGGTTGAATCGGGTGGCCCGCGAGATAATCACGCACCTTCATCGCCCGTCGTCCTTCTGGTTGCACTTCGTCGATGGCGAGTCGTCCTCCATGGCCAGTGGCGACAGATATCGTGCCGGAAGACGCATCGACGATCGTTCCAGGGTCTGCGCTTGTCGGTTCCGGTGCCACATGACTACGCATGACGATGAGCCGCTCGCCGTTCAGGTAGCTGAACGCGTGGGGCCATGGGTAGAGACCGCGAACCCGGTTGTGAATGTCGGTGGCCGCCAGCGTCCAGTCGATGAGCCCTTCGTCCTTCGTGATCTTCGATGCGTACGTCGAGAGTGAGTCGTCCTGAGGTTCCTCGACTGCGCGCCCCGCGGCGAGATCGTCGATGACGTCGAGCAGCAGCGATGCACCAAGATGGGCGAGATCGCGCTCGACGATGTCGCTGGTCTCGTCGGAGCCGATCGGTCGCGTCACTTTGGCGAACATGCCGCCTGCGTCAAGGGCGAGCACCATCCGCATGATGGTCACGCCGGTTTCAGGCATGCCATCGATGACCGCTCTCTGCACGGGTGCCGCGCCTCGATACCGGGGCAGGAGCGAGGCGTGCACGTTGATCATCCCGAATCGCGGAAGGTTCAGCACGCTTTCCGGGAGGAGCTTTCCGTAAGCCGCAACCACCCCGAGCTCAGGTGCCCAGCGTGTGAGCGTCTCCCTGACCTCGGGATCGCGAAGCCGCGCTGGTTGAAACACCGGGAGTCCGTGTTGGACAGCCGTCATCTTGACCGGCGCGTCGGTGAGCTTCTGCCCGCGGCCGCGCGGGCGATCGGGTTGCGTGACGACACCTACGACGTCGTGCGCCGAGTGAACGAGCCGTTCAAGCGAGGGAACTGCAAACTGCGGCGTCCCGAAGAACACGACGCGCATTCGCTACCATTTGCCCGCGCGCGCGAGCTTCTTGATCTTGCGGACGATGAGGTCCTTCTGCAGGCCTCGAAGTCGGTCGATGAAGATTGTGCCGTCGAGGTGATCCATCTCGTGCTGGAAGCAGCGCGCAAGGAGACCTGTGGCTTCAACGGTCTGTTCCTCACCGTTGCGATCCAGCCCCTTCAGCACCGCTCGTGACGGCCGCGCGACGGTCGCGTTGAAACCAGGGGCGCTGAGGCAGCCTTCGTCTTCGAGCTGCATGCCGTCCCGCTCGACGAACGACGGGTTGATGAACGTCAGGAGCTCGCCTGCGCTTCTGCCCAGCGAGATGTCACACACGAAGATTCGTACGCCGACACCAACTTGCGGCGCGGCCAGTCCCACACCAGGCGCGGCGTACATCGTCTGGATCATGTCGTCGACGAGCGCCTGAATTTCCGGCGTGACGGCCTCGACAGGTGCCGCCGGCTGATGAAGCACATCGGCGCCGTATCGGACGATAGGACGTATCATCGAGTCGGTCTGGCTCAGCGAGCCGGGGTTGCCGACGAGCGCGCAGCTGCGAATCGCCGCTCGATCGCGTCCTTGGTGGCTGCAAGATGCTGGGCGATCTCGTCGACCGAATCGCCACCCAGCTTTTCAAGGAAGGCATCCGCGAGAACGAAAGAGACCATCGCTTCGCCAACCACCGCCGCCGCCGGGACCGCACACACGTCGCTGCGTTCGATGGCGGCCTCCGCATTCTGCATGGTGGTGAGGTCCACGGATCGAAGGGGTTGCATCAGCGTGGCGATCGGCTTCATGAACCCGGTGACGCGCACGTCCTCGCCGTTCGTGACGCCGCCCTCGAGTCCGCCTGCGTTGTTCGTCGGCCGGGTCAGCGGCCCATCATCTCGAGTAGCCGGAAGGATTTCGTCGTGCACGCGCGAGCCGGGACGGAAGGCGACATCAGGCCCGATGCCGATACCGACTGCCTTGATCGCGTGGATGCACATCATCGCCTGGGCCAGGCGGCCATCCAGCTTTCTGTCCCACTGCACGTAGGAACCGAGGCCAGGAGGTAATCCCTGCGCGATGATCTCAAAGGCGCCGCCGAGCGTGTCGCCAGCCGCCTTGGCGGCATCGATCGCCGCAATCATCTTCTGTTGCAGTCCCTCGTCAACGCATCGGAGCGGCGAGTCTTCCGCGAGCGCCTGCGCTTCCCCGAAGGAGACCGCCCGTGTTTCCGGCAACGCGATCCCGCCAATGGCCGAGACGTGACTCGTGATGCGGACGCCGAATCGCCCCAGCAACTGACGCGCCAGCGAACCGGCGGCCACGCGAGCGGCCGTCTCTCTGGCGCTCGCGCGTTCGAGCACATCCCGGACGTCGGTGTGGCCGTATTTGATCGCGCCAGCGAGGTCGGCATGTCCAGGTCGCGGCCGTGTGACATCGGGACGTTTCGCTCCGGTCGATCCCTCTGGCATCTCGCGCTCGACGTACATCGTCTGCTGCCAGTTCACCCAGTCGCGATTGCGAATCAGCAGAGCGATAGGTGCGCCAGTCGAACGGCCGTGCCGCACGCCGGCGATGATCTCTGCGCGGTCGCTTTCGATCTGCATCCGGCGGCCGCGGCCGTAGCCGCCCTGACGACGACGGAGTTGGACGTTGAGGGCGTCGATATCGATCTCGAGACCGGCGGGCATGCCGTCGAGGGTCATCACGAGCGTCTGGCCGTGCGACTCACCCGCGGTGAGAAATCTCAGCATTCGAACTCAATTCTATACCGAAGAAATTGCGCACTTTCTGGGCCGTCGAGCACGATCGCCCGGAGAATCGCGCGGGCCCGAGGTTGCATCGGCCGTGGGCATGAGCCGACTTCTGCACGATCGCTACTACGCCTACGCCGCGGAGCACGCCTGGGACCTTGCAACGGGTGAGAGTGTCGCCATCGACACGATCGCGATGACTTCGTCTCGGGCGTCGCCGGTCGTCGACCCGCTCGTGGAAGTTCTCGATCACGGGCGCGACGGTGAACCGCGCTGGGTCGTCGTCGTGACGGCGGCCGGGCCGTCGTCGCTCGCAGTGGCGCGACGGTTGGCCGAGGATGCCCGCGCGCGAGGCTTCATCCCCATCACGGTTGACGTCTATCTACGATTGCGGAGGCTGCTCGAGGAGGAGACCCGGCATCGGGCGCTCATGTTGATTCTGCCGCCTGGCTCGACGCTGGAGTCGGCGCGGCACGCGATCGTTTCCGCGGCCGCAGCGTCGCCGCGCCCTCACGTGCTCGTGTCGTTTCACAGCGATCGTGTCGTCTCCTGTCTGGCTGGTTCGCGACCGCTGCGACCAGGTGGCGACGCGAGGTCTTTTGCATCGGCTCATCTCGTGCGCGAGGCGAGAGCGGTGTACGGAGCCGGCGTTCAGGTGCGGCCTGTGTTTCAGCCGTTGCCGGATGACGTCGTCAAGCATATGGCGCGCGGTTCGCGCTGGGTCGATCTGTGGCAGATGGGCAGGCATGCGGCCGCGGAGCGGCTTCTGCGCGACGTTGCGGGTGCGTTGCAGAGGCGACGGGCGCTGGTGCCCGCAGCCACGACGCTCGTCACACTCGGACGCCTGATGCTCGAACGAGGTCGAGCGTCCGACGCGGACGCGATGTTTGGTGAAGCTGCCACGCACGCGCAAACAGCGAAGCACGAGGCGCTCTCTGGGACCGCGCGGATATGGCAAGCGGCGGCCAGAACCGACGCCGCGCAGTTGACAGCTGCGGAGTCGTTGTGTCGCGCGGCAATCGTGGCCGGCACACTGGCCGGAGCCGAACGCGCACGAGGCGAGGCGACCCTGGCCCGCACCCTCCTCTGGCAGGGGCGTGTGTCCGAGGCTGCGACGCGCGACTTCGGGATTGAGACTGACGATCACGAGCTGGCTGCGTTCGTCGCGGCGACGTCGGTTCGCGTGTCGATTGCGAGCGGCGACTTGTTCGCTGCTGGGCAGCGTGCTCGCGAGCTGCTGACGCTGGCAGAGGACACCGGTCATGCCCTCGTGCGTGTGATCGCGTTGTCTGCCCATCTGCGTGTGCTGATCGAGGTGGGCGATCTGGCTCTGGCGGAGAGACTGCTGGCCGATGTCAGGCAGGCAGCGCGAGTGGCCCGTACGCCTCTGCGCCTTGCTCGCGCCCGTGTGCTGTGGGTTGACGCGTTGCGACGGGCCGGCCGAATTCGCGACGCGGAACGCGAGCTGCGAGACCTGCGCCGACTGCGCGGCGCAACACCGCCGCTGCTGCGATCGGCGATCGACGGGCAGTTGCGAGGCGACGTGCGAGCGCTTCGCCGCGCGCGTGTGTCTGTGCCCGTTCCGAACGCGGCCGCAACGATGGTGGTGATGGCACGCGACGAGGACGAAGATCGCAGCGCCGTGCGGAAGGTCCTCGTGTTTGCGGCGGGCTCATTGCAGACCAGTCGCATCGATCTCTGCTCGGCGGATGCGGGTCCTCATACGACGATTCTCAGCATCGGCACTGGGCTGACGACAGCGCTCGGCTCTCGCGTGCTCGATGCCGGCATCGCGATCGACACCTGCGCTGGAGGGGCTGGCGGCGAGCTCGGTGTTCCCGTGCGGATGGGTTCTCGACTGGTCGCGGCGATTGTCGCGCGCTGGCCGATCGATCGCGTGCCTCCCGGTCAGGCTCGCGAGTTGCTGGAACTGACCGCCGCAGTTGCTGCCCCTCGCATCGAGGCCATGCGTGCGACGGCGCGCGAAGTGGCGAACTCATCGATCGCGATTCCGGAGCTCGTCGGCTCGGGCGCGGCGATCGTAGACGTCCGTCGCGCCGTGACGCGCGCAGCGTCGGCGCCGTTCTCGGTCCTCATTGAAGGCGAGAGCGGGTCGGGTAAAGAACTCGTGGCGCGCGCGCTGCATCACCTGAGCCCGCGGCGCGAGCGGCGCTTCTGCGACGTCAACTGCGCGGCGCTGCCGGACGAACTGCTCGAGTCGGAGCTGTTTGGCCACGTGAAAGGTGCGTTCACGGGCGCGATGTCCGATCGCGCCGGCCTCATCGAAGAGGCCGACGGCGGCACGCTGTTCCTCGACGAGGTTGCCGATCTCTCGCCGCGTGCCCAGGCGAAGTTGCTGCGAGTCCTTCAGCAGCAGGAGGTCCGGCGTGTCGGCGCGACCTTCAGTCGCAAGGTGGACATCCGGGTGGTGAGCGCCGCGAATCGCGACCTGCGAACGGAAGTCGCCGCGGGCCGCTTTCGGCAGGATCTGCTCTATCGCCTCGACGTCGTGCGCATTCGTGTGCCGCCGCTGCGCGAGCGTCCCGAAGACATCGTGGCGCTCGCTGATCACGTCTGGCGTGCGGCGGCGACGCGCGTGGGATCGCAGGCGACGCTGACCCACGGCATTCTCGCCGCTCTCGCGCGCTATCACTGGCCTGGCAACGTGCGTGAGCTGCAGAACGTGCTGGCGGGCGTGGCTGTGTCCGCACCCGCGCGTGGGCCGGTGAAGGTCGCGCTGTTGCCGCCTTTCGTCACCGGTGCGGTCTCACCGTCGACGACCCGCCTCGCCGATGCGCGCGATCAGTTCGAGCGCAAGTTCATCGAGCTGGCGCTCGCCCGTGCCGGGGGCCGTCGAACGCGGGCAGCCCGCGAACTGGGCCTGTCTCGCCAGGGGTTGCTGAAGATGATGGCCCGGCTTGGGCTTGCGAAGTAGCGGAGTCGTTTGTTACACAATCGCGTCAGAAAGCTCGACCCGACGCGTTGCGACTTGGTGAAGTGGTGGTTACGACGGGGCGGCACACGACGAGTAGCCACTCGCCGACTTTCGGGGAGTAATCGAGACCACAGACGAGACTGAATGTATTCAGCCAAGGACTGGTTCGATTCCTTCTCGGCTCACCAGATCGGTCCTGTGTGACGGCGTAGGGATGACGGGGTCAGCAACGCTGTCGGCGACGGTCAAGGAGGCCGTCGCCGAATGCCGAAGTCCAAATCACGCAAGAAGAAGTCGCCCAAGCGGGTGCTGGCCCTTCCCGACCTGGAACAAGCCAAGACGGCCGTGCTGAACAGCCTGGCGTCCGCCAGCGGTCAGCGGACCTACGAACACGCGATTCGCGAGTTCGTCGCCTGGTACTGCTCGGAGCCGCGTCTCGCATTCAACCGCACCGTCGTTCTCCGCTATCGCATCCACCTCGAGCAACGCCATTACGCGCCCGCGACCATCAATCTGCGGCTGGCCGCCGTCCGCGGTATCGCGTACGAGGCGGTTTGATGCCGGTCTACTGAGTCCCGAACTGGCCGCAGGCATTCGTCGTGTCAACGGCGTGCGACGCCTGGGCGTCCGACTTGGGAACTGGCTGACGCCAGAACAGGGGCGGCGCTTGCTTGAACGCTCGATGCCATCGACACCACGTGCGCTGCGTGATCGCGCCATGGTGGCCATGTTGATTGGTTGTGGACTGCGCCGGGCGGAGTTGCTTGCGCTGACGCTCGAATCAGTCCAACAACGGGAGGAGCACTGGGTGATCGCAGATTTGGTTGGAAAGGGTGGCCACGTGCGCACGGTGCCGATCCCAGGCTGGGTCAAAGATGCGGTCGATGCGTGGACCGATGCTGTCCACATGACGCACGGTCCGGTCTTCCGCGCCATCAACAAGGCCGGACGCGTCTGGGGCGACGGCATGTCGCCGAAAGTGCTCTGGGATGTGGTCCGGGCAGCAGCAGGGCGCACTGGCATCGCGAAGCTCGCACCGCACGACCTCCGTCGCACGTGTGCGCGACTCTGTCACTTGGCGGGCGGCGAACTGGATCAGATTCGATTCCTGCTGGGCCACGTCTCGATCCAGACGACGGAGCGCTACCTTGGCTGCAAACAGCGACTACGATGCGCGGTCAACGATCGTCTCGGAATCGAGCCGGACGCCGCGTGAGCTGAGAGCAGGGTGGGCGCAAAGCGTCCGCCCTTGACGACTGTCGGGGACCGATGCAGTAATCGGCACGTTTACGCGGCGCCGACCTGCGCGGTGACTTCGTGTTATCGAGGTGACCAGTCTAAGATGATGAGCCGTGGCCGCCGGCGACGCGCATCGAGTCTGGTTCCCTGAAATGGTGGAGCATTTGCGCCTGCGTTGGCGAGACGATCCCCACGTCAGTGTTCGCGCAACGATGCTGGCGCTGGCTCGCTTCGGCGTGGCCTCGAGAGAACCGACACGAGCGCTTGAGAAGGCCTGGTCTGCCTACCGAAAGACGGCGGGACTTGATCTGTATGGCCACGCCGCGACGGCAGAACCCGGTCGGCTCCCAGGGTGCGCGCACGCAGATGAACGGTAACCGAGGACGGCCCGGATTCAGCTGATCACCCGAACGGAATCGCTCTCGGGTGATGATGATCTTGCGCCCGCCCGTCCGACTACTCGGGACTGATTCGCGACGATCGTACGTCGTCAGGTGCTTTCGCCCGAGTGCGGCTGTATAGGAATAGGATGCCGCCGGGTTTGGGCATCGACCGATGAGCGCGTAAAAACCTCGCGATCGGATCGCCGACAGGAGCATCGACGAGAAGCCGCGCGGTAGATGTCTACGGTAGTCCCCAGGACCCGCGCGGCAGTTGAAGCGGACGCGCCGCAGGTTCAACGGCGAGCACGGAGATGTCCGCGGAGAGAACGCTGATCAGACCGCGGTGTCCTGTTTTGAACGGTCACAAGATGTGAACCTGTCACACTGTATCGGCGGCTGCGCGCTGGCGACCTCGGTCAGGTCGATTCCGTGAAACGTTGATGAACGAGCCTTATACGCAGATTGGACTCTCCTCGCTGGTTGTGAAGGCCTTCGGCATCAGCGACACCGGCCGGGTGCGCCCGTCGAACGAGGATCAGTTTCTGATCGCCGAACTCACCAAGACCATGCGCATTTGGCAGACGAGCCTGCCGGAGCCAAAGGCGCAGTTCGGAAACGAGCGCGGTCATTTGTTTCTCGTCGCCGACGGTATGGGAGGCCGCCGCGCCGGCGAACAGGCGAGCGCCCTGGCCGTCGTCGCGATCGAGCAATTCACGCTCAATACGTTCAGGTGGTTCTTCCATTCGGACAAACCGGAAGCCCAGACTGCCCTCAAACAGTTTCAGACAGCGCTCCATCAGGCCGACTATCGGGTCGTCGAGGAATCGATGGAGCATGCGGAGCTGAGCGGCATGGGCACGACGTTGACGCTGGCTTATCATCTCGACGGCCGGGTATGTGTCGTCCACGTCGGCGATAGTCGCGCGTACATTTTCGAAGGCGACGCGTTGCGCCAGATCACGCATGACCACACGGTCCCGGAGGACATGGTCCGTCGGGGCGAGCTCCAGCCCGAGCAGGTCGCCCAGCACCCGCTCCGCCATGTGATTACGAACGTGGTCGGCGGCATCGAAGCCGGCGTCTACGTGGAAGCGCACGCGCTCAATGTGCATGCCGGCGATCGCCTGCTGCTGTGTTCCGACGGGTTGACGGAGATGGTGACCAACGAGGCGATCGCAACGGTTCTTCGCGCGGAATCGGATCCAGCGGTTGCTTGCAAGACACTAGTGGCGCAGGCGAACGACGCGGGCGGCCGCGACAATATCACCGCCGTAATCGTGAGGTTTGATTCGGCGTCGTCGTAACTTGCGAGGACCTAAGGGCTCCGGCGATAGTGCTTGCCTCCCGTTTGTAGGTTCGATTGGAGTCGCGAGTGACGCCGAGGTGTCGATCTGGATTGGAGAGGGTGGCGGAAGGATTCGCGCAAACAACAAAAGGACGCGGATTGGGGTGCCCTCTTGTTGTCGTCGACAATCAGCGCAACCGACTGAATCTGAAGATGGTGCGGAAGGTGGAAACATGACGGACTCGAACCCCGATGTCCTGCGAGGCCACCGGGGTTGGGTTGTCGAGGAGTGCTTAGATTAGGCCGGAACGACGTTCTCGGCGCGCGGGCCTTTCGCGCCCTGGCCGATGGTGAACGTCAGCTCTCGCCTTCTCGACTATCTCAAGAACGAGATCGGCGGCCTGGGCAATCGCCACAGGGCGACGACGATCGCGCAGCACTTGGGCCAGACTCTTGCCAGCCAAGCTCGGATCGAACGCGCACTCCGCGAGAACGACGTTGGCGGGGTCGCCGCCGCCCCGTTCGTTCTCGATCGCGTCGGAGACTGCTGTCAGGATTCGACGGCGGCTCGGTTCGTCCTTAAGCCGAGCAAGAATAGCCACTCGGCCGCCTTCTTGCGCCCACGTCGGGAACAATCCCGCCTGGATCGAGGTGTTCGACGCGGTGTACGGATACTGATCGATCGTGGCATCCACACCGCGGGCTCTCGCCTCGTCGATCAGACGAAGCGTATCGACGCTCTTCCCCCACGCCGCCTTGCCCATCATCTTGTGGTGGGTCACCTGCGTCGGCAGCCCGCCCTGCTCGCCGATCGTGATGGTCTCGCGGACACTGTCAACGATGTGTCGCGCTTCGTCCCGCGTGTGCGACTGATGGATGCCGCCGAATTCGCCGGCCACCCGCGCAAGGTCGATCACTTCTTGGATCGGTGCGTAGGTAGCGGGGACATAGAACAGGCCGGTGCTGAGGCCGAACGCGCCTTCACGCATGCCGGTTCGGACGAGATCGCGCATGCGCTGCAGGATTCACAGGTTCAAGATGAGGAGCGCTTCGACATCAGTGCCCTTTGCCGTTATGCTGCGAGCTTCGCAAGGTCGCGCGACATGCAGGTCGGTCCACCAACCGTTAGACGTCTCTGAGCACGGCAGAAGGAGGGCAGGACATGCAACCGCAAGCCGTTCTGGATCAGACGAAGGTCGATCGATTCGTCGGCAAAGTCCTTGGCGACACGAGTGCCACGCTTGTCACGCTCCTGGCCGCGCTCGGCGACCGCCTGGGACTCTTCAAAGAGCTTGCTGCAAGCGGGCCCGTGACCAGCGCAGACCTCGCTTCAAGGACCGGGCTCAACGAGCGGTACGTCCGTGAGTGGCTCGGCGGAATGTCGACGGCTGGGTACATTACGTACGACTCGGCTACACAGCGTTTCAGCTTGCCGCCCGAGCATATGCCCGCTCTCGCGCACGAGGGTGGTCCCTTCTTCTTCGGCGGCGTACACGAGATGCTTCCTGCATTGGCAGGGGTCCTCGACCAAGTCATCGAATCCTTCCGTCGCGGTGGCGGCGTGCCGCAGTCGGCCTATGACGTGCACTTCTGGGATGGCGGAGAACGATTCACGATGGGCTGGTTCGAGAACCTGCTTACGCAGCAGTGGATTCCTGCCATGCCCGATGTGCAGGCGAAGCTCGAACGGGGCGCACTGGTGGCGGATGTGGGCTGCGGGCGCGGGCGCGCCCTCATCAAGATGGCGCAGGTGTTTCCCAAGTCGCGCTACGTGGGGTACGACGTGTTCCAGCCGTCGGTTGACAGGGCGACCGCCAATGCCAAAGCAGCCGGAGTTGCTGAACAGGTGAGTTTCCACCAACTGGACGCGTCGACTGGGTTGCCCGAGCAGTATGACGTCATCACCACGTTCGATGTCGTTCATGACGCCGTTGACCCACACGGCTTGTTGCGCTCGATTCGCGCAGCGCTACGTTCTGACGGCATCTACGTGTGCCTGGATATTAATTGCTCCGAAAGGCTCGAGGAAAACGCGGGGCCGCTTGGTGCCATGTTTCATGGCTTCAGCGTGCTCTACTGCATGACCACTTTACTTGCCAATGGAGGCGTCGGGCTGGGAACCGTTGGCCTCCATGAGCCGAAAGTACGGGAATTATGCGAGGAGGCAGGCTTCACTGCCGTTCGGCGCGTGCCAATGGAGAATCCGTTCAATAACCTGTACGAAGTCAGGCGTTGAAAGTCGCCGCAGGCGTTGGGCTGACAAAACCATGTTGTCGATCATGGAACAAGGAACCCATCCGACCGTGGCGTGGCATAAGCGTGCGCTCGGAGTCCGTCGGTAGGCACATAAAGGAAGGACATTATGGGAACGATTGTCCGAGACGGAGTCAGACTGGCGTACGACGATCGTGGTACGGGAGAGCCAGCCTTCGTGTTCGTCCATGGCTGGACCTGTGATCGATCCTTCTTTGCGCCGCAGGCCGAACATCTTGCCAAGCGGCATCGGGTCGTCTCCCTCGATCTCCGTGGGCACGGCGAGAGCGATAAGCCCGAAGGACCATATTCTATTGCCGCTTATGCCGACGACATCTCATATCTGATCGACCAGCTAGGCCTTGGCAGGGCGGTGGCAGTTGGTCACAGCCTGGGTGGTAACATCGTGTTGCAGCTGGCCGCAACCCATCCCGATCGTGTAGCGGCGATCGTCATGGTCGACCCCGCTCCGTTCGTGTATTCGCCCGAGCTTCGCGCAGGCTTCGAGGCGACGGCGGTGGCGATCGAGGCGGGCATTCGGGAACCACAACGGCAGTTCATCACCAACTATCTGTTCCTACCGACGTCCGATCCCATGCTTGTCGAGCGTGTCTGTCAGGTGATGACGCGAGCGCAGAGCCACGTCGCTGCCGCCGCGCTCCGGGGATGCCTCGCATTTGATGGGCCGGCGGTGGCTGCGCAGTGTGGAGTGCCGGCGCTTCATCTCGCCTCCGCATCGCATGGAATCCACCGCATCTCATGTCGCAGTGGCTTCCGAACGTCGTCCACGGTTGGACGGTAGGTGCCGGCCACTTCAACCAGCTTGAGGTTCCAGACCAGGTGAATTTGATGATCGACAATTTTATGCGGCACTACGTGTTCGTCGTGGCGACGGCCGGCCATGCCTAAGATTACCCGGCGAACCCACGGAGAGAGCCGCAACCCAACATCGCGCTGGAGCCGTCGGCGCCGGTCGTGAATACTGCGCCGCGCGGCTCAGCGCGCACGTTAAGTCGCGATATACGGCGCAGTGGCTTTCGATCCGCGGCCGACACCGGTCGAAATACACTTGGCGACAGGGGTAGAGTAATCGGGCGACGCTGGTGCGAACCTCGAACAGGAGCGTGAATCATGGCGACGCAGCAACAGTGGCGCATGCGCGGCGATGTAATGGAGGCATGCAGCTGTACCACCATATGCCCGTGCAATTTCGGGAGTGTGCCAACTGAGCTCCCATGTGGCGCAGTCGTCGCATGGCGCATTGAAGCGGGGAATTACGGCAATATCCGGTTCGACGGATTGAACGTCGTTCTTTACGCGCGCATTCCGGGCTACATCTTTGACGGTGGGTGGACTGTCGGCGTCTATTTTGACGCGCGAGCGAGTCGAGAGCAGATGGAGGGATTAGGAGCCATCTTCTCTGGCCAGGCGGGTGGCTGGCCCGCAGCGCTGAGCGGGCTCATTGCAAAGCAACTACCGCCCAAACAGGCGCCGATTACGTATGAAATCCGGAACGGTGACTGCGACATCACAGTGCCAGGCCTGTTAGAAATCGGCACGGAACGGGTTCCCAATCCCATGCCGGGACAGCCGCCTCTGGACCCGGGTGTGACGGGTCTGGCGGTGCCGTTCTACGCAGGCACGGCCGCGGTTCGACGCTCCCGCATTCTGAGGCTGACGGACCCGGAATTGAGCTTTGAATACTCAGGGAGATCGTCCCTTATCGGGGGATTCGAGTACGCCGGACCGTAGGTTTCCTCGAGTCCGGACGTCGGCGACGGTTCCGGGGGCCCGCCCGAGGCTGACATGCCGGGCTTGATCCGAGGAATGGAAACCCGCGCCAGCGACGGATCGGTCGGACTGGATAGGTCCTCATCAACGGCGTAGCGACTTCCGATCCGAAGCCGTCGGTCGAAATACTCTTGCGACTTATCTCGAGTAATCGTTGAGCCGTCTCCGAAAGATCCGTGAGCGCCAGACGCAAAGGGCGTTGTGTGCGGAACGATCCTTGGAATCAGCCACTCCAGCTGAATTCGCCTCGCGCACCGGATTTCGTTGTGAACTGACGGAGGTCCGGGTCGGTCCAACGGCTGCCACTCGGCGCCATATCGACCTCCTTCATCCCGAGGCCGCTCACGAACCCTCCGCCCCGTAGCGTGAAGCCCTCGCCTTGTGGGTCCCGCAGGCGTTTCGACTCCACGCGGCCAGCGTCCCCAACCGTGACAGTGATAGCGTCGCCGTCGTCCGCGACGTCGATCTTTGCGCTCCGGGGCGGCAGCCACTTTGTGATCAGCGGTGCAACCGCCGCCATCGCGCCGCCCTTCCGTCCGCTGCAGATCGCCTCCAGTTCCCGGCGCTGATCGGCGGTGGCTTCCTCGTCGACATAGAGGCGGGCGGTGGCATTGCCATCGAACATGGTCGGCCCCGGGAAGTCGACGGCGAAGACGACCGTCCGCCCGCCCAGAGCGACGCCGTCGCTGTTGCCCTCACGCGTGCGGAAGGCGATGGCGCTGGCGCACCAGCCTTGGTCCATGATCATCAACTCCTGCACCGTGAACCAGCAGGGGCAGAGCATGTTGCAACTGCAAGTCTCGATCAACTGTCCCGTCAATCGCCAAGCCATTGTCATGCTCCCGGCCGAGATGTGCGGATAAGAACCGAGCGATCTTACACCCGGCCTGCAGAACGCTGGAAGCGCGGTCCCGCGCAAACGGATCGCATGCTTCGATGGGCATACGAAGTACCCGTGCAACAACAGGCATCAGGTCAGTCGACCACTTGGCGAACTCGATGTTTTGCGGTATCGATCTGGCGATGCCAGACACGGCGACGCCGGACGAGCGTCCGCTCACGAAACTCGAGTCGGCGTTGCGGTACGACCGCACCCCGCTGCTGGTGGTGCTGGTGTTGCTGCCGCTGGTCTCCTGGATGTGGATTGTCGTGATGGCGCGCGACATGTACGGATCGATGACGGGCGCCAGCGCCTGGATGATGACCGCGATCTGGGATGTACCGCATCTGCTGCTGTTGTGGGCCATGTGGGCGGTCATGATGGCGGCGATGATGCTGCCGTCTGTCTCACCCATCCTGCTGCTGTATGGCGTCGTCGCACGACGATCCCAGCACGCAACGGCAACGCGCCATATTTACGCGCTCGCGGCCGGGTATCTCATGCTCTGGACCGTATTCAGTCTCGGCGCCACCATTCTTCAGCGCGCGCTTGCTGCCCTTCTGCTCGTCTCCCCGATGATGGAAATCACGAAGCCCGCGGTCGGTGCGACACTGCTGCTCGGCGCGGGCCTCTACCAGTTGACGCCGCTCAAGCGCGCGTGCCTGCGGAGGTGCCAGTCACCCCTTGGATTCCTGGTGAGCCGCTGGCACACCGGATTCTCTGGTGCGTTCACTATGGGCCTCGAGCACGGTGCGTATTGCGTGGGCTGCTGTTGGGCCTTGATGTTGTTGCTGTTTGCCGGAGGCGTGATGAACGTGACCGTCATCGCCGCGCTGACGGCCCTTGTCACATTCGAGAAATTGTCGCCTTTCGGGACGTACAGCGCGTGGATCAGCGGCGTGTTGCTGATGGCAGCGGGACTCTGGATGCTGATGCGTTGAACGATCCAACCAGGGAAAATCTTGTCCACCACATAAGTCCTGAGTGACGGCGCAGTGTTTTCCGATCGACTGCGGTCCTTGCTAGGAAAAAGTCGTCGTGGAGGGTCGCTAGACTGCCTGGGTATGGTTCGTCCTGTCGTAGAGGATCAGCGTTCCCCTTCGTCCCTCTTGTCCATCCACCGAGGAATCGTGAAGTCGATTGGAACCTGACGTCCGCAGGAATGACAGCGCCCGGACGTCGGTGCGTCCATCGGACGAACGCTGAACCCAGCCACTACGGAGACATTGCGTAGGGAGTCCAATGACGGTGGTCTGAGTCCGTGACGTGCGTGGACGGCCTGCCTACAGCTTTCCCTGAGCGCGCAGCGCGTAGGATAGATGAATGGCGGTTGCCCTTTTCCATCCCGACCTGTTGCGCTACCTCGATGGACTCGTGCCGCCGAGACCTCCGGAACTGATCGCGATGGAGGCCGAGGCGGAGCGTACGAATTTCCCTATCATTGGTCCCGCGGCCGGCTATTTCTGTTACCTGGTCACGCGGCTGATTGGCGCCCGCTCGGTATTCGAGCTGGGATCCGGCTTCGGGTACTCGACGGCGTGGTTCGCTCGTGGCGTGCACGAAAACGGCGGCGGCATCGTCCATCACACGGTCTGGGACGAAAAGTTATCACGCCGTGCGCGCGGTCATCTCGCAACTCTCGGCTTGAGCGATCTCGTCACGTTCCGTGTAGGTGAGGCGGTGGCTGCCCTTCGCGAGGTCGAAGGGCCGTTCGATCTCGTCTTCAACGATATCGACAAGGACGGTTATGTTGCCTCGCTTCCGGTAATCAAGTCTCGCCTGCGAAGCGGTGGTGTGCTCATCGTCGACAATCTGCTCTGGAGCGGGCGCATCTTCGACGAGTCGGATACATCAGCCAGCACTGTAGCCATCCGCGAGTTCACGAGGCGGGTGACGTCCGATCCGGAATGGGTCGCCAGCATCGTTCCCATCCGGGACGGCTTGCTTGTCGCACAGCTCGTGGGTGCGCCAGGCGCTCCTCTCACGCTCGTTCAACAACGATGATCTTCTGCCGACGCTCCCGAAGCCTATTTGTGCATGGCGATTGACACGGAGATTTGGCTAGCGGAGGCACCCACCGCGACGACCGCCATCGTGATCAGCACGACGGTGAGTCCCAGATAGACGCCGGCAATATAGCCTCGGCGAGTGGACGCCCGCCGTGCGCTTCGAAGGCGCACGGCCCCCAATGGAATCCAGATAAGCACGCCGCTGACCAAACCCGGCGAGTAGGTCCGTGTAAGCAGGCTGGTGAATACGTGCGTGGCGACATTGCCCAACACGGCGATGGCAAGCGCGATCTCGATGAACCGGAACTTCGAATCGCGACTCACAAGCCATGCGCCGAGGCATGTGAGTCCGAGCGCCAACATACTCCAGGCAGTGAACTCCGCGTTGCTGAATCGAATCGCGAGCGTTCGCTCCGCCCAGAGTGGAAACCCGCCGGCAGCAAGGTACTCCTCAGTGAGGTGAATGACGTAGGTGGGCGGAAACAGCCACACCGCATCGAACCGACGAACCCCCGCACGTCCATATACGCTGCTGCCCACGTCGAAAATTGTAAGAAGAAGCCGACGCACCGGTGCAATGTGTTGCGCGGCTCGCGGTTTATGGGGTTAGTCGCGCAAGCAACGCTGGAATGCGATAGAGACGTCGAGAATGGGCAACATGATCACGGTCTGGCTGAAGCCGGACACTACGTCGTGATTGTAATAGAGTCGTTCCGTTGAAGGATTCCTTCGGGACATCCGATTCGATCGCCGACGGAGTCAGCCGATCGCTCGATCCGCGCTGGATTATCGTGCAGCGTATTCACGACGCCGTCTTTCTTGCCATTGTCTGCCTGCTCGGGACTCATGTAGGCAGCCGTGCCGAGAATCATCCCCACCTGCGTCATCGCGGGTGTGGTCATCGTCGGAGACTGCGACCCGCTCGGCGCTACAGCGGCGGCCGGCTCCATCGCTTTCGCCAAACCGAATCCAGCACCTTGACCGTGCCGTCCGGACGCACCTTGATGTTCGCGGGCTTCAGATCGCGGTGAATGATGCCCTGCTCGTGCGCCGCTTCGAGCGCCTCGGCAATCTGCTTCGCGATCCGGGAGCACCTCATCGAAGGGATCGCACCTCGAGCAATGCGCTGCGAGAGATCGTCTCCTTCGACCAGTTCCATCACGAGCGCGGTCATGCCACCGGTCTCTTCGAGCCCGTAGATGGCGGCGATGTTTTGGTGGTTCAGCGAAGCGAGGGTCTTGGCTTCGCGCTGGAAGCGTGCGAGCCGATCAGCGTCGTGCGCGAACGCGTCGGGCAGGATCTTGATCGCGACCTGCCGCTTGAGGTTCTTGTCAGTAGCGCGATACACCTCACCCATGCCGCCCACGCCGATCTGGGCAGCGATTTCATATGAGCCGATGCGAGTTCCTGCTGTGAGGGACACGGGGCGTGAAACGGGTGTGATTATACGGGGATACCGAACAGGGCGCGGATAAGTAACGTGCAACGGCGCAGGGACTTCTGATCCGAAGCCGTCGGTAGAAATACCCTTGCCGACTACACAGGACCTACCGGTCGAACCTCGCGTGCTGACCTACGTTATGTAGATCGGCCTAATCACGCTACGCCGAAATCATCGATTCGATAAATATCCAGCAGTCAACCGCTTGGCAACTCTCCCAGTGCCGGTGGTTTGGCGTTATGCTGCGAGCGTCGCGGGGCCTAGCTGCGATATGTCGGTCGGCCTACTATTAGTTAGACCGACCTGCACCGACGTCTCGCCTGGGGAGAGGTCCGACCGATTTGGTTCGGAGCCCTGGCTTGTTACCGTTTCCACACAAAGGAACACATTGCCAATCACCGCTTTCAGCAGCTTCACCGATGGCCTCGAGCCGAGTCGGAGAAGCCGTGAACATTTCATCACCAACATCGATATGGAAGACGACCGTCGTTGGGTTCCGTATGCGAATGGTGTCTGGTTTCAGCCCTGCCACTTCAATGTCACGTCGGGGGGATTCAGCGTCGTCCTGAAAGGTCTCCCAGGTGCCAGGCTGGGCACTCACTACCATGTCGGCACGGTACGTGGCTACACGATGCGTGGGCATTGGCGGTACCTTGAGCACGATTGGGTCGCCAAGCCCGGAACCTTCATCTACGAACCCGCCGGCGAGGCTCACACCCTCGTCATCACCGAAGACTCGCCAGAACCGGCGGTGATCATGTTCATGGTTGAGGGTGGCCTCATCTATCTGGACGGCCCGGTCAGCGGCAGCGTTGCTGCTTACGAGGATGGATTTACCGCTCTCGAGTTGACTCGCAAGTACTATCGTGAGGCTGGCCTCGATGCGGGTGAGCTGGACCTGCTGGTTCGCTAGTAAGGGCTGGCGGTCTAACACGCGCTTGCAGCCGACGGCGCTCGGTGGAACCCCGGACGCGCCGCGGCTGAAGCGCAAACGTTACGCGGAACACTGGACTTCGCGTTTCATTCCTACTTATGGCGCAGTGTTTCGATCGACTGCGCCGCCGGAAGAAATACCCTTCCGGACAAGGCAGGACCTATCCGCCCAACCGCGATCTGCGGCGACCTTGGATTGTGTTACGCGGGTCGGCCTAATCCGGTTTCACCGGAGCCGCCTCCTCCAGCAAGTGCCTGTGATCAGATAAAGCTGCAGACATTCTTCGACGGGGCGGTTTCGCGTTATGCTGCGAGCCTCGCAGGGTCGGCCGTGATATATGGGTCGGCCTACTGCTAGTTAAGTTAGACAGGCGAGGGAGCCCACAGTGTCAAGAACCGCTGGCGTACTCCTTGCGCTGCTATACGCAAGCAGCCCTGACCTTGCAGCAGCGTGTGACTGCTTCGGGCAGCCGACCTGTGCGACGACATGGAACGCAGATCTCGTCTTCGTAGGCACCGCAACGAGGGTGTCTGCGCCTTCGGCGCGCGTCGAGGATACCGAATTTACGATAGAGGAGTGGCTTCGTGGTAAGCAGGTCGACGCGAAGGTTACGCTGCACTCCGAGGGAATCGGTTTCTCGTGTGACTACGACTTCACGCAAGGAGTGAAGTACCTCGTCATGGCTCAGCGGCGCGGTGGGGTCTGGACGGCGGTCCTGTGTGGAGGGACGCGTCCGTTTCCAAGTGCCGCATCAGACGTCAACGAAATCCGCAACACGGTTCGCTCTCGGGCGTCAGGCACCGTGTCGGGGGAAGTCTTCTTTGATGCGTTCCCTGATGAACGGATCGGCGGCAGTGTACCGATTGTTGGCGCCGCAGTGACCCTTCGTGCCGGCGACAATCAGCTTTCTGTGGTAACCGACGCGAAGGGCGCGTTCCGATTGACTCGTGTTCCGCCAGGGAACTATGAGCTCATCGTGAACGTGCCATCGAACGCGACCCCGGTGCCTTCGCAGCATCTTGTTGTCGGAGCCAACGCCTGCATAAGGCGATACATCTTCTCAGACCCTCGATAGTGATTCGGCTGTCTAATAAGCGCTTGCAGCCGTCGGCCGGTGCGATCATGAGCCGCCGCCCGCGGCTGAAACGGCTGAATGAACAGATTCACGGCAGCGGGGATCCTTGGCTCCTCTGGGTCCGCAGTCAGTTGAATAGGCAGCCTGGACTTCGCGTTTCAGCCGATAAGTCCTGCTTAACGGCGCAATGGCTTTCCATCCTCTGCGGAGCCGATAGAAATACACTTGCCGACTTTTCGCGAGTAATCCGCGCTTCGCGACGACGTGGCGCGGTTTCAGCTACTTTGTCGGCACGAGGCGCTTCAGCTCTTCTAGCCAGTTAAGGACCACGACGAGCTGTGGCGCCGACAGAGCCTGAGGTGTGTCGTTCTTCACCATCAAGAAACGGCCGTCCGCAGATACGTCGTAACTGCGACCCGCCTGAACCGAATAGTACGGACCGGAAAACAAGGCCGTGGGAGTGCCCGCTGAAAATTTGTCGCGGCCGACGCTCGAATCGATTGAGACGGCCATCATCGTGCCGTCGACGCCCGAATAAAAGAGCTCCCGACCGTTGCGCGCCCACATGGGCCGCGTGCCTCCTCCGCTCGACACCTGCGAACGCCCTGCTGCAACGTGCGGGAATGGACGGACATAAATCTCGTTCGAACCGGATTCGTCCGACTGATACACCAGCCATCGCCCGTCAGGCGAAATTTCACCGTTGTGCTCGCTGTACGAGTCATTCAGCAATGGCGCGACCTTGCGATCCGAGCCGACGTCGAGTGTGTACAAATCGAATGGCGGCTGACCAGGCTCTCCAAACACCAGCATCCTGCCATCGGGGGAAAACGAGAGGGGACCTTGGGGCCGGTCGGACGTTGTCGTCGTCAGTTGCTCGGGGCTGCCCGATCCATCCGCCGCTTGCCAGAACAGGCTCTCACGCCCTTCGCGGTCCGCCGAAAAGACTACCTTCGACTATCAGGTGTCCACGCGATCGCGCGGTTCAATCCTGGATCGAACGTCAGGCGCGAAAGCGTCTCACGAGCGAAGTCCCACATCCAGATATCGTTCTGCTGATCGCGGATATCGAAGGCGACGCGCTTTCCATCCGGTGAGATCCGGGGATAGACGTACGACCGCCTCGGTGCAGGTAGCGCCTCTTCGCGTCCCTCCCTGTTGACCCACACAAGACTCCGATCGGCACTGCTTGTTGGATCGCCTGCCTCGTACACCAGCGTGCCATTCGAGGCGAGCGCGAAATTGGCGGCTCCCAACGTCTTCGTGACGACGCGATCGACTACTGGAACCGGATTACCACGAACCGAGAGTGTGTCCAAGTCGAATCTGATCGCTCGAATCGCGCGCTCTGACCCGTACACCAGGTGGCCGGACGATGCGTAATTGGCATGGCTTGCACCAGGCAGCAGCGTCGTCACCGCGCCGGAGTCGAAATGAAACAAGGCAATCTGAATCCCCGACGTCGGACTTGCCTGAGGACGGATACTGAAGAGAACGGCTTTTCCGCCTGGCAGAAACTGGGGAAGGATGTGGTCGTCGCCCTGACCTGGTGTCGTCAGCATCGTGGGCTCACCGCCGGTAGCTGACACTCGCATGAGCCCTGTCGAGTCGGTGGTTGCAAAGACGATCGTGCCATCCGCGCCCCAGGTCGCTCCTCGGCCGATTCCCTTGATTGGGGTGATCGACACTGGCGGCCCGCCATTGGCCGAAATCCGTTTCAGTGCACCCGCGTCGAAGAATCCGATCCAGGCACCATCGGGCGAGAAGAACGGAAACCGAGGGGACACGACACCGTCCAAGCGAATGGCGTTGAGTTGATCGAGGCGGCGGACATAAAGCCGAATATTCCCCTGGTCGACGTTCACGAACGCTATCTGGGAGCCGTCTGGTGACACAGCCACGTCCCCATCGCCCTGGGTAGGTGAGATCGACGTTCCATTCGGCGGGATCACGACAAGCCGCACAACGGAAGGCGACTTGGCTGGCGACAGCAGGCGAGTGCCGGCACCTCCAAGCACCGCTGCCACAATCGCTACGCCAGCGACGCTGCCCGCGATCGCGATCGTCCGCTTCGCTCGTGACACGGGTGTCGCAGCGGGCGCTGCCGACTCGAGAGGAACGTCGAGGGCACCCTCGAGGGCGAGACGCATGTCGCCGATGTCGTGAATGCGTTGGCTGGGATCTCGCGCAAGACAACGTCGCAAGTACAGCCGCACCGTCGGTGACACGCCGGGCGGAATCAACGACCAGTCGGGCTCACTGCGAAGCACGCTGGCCAGTGTGTCGGACACGTCCTCGCCATCGAAGGCGCGTCGGCCGGTCAGCATCTCGTACAACACGCATCCGAACGCCCAGATGTCGGCACGTTTATCGACGCTCTTGCCGCGCGCCTGTTCGGGAGACATATACGCCGCCGTGCCGAGGATCATCCCGGCCTGCGTCATCGCGGGCGTCGTGATCGTGGGCGACATTGACTTACTCGCCGACAGCGCACCCGTGGGTTCCATCGCCTTCGCAAGACCGAAGTCGAGCACCTTCACAGTGCCGTCGGGCCGCACCTTGATGTTCGCCGGTTTCAAGTCGCGATGAATGATGCCCTGCTCGTGTGCGGCTTCGAGCGCCTCGGCGATCTGCTTCGCGATCGACAGTGCCTCGTCGAGTGGAATCGCTCCGCGCGCGATGCGCTGAGATAGATCGTCGCCCTCGACGAGTTCCATCACGAGGGCGGTCACGCCCCCGCTTTCTTCCAGGCCGTGGATCGCCGCGATGTTCGGGTGATTCAGCGACGCGAGGGTCTTCGCTTCACGCTGGAAGCGCGCGAGCCGATCTGCGTCGTGCGCGAATGCGTCGGGCAGGATCTTGATCGCGACGTCGCGATCCAGCTTCGTGTCGCGAGCCCGGAAGACCTGCCCCATGCCGCCTTCGCCGATGCTGGCGACAGCTTCGTAGACACCGAGACGGGTACTGGGAGTAAGCGCCAAGGGTAGCGCGATTATATGGGCGGAATGGCCGTGCGGGACGGATCGTTCTTGCTTGGCGGTGCAGTGTGTCCAATCGACTGCCGCGGCGGTAGAAATACCCTTGCCGACATTTCAGGAGTTATCGTGCCGCGGTGAAACGTATCCAGACGTGAGTGACGCGCTCTTCATTGGCCGATGGGCGCACGCCGGCGGAGCTCATCGAAAAAATTCAGGACGACAACGACCGTATTCTCCCGCTGCGAGGCATCCTTCGTCGCAAGCGGCACGAGCATGGCCACGCGCTTGCCATCAGGAGCGAGGTCGAATCCGCCGGCACCGGGCACGTTCGCGGCCCATACTCGCGGTCTCTCCGCAACGAACGAGTCCCCGCTCAGGGTGTAGCCGACCGCCATGATCTGGTCACCGGCTCGGTATAACAGCTCACGACCGTTGGGCGACCATGCGGGCGACAATCCACCGCCGTTGGAGATCAGCCGCCTTTCGCCGCCCGCCGACCCACTCGCGGCAAACGCCCGGACATACACTTCGAATTTCCCAGACTCATCTGAGGCGTACGCAAGCCATCGGCCATCAGGAGAAAACGAGGCGTCCATGTCGGTGTACTTGGTCGTGAGGAACCGCTCCGGCTTCCCGGCTTTCAGTCCCCCTCTGTCGGCTTCAATCGGAACAGACCAGATTTGCGGATTGCCCTCCGGCTGGAAGTACGTGAGCCGTGTACCGTCCCGCGAGAAAGCAGTCGGAAGCTGGATGGTCTTGCCCGCCTGCAGCACCTGCGGCTGGCCACCGTCCGCACGACTCCATCGGAGACCGCTGGTCAACATACCGTAGACAACGTGCTGTCCGTCGCGGGTCCACACCGGATTGGCAAATACTCCTCCACCGGAGGTCAGACGCGTCATCGCATCACGCTCGGGCTCGTAGACCCAGATGTCCTGATTGCTGCCATCCTGAATGGTGATCGCGATGCGCTTGCCATCGGGCGACACCCGAGGCGTTCCAACATAAACGCCGGGCCTGGCCAGGAGCGGCTCCTGCCTACCAGTCGTATTAAGCCACTGCACGGTGGCGCTGGAATCACCAACGCGCCGCCGGTACACGAGCGTGCCGGTGCGTGACACGTTGTACTGCGCGCCATTCGCAATCGGGTCGTACGCGACGTCGTCAAGAACCGCTACGGCGGTCCCGCGTGTTTCCATCCGCTCGACGTCGAACGGCACGGCGAACATCGTCGCTTTCCTCGTGTACACGAGATGGCCACTCGGCAAGTAACGAGGAGACCCGACTCCTCGGGCGAGTGTCCTGTGGGTGCGATCGGCGATGGAGACGACGTCAACGGTGTAGTTCTCCAGGCCCGCGGTGCCGACTACCGTTAGGAGCATCGCTTTCCCACCGGGCAGAATCTGCGGAGATGCATGGAACAACTCGCCATTCGCAAGCTCCAGTAATGGTGTTGCGGCGCCTCCCGTTGGGGGCCACCGCAGCACCCCATTTTTGGACGGAGTGCCCGTCCCGATGACGAGGTTGCCCTCGCCGTCCCAATCGCCCCCGGTCATGGTGCTGAACTCACCCAACAGGACAGGGCTGCCGCCGTCGACCGGGACCTTGTAGATCTCGCCGCCCTTCCCAAACGCCACCCACTGCCCGTCGTTGGAGAAGAACGGGTCCTTGGCGCCTTCGGTGCCAGGCAGTTCGCGGACGTTCAGTTGATCCAGCTGTCGCGTGAGTAGCTTTGGCGGCCCACCGGAGATGGTACCCACATACACCAGTCGCGTTCCATCGGGTGAGATCACGACGCTGCTGAAGGTCGGAATGGTAAGAGGTACGAGTGAAACCTCGTTCCCCAGATTCGCTTCAAGCCGTAGCACTGGCTGCGCCGCAGGTTCCGGTGCATCGCGCCACGGCGCCCAAAGCGCCACCGCCGCCACGAGCGCAAGCAGTCCTGCGGCTGGCCAGCCCAGGATGCCGGTCTGCGTTCGTATGTGGACTGCCGGCTTGTCGTCGAGTAGCTTCCAGACGTCACCGATATCGCGCAGCCGCTTCTTCGGATCCTTGTCAAGACAGCTCTCGAGCAATCTCCTCACGCTCGCGGGCACGCCGTCCCAGCGCGGCGCGGACTGGATAACCGCGGCCAGGATCGACGACACATCCTCGCCCTCGAATGCGCGTCGGCCCGTCAGCATCTCGTAGAGGACCACGCCGAACGCCCAGATGTCGGCGCGCTTGTCGACCGGTTTGCCACGCGCCTGCTCGGGCGCCATGTAGGTGGCCGTGCCCAGAATGATCCCTGCATGTGTCATCGCGGGCGTGGTGATGGTCGGCGACTGCGAGAGGCCTGACGACGACGTGCCCGCTGGTTCCATCACCTTGGCGAGACCGAAATCCAACACCTTCACTGCGCCGTCGTCACGCACCTTGATGTTGGCGGGCTTCAAGTCGCGATGGATGATCCCCTGCTCATGGGCGGCTTCGAGTGCCTCCGCGATCTGCTTCGCGATCGGCAGTGCCTCGTCGATTGGAATCGGGCCTTGTGCCACTCGGTCGGCGAGCGTTGGCCCTTCCACCAGCTCCATCACCAGCCCGGTCACACCATCGCTCTTCTCGAGGCCGTGGATGATCGCGATGTTGGGATGATTCAGCGACGCGAGGACTTCGGCTTCGCGCTGGAACCGCGCCAACCGCTCGGCGTCTGCCGCAACGGCCTCCGGCAGGACCTTGATCGCGACCTGCCGCTTCAGGTTCCTGTCAGTAGCACGATACACCTCTCCCATGCCGCCGACACCGATCTGGGCGGTGATTTCATACGCGCCGAGGCGGGTGCCGGGAGTCAATGACACGGCGGTCGCTCGAAACCGCGGTGATTATACGGGGTTGCGGTGAATCAACGGGATAGGTAATGAGCAACGGCGCAGGGACTTCCGATTCCTCGGTCCCATTTCTCTAAAGCCACGTAGCGACTTTCGGTTAGGAATCCCCGAACGAGCGTGGTGCGTGGAGAAGTCTCGCTGACTCGATCCGGTTCGCTGGGGGGCTCGCAGTCGAACCGCCTTCCCATTTTCACCACCCATGGCACAACGCCTTCATCAAGAGGGGCTTACTCTGGGCCTCCCCGGCCGATGGGGTGGCGTTAGCTGCGCGGGCAGCTTGCAGCCATGCATCCTGGCCGCAGCCCTACACACGTCTGTCCGAAGCGCATCACTGGAGACGTATCATGCGTCGCGTTCGGGACTTGTGAGCGTCGAAGGTCAATGCTGATCGGCGCCCGTTGGTTGCGAAGGGCGTGGCCTCGCAGGTCCACAAGGAGTTAGGCAGACCTTTAATGCGTGAATGCCCATTGCTCCAAAACGCCTCAGTCGGATTCCACAGGAGGGTAGCGATGACGAGCGATATCCGGGCGCAGATCGAATCGGTGAACGCTGAGATCGGAAATGCGTTCAAGCGCGGTGACGCGACGGCGCTGGCCAACTTCTATACTTCAGGGGCCCAGCTCCTTCCAGCGAACAGCGACTTCATTCGGGGCACGGCGGCCATCCATACGTTTTGGCAACGCGCAATCGACACGGGCCTCACGGGCGCGAGTTTGGAAACGATTGAGGTGGAGGGTCACGGCGATACCGCCATCGAAATTGGGCAATACCGACTTCTTGCTGCTGGTGACGTCGTTGCTGACCAGGGCAAGTACATCGTCGTGTGGAAGAACGACAACGGCGCATGGAAACTCCATCGTGACATCTGGACCACAAGTCAGGCAGCTGCGGTGTCTGCCTAACCCGTTGCACCCGACGGCGGCCGCTTGCAGAGCCTCGGTTAATTGCGGCATCGAGAGCGGCCACCGCGGGTGAGCCGCAAGCCCGTTAGGCGGCAGATACGCACCCACTTCCGAATTATCAGCGTGGACTACGAACCAGAGGATCTCGCAGCGCAGGTTCCGTTCGAAGGAGTTCTGCTCCGCAAGATTGCGGGTCCGGACGGGCCAGACTATTGTTGGCGGAGTTGACCAAGCCGTTAGGCGTGGGACGACAACGGTGTCGCCCGAACGGTCACACACCTTGTGTTGGGCGCCCCGATATGAGGGTCAAACGATCGAGCCCGAGTTCCAGCGGCAACCTTAATCGTCGGACTCTGAACTTGCGTTCGCGAAGTGTCGCTATGTTTCAATCGACGTGGCAGAAGGTCGAGGAAAGATTGAACGACCTGACCTTGAGAAACAAAACGAGAAGATCCACACCTTTTGCACACTGTGCGACGGTGAATCCGGTATAAGGGACCTTACAGACCCGTAAAGTACTCATGCGATGAAATTCGATGGCGGGAGTCAGGCGCATTTCCGCGATTGAATGAGCGGAGGGCACAACGTCGTGAAGTGCCGTGTTCCCGCTGACATCGACTGACCTACGTAGGAACAGCCGACGCGCGTGGTGGCGCCGGGCCGTCTGCCGATGACGCCGGTTGCACGGTCGTCTCATCGCCCGTCGGATTGGAGGGTCGATGCGCAAACGGGTGTTGGCCGCGGCATTCGTCGTGGTGGCCCAGGCGATTCCCGCCGCGGCGCCGCCGCCCATCACTGAGCTGGAACGCCAGCGCCTCGTCGCCCACCTGCAGATGACGGCGAGCTGGCTCGAAGACGAAGTGTCCCGCGTGTCGGCGGCGCAAGCGGCGTTTCGCCCCTCCGCCACCTCCTGGACAATCCTCGAGGTGCTCGATCATCTTGTGGTGGTCGGGCCGATCTACTGGCAGGATCTGCAGGACGCCAAGCCGGTGGCCGACCGCGCCGGCATGATGAACGATATCGACGTGCTGTGGTACGGCATCGATCGGACCTTCCGCGAAACCGCGCTCAAAACCGAGGAGCCGTCGCGCACGCTGCGAGACGTGCAGAGTGGGTTAACGGCGTATCGCACGCAGCACGCGACGCTGCTGGAGTACGTGCGGACCACGAAGGACGATCTTCGCAGCCGCTTGGTGGAGCGACAGAACTGCGATGGATATCAGTGGGCACTGCTGATTTCGACGCACGAGCAGCGCCACATCATGCAGATCCGCGAAATCAAGGCGCACCCACAGTATCCGAAAGGCTGAGCGGCGCCCGACACGTTTACGTCGTGACCACGGCTCCAGGTACGCCTCATCGCCCTGTTCTGTCCGTTTAGACGAGACGTTCAAGTTGGTCCGCGGCCTCGCTCCAGTGCCTGATCACGACCCCTGAAGCCTCGCGCCCTTTATGGGTACAGAACTTCGGCATCGAGAAGATGGACGAGGAAAACGAGGGCTATCCCAAGAGCCATCGGGATCAGAAGTGTATCGGGCCCGAGACGGGCGACTTCAGCGCGATGTCGCGATCAAGGTGCTGCCCGAAGCCTTCGCACAGGACAGCGATCGACTGGCGCGCTTTGAGCGCGAGGCCCGTTCGCTCGCTGCGCTGAACCACCAGAATATCGCCGCGATTTACGGGCTGGAAGATGCTGGCGGTGTGAAGGCCCTCGTGATGGAACTGGTCGAGGGGCCGACGCTCGCCGACCATATCGCGCGCGGTCCGGTTCCGATTGCCGACGCATTGCCGATCGCGCGGCAAATGAGCGAAGCACTCGAAGCCGCGCACGAACATGGGGTCATCCATCGCGATATCAAGCCCGCCAACATCAAAGTTCGCAGTGATGGGACGGTGAAGGTTCTGGACTTCGGCCTGGCCAAAGCGATGGAGCCGATTCAAGAGGTGACGCCGAATCACTCGATGTCGCCAACCATCACGTCGCCTGTCATGACGCGGGCGGGCGTGATCCTCGGGACCGCAGCGTACATGAGCCCGGAGCAAGCGCGCGGGCACACCATCGACAAGCGCACCGACATCTGGGCGTTCGGCTGCGTGCTCTACGAAATGCTGACGGGGCGAAGGCCCTTCGCGGGAGAGACCGTGTCGGACCTCATTGTCGCGATTCTCGATCGCGAACCAGACTGGGCGCTGCTTCCAGACAGTGTTCCGCCCAACGTCGTGACGCTGTTGAAGCGATGTCTGGACAGAAACACGAAACGTCGTCTGCGTGACATTGGCGACGCCAGGATCGAGATCGACGACGCGATGACGAGGCCGAACGTGCGAGGCGCGCCAGCACGTGAATCGGCGCACGTCACCTGGCGGCGGTGGATCGCGCCTGCGGCCGTCGCGGTCGCGGGGCTGGTGGCGCTCGTTGTCGCGGGATGGCGGTCGAGTGCGTCTCCCGAGGGAGCATGGGTCAACCCGCTGGCCGACGCGACGTTCACGCGCTTCACGGACTTCCCGGGCACCGAAACGGTCGCCACCATTTCGCCCGACGGGCGATTCGTGGCGTTCATGTCCGATCGGGACGGCCCGTTCAACCTCTGGTTGAGCCAGGTCGACACCGGGCGCTTCGCCAACCTCACGAAAGATCTTCCGCCGCTGGCCTTCAATTTCAACGTCAGGCAGATGGGATTCTCGGGAGACGGGGCGGAGGTCTCGTTCGTGACCGAAGGCAAGCGGGTGCTGATGCCCTTGATCGGCGGCATGCCGCGACCGTTCCTGCAGCCGACGACGCACCATCCATCCTGGTCGCCCGATGGTACGCAGCTCGTCTACACCAATGGCGTGGACGGTGATCCGATGTTCATCGCCGATCGCACGGGTTCCAACGCGCGTGAGATCTTCAAGGACCAGCCCGGCCTGCACAATCACAATCCCGTCTGGGCGACCGACGCCCAGTGGATCTATTTCGTGCACGGGTTGGACGCCGCGAACGACATGGACGTGTGGCGAATTCGGCCGTCCGGCGGAACACCCGAACGGCTCACGCGGCTAGGTGCCGCCGTCTCGCACATAACACCGCTCGATCCACGCACGCTGCTCTATGTCGCGCCGGCCGAGGATCGCTCGGGCCCCTGGCTGTGGGCACTCGACATCGACGCCAAGACCTCGCACCGCGTCAGCGCGGGACTCGAGCAGTACAGGTCCGTGTCGGCAACGAGCGACGGACGTCGGGTGGTCGCCACGGTTGCAAATCCGACCGCCAATCTCTGGAGCGTGCCGATCCTGGATCGCGTGGCCGGCGACGCGGACATCGAGGCGTTCACAGTGCCGACGGTGCGCGCGCTCGGACCGCGCTTTCGCGGGACGTCGATGTTCTATCTGTCCGCTCGTGGTACCGGCGATGGCCTGTGGCGTCTTCAGGACGGGCAGACGACGGAGGTCTGGAAGGGCTCGGACAGCGCGTTGCGAGAATCGGCTGCGGTGTCACCCGATGGAAGCCGAGTCGTGATCATGGTTCGCAAGGCGGGCAAGGGACAGTTGATGCTTGTCACCGCGGACGGCTCGGAATCCAGGACGCTGACGGGCGCAATTGAACCCCCAAGGTGCCGCTGATTGGGCTCCAGACGGCAGCGCGATTGTGACGGGGGGCAGCGACGAGCAGGGCCTCGGACTCTTCAGGATCCCGATCGATGGTGGGACGCCCGTGCGGCTGGCCAAGGGCCTGGCCATCAACCCTGTCTGGTCGCCAGACGGGTCTCTCATCGTCTACGCGGCGACAAGCGTCAGCGGTCGCCAGCCGCTCGCGGCCGTGCGACCCGACGGGACGCCGGTCGAGTTGCCGCAGATACAGGTCGCGCCAGGCAACCGAGGGCATCGGTTTCTACCGAAAGGGAAGGGCATCGTGTTTCGACAGATCAACGCGCCGGGGGGTGCGGCGACTGGGGAGTCCATCGACTTCTGGCTGGAGGATCTCGACGGCAAGACGAAGACGCACCTGGCACACTTGACTGGTCGGTACGCGACACTGAGCTTCGATATCACTCCCGATGGGAAACGGATCGTCTTCGACCGCGTGAACGAGAACTCCGACATCGTCTTGATCGACATACCACGGTAGAAGATCGAAGCGCGAAGCGCCGACGGTAGAGTGTCAGGTGCGGGCGGACGGGGAGTAGCCGTCATTCTGTTGGCCGGGCCAGCCAGTCCTTCCACCTGAATCCGGTTCGGACGCGAGCCTTCTGACTGACACCTGATAGAGCCGCAACGTCGCCACTTACGAGCAGCTCCTTCTTTTGCGAGCTCCAACGCTTAATCTGCCGTTCGCGCCTGAGCGCCTCTTCTCTCGAACTGTAGTGCTCGGCGTAGACGATCTGAACCGGTCGCCTCTTGGCTGTGTAACTGCCTCCCCGCCCTTCATTGTGATGTCGCTCGCGGTCGCGAGGTCTGAAGTCTCGCCGACGTAGAGGCTGTTGTCTGCGCAACGAAGTAAATAGACGTAGAGCGTCACTCGACGACGATGCAATCGTCGTGGTCAGGCGGCAACTTGAAGTGATTGGCCCTTCGACTCGCAGTTGGCCCGCCTGCGGCGGCCCACTTGCTCGCTCAACACATTCGACGTGTCTGGATGGCTCCATGAGCGAGCCTTTCGGCTCGCGTAGTCGAAAGGCGATTAGTCCTTCGACTCGCGCTTCTCCAGCCTGCGGCTGGCGAACCGCTCGCTCAGGACATTCGACCTGATGGATGGCTCGCCATGAGCGAGCCTTGCGGCTCGCGTAGCGAGCTGGAAGGCGAGTCGAATGGTGCGGAAGGGGGGACTCGAACCCCCACGGTATTGCTACCGCCAGCCCCTCAAGCTGGTTGATTTGCTGCGCTGACGCGAACTGACGCGCATCCTGCTGACGGATGTTGGGCAGGAGCGTGCTGCAGCGCACGCCCGCGACGACTTTATTCGCACAAATTCGCACACGACGACCGAACGAGTCGAACGATCGAGTTATCGTGTTCCACTGACTCCCCCGTCAAGGTTGAACGCCATCAGCAGGTTCTTGTACGGCACGACGCGGCCGTGCACCGGCGCAATGCGCTCCGGACTCAGCTTCAGCTCCTGAACCCTCTGAACGATCTGCGCGGCGTATTCAGGACCGCGCTCCGGAGTCCTGATCTCGTCGCCGGACGGCGGGTTGTAGCCATCTCCGTACAGCAGGATGCGCTCCTTCGGGAGATAGGCCATGAGCTGCCCCGTGTGATGTCCGTGGCCCGGCAGGTGATACAGCTCCACGGTTCGCGTTCGGTCGCTCAGCACCCTCTTATCGCCCACGGTTTCAATCGTTGGCTTATTCGACGTCGGCGCTGTGTCCTCGAGCGTCCGCGGCCTCGCCCACGCCTCCTCGAGGAACGCCTTGTTGCTCTCGTGCGTGATCACGGTAATGCCTTCGGCGACGTATTCACGCAGGCCGCCAGCGTGATCGTAGTGGGCATGGGTATTCACGACGTAGCGGATCGGCTTGTTCGGTACCGTCTGGCGGACGAGGTCGTTGACGACCTTCGAACGCGCGTCGCTCGTCGGCCCTTCGAGCATGACGATGTGATCGCCGAACTCCACGGCGA
>Ga0247825_10000167_pt1 | contig 38684 bp, 33 predicted proteins | sample 13C_Vanillin_Day_FD_194413 | JGI IMG/M metagenome (GOLD analysis project Ga0247825, IMG submission 194413) | Soil microbial communities from agricultural site in Penn Yan, New York, United States - 13C_Vanillin_Day48 | ecosystem: Environmental > Terrestrial > Soil > Agricultural land | place... | reverse complement strand
CTCCATCGTCGCGCTCCTCAAGCAGGGAACGGACGTCAACGCCGGTCGGGTGGATGGTCTGACGGCGCTCCACGCAGCGGTCTACGCGGACCGCCTGGATATCGTCGACGTGCTGCTGTCGGCTGGCGCGAAAGCCGCCGCGGCCAATCGTTACGGTGTGACACCCCTCTACCTGGCCGCGGTCAACGGCAACGCCGACATCATCAGGCGCCTGATCGATGCTGGCGCCGATCCCAACGCCACCGATGCTGGCGGTGAAACGGTTTTGATGACCGCGGCGCGAACCGGTAGTCCGGCCGCACTGCGCGTGCTCATCGAGCGCGGTGCGCGCGTGGACGCGACGGAACCGGAGTTTCAGCAGACGGCGCTGATGATCGCCGTTCGAGAAGATCACGACGAGGCCGTCGGCGTCCTGCTCGGTGCTGGCGCCTCGCCAAACGCGCAAACACGCAAGGGACCGGTTCCGGCGTTCGTCCCGCCGTGCAAGGGGACGGGCTGCGGTTCGGAAGGCGTCGGCATCAATCGCGGCGGGCTGCCCGACCGCGGCCGGCGCGCCGAAGCCAAGGGCGGCATGACGCCGCTGCTCTATGCCGCGCGCGACGGCAGGCTTCGCGTCGCACGCCGGTTGATCGACGCCGGCGCCGATCTGGAGCTGCCGGACGCCAACGGAATACGGCCGCTGTTGTTGGCAGCGCTCAATAACAAGATGGACGTCGCGCGGCTGCTCCTCGCGAAGGGCGCAAACGTCAACGCCGACGATTTCTGGGGACGGACGCCGCTCTGGGCCGCCGTCGAGTATCGCAACCTCGATATGAACAACGTCGAGGTGGAGGCGCCGAAGGATAACGGCGTCGATCGCGCTCCAATCCTGGTCTTCATCAGAGAGCTGATCGACGCCGGCGCCAACGTCAACGCGCGGACGCGCGAGCTGCCGCCGCCCCGGCGCTGGCTCTATTCGCTCAATGACGTGTCGTGGGTCGACTTCACCGGCCAGACGCCGTTCCTGCGCGCAGCGCTGTCCGCAGACACGGCGACGATGAAGCTGCTGGTGCAGCGTGGGGCGGACCCGAATCTCCCGACGCTCGCCGGTACGACGCCGCTGATGGCGGCCGCCGGTGTGAACTGGACGGTGGGCCAGACCTATACCGAGTCCCCGCAGGCACTGATCGACGCCGTCACCCTGTGTCTCGAGCTGGGCGCCGACGTGAACGCGACGAATTCCATGGGACTCACGGCGCTGCTTGGCGCGGCCAATCGCGGCTCGAACGACCTCATCGAGCTGCTGGTCAAGCGCGGCGCGAAGCTGGATGTCAAAGACAAGGAAGGCCGGACCCCACTGCGCTGGGCGGAAGGGGTGTTTCTGGCCTCCGTCGGCGCCGAGCGCAAGCCGGCAACGATCGCGCTGCTCGAAAAATTGAACGCCGAGTCGCAGAAGAAATGAAGACGACGATCTTCGCGGCGGCGGTTCTGCTCCTGGCCGTTCAAATTGCGAGCGTTCAGTCACAGAGCGCTCCCACGCCGTCCGCGCCAGGCGAGCCCGACAGGGCTCGCCCCACGAGCACGGCGAAAGCGGGCACAGAGAAAGCAGTCATCGACCGCTACTGTGCGACGTGCCACAACCAGCGCACGCGTGCGGGCAATCTCGCGCTCGACACGCTCGACGTTTCCGCCGCCGGCCGTGAAGCGCAGACGTGGGAAAAAATCGTCCGCAAGGTACGCACCGGGATGATGCCGCCGAGCGGAGCGCCGCGGCCGGATCGCGCGACGCTGGACGGTTTCGCCGCATCGATTGAAACGACCATCGACCGCGCGGCGCGAACGGCTCCCAACCCGGGCGCTCCCGCACTCCATCGCCTGAACCGCGCGGAGTACGGCAACGCCGTGCGCGACCTGCTCGACCTGCCGATCGACGCCGCCCGGCTGCTGCCTGGCGACGACTCGAGCGGCGAGGGTTTTGACAACATGGCGAGCACGCTGAGCGTTTCTCCAGCGTTGATGCAGGCGTACGTGACGGCCGCCGCCAGAATCAGCCGCCTGGCAGTCGGCGATCCGACGATCAGCGCCGAGCTCACGACATATTCCCCGCCCCGCGGCATGTCGCAGGCCGGGCATCGCGAAGGCCTGCCGCTCGGAACGCGCGGTGGCCTGACGGTGCAGCACGTCTTTCCGCTCGACGCGGAATACGAGCTGAGGATCGGCCGCGCCGGCGGCGGACTGTTCGGGCTGCAGCCTGTCGGCGGCAACGACCCGGTCGAAGTCACGTTGAATGGCGAGCGCGTCCGCGTGCTCGACGGACCCACCCGCGGCCCGCTGCGGCTGAAGGTTCCCGCCGGACCGCAGACGATCGGCGTCGCAGTCGTACGGCGCTCCAACGCACGCGGTGTGGACGACCTCTATTCGGAGCTGGCTGGCGTGGCTGGCGTCACGAACCTGGGAATCAACGGACCATTCAATCCGACGGGGCCGGGCGACACGCCCAGCCGCCGCCGGCTCTTCGTATGCCGTCCGTCTTCGCCCTCCGACGAGAGCACCTGTGCGCGCAGAATCCTCTCGGCGCTGGCGACGCGCGCCTTCCGTCGTCCGGTAGCCGAGAAAGACGCGGCCGTCGACACCCTGATGGGATTCTTCGAATCGGGCCGCATGCTCCGCGGCTTCGAGACCGGCATCCAATACGCCCTGGCGCGCGTGCTGGTCGATCCGCAGTTCATCTTCCGTTTCGAGCATGCGCCTGCGGGCGTGAAAGCCGGGTCCACCTATCGCATCAGCGATCTCGAGCTGGCGTCGCGGCTCTCGTTCTTCCTCTGGAGCAGCATCCCGGACGACGAGCTGCTGCGTGTTGCCGCGTCGGGCCGGCTCGACGACCCCGCCGTGCTCGAGCAGCAGACGCGACGGATGCTGACCGACTCGCGCTCACGTGCACTCATCGACAACCTGGCGGGTCAGTGGCTGATGCTGCGCCAGCTCGACGATGTGTCGCCGGGAACGAAGGACTTCGACGGCGGTCTCCGCTATGCGTTCCACCGCGAGACCGAACTGCTCTTCGAGACGATCGCACGCGAGGATCGCAGCATCCTGGATCTGATCGACGCCGACTACACGTTCGTTGACGAGCGCCTGGCGCGCCATTACGGCATCCCCAACGTCCGCGGCAGCCGCTTCCGCCGTGTCACGCTGAACGGCAGCGCGCGGCGCGGACTCCTCGGCCACGGCAGCTTCCTCACCACGACGTCCGCCAGCAACCGCACCTCGCCGGTGAAGCGCGGCAAGTGGGTGCTGGAAAACCTGCTCGGCGCGCCGGTGCCGCTGCCCCCGCCCGGCGTCGAGACCAATCTCACCGAGACCGAGGGCAGCACCGCACCGACCTCAGTGCGCCAGCGGCTGGAACGGCACCGCGCCAGCCCGAACTGTGCGTCGTGTCATGCGGTGATGGATCCGGTCGGCTTTTCGCTGGAGCCGTTTGACCTGATCGGCAAGTGGCGCGAAACGGATGGCGGGCTGGCGGTCAACGCCACCGGCCGGCTGGCCGACGGAACTGTCCTCGACGGCCCCGCCACCCTGCGAAAAGCGCTGCTGGACCGCCGTGAGGCCGTAGCCGCGACGGCCACGGAAAAGCTGCTAACCTACGCGCTGGGACGACGCGTCGAGTACTTCGACATGCCGGCGGTCCGCGCCGTTGTCCGTGACGCGGCGCGCACGGACTACCGCTTCTCGTCGCTCGTCGCGGGCATCGTCAAGAGCGTGCCGTTTCAGATGAAGCGATTCGAAGGAGAGCCGTGATGTTCATCTCGAAAAAACATCTTTCGCGGCGGACATTCCTCCGCGGTGCCGGCGTGACGCTGGGGCTGCCGCTCCTCGAATCGATGGTGCCCGCCGCAACGGCGCTGGCGCAGACCGCGGCAAATCCGAAGACCCGCCTCTGCGGCATCTATATTCCGCACGGCGCGACGATGGATAAGTGGACGCCGGCGGCGCCAGGTACCGGCTTCCAGTTTTCCGAGATCCTGCAGCCGCTCGAGCCGTTTCGAAACTACGTCAACGTCGTCAGCGATCTCGGCCATGCGCCCGTGGCACCGTGGACCGGAGAAGACACCGGCGGCGCGGAGAATCACGTGCGCGCGGCCGCCGTATTCCTGAGCGGCGCGCACCCGGTCAAGAAGAACGAAGCGTACGTCGGCGCCACCATCGACCAGATCGCCGCGCAGCACGTCGGGCAGGACACGCCGCTGCCGTCCGTCGAACTGTCGATGGAGCCGGTCAACCTGACGTGCGGCGACGCCGGCTTCACGTGCGCCTATCGCAATACGCTGTCGTGGAAGTCGGCGACGCTGCCGCTGCCGATGGACAACAACCCGCAGCTGGTGTTCGAGCGGCTGTTCGGCGACGGCAGCACCGACGCACAGCGCCAGGAGCGGCGCAATCAGGCGCGCAGCCTGCTCGATTCGATCCGCGACCAGGTGCCGTCGCTCGAGAGGGACCTGCCGGCCGGCGATCGCCGCAGGCTGCGGGAGTATCTCGAGGAGGTCCGCGAAATCGAGCGGCGAGTCAAGCTGTTCGACGACACGCTGTCGCGGAATCTCGATCTTCCCGATGCGCCGACGGGCATTCCGACCGAGTTCGAGTCGCACATCAAGCTGATGTTCGACCTGCAGGTGCTGGCCTACAAGACGCAGATCACGCGCATCTCGACGCTGATGCTGGCGCGCGAGAACAGCGGCACCGTCTACCCCGCCACCGGCGTGCGCGACGGCTTCCACAACGCATCGCATCACTCGAACGATCGCAAGAACATGGATCAGTTCGCGGTGATCAACCGCTATCACGTGAGGATGCTGGCCTACTTCCTCGAGCGGCTGCAGGCGACGCCCGACGGTGACGGCAACCTGCTCGACCACTCGATGGTGCTGTACGGCAGCAGCCTGAGCGACGGCAACGAACACAACTACGATCCGCTGCCGGTCGTGCTCGTCGGCGGCGCCTCGGGACGGCTGAAGGGCAACCGCCACATCCGGCACGCACCGCACACGCCGATGTCGAACCTGCTGCTCGCCATCCTCCACAAGATGGGCGCGCAGGTGGATCGAATCGGCGACAGCACCGAGCCGCTGGCCATTTAACGCCGCCGGTCGGTGCACGCCGTGGGCGTGGCCAACGTTCTTGCCGGCGCACGCGCCGAAGAACGATAATCGCCCACCTTCCCCATGCCATTAACCACTGGCGCGCGTCTTGGCGCGTACGAGATCCTCGGTCCGCTCGGGGCGGGCGGCATGGGCGAGGTCTACCGCGCCCGCGACAACCGTCTGCAGCGCGTCGTCGCGATCAAGGTGCTGCCTGCGGCATTTGCGGGCGATCCTGAACGGCTCGCCCGCTTCGAACAGGAAGCCCGCGCCGCAGCCGGGCTCAATCACCCGAACATCCTCGCCGTGCACGACCTCGGTCAGCACGACGGCGCGCCGTTCATCGTCACCGAGCTGCTCGAAGGGATGTCGCTGCGCGAGGCGCTGCAGGACGGCGCGGTCCCCGCGCGGAAGGCGATCGACTGCGGCGTCGCAATCGCTCAGGGCCTGGCTGCGGCGCACGAGCGCGGCATCGTCCACCGCGATATCAAGCCGGAGAACGTCTTCCTGACGGCCGACGGCCGTGTGAAGATCCTCGATTTCGGCGTTGCCAAGCTCACGCAGGCGGAGCCGGTGCATGCCGGGATGACGGTCGCGCCGACGACGCCGGCTGGCGGCATGGGAACGGTTGCCGGCATGGTCCTCGGAACAATTGGGTACATGTCTCCGGAGCAGGTGCGGGGCGGCATCGCAGATCCGCGCAGCGATATCTTCTCGCTTGGCGTCGTGCTGCACGAATTGCTGTCGGGTCAGCGCCCGTTCGGCGGTGACACCGCGGCTGATGTCATGTCCGGCATCCTCAGGGCGGATCCGCCCGAGCTTCCGGTCGCCGCACGTCACATCCCTCCCGCGCTCGCGCGGATCGTCGGCCGATGCCTGGAGAAGAGTCCGGCAGCACGTTTTCAATCCGCCCGCGATCTCGCGTTCGCCCTCGACGCGCTGACCTCGTCCTCGGGCCCGGAGCCAGCGACAAGCGTGATGGGCCCCGGGGGTCCGCGCCGTCGTTCCATTTCACCCACCGCTGCGTTGACCGGCGCGTTGATCGCAGGCCTGCTGGCCGCTGCTGCGGCCTGGGCATTGAAGCCCGCTCCGTCAACGGATGCTCCCGTCACCAAGCTCTCGCTCGCGCTGCCCAATGGCGCCGTGAGTGCCAATCCCGAAGGACCCAACCTGGACATTTCGGCTGACGGGCGGAATGTCGTGTTCACCGCGCGCATCGGCGGCGGCACGCAGCTCGTCCTCCGGGCGCTCGATCGCACCACCGGGCAGACGCTGCCGGGCACTGACGGTGCTTTCAGTCCGTTCTTCTCACCCGACGGGAAATCGATCGGGTTCTTCGCACGCGGCCTCCTGCGAACGATTGCCATCGCATCGCTGGAGATCAGGGACGTCGCCGTCGCACCGTCAGGGCGCGGCGGCTGGTGGACCGACAGCGGGATCATCTACTACGCACCGGTCAACAACACCGGGATCATGAAAGTGCCGAGCGGCGGTGGGACGCCATCTGCTGTGACGACACTGGATCGGTCGAAGGGCGAAATCAGCCATCGCTGGCCTCAGGTGCTGCCTGGCGGCAAGGCGATGCTGCTGACGGTTTGGACGGGGCCGGCGCGCGATAACAAGTCCATCCAGGTCCTCCGGCTCGATACCGGGTTGCGTGAGACGGTCGCGAACGGCGGCGACACCGGTCGCTATGTGCGGTCGGGACACGTGTTGTTCGGCCGGCTGGACGCCCTGATGGCCGTGCCGTTCGACGTTGAGCGACTGACGACAACGGGCGCAGCGATCCGGACGGGCGAGACAGTCCGGATCGGGCAGGAGGGTGCGAGCTACGCCGTCTCGGACGAGGGCACTCTTGTCCATCTTCCTGGCGACGAGCACCGCCTGGACGCCCGGCTCGTCTGGGTGGGGCGCGACGGACGTGTCGAACCCGTTTCACTCCCTGCGCAGGACATCGCCAGCCCGATCGTCTCGCCGGACGGCCGCCGCGCCGCATTCAACCTGCACGGCGCCACGAATGAAATCGCCATCGCCGATTTCGAGCGCGGGACGGTCACCGCGTTTACGAGCGGCACCACCGGCAGCCAGGCGCCGGTGTGGTCACCGGACGGACGCCGCATCGCATACCGGGGAACGCGCAAGGGCTTTCGCAACGTCTGGGTCAAGGCCGTGGACGGCACGAGCGAGGAGCAGCAGCTGACGACGGGCGATCACATGCAGACGCCGCAATCGTGGTCGCCGGACGGCAAGCACCTGCTGTACTTCGATACCGATCCGGTCACCGGCAGCGATATCTGGATCGTGTCGGTGGCCGATAAGAGCGCGCAACCGCTGGTGAAGGCCCCACTCGCGCAGTCCGACGCGGCGTGGTCGCCCGATGGCCGCTGGATCGCGTACCTGTCCAACGAATACGGAGGTCCGGAGATCTTTGTGCTTCCCTTCCCGTTGACGGGCCAGAGATGGCGAATCTCGACCAGCGGCGGCAGCGAACCCGCCTGGTCGCCCGACGGCCGGCAGCTGTTCTACCGCAACGCTGGCCAGATCTATGCCGTTGACGTCCGCACCTCACCCACGTTCAATGCTGGCACGCCGCAGACACTGTTTGCCGACACGTTCGTGATCGCTCCGAACAGCCGGACCGGGTATTCAATTTCCACCGGCAACCGTTTTCTGTTCGCTCAGCCCGTGCGCCCGGACCCCCCGATTACGCAATTGCCGGTCGTCGGGAACTGGTTCAGCGAGCTGCGCCGCGCTGCAGGCGCGAAGTAGGCGGCTCGCCCGTCAAGGCCACCATTCCTGCCGGTGCCCGCCCCGGGGAAGGGGACCCGCGCTAGCGCTAAAATTCTGACCCGCGATGGCTCAGGACCCGGCAAACCCAGCGTACGCGCAGCTCTTCGAGCTCAGCCCGTTCCCGGCGGTCGTCAGCCGTCTCGACGACTATCGCGTGCTCGCCGTCAACAGGAGCGCCGTTGACGTCGTCGGCGTCCGGCCCGCCGACGCCATCGGTCATCCGGTCAGCGGCTATTACGTGGACCCGGCGCAGCGCCTCGAACTGATCGAGCGCGTCCGGCGCGACGGCAGGGCCGACAACGTCCGGTTGCACATTAAACGCGCCAACGGCGCGCCGTTCTGGGTCGTGGCGTCGATCCGCGTGATCGACTGGAACGGCGAGCCCGCTGCGCTCACCGTCTTCCACGACATCAGCGACCAGCTGGCGGCGGAGTCGTCGCTCAAGGCGAGCGAGCGGCGGCTGGCGGCGCAAAGCGACGCCCTGACGGACCTGACCGCGCGCTATACGACTCCCGGCGAACGCTTCGACGAACGCCTGCAGGGGATCCTGGCGCTCTCCGCCCGCGCCTTGCGGGTGGAACGGTTGAGCCTGTGGAGGTTCACGGATCACCGATCGGCGATTCGCTGCGACGGACTGTATCGCGCGACACCCGGTCAGCATGAATCGGGCGCCGTGCTACAACGACGCGAGGCGCCGGAGTACTTCGACGCCATCGAGCGCGAACGCGTCGTCGAGGCGCACGACGCGCAGAACGATCCACGCACCTGCGGATTTACCGCCGGGTATCTCATCCCGCATGGCATCGGAGCGATGCTGGATGTGCCGCTCCGCCGCGACAACGTCGCCGTCGGCGTGCTCTGCGCCGAGCATGTCGGCGGCCTCCGCTCCTGGACAATCGACGAGCAGAACTTCGCCATAGCCGTCAGCAACCTGATCGTGGTCGCCATCGTCGAGGAGGAACGGCGCGACGCTCTGGCCCGACTGGCCGAGAGCGAGGCGCGCGCACGCCTCATCGTGGACACCGCGCATGACGCGTTCATCGGCATCGACTCGGATGGCAAAGTCGTCGCCTGGAACGCGCAGGCGGAGGCGACATTCGGGTGGGCCAGTACCGAGGTGCTCGGCCTCAGCCTGGCCGACACCATCGTGCCGCCGGCGTTTCGGGACGCGCACAACGCAGGCATGCACCGATTCCATGAAACCGGCGAGGCGCCGGTAGTCAATCAACGCCTCGAGCTGACCGCGCTCCACCGGTCGGGGCGCGAGTTCCCGATCGAGCTCACCATTACGTCGCCTATCACCGCCGAAAACGGCTTCTTCTTTGCCGCATTCCTTCGCGACATCTCGGACCGGCGCGAACGAGACGAGGAGCTGCGACGAGCCAGGGACGCCGCCGAAGCGGCGACGCGCGCCAAGAGCGAGTTCCTGGCGAACATGAGCCACGAGCTGCGGACGCCGTTGAACGGCGTGCTCGGCTACGCGCAGCTCCTGCAGCGCGACCGGACGATGAACGCCGTGCAGCGGGAGGCGCTCGAGGCGATCGGCCGCTGCGGCTCGCAGCTGCTGGACCTGATCAACGACGTGCTCGACCTGTCGAAGATCGAGGCCGGCCGCCTCGACATCGACGAGACCGCTACCGATCTCGCGCAGCTGCTGACCGATTTGAAATACGTCGTGACGGAGGTCGCGGCGCACAAAGGCCTGGCGCTGACGATGACGCTCGAACCGGACGTGCCCCCAGCGGTAATGGTCGATGGCCGCCACCTCCGTCAGGTGCTCCTGAATCTGCTCGGCAACGCGGTCAAGTTCACGAGCGAAGGCGAGGTGCGGCTGGTCATCAGCCGCAGCGACGGCCGTCTGGCTTTCGAAGTCGTGGACACCGGCCCGGGTATCGAGCCCGAGTCGATCACGGAGATCTTTGCGGCGTTCGCGCAGACGAAATCGGGCGCCGAGGCGGGCGGTACCGGACTCGGCCTGACGATCTCCGATCACCTCATCACGAAGATGGGCGGGGCGCTGAAAGTGGACAGCGTGATGGGCGCGGGCAGCCGCTTTTCCTTCTCCTTGCCGCTCGTCGAGGCACATATTGCCGCCACTGCCCAGACGAGCGATTCCGGGCTCCCGCCGCTCGACGCGAGACTCGCACCCGGCCAGATACTGACCGCGCTGGTCGTGGACGACAGCACCGCGAACCGGCGCATCCTGGCCAGCCTGCTCGAAAGCGCGGGCGCGCAGGTCGTGACGGCGGCGGGAGGACTCGAGGCGATCGAGCTGGCGCGCACGCATCGGCCGGAGATCATCTTCATGGACCTGAAGATGCCCGGCCTCAACGGGCTCGAGGCGACGCGGCGGCTGGCGCAGGATCCCGCGACAGCGGCGATCCCGGTCATTGCCGTCACTGCCAGCGCGCTGGGGAACGCGCGCGTGAACGCGCGCGCCGCGGGCTGCGTGGATTACCTGCCGAAGCCGATTCGGGCGCAGGAGCTCTTCGGCATGCTTCGTCTGCACCTTGGCGTTCACTTCGTCGGCGGCGCCGAGCAGGCGGTCCACGACACGCCGGGAGTCGATATGGCCCGCCGGCTGGATGTGGCGGCGCGCCTGCGCACGGCGGTCGGCGTCGGCGACATCACCGACATCCACGACCTGGCGGGCTCGCTGATGCGGGGCACTCCAGCGGAAGCGGCGCTGGGAGAGCGCATCAACCGGCTGGTCGTCGAATTCGACTTCACGGGACTCGCCGAACTGGGCGACACGCTCGCGGGCTCGGGCCAGCCGTGAACAACACGCCGTCGCACGACCCGCAGATCCTGCTGGTTGACGACAACCCGACGAACCTGCAGGTGCTGTATCAAACCCTTGCCGGCAGCGGCTACCGGCTCCTCGCCGCGCGGAGCGGCAAGGACGCCATTGCCATCGCCCAGCGCGTCGTTCCGGATCTGATCCTCCTGGATGTGATGATGCCGGGGATGGACGGGTTCGAAACGTGTGTGCAGCTGAAGGCGGACCCGCGCACGCGCGATTCGGCAATCGTCTTTCTGTCGGCGCTGACCGCGGCAAGCGACAAAGTGCGCGGCCTGGAACTGGGCGCCGTCGATTTCGTGAACAAACCGTTCCAGGCGGAGGAAGTGCTGGCTCGCGTCAGGACGCACCTGACCATTCGCGACCTTCAGCGCGAGCTGCGCCAGCGCAACGTCGAGCTCGAGCACGAGCTGCTCGTCGCTCAGGAGCTGCTGCGCGAGGCGCGCGATCGGACCGAAGGCGTGCTCGTCGGAGACAGCGCCGTCGCCGTCAGGCTTCGCCGCGACATCGCGGACGCGGCGGCCAGCGACGAACCGCTGCTCATCAGCGGCCCGGTCGGCAGCGATCACGAAGCGGTGGCACGCGCCGTCCACCACCAGTCCCAGCGCGCGTCGCGCGCGATGATCAGCGCCAACTGCCTGGCCATCGTCCCTGAAGCGTCGCCAGCGTCGCGGCAGACGGGGTCGGGGGCTGACATCTTCGAGAAGCTGCGCCTGGCACGGGCGGGCACGCTGTATCTGGAGGGCGTGCAGCATCTCTCGGCCGAGTCGCAGCAGCTGCTTGTTGATTGCCTCGCCCCTCCCGGCGAGGCGCGGAACGCCGTCCACTTGCCGTCTGATGTGCGCGTGATCGTGGCCACAACCCGCGACGTAGACGACGAAGTGGCGTCTCGACGGCTGCTGCCTGCGCTGCGCCGCGTCTTTCGCACCACGATCGACCTGGCGCCGCTGCGCACCAGGCTCGAGGACCTGCCCTCGCTCGCGCCGCTCATCGTTCGCCGCCAGGCGGAGCAGGCCGGACGAACAATTCCGATCATCTCCGACGAGTCGCTGCAGCGTATGCAGCGCTACCGGTGGCCCGGCAATCTGCGGGAGCTGCGCAATGTCATCGGCTCCGCGCTGGCCGTCAGTTCCGGGCCGGTACTGGAGATCGGGGAGCACCTGTTGAACAACGAGGTGCGCGTCGGCAGCTACAACCTGATCGAGCGTATCGGCGCCGGAGGCATGGGCGAAGTCTGGCTGGCACGGCATCAACTGCTGGCGCGGCCCGCGGCCGTCAAGATCGTCCACGAAGCCGCGCTTGGCGTCGCCGAGAACCCATCGGCGGCGCGGCAGCGATTTGCCCGCGAGGCGCACGTCACGGCCGAACTGCAGTCGCCGCACACCGTGCAGCTCTATGACTTCGGCATCACCGAAGCCGGCAGCTTCTACTACGTGATGGAGCGGCTGCGCGGAGTCGATCTCCAGCGCATGGTGGAGCGGCACGGGCCGCTGCCGGCGGAGCGGACGGTGTTTCTGCTGAAGCAGGCGTGCCTCTCGCTGTCGGAAGCGCACGCGCTGGGGCTCGTGCATCGCGACATCAAGCCCGGGAACCTGTTCGTCTGCCGGCTTGGCCAGCAGTTCGACTTCCTGAAGGTCCTCGATTTCGGTGTCGTCTCGCGCCGCGGGCGCGGAGCGCCGGGACCGATTACCGAAGCAGGACTCGTCCTCGGCACGCCCGCGTATCTGGCGCCGGAGCTGCTCGCGCAGGAGCCCTTCGACGGCCGCGTGGACATCTACTCGCTCGGCTGCGTGGCGTTCTGGCTGCTCACGGGGCGGCCACCATTCGAGGGCGCCGATGCCGTCTCGGTGCTGATGCAGCACTCGAGCGCCACGCCGCTGGCGCCGTCGGAGGTGTCGGAAAAACCGATTCCCAAGGATCTCGACGCGCTGGTTGTCGAGTGCTTGTCAAAAGACCCGCGCGAGCGGCCCGCCGATGCCGAGCATCTGGCCGGCCGTCTCGACAGCCTGTCTGTCGCTGGCTGGTGGACTCAACAGAAAGCACGTGCCTGGTGGTCACTGCACGAGCCCGAGCTCCTCGACCCGGCCTGACCGCCTCTACTGAGGCACTTTGCCCTGCGACTCAACCACCCTGCGAGCCAGGTGATTGGTGACGTCGGCATCGCTTCGCGCCGCCGCAAGATAGGCTGACCGCAGGAGCTGCTCGCGTCCGGCCTTCAGCGCGGTCGTGATCCGATCGCGTACGCCGGGCGTCGACAAGTCCCGCTGACCCGCCGGCTCGCGCGCGACGACGAATACGATCGTATGCGCGCCGCCTTCGCTGACGACCCGTGCCGAGCCGACCGTGGTCTTCGTCGCCGCCTCGCGGAGAAGCGGCGGCGCTCTCTGAATCGCGGACACCGGGACGAGCCCCAGATCGCCGCCGCGCGGCGCCGTCTGCGGATCCTCGGAATAGTCCCTGGCCAGCTCCGCGAACGGCGCGCCACCCTTGAGGCGCTCCATGAGCATCGACACCTTGGCCGCCGCCGCCTGCGGCGTCGCGGCATCGTCGCCCGTCCGGTTCGCGATCTGCGGTTCGCGCTGCGGCGTGATGACGATCTGCGCCAGGTGGTATGACTCTTCGGGGATGTTGAACTGCGCGCGGTTGGCGTTGAAGAAGGCGCCGACATCCTGGTCGCTGATCGAAATCTTCGCGGTGACCTCCTGCTCGAGAACCTTCCGCGCCAGCAGCTCGCGGCGCAGCCCGTCGCGCATGTCGGCGGCGGTCAGGTTGCGGCGCGTCATCTCCTGCTGGAACGCGTCCTCGGTCAGGTTCTTTCGCGCTTCGGCATACGCGTTGTCCAGCTCGGTGTCGGAAACGGCAATCTTGAGCCCTTCCGCTTTGGCGAGCAGGATTCGCTCGAGGATCAGGTCCTCGATCACGCTCAACCTCGCCAGCGTCAATTCCTCGTCGGACAGCGTTTCCGTCGTGTTCCGCAGGCGCCGGAATTCCTTCTCGACTTCTTCGCGCGTGATGTCGACCCCGTTGACGGTCGCCCACGTGTCCGCAGAGGCCGTGCGCGCCGGGGGTGCCGAGGACGAGCGGCAGGCCGTCACGAGGGTGGCGGCGGTCATCGCGACGACAAACAGGCAGCGGGCCGTGAAGGCAGCAGTCGGACGGGTCATAAGCTCGCAGATTACTCCGTCCGCGCGAGGCATGTCAGTAGAATACCGGCGGCATGGTGACCGTTCGCGTGGTGGTGAACGACCGCATGCAGCGGAACTATGTCTACTACCGCACCGAACCGATCGGACGGAACTTCGCGCCCGGGTTTCAGCCTGAACTGACCCCGAAGCAGATGCTGGAGCTGGGTGTCTTTGGCGGGAAGTACATGACCGACTGCCGGCACGAATTTCCGGCGAGCTGGTTCACGCACGCCAGGCTTTCTCCTACCCATCGTGACCCGAAGCTGAACTGCTTTGGCGTCAACGCCTCGCAGCCGCTGGCCGTCTGGTGGCGCAACGGTTGGATCCGTCCGCCGGATCCTCGCGGATGGTTTCAGTGGTATTGCCGCTACTACATGGGCCGCCGGTCGTCCGACGATGCGCGGCAGATTCGACGATGGCGGGCGATCCGCCGGCACGTGGCGCAGATCGTCAGTGAGTGCGAGACGGGCGATCTTGACTGCCGTCGCCGGCAGCGACAGGCGGTCCTCCATTGGGCGTATGACAGCCGGAGGATCTGACGCGGTCGAGTCGCCGATTCGAGTCGGCATTTCCGCCTGTCTGCTCGGTGAAGAGGTCCGCTGGAACGGCGGCCACAAGCGGGCGCAGTTCCTCTTCGACGCGTTCGGCCCCTCCGTTCAGTGGGTGCCGGTTTGTCCTGAAGTCGAAGCAGGATTTGGCACGCCGCGCGAGCCGATGCGGCTGTCGCGGGTAGATGGGACGATTCGACTCGTCACCGTTACAAGCGCGCGCGACCAGACACCGCGAATGGAAGATCTCATTCGACGGCGCGTCCCGGAACTGCGCCGGGACGGGTTGAGCGGCTACATCCTGAAGAGCAACTCACCGAGCTGCGGGCTCGAGCGCGTGACGATATTCGATCGGCAGGGCATCGAGACCGGATCGGGCCGCGGGCTGTTCGCGGACGCGCTGCTACACCAGTTTCCGGAGCTGCCGGTCGAAGAAGAGGGCCGGCTCTCCGACCCTCGCCTTCTCGACGCGTTCATCGAGCGCGTCTTCGCATATCACCGGGCCACGAAGAACACCTCTTCCGCCTGAGGGCGGAAGCTACTTCTTGGCTCCCGGCGTCTCGAGCCCGGCGAGCACCGCGTTCTGGACCGGCTTCAGCGTCTGCAGGAACATCCAGATCGACAGCAGATCGTCGTCCGACAGATTCTGGTAGACCTCGACCGGCATCGGCGGCTGCATGGCCGTGCCGTTCGGCTTCTTTCCGGTCCTCATCGCCTGGACGAAGGTCTTCTCGTTGTAGCCGCGCCCCGGAAGGCCGGTTGCCTTGTCCGGCGTCAGGTTCGACGCAACGGTCTGCCCCCACGGCCCGTAGAACGCGGTGAAGTCGAGCGAGGCGTGAATCTCGCCGTCCGCCTTCGACGGCATTTTGGTCGTCGATGGGCGGCCCGACAGCAGACGCGCCGGGTCCGGCGTCATCCCCTGGGTCTTCGGAGAATGGCAGTCGTGGCATCCGGTGATGCTGACGAGGTACTTGCCACGGTCAACCGACGCCCCCGCGGCCTGGGCACCGCCGGCGCGCTGTTGCGCCTGTCCGGTACCTGTGAGCAGGAGCGCGGCCATTCCGGCTGCCGAAGCCCACAACCATCCACGGCGAATGAGTGCTGGACGAAGCTGTCTCATCAATCTCCCTCCTATCGTGAGCGATACCTTACCTTGAGAGCGTGTCAGGCGCGAACCTCTGCGCGGATCGCGCGTTCTCGCAGGACCTCCGCGTGCGGCGTAAGCAGCAGGACCCCGACGATTGAGACGGCGGTCGTCACCATCTGATACCACGCCGGTACCATCGGATCCTTCGTCGCATCGATCAGCCACGCCACGACGAACTGCGTGGTGCCGCCAAAAATCATCACGCCCAGGGCGTACAGGATCGCCAGCCCGCTGGAGCGGACGGACTGCGGAAAGGCCTCGGCCATGAAGGCGTACACCGGTCCGATGCCAATTGCGAACACGAATCCCAGGAACGAGTTGCCGGCGACGATTGTTGCGACTGACGCGGCCGGCGACGTCAGGATTAGATATACCGGATAGACAATCACGAGAAACGCGACTCGTGACAGGACGAGCATCCGTTTGCGGCCGAGGCGATCGAGCCGGACACCAACAGCCAGCCCGGCGAGCTGTGCTGCGCTGTTCGTCAAGCCGAGTGTGGTGCCGACCGTCGCGGACATGTTCAGCGTGGTGATCGCGTAGGTGGTCATGTAGTTGAGTACATACGTGGCGACCGTTCCGCCGCAGATGATGAACACACCGAAGACCACGGCGCGCGAATGGCCACGCCAGAGCTCCCCCAGGACAGCGGCCGTCGATCGGTGCCTCTGGCTTTCGACGATCGTCTCGGGAAGCTGCCGCCGGATGTAGAACGCAACAGGCGCAATCAGTACGCCGACAAGAAACGGAACGCGCCAGCCCCACGCATAGAGCTGATCGCGCGTCAGCGTCGCGGCAAGGATCAAACCGAAGCCCGCGCCCATGATCGAGGCGAGCTGCTGACTGTACGCCTGCCACGCGGTCAGCGCGGCGCGCTTCTCAGGCGGAGCGGCCTCGAGAAGGTATGTCGTGGCGGGGCCGACCTCGCCGCCGCACGAGAATCCCTGGATGAGCCGCGCAACCAGCAGCAGGACAGGTGCGGCAATTCCGATCTGCGCATAGGGCGGCGTCAGGGCGATCATCGCCGAACCAACCGACATCAGCAGCAGCGTCAGTGTCAACGCGGCGCGGCGCCCGACGCGATCCGCATACGGGCCGATGATGGCTGCGCCAAGCGGCCGCGTCACGAACCCGACGCCAAATGTTGCCAACGCGCCGAGAAGCCTGCCGATCTCGGAGTCGCCTGGAAAGAACGCATCTCCGATCATCACCGCGAAGAACGTGAACACCAGGAAGTCGTAGAACTCGAGAAAGTTGCCGATGACAACGGCGACGACCGCCTTCATCGGCAGCACCGGCGCGGGCGCTCCGGCAGCGCCGCTCGTCGGGGGTGACGGGATGTGCATGGTGCGTAACTGTAGATCGTTCGGCGCACGCGGACCTGTTCTCGCTAGGCGGGCGCGCCCTCCACGAGGGGCACCCACCGCCAGCCGACACCGGAGGAGACGATGTGTCCGAGTGCCGGGAACGGCAGGTGCGAGGCCATCACGAGTGTGCCGGCGGCCTCCGCGCCGGCCAGTATGCGCTGGCGCGTGGCCACCATGCGGGCAGGACTGTGGTCGAAAACGGCGACGGTGTCCGGATATTCGACGTCGAGCGGATGCAGGACGGTATCGGCCAGGAACAGCAATCGCTCCCCTTCCGATTCGATCTGAACTGCGATGTGTCCCGGCGTATGCCCTGGTGTGGCAAGCGCGGAGATGCCCGGAGCGATCGCGGCATCTGCCGTGATCAGGTCGAGCTGCCGGCGCATCGGTGGCAGGTTTCGCTCCGCGGTCGCACGCACGAGTTGCTTCAACCAGTCCGCGGCCGGCAGCTCGTCGAGGGAGGGCCCGGAATCCCAGTACGCCCATTCCTCTCGCGTCATCACGTGACGCGCAGAGGGGAACGCGAGCTCGCCGCGGTCATCCAGATTGCCGCCGATGTGATCGGGATGACCGTGCGAGAGAACGACGATGTCGATGGCCGATCGATCGATTCCGGCCTGCTGCAGCAGCACGGGCAGACGCCCTGTCGTCGGACCGAACCCTGCGGCACCCGTATCGACGAGCACCCGCTGCCGGCCTGTGTCGATATACAAGCAGATGTACGGCACTTCGATCGTTTCGACCCCTTCTCCGGAACCGAGTCGAGGCTCGTACTGATCCTTTGGCAGGTTCGAGAAGAAGAGCTCCGGCGGATATCGGAACGTCCCGTCGAGCAGGGCAAGACACATGAAACGGCCGACGCGAAACTCAAATGTGTCGGTGCTCACTGGCCTGCTCCCACGAGGTCACGAATGCGACGCGGCGGCGGTGTCGAGACCCAGGCGGTGGATCAGCCGGTGGAATCGAACATGGCTGCGGAGCGGCGCCAGTTTCGGATCAACCATGCTGAATAGAAGCCACGGACATTGCTCGTCGAACGCCCGCTCCAGCCGGCCGAGCGCGCCGTCGAGGTCGCCTGAACGTACGAGAATCGCCGCGATAAACACCTGGGACACGTAGTGTGTCTCCGACAGCCGGTCCAGCTCGTCGAGCACCGCCCTGGCGCCCTCGATGTCGTTGGTCGCCGCACGCACCACACCGATCGCGGCCATGACGGCCGTACTCCGGTCAGACAGCCTGGCAGCCTCGGCAAGTGCGGCCGCTGCCTCCTCGAATCGGCCGCACTGCTCGAGTGCAAGCCCGAGATACCAGTGTGTCGGATAGAAGTACGCGTCGAGATCGATGGTCCTCCGGTACTGCCCCACCGCGCGATCGGAGCGGCCACTGTAGTAGTCGATGAGGCCGACCGCGGCGTTGATGTTCAGCGCGATTGGATCCGAGACGAGCGCCCGCCGAATCTGTTCACCAGCTTCCTCGAATCGCCCGGTGGCGACGAGATGCTCGGCGAGCGCCTGCCGGGCCCGCGAGTAGTCGGGATCGTCGGCGATGGCCGCACGAAGCACGGCTTCCCCGGCGGCCGGATCGTGGTCGAGATGTGTCTTCGTCCAGGCGAGGACAGTCCGCGCTTCTGCAACCGTTGGATCGATGTCGAGCGCGTGCTGCGCCGCCGCCCGCGCCTTCGGCCAGGCATCGCGCGGACGCATGTGACCGTAGTAGGCCAACGGCACGTAGCACTCCGCGAGGCCCGCGTAGGCGGGCGCGTACGCGGGTGCGATCGTAATCGCGTCCTGATAGTGCTGGATCGCCGCGTGGAGCGCCTTCGCCGTCCGTTTTCCCCACTGGAACCGACCCTTCAGGTACAGCTGGTGCGCCTCGAGATTCGTCGTGGCGCGCATGGCGTCACGCTGCCGCCGATCGCCGAGCTCTACGCGGAGCGACGCCGTGATGGCGTCGGCGATCTCATCCTGAATCACGAAGACGTCGGCCAGTTCGCGGTCGTAGCGCTGCGACCATACGTGGCTTCCGTCCGCGCCGGCGATGAGCTGCGCGCTGATGCGGATCCGGTTGCCCGACTTGCGAATGCTGCCCTCGAGCACATGTCCGACGCCAAGCGCACGCGCGATTTCCCGAACGTCTTCGTTGCGCCCCTTGAACGCAAACGACGACGTGCGGGCAATCACCTTCAGCCTCGGCACGCGCGTCAGCAGGTCGAGGATGTCTTCCGCCAGCCCGTCGCTGAAGTATTCGCTGTCCGGGTCTGCCGTCAGATTGAGAAACGGAAGCACCGCGATCGACGGTGTGTCAACACGGATCGCGGTGCCGGCCGGCAAGGGCGGGTCGTCATCGGCGCCCGCAACTTCGGCGGCGAAGACGTATCCGCGTCTCGGGATGGTACGAATGATGTTGCGGTCGTCATCGCCGAGGACTCGCCTTACTTCCGCCATGCACTGCGCGAGCGAGTTGTCGGTGACCGCCACGCCGGGCCAGACTGCGTCGACGAGCTCGTCTTTCGTGACGACGCGGCCGTGGCGCTGGACCAGGTACGCGAGCAGATCGAATGCTTTGGCGCGAACGTCGACGGGCTCGCGCTGTCGCCGGAGAAAACCGGTCTCCAGGTCGAGCGTGAACTCCCCGAACTGGTATCGCCGCTGCCGCCGCTCCTCTGATCCCGGACTCGTCGCAGCCACCCGGATCCACCCCCAAGGGACCCCATACCCTAGCACCACTTTCAGCGTTTGATCAGGGCGATTTCATTTGTCCGTCACGACTTCCGGTCACGCGCTCCGTAGCGTAGGCACTCGAGGAGGAACTATGACCGGAACGTCCATTTCGACCCGAATCAGGCTAGCGATCACGCTGTGTGCAGGATTTCTCGCCGCGGCCTGCGGCGCATCACCCACCAGTCCAAGCGGCGGCCTCACAGCCGCGGGACCGGCGTTCGCGGGGTCGCCGGCGAGCGACGGTACGACACAGCTGAACTTCTCTGTCGATCTGACGGTGCCGGCCTACCCGGTGTGCCCGGCGGCACCGGTTTCCGCAGGTGAGCTGCATGGCGAGGGGGTGCTGACGGTCGTCCTGCGCTCAGTGACGACCCCCAACGGCGGGACGAAAATCGGCTCGAACATCCATGGCCACGGCACCGCCACGGACGCCACCGGGGCGCGATGGGTCTGGAGCGACGCCGATCTGAACAACGAGCTCTTCGACAGCGGCAACACATCGCCGAATTCGTTCTCGCAGACGGTACACGAGGGGTTCCATGTCATCGGCCCGAAGGGGCAGCAGATCAAGGTCATTGGCACGTTCCACATCACCAAGGTCAATGGCACCACCGTCGTGGAGGTCGAGCACGGCAATCACGAAGAGGGCGAAGTGTGCGAGAGCGGCTTTGCCCTGACTCCGCTTCCGTAGAAGGGAGCCCGTGCCATGAAACGCCTCTATCCTCTGTTGTGCGTTGTGGCGGCCATCATCGCCTGGTCCGCGGCGGCCGTTGTGGCTGCCGCGGACATCGATGCCGAACTCGCGGCGGTGCTGCGGCGCGCCGGCTTTACCGGCGCGATCGAGGCGACGCTGACGACGCGCCTCGGGCGGCCGGTCGACGCGCGGCTGGCGAACCTCGGGCGGCTGCTCTTCTTCGACAGGATTGGTGCGCTGCGCGGCGACAATGCGTGCGCCGGGTGCCACGCGCCGACGGCCGGCTTCGGCGATACCCAGTCGATCGCGATCGGGATCCAGAACAACGGTTTCGTCGGCCAGAATCGCCGCGGCCCCAGAAACCAGCGCCGGACGCCGACGGTCGTCAACAGTGCGTTCTTTCCCAGCCTGATGTGGAACGGACGATTCTTTGCACCGTCGCAGGATCCGTTCGACAACTCGCGTGGCTTCGTCTTTCCACTTCCCGAGGGCGAGACGGCCTTTCCGCCCTACGATCCGACGATCACGACGCTGCTCGCCGCGCAGGGTCACATCCCTCCAACCGAACTCGTCGAGGTCGCCGGATTCGCGGGAACGACCGGCACAATTGGTCCGGAGTTCGATCAGTTCGACGATGGCATCGGCGAGACGGTGCCGGCGCCGGATGCCAGCGGCTTCCGCAACGAGCCGATCCGGCAGGCGCTCCTGGCCAGGCTCACCGGCTCCGCCGCGTATCGCGCCCTGTTCGGCGAGGTGTTTCCCGCGGTGCAGGCGGGCGCGCCGATTGACTTCTCGATGTTCGGACGTGCGATCGCCGAGTTCGAGTTCACGCTTGTCTTTGCCACGGCGCCCGTCGATCGCTTCGCCCGCGGCGAACACACGGCGATGACGCTCAAGGAGAAGAAAGGGGCATTGCTGTTCTTCGGTTCAGCCGGCTGCGTCCAGTGCCACGCCGTGTCCGGGCGCGCGAACGAGATGTTCAGCGACTTCGAGATGCACGTCGTCGCGGTACCGCAGATAGCGCCGCACTTCGGTGCCGGCGCCGGCAACGTCATCTTCGACGGCCCCGGGCGGGATGAGGATTTCGGCCTGGAACAGATTACGGGCGATCCTGCCGATCGCTACAAGTTCCGCACCTCGCCGCTGCGCAACGCCGGCGTTCAGCCAACGTTCTTTCACAACGGCGCGTTCACCAGGCTCGAGGATGCCATCCGTCATCATCTGAATGTGGCGGATTCGGCGCGGGAGTATCAGGCGGCGGCAGCCGGCGTCGATCGGGATCTGCGGGATCGTCTCGGACCGGTTGAACCGATGCTGGCGCGGGTCGCCCCCCGCCTCGCAAGCCCGCGGTTCATGAGAGGGGACGATTTCGAGAATCTGGTGGCCTTCGTCCGGACCGGGCTGCTCGATCCGCGTGCGTTGCCGCGGCATCTTTGCGCGATGGCGCCGGAATCGTTGCCCAGTGGGCTGCCGCCGTTGCAATTCCAGCAGTGCCCCGCGATTCCGGGAGCGAGATGACGCGCCGGCACTCCAGGGGGACCGTACACGACAGGTGAGGAGATGGTCGGGTAGTTGCTCCGACCATCCCCTCGTCCAGCCGCCGCATCAGCGGTGCCTGAAGCCGTTGCCACTTCGCATCCCCGACGGAAACCACGCCGTGATCGGCGCCGGTTCCCCGTTCGGTGCTTCGCCGACTGCCAGCACGCCTCGATCGATGTTCCGGTCGGTGCGACGGATCACGTCGGTAAACCCGGTGTAGAGCACGCGGTGGGTGGCGCGATCCGTCACACGAACGAGATCGGCGTGGCCTTCAACCACTTCGAACGCGTAGGTTCCCGGCGCCAGGACGACTCCCGGCAGGGCCATCGCACGGTCTATCTTCAAATAGTTGAGTCGGCCGATGTTGGCGGCCGGGCTGGACGTAGCAATCGCGAACGATGCGAGCACGAGGCCGGCAACGAGCAGCGACTTGGTTCTGGTCATTGATCTGTCCTCCTTGCCTGTATCAACGACGCGACGGAAACGACCGAACCGCGTTCGGTTTGGCGGCTTCCGGCGTTGTATCAGGAGGGGGCGCACTGTGCCGCCAAACGGCTATGATTCCCACTCATCCCATGACTGACGACGAGCACGGCGGCGAGGCGCTGCTCAGCGACGAAAGCACCATCGAGTTGGTGCTCAAGGCGCGCGACGGAGATCGCGGCGCCGTCCAGGCGCTGCTGCAGCGCTGTCTGCCGGAAGTGCGCCGCTGGGCACACGGGCGGCTGCCGGCGCACGCGCGCGACGCGCTCGACACGGGCGATCTGGTTCAGGAAGCTGCGCTGCGTCTACTGAAACGTGTTGACGAGTTCGAGCCGCGGCACGTCGGGGCGATGCAGGCGTACCTGAAGCAGTCGATCATCAACCGCATTCGCGACGAAATCCGGCGTGTAGGCCGGCACCCGGCGCCGGGGGAACTCGTCGACGATCCGCCCGGGAACGCACCGTCGCCGCTCGAGATGACGATTCAGCACGAATCGTACGAACGCTACCGGAACGCACTCGCGCGTCTGTCAACGCGCGACCGTGAACTGGTGGTTGCGCGGATGGAAGCGCAGTGGAGCTTCGCGCAGATCGCCGAGCGGTTCGGAATTCCCACCGCCGATGCGGCGCGGATGGCGGTCAACCGCGCGCTCAAGAAGCTTTCTGGAGAATTCGCCGAGGACGCAGCGCCGGCATAAGCGCGAGGGCGACACCCACAACGATCAGCACGGCTCCAATCAGCGTCCACGTCGTCGGCCGCTCGCCAAGGAAGACAAATCCCAGCACGAGCGCGATTGCCGGCGTGAAGACCGAGATGAAACTGAGACTCGTCACGCTCCAGGTCTTCAGCATCGAGAAGTACACGAGGAACGCCAGCACGGTGCCGACGAGCGCGAGATAGAGGACGGCACCCCACGTCGCTCCATCGGGCGGCAGCGCGAAGCCGTCGCCCCTCGCATACGACGCGGCTGCCAGCGCAACGGCTCCCAGCAGCATCGAGGGTGCGTTCAGCGCCGCCGGGTGCAGGGCCGCGCCGTGTTTCTTGGTGGCAACCGAAGCGATCGCCGCGAGAAGCGCGCCGGCGATCACCGCCACCATCGGCCAGAACTGCTGCACGTCGAGGCGGGCACGATCTCCAAACAGCGCAGCGACGCCGAGGAACGCCAGCAGCGTTCCTGCGAACTTGAGCGGTGTGATCGGCTCGCCCGGCAGGTACACGTGGGCCGCCGCGATCGTAATCAGCGGAAGCGTGGCGAACAGAATGGCGGTGAGGCCGCTGTCGATGTACTGCTCGGCCCAGTAAATAGCACCGTAATCACCGGCAAACATCAAGAGCGCGACGATCGCGATCAGTCCCCACTCGGTGCGGCCGCTCGGCCAGCGAGCGCCGACGGCTGGCACCATCACCCCCATCATGATGCCGGCGATGAGGAACCGGACTGCTGCCACGTTGAACGGCCCCAGTCCGCCATAGCCAACCTTGATCACCAGCCATGTCGAACCCCAGATCACACAAAGCAGGAGATACAGGGCAACGCCCATGGCGGTGGAGCGATGAGGAGGGCGGGCAGGCACTCGACGCGGTTCCCCGAGTCAGTCATTATGATCATGCACGAACCGCAGGAGCTCTTGCGGTCGGCGACCTATGTCTGCCAGCGAAGATCCCGTACTTGTCGCGTTTGGCGAATTCGTTCGCGCACAACGCCAGCTGGCGCACGTGTCGCTGCGAAACCTGGCCAAGATGTCCGGCGTGTCCGACTCATACCTGAGCCAGATCGAGCGCGGCAACTACCGCCCATCTCCGCAAGTGGTCAAGGCGCTCGCCACGGCATTCGGGCTGAAGCCGGAGCAGCTCTACACGATGCTCGGATTCATGGACGAAACGGACTCCTCCGCGCCGCCGAGCGTCGAGCAGGCGATCCAGATGGATCCGCGCCTGCAGCCGTCGCAGAAAGAAGCACTCGTCCGCGTGTACCGATCCTTCCTCGGCGAAGGGTAGAATCTGCGCCCATGGCAGCCGACAAGACCGACGAGTTCCAGCAGCAGGCGCTCGAGATGCTGCGGGCCCAGCAGGAGGCGTACGTCGCCGCCGTAAAGGCGTGGCGCGAAGCGATCGCCAGCGGCGAGTCGTCGGTGCCGCCGCCCTCGCCCGAGCCGACTCCGTTGCACATGCTGCCGACGCCAACGGAAATGGCCGAGGCCTATTACGCCTTCGCGGCGAAGCTGCTCGCCGATCAAAGCCGTTTCATGGACGCGCTCAGCCAGGCTATGGCGCCGCCGAAGAAGAAGCCGTGACATGACGGAACGGCGCCCGTGGCTCGGTCTCTATCACTCGGTTCCGCCGTCCATTGAGCCGAAGGCCCGAACCGGCCTGGAGATGTTCCGCGATACCGTCGCGGCCCATCGCGACGCCGCACTGGTGCATTACTTCGATCGGTCGAGCAGCGCCGGACAGCTCGACGCCTGGTCGGACGCGCTGGCCGTTGCGCTGCAGGAACGCGGCGCCGAGCCTGGCGAGCGCATCGCCATGTACCTGCAGAACATCCCGCAGGTGTTTGTCGCCGTGCTCGCTGCCTGGAAGTGTGGCGCCGTCATCGTCCCGTGCAATCCGATGCTGCGCGAGCGCGAGCTGACGAAGATCCTCGCCGATTCGGGCAGCCGCATCCTCATCGCCCAGGAGGATCTGTACGCGGACGTCGCCCGCGCGGCGCTGCCGGCAACGGCGGTGCAGCACGCAATCACCACGTCTCCATTCGATCTGCTCGGCGGCTCGACACCAACCCCGCGCGTCCTGTCGGGGACGCGGCGGCTTCGTCACGACGGAGTCGCCGACCTCTTCGAGCTGGTGAACGCGCGCGCCGGACAGGTGCCGCAACCGGTTGACATCACCGGCGACGACGTGGCGTTCATGGTCTACACCTCGGGGACCACTGGTGAACCGAAGGCGGCGATGAACACGCATCGCAACGTCGTGTTCGCGACGTCGGTATACGAACGCTGGATCGGGCTGACGCCGCAGGACGCCATCCTTGGACTGGCGCCGCTCTTCCACGTCACCGGCCTCATCGGGCACGTCACGCTGGCGATGTTGACGGCCAGTCCCCTCGTACTCTTCTACCGCTTCGACGTGGACGAGGCGTGCCGGTTGACCCAATTGCACCGGGCAACCTTCACGGTCTCCGCGGTGACTGCCTTTATCGCTCTGCTCAACAGCGAGGCGATGGGCAAGTACGACCTCTCATCGCTCACCAAGGTTTACACCGGCGGCGCGCCGACACCACCTGGAGTCCTGGCCGACTGGCACGCAAAGACCGGCACACGCATTCATCCGATGTACGGCCTGACCGAAGCCACGTCGCCGACGCACATGACGCCGCACAACAGCATCCCCCCGGTGGATTCGCGGACAGGGGCGATGTCGGTTGGAGTGCCGGTGTTCGATACCGACGTCCGGATCCTCACCGACGCTGGCTATGACGCCGCGCCGTACGAAATCGGCGAGCTCGTCATCGCGGGCCCGCAGATCATTCCCGGCTACTGGCAGAAGCCGAAGGAGACAGCCGCATCGCTGGGCGGCGGCGAGCTGCGCACCGGCGACGTCGGCTTCATGGACGACAACGGGTGGTTCTACCTCGTCGATCGCGCCAAGGACATGATCGTCGCCTCCGGCTTCAAGGTCTGGCCGCGCGAGGTGGAGGAGGTGCTGTACCTGCATCCGGCCGTGCGCGAGGCAGCGGTCATTGGCATCTCTGATCCGTATCGCGGCGAGACGATCAAGGCGGTCATCAGCCTCAAGGCCGGGCACAGCGTCACCGCGGGCGAAATCAAGGCGTTCGCGCGCGAACGAATGGCCGCGTACAAGTACCCGCGCGTCGTCGAGATCGTCGACGACCTGCCGAAGACGACCAGCGGCAAGATCATGCGCCGGCTCCTGCAGACGACAACGCTCGAAGCAGGATCACCGCTGCGAGGGGCCGAACTCGAGCTGGTCAGCGTCACCTACCCGCAGCTCCGCGCCGCGGTCGAAGCGCGCGCCGTGCTCGAAGTGGGCGCGATCTGGCTGCGGCTCAGCCGGGGCGCGATCCCGCGCTCGACTGCTGAAGTGCTCTACGAGCGGCTGCAGGTGATGCTCGGGCAGCTCGACGAGGTCGGACGTTTTCTGGATCGTGACGCGTTTCTTGCCGCGAGCGAGGCGTATCACGCCGCGGTCATCGACCTGGCCGAAAACGAGCATCTGTCGAGGGCGTTCCGCCGGCTGCGGCTGCGCGAGTTGTTGACGTCGGTATTGAAAGACACGCCGGCGACGCCGGATCGCATCGTGCCACTGCACGAGTACCTGACCGATTCTGTCGTCGCCACCAATGCCGCCGGCGCCGTCAAGGCGATCCTGACGTGGGGCGAAGCGTCACGCGCCAACATCCGTGTGGTCCTCGGCGCAGAGGAGCCGGCAGACGACGAGCTCCGTCCAGGCAGCATCGTCGAGGACCTGTCGATCGCGCAGGCGAAAGAACAGAACAGCCGCGAAGGGGATGTGGACGCGTTGATGATGGCGCTCGACGCTCGGGCAGCGCTGGAGATCGGGATCACGCAGACGCTCGGTGCGGCGCTGACCGGCGAGACGGAACGCGAGGCGCTGGTGGCACGGCTCCGCGCGTTTACGCCGCTGGTGCGCGGCACGAGCCCGGCTCACGTGGCGAGGTACGTGCGCGGCGACGACGCGTTCCATCGCATCTTCCTGAGCCTGCTCCGCAATCCGCTGCTGTTCGAGATTTACAACGGCATGGACGTGCCCGAGCTCATGCGGCGGGTACTCGAGGCCGCGCCTCCCTCGATTCGCGAGGTGTTCGACGACCACAAGGACCTGACCGACGCTCTCCGCGGAGGCGAAGCCGAGGCGACGGCGGCGGCGATCACGGACCACGTCAACCGGGTGCGGTCGGCGCTGGCGGCCTTCGTGTCGTCTGAGGCCAGTGCCGGGGCCGACGGCAGGCCCATCGCAACCAATTTGGCTCACTAAATCGCGTATTTGACATACTCAGCGACTGCGTTGTATACTACGCACAATCAGTCATACAGCACAGAAGAAAGGACTTAGAGATGTCTGACTATGTAAAGCGCGCGAACGGTGTGGCCGACCAGTACCTGGCGGCGTTGGCGGAGAGCCAGGAGCAATTCCTCAAGACGCTGACGGCATTTTCCTCGTGGGTGCCGAAGGCTCCCGCGGCGGCCGCGCCGGTTACCGCCGAGCTGCCGACGCCGAAGGAAGTCGTCGAAGCGAATTTCGCCTTCGCAGCCAAGCTGCTCAAGCAGCAGAAGGACTTCACCGAGAAGCTCGTCGCCGCAACGACCCCCGCGAACTGAGAAGATAGGCCGAGAGGTTCGAACCAGTCGAACCTCTCCAATCTCTTCGAGCGAGTCATGTCTGAAAGCGACGCGTCAAAACCCGAGCCCACGCTCGTCGAGCGCTGGCTGCAGGATCAGCAGCAATGGCAGCGGACGCTTTTTACCTATCTCGACTCGATGATGAAAAACGACGAGTTCCTCATGCACATGGGGAACGCGATGCGGGGGTCACTTCTGGCAGGCAAACCGTACCCGACCGCGCCGCCGCCGGCGGCAGCGTCCGCCGACGACGCGGCGACCGCCGATCGGCTGGACAAGGTGCTCTTCGCGTTGCATCAGCTGCAGGGGCAGATGCAGGACGTGCTGATGGCGCTCGACGAGCTGCGCGCCAGCGCCACAACCAAAACAATCCGGCTGAAGCCGGACTCCGCGAAGATCAAGAAACCGCGCGCGAGCCGCGCCACTCCGCGCAGACGGAGGACGAACAAAGGCCGGACGCGGTCGTGACAGATCCCGGGGTGGAGCGCGAGCTGGAAGCCATGCTGGCGCGCTCCGAGCAGACGCGCGCCCGGCTCGATCGCCTCCACGACGTGCTCACCGCGGGTGGGCACTACGGAACAGGTGCGACGCCGGCCACCGTCGTCTATCAGGAAAACAAGCTTCGGCTTCTGCGTCTCGTCGACGAATCCGGTCAACCGCGCACCGGGCCGCCGGTCCTGTTCGTGCCGGCGCCGGTCAGCCGCTATTTCATCGTCGATCTGCTGCCGGATCGATCGTTCGCCGGTCACGTCGCCAGCGCGGGATTCGACGTGTTCATCATCGACTTCGGCACGCCTGGCGACGAGGATCGCTTTGCCGACCTCGAGTACTACGTTGAAGGACTGCTGCGCCGCTCGGTGCGCAAGGTCTCGGCAATCACCGGCCAGGCGTCAATCAACATCGTCGGGTACTGCCTGGGCGGGACGTTGTCGCTGCTGTACACAGCGCTGTACCCTTCCACCGTATCGCGGCTCGTCCTCCTGACCACGATGATCGACGGCGACACCAGGGGAGGCATTGCCTGGGTCGCGCATCAGATGGGGCTCGCCGGCGAATCGTTCGAGGATCCCCGTCTGGTCCCGGCCGTAGAGATCAAAAGCTGGTTTGAAATGCTTGCGCCGGGTTCCAACAGCCTGATCGGCCGCGTGAACGATCTGTGGGAGCGGCTCGACGAACCGGTCGATCGCCTCCGCGACGTACGCACGATGGCGACGTGGGTCGACGATGTGGTCCCGGCGCCGGGACGGCTGCTGGCGGAGCTGTATCAGCAGTTCGGACCTGGGCGGAATCGGTTGATGGCTGGCACCGCCACGGTCGGCGCCAGATCGATCGACTGCGCCGCGGTCACGATGCCCGTCCTGTCGGTGTCGGCTGCCAAAGATCTGATCGCGCCTGCGGACGGTGTCGACGCAATCCGGTCGCTCGTTCCTCACGCGGAGGTCATGCGTCTTCCCGGCGGCCATGTCGGCATCGTCGCGGGACGCACGGCGCTGGCGCTGTGGCAGCGCACCGTCGAGTTCCTGATGCGGAACGTAACGTGAATACAATCGCGCGCGATGGCATCTGAGTTCATCACCTGGTGCGGCAACCGCATCCACGTCACGGAAACCGGCCGTGGCGACCCGCTGCTGCTGGTGCCCGGTCTCGGCAATAACATCGAGATGTGGGCGCCGTTCATGGAGCAGTTTCCGAAACGCCGGGTCATTCGGCTCGATGCTCCGGGCACCGGCCTGTCGAGCACTCCGCTTTGCCCCGTTCCGGTTCCGGCGCTCGCCGATCTTCTCGTCGCTGTCCTCGATAACCGCGGCATCGAATCGACGGACGTCGTCGGCTTCTCGTACGGCGGCGCGATCGCTCAACAGCTCGCGTTCGACCATCCAACGCGCGTCCGCCGGCTCGTCCTCGCCGCCACCAATTGCGGCATCGGCGCATTTCCGGGATGGCTGCCCGCCGTGACCGGGCTGGCAACCCCGCTGCGGTACTACTCACCCACTTTCTTCGACCGCACCGCCGCGGCAACTTTTGGCGGCGTCACGGCCCGCGACGCATCTGTGCGCCGACGCATGATCGAGGCACGGCGAAGCCATCCGCCCTCGGCAGACGGCTACGCGCTGCAGCTGCTCGGCATCGTCGGGTGGTCCAGCTGGCATTTCCTGCGCTCCATCCCGCACGAAACGCTGGTCATTTGTGGTGACGACGATCCCCTGGTGCCGGTGGCAAATGCACAGCAGCTGGCCGAGCGAATCCCGCACGCCACGATCGAAATCGTCGCCGGGGCGGGACATCTGTTCCTGTGGGACGACGCGGAGAACCTGGGACGCCGAATCGGCAGCTTCCTGGACAGAGGTTCGAGCCGCTCGAGGGGCTCCGATCGTTCGAGTCGTTCCAGACGGAAAGTTCAGAACGACTCGAACGTATCGAACGCGATCGGACGTTAGTCGAGAAGGACGCGAATTCCAGCTAGAACCCGGAACGCGTTCCTGCCCGAGTCACCGAACTCCTCTTCATCGAGAAACGTCCGGCGATAGTCAGCGCCGATGACGACGCCCCAGCCGTCGCCAGCGTTGATGTTGACGCCGCCACCAGGCTGAATCATCAGGTGGGTATCGGACTCACCCGATGCACGGACCATTTCGGCGCCGACAATGACCTGAGCGAACGGCCACACACGACCACCCATCGGCCGTCCGTTGAACCGGGGACCCGCCCCAATGTTCCAGATGTGCAAACGCTCGTCGTCAATGCTCTTCGTCGCCCAGCCGACTTCGCCGGCGATACCGAACGACTTACTCGTGTTAATCGCGCCGTCGAGATTCAGGCCGAACGGGAAGACCTCGGTGCAGTCGGTCTCGCAGCCGGGCAGCTTCACCGTTAACACCTGATAGGTGCCAGTCACTTCAAACCTTGGATACGGCGGTGCCGGCGGAGGGTAAGGTCCTGGCTGGGCAGGCTTGGCCTGCGCATATGCGGAAACGACAGTGGACAGGAAAAACCCTACTGCAAGCCACGCAATTCGCGAACGTAGACGCATGCTTTTCTCTCCTGAACGCCGGCACGTAGCACGGCCGGCGAGAAGCAGTCAGACGTCCCACGCTACAGGATTAAAAACGGTGACGCAAATTAGGGAAGAGGTTGCGCTGCAGAGCTTAGCGGGTCGGGTGCGGACATGAGATCCGGCGTCAGCCGCACTGGAGAAGGCTGCGGCTACGCCGGCTGAACGCGCTGATTACGGCCGTCTGACTTCGGTCGGCGCCAGGCTGATCTGAATGCGCTTCAGATAACGCACATTGGTACCCGCGACATGCGCCGGCTGGTACTGCCACCGTTTGGCGGCAGACAAGACGAGCGAGTCGTACTGCGGGTGAACCGATTCGAGCAGCCGCACCGACTCCACCGCGCCCGCTGCGTCGATGATCAGCTCGATCACGCCTGCGGCCGGAGTGGTCAGGGCGCCCGGAAATCGCGGCATGTTCTGCCGCACGGTGACCGGCGCCACGGCATCCGAATCCTCGGTCGTGAAGATTCGTTTGAAATCGCGTGGCGGCGTGACCGTTGCCGGGACCAGCGCCACCGGCGGCGGCGGCGGCGGTGCGAGCGCCTTGGCGCTCAGGTCAACGAACCCGGCCGCGAGCGTCTTGATATCCAGCAGCGGCGGCTGGGTGGCGAGGGACGAAATGTCCGGATCGGACAGCGCGCTCAGCACCCACTTGAAACCGACGCTCGCGGTGGCGAACTCACCGCGGTCGTACATCGTTTTGCTTTCCTCGTAACGCCGCTGCACCAGCGCCGGCAATACGCGCACGCGGGCGGTGCTGACTGCCGTCCTGATACGCGGAGACAGTTCGTCTGACGGCGGCCGATAGAGGGGATGCTGCGAGACGAGCCGGTCAATGGCCGCGTCGACTTCTGCGGTGTTGCGCCCGACAGCCACCAGGCACAGCACCCGGTACATCGAAATCGTGGCCGCGTCCTCCGTGTGCGCACTGTCGCCGGACAGCCCCGAGCCAAGCGTGGTGAACATCGTCAACGCTTCGTCGTAATTGGCCGACGCGTACAGCTCTTTTGCCTTACCGAGCGACGGCTGCGCCTGCGCTGGCGCGGCCGCGCACACAAGGGCCAGGGATCCAAACATCACGGAGAGCGCAAGTCTGCGTTTCACTGCCGTTTCCTCATGTCAACGCTGAGGCGCGCCGGACCGTTCAGCGTGACGGTGACGGTGTGCCGTTGTTCACCGAGCTCCGGATGCCGGAAGAGCACGTCATGGCTGCCGATCTGGAGCGAGATGTTGCCCATCGGCGTATCGCCGACGCGGTCGCCGTCGACCCACACCTCGGCCCAGGGCGAAGCGTTCAGCGCCAGCGTTCCCTTCGGAGGATCGAGCCGCATCGGCGTCACGCGGCCCGGCGCCACCTGCAGCGTGCGGTTCACGCGATAGCCAAGCGTCTCGTTGACGAGTTGCAGACTGTGGTCGCCGACGGACATCATGATGCGGTCGCTGCGGCTGCTGCCAACGAGGCGGCCGTCTTCGAACAACTGCATCTCCACCGGCGAGGTCACGGACACCCATCCGGAGACGGGGATGCCCTGCGGCGCCGACAGCGGAACGACCAGCGATGCGGTCGCGCCGGCCTGGATCGTCACCTGCTCGGTGACGGAGCTGAGCGCGTTCTGCAGCCCGACGACGTGCGTGCCGGGCATCAGCCCTTCGATCAGCAGCGGCGAGACGCCCCGCCGCTGACCGTCGATGGTCACGGTCGCTCCCGGCGGATCGGTGCGTATACTCAGCTTTCCGTCCACCGCACCGACGGCCGGCAGCTCGACGAACTGCGAGACCTGCCCGCCTTGCGTGATCTTCACGGGAATGGCGCGCGTCTGATCGCCCAGCGTCAGCTCGAGCTTGTGATCGCCGGTCGGAAGTTCGAGGTTGATCGGCGTCATCCCGCGTTTCTTCCCGTCGATGAACACCTGAACGCCGCCGGGATTGGTGTTCACCACGAGCATGCCGGTGGCCGGAACGCGCGCATAACTCCGGACCGCGAAGGTCCCCGCGGTGGCGACGGCCACGAGAATGGCGGCCGCTATCGCAACCCGGTTCCGCCATTCAGAATTCCAGAACGGAATCGGCCGGCGCACCTGCAGCGCGGGCTCTTCCTCCCGCTTCTGGGATGTTGCCGCTGACGCCGCTGGCGCGACCGGCGTAAAGGCGGACGGCTTCGGCGCGGAAGCGGCGGCCGCCGGCTTGGATGGCGCGAACGAATCGAGCGGGTTCTCGCTCTTCTTCGCCGACGGCGACGCGGCGGCCGGTGTCTGCGCGGCGGAGGCAGCGGCGGACGCCGTGCCCTTGCCGAACGTCTGGCACTCGGTCGGGAACGCCGTCAGGACCGTCCGGGCGCGACCGTCGTTGACCTTGATGCTCTTGTCGAATTCGGCTTTGGCGTCGATGGCGGTGGCGAAGCTGCGATCGGCGTCCACCTGCAGCGCGCGGCGAAGCCACGACTTCGTGTCCGAGGGCAACATCTCCAGGCCGTTCGGCGAGACCGCGTTGAGCCCCTCGATCATCTCGGCGATGCCGCCGGGGTACTCGTCCTCGTTCAGGAGACGTCCGAGCAGGAGCGACAGCGCGACGACGCCGATCTGCGCGACGTCGGCGCGACGATCGATCGCGCTCTTCCCGTTGACCAACGGAAGCGCAACGCGGAGCTCTTTCCAGCAGCGCTCCTGGTCGTATCCGAGGCGTTCGATGGCAGAGCCGAACACGTAGTCGGCAACGATCAGCCGCGCGTCCGAGGTCAGCAGCAGACGCTCCGGGGCGAAGGCACCGTGGCTCGCCTGCGGCACCGATTGGTGCAGCGCGGCGGCCGCGTCGAGGAGCTGCCGGATCAATCCGATGGCGCCGTCGTATTCGAGCGGAATCAGGCGGCGTTCCGCGATCGCCAGAAGGTCCGACAACCGGACGCCCGACACGTGGTCGGTGGCGACAACGATTCGTGAGGGGGGCTTGGAGAGACGACCGACGCCCTTGAGGCGAGGGAACGCCGCGTGCTGGAACGACGCGAGCTCCCCGGCGCGCTGGCGCAACGCCGCTTCGAACCCGGTGACGCCACCGAGCGATTCGTGGACGATCAACAGATCGAGGAGCTGATTTCCGGCGCCCGTCGTCTGACGGCGCTCGCCTAAACCGTCCTGGAAAGCCGTGGGGGCTGCACTCATAGCGCTGCAGCCGAGTGCGACTTCCGTACCTGAAGTCACCACCGCCCGTTCTGCACGGCGGTGCGCGACGGTGCCACGGAATTCACGCCGCGGCACCGCCGCCTAAGTGTGTCGATTTGTGACGCGATTACAAATGCGTTGGTGAAATCTCAGTTTCCTCGTCCGCGTCCACCACCGCCGCCGCGCGGTGCAGCCGGCGCCAGCGTGCCGCCCTCCGCGAGGGTTTTCATATTCTCGAGCGCCGTCGTAAACGTCGCTGTGCGCTGCGCCTTGTTGCGCTCGCGGGCGGCGTCGTCGGCCAGCATCGAGTTGTCGAACATCAACGTGTAAATCAGCTTCGACGTCGTTGCCGTCACCGGACGCGCCTCGAGCGTGCCATGGTACAGGTCGTATGGCCGCCCTTCGCGGACTGGTTGCGTGTACGTGTACGACAGCTCGGTCTTGCCGACGAGCACTTCGTTGACGACCGATCGGACGGCGCCGACCTCTCCGTCTTTGCCGGCGGTGATTGTGCACGGGATGCGCATCCACTCGCCGATGTCGCAGTATTTGCCCACGCGCTTCCACACTTCCGCTGCCGGCTTGTTCACCGCGATCTCCAGCAGGATGCTCGTGTAGGTCGGGTTGGCGACCGCGACGCTCTGTGCCGGTGCCGGCGCGCCTGCGGCGGGTGTCTGCGCTCCAGCGGCAACGCCCGCGGCGATGATGGCAACCGCGACGCAGAACACGACCAGGAATCGATTCCTCATGTGACGCCTCCAGATGTATTGCTGACGAGTTGGGAGCCTACCTCTTTTTGGCGGCTTTCCGCGCTACCTTCTTCTTTTTGTTAGCGGGTGTGCGCGTCGCCTTCGCCTTGGCAACTGCCGCGCTACGCAGTTCGTGCTGAGGCGTGTCCGGCGCCGCAAAGTCATAGGCTTCGTACAGCCAGTCCGTGATGGGCGCTTCGACTTCGTCGCGGTGTCGAACCTGGATCAGGTGACCGGTCTTCGTCTTCGAGGCCGGCAGCGCGCGCCGGACCTGCGGAGCCCTGAGCGTGCGCGGCAGGAAGATGCACACCTCGAGAAACTTCTGCTTCGGCCGGACGAAGAAATAGCAGGCCTTGCGGGAAAACATGATCGAGTTGAGGGAGGCGTAGATACGCTGCTCGCCAAACTCGACGGCTGTTTCACGGAGGCGCTCCCAGGCCTCGCGCAGGTCAACCGACAGATGAGCGGTTAACGCCGCCTCCGTCGTCGTCCAGCAATCGTGCGGCTCGCCTTCGGCGATCCATTGCTTGCAGTGATAGCACTCGTGTCCCGCAGCCATCCGCCGAGATTCTAGTCGTCGCCCGCGCAGATCGACGGCAGCACGTCGCCGATTGGCGCACGAATCACCGCGTCGGCGATGTCGTCGAAGGGAGTCGGCTCGGCATTCACGATGACAACACGCGCGCCGGACGACTTGGCGAGTGGAACGAGGCCAGCCACCGGATACACCTGGAGACTGGTCCCTACTGCGAGCAGGAGATCGGCGTCCCGCGCGGCGCGCGAGGCGGCGTCGATCACCTCCGGGACGAGAGCCTGGCCGAATGAAATGGTGGCGCTCTTGAGAATCCCTCCGCATGTCTGGCAGGGCGGATCGGCTTCTCCGGCCCGCACGCGGTCGAGTACCGGACCGGCCGGCCCACGCCAGCCGCAGGCCATGCAGATGACGTCGCGCATCGTGCCGTGCACCTCGATGACGCGCGCCGATTCGTGCCCCGCGGCCTGGTGCAGTCCGTCGATGTTCTGCGTCACCAGCGCGCGCAGCTTGCCGCGCCGCTCGAGCGCGACCAGCGCCCGATGACCGGGATTCGGCTGGGCCTGCCAGGCCGGATGGTTCGCGCGCCCCTGCCACGACAACTTTCGGATCTCGGGATCCTGCATGTATTCGTGAATATTGGACAAGCGCTCGGCCTTTGGATCGCGAGTCCACACGCCCTGCGGGCCGCGAAAGTCGGGGATGCCGGATTCGGTCGAGATGCCCGCGCCGGTCAGCGCCACGATCGACGTCGCCGCATTCATCCATCCGGCAACCGTTTCAACGACCGTGTTCATCCGCCCGCGAGCGCGCCGATGATCAGGAACGGCTCGACGCCGCGGACCACGGCGTCGGGCAGCAGGGTGTCTGGCGGATCGTGCGAGAGATCCTCTTCGCAGGCGTAAAAACGAACGAACGCCCGCCGCTTGAACGTCGTCTGGTCGCGGATGGTGCCGCGCAGGACCGGGTAGCGCGATTCGAGCGCGTCGAGCACGGCGCGCTGCGTCACCGCGCCGGACACCGGGACCTCGACCTCGGCGCCCACGCGCGCGAGCGTCTGCAGATGCTGCGGCAGCGCCACGCGAATCATTTGAGCGTCTGAACCTCCACCGACAGCACGGGCGGCAGATCGCGCACGATCGCGCTCCAGCTGTCGCCGGCGTTTGCCGATCCGTACACCTGGCCGCCAGTCGTCCCGAAATAGATGCCGCACGAATCGAGCGCGTCCACCGACATCGCGTCGCGCAGAATGTTCACGTAGCAGTTCTCCTGCGGCAGACCTTTCGACAGCGCCTCCCATTCGTTTCCGCCGCTGCGGCTGCGGTAGACGCGCAGCTTCCCGTCGGGCGGATAGTGCTCGGAGTCGCTCTTGATCGGCACCACGTAGATGGTTTCCGGCTCGTGCGCATGTACGTCGAGCACGAACCCGAAGTCGGTCGGCAGATTGCCGCTGACTTCCGTCCACAGGTCGCCGGCGTTGTCGCTGCGCATCACGTCCCAGTGCTTCTGCATGAACAGCACGTTCGGCCGCGACGGGTGCATGCCGAGGCGATGGACGCAGTGGCCGACCTCCGCGTTCGGGTCGGGGATGTATTGCGAGCGCAGTCCCTTGTTAATCGGCGTCCAACTCTGGCCGCCATCGTCCGTGCGGAATGCGCCCGCGGCGGAAATGGCGATGAACATCCGGCTGGCGTTCGCCGGGTCGAGGAGGATCGTATGCAGGCACAGACCGCCGGCTCCGGGCGTCCAATTCGGACCCGAGCCGTGGCCGCGCAGGCCTGGCATTTCCTGCCACGTTTTGGCGCCGTCGGTGCTGCGGAACAGGGCCGCGTCCTCGACGCCCGCATAGATAACATCGGGATCATCGAGTGACGGCTCGAGGTGCCAGACGCGCTTGAACTCCCACGGGTGTGGCGTGCCGTCGTACCATTGGTGCGTTCCAGGAACGCCTTCGTAGGTGAATTGATTGCCGGCAGGCTCCCACGACTGGCCGCCGTCGTTCGATCGCTGAATGACCTGCCCGAACCAGCCGCTCGACTGCGACGCGTAGAGGCGGTTCGGATCCGCGGGAGACCCCTTGATGTGGTAGATCTCCCATCCGCCGAAATGCGGCCCGCTCACGCTCCACCGATCGCGGGTGCCGTCGGACGTGAGAATGAAGCCGCCCTTACGGGTGCCCACGAGAACTCGAACGCTGCTCATCGCGCCTCCTGTGCGTCGCCGCCGGCCGTGAAGAACCCCTCGCCGCTGACGATCATTGTTTCAAGCGTTTCGCAGACATAGACTCCCCGGCGCCGGGAAAATCATCGGTCGGCCTGCCCTGAGTCACGTCCGGGGGCCGGCAGCGTCAATGGCAGCCCGAACAGCGGGAACAACCGCTCGGTGTCCAGGAACGCGTTCCAGGCCTTGATGGTGCCGCCGTCGAGCTCGAGGATCGTCAGCGACCAGCCGCGGTAGCTGCCGTCGGACGAGCGGCGATATTGGGCAAATGCCGGTGAGCCGCAGGCCTCCGTCCGCACCAGCCGCGAGCCGCGGCATCCTTTGCCTCGCCCCAGCAGCCACGTCCGGATCGCCTCCGGGCCCTGCAGCCAAAGCGTGTACGGGGGCATCGACAGCGTCGCGTCGTCGCGCATCAACGAGACCAGCGCGTCAACGTCGTACTCGTGAAACGCATCGACATATTTCTCCAGCAGCACGGCTTGTGAATCGGAAAGCGGTTCGCCTTCCGCGGAGACGTTCTTCGCGGCAAGGGTCGCCCGCGCCCGTTGTAACGCGCTGTTCACCGCGGCAACCGACATGTCGAGCGATGCGGCCACCTCCTGTGCGGACCAGCCGAGCACCTCGGAGAGCAGGAGCGCCGCCCGTTGACGCGGTGGCAGATGCTGCAACGCCGCGACGAACGCCAGCCGGGTGCTCTGGCGAAGTGCGACCTTCTCGAACGGGTCCGCGTCCGGCGACAGGAAGCGCTCGTCCGGAATCGGCTCGAGCCAGTGCGTCCGCGGCCGCGTCTGGAGCTCGTCCTCCACCGTGCCCACCGGCCCTTCCTCGACAGGCCGGGCGCGCCGCGACCTCGCCGACAGCGCATCAAGGCAGACGTTCGTGGCAATTCGATAGAGCCAGGTCCGCAACGACGCGCGGCCGTCGAAGCGCTGCAAGCCCTTCCACGCGCGGACCATGGCTTCCTGAACCGCGTCCTCCGCATCGAAGGCAGAGCCGAGCATGCGATAGCAGTGACCGGTCAGCGCGGCGCGATGCAGTTCCAGGTCGGCGATATCGATGACTGACACGTTTGCGAGCTCCTTGCTTCTTTCCTCTCTCGAACCAGGCACCCCTAAAGGGGCGCCCTACGTACCCGCACGCTAATGTGCGCGCTCCTACTCCCGGCGCCGTAAAGAGCGCCCTACGTAGGGCACCCGTTCAAGGG
>Ga0247825_10000166_pt1 | contig 38736 bp, 31 predicted proteins | sample 13C_Vanillin_Day_FD_194413 | JGI IMG/M metagenome (GOLD analysis project Ga0247825, IMG submission 194413) | Soil microbial communities from agricultural site in Penn Yan, New York, United States - 13C_Vanillin_Day48 | ecosystem: Environmental > Terrestrial > Soil > Agricultural land | place... | reverse complement strand
CACCTACCTCGCGCGCCTGTTCACTCCGCGCAAGAAGCAGGTGACGGTGAAGCTCGAGTCCGCCGAGGGCCGCGAGGTGAAGACGCAGGTGGCCGTGGACGAGTTCGGCAGCTTCCACGGTGAGATGGCGGTGCCCGAGGATCTGGGCACTGGCGTGCTGCGCGTATCGGCCTCGGTGGATGAACAGGCGCACCAGGGCGAGGCGCGCGTGCAGGACTACGTCAAGCCCACCTTCTACCTGGAGCTCACCCCGGAGAAGGAGAACATCGTCCCGGGCGAGACGCTGAAGGCCACGGTGCGGGCGCGGCGCTATGCGGGCGGTGTGCCCGAGGGTGCGAAGTACGAGGTGTTCCTCTACCGCTCGCTGCTGGACGCGCCCGCCTGGGTGGATGACGCCGGCAAGGGTGGCCAGGGCAGCGCGGTCACGTACGGCTCTTCCTCCACCACCGAGGGCAAGCTCAGCGTGCCGCAGCGCCTCTACTCCTCCGTGGCCGAGCGCGGCGCGGAAGAGGACCCGTGGGAGAGCGCGACGAAGTTCGACGAGAACGGCGAGGCGATCATCGAGATCAATGTCCCTGCGCTGGCAGCGGGCGAGGAGCGGCTGCCGTACCGTTACACGCTCACCGTGCGCGCGCGGGATGATCAGGAGACGTTCGCCAACGCGAGCGCCGCCTTCTTCCTGTCGGACGTGGAGGTGTTCGGCGCGGGCAGCTTCTCGGATGCGGTGGTGAAGAAGGGTGGCGCGGCCACGCTGGCGGTGCGCGCCACCACGCTGTCCGGCAAGCCCTACGGCGTCACGCAGGCCGAGGTGGAGTTCGTGCTGCGCAAGGCGGATGGCAGCGAGAAGAGCCTGAGCAAGCACTCCCTCACCACGGGCGCGGATGGTATCGCCCGCGAGAAGGTGCCCACGGCGGAGGTGGGCACGGTGCTCGCGCGCCTCGTGGTGAAGGATAAGAACGGCAAGGCATGGACGGGCGAGCAGTCCATGCTCGTCATCGGCGGCAACGACGAGCCGGTGGCGCGGGTGGCTAACCTGACGCTGGCCTCGCTCTCCGGCACGCTGTCGCCGGGCGACACAGCGCAGCTGGTGGGCCTGTTCCCCGACAGCTGGGGCCCGCAGGGCAAGAACGGCGGCCCGGTGTGGATCACCTTCACCGGCGCGGGCCTGTATGACACCCAGCTGCTGGCGCTGGACGGCCGCACGCTGGTGCACTCCTTCCCGGTGGAGAAGCGCTACGGCAGCGCGGTGTACGTGTCCGTGGCGTACCCGACGAGCTCGGGCCGCTGGGAGGAGCGCACCGTGTCCTTCCGCATCGTCCCGGCCGAGCGCACCCTCACGGTGAAGCTGGAGCCGCGCCGCGTCGAGGCCGCCCCGCTCACCGAGCAGGTGATCGATGTGCGGGTGACGGACCATGAGGGCCATGGCGTGGTGTCCCAGGTGTCCGTGGGCGTGGTGGACAAGGCCGTGTACGCCATCCAGAACGAGTTCCGCCCGAAGGTGCTGGACTTCTTCTACCCGCCTGCCCGCAACAACGTGTCCAACTTCTACTCCGCCGAGTTCCAAGGCTACGGCTACGGCGAGGCGCTGGCGCGGAAGATGGCGGGGCTGCCGGACCACGCTTTCGCCTCCATCAAGCCGCCCACGCGCAAGGCGAAGGACGAGGAGCGCGACACGGCCGTCTGGCGGCCGAACATGGTGACGGACCGGGACGGGCGCGCCACGCTGCGCTTCAAGCTGCCCTCCAACCAGACGCTGTGGGTGGTGACGGCGGTGGCGGCGGACACTGCGGGCCGCTTCGGCGAGGGCACCGCCGAGTTCGCGACCCGCGGCGGCCTCAACCTGTACGCGGCGCTGCCGCAGTTCCTCCGCGCGGGGGACGAGGCGCTCGCCTCGGTGCGGCTGTCCGCGGGGCAGGCCTCCAAGGGCAGCCAGGTGCTGGAGGTGAAGCTGGCCTCCGCGGGCGCGTTCCAGGCCAACCAGGCTCAGCAGAAGATCGAGCTGGGCCAGGGCGGTGAGCAGATCATCCCGCTTCAGATCAAGGCCACGGGGCCGGGCGCCGCCGAGCTGGCGGTGGATGTCACCGGTGGCAAGGAGCCATTGAAGGATCGGCGCTCGGTGCCGGTGCGGCCCGCGGCCCTGGAGGAGCCGGTGAAGGTGTCCGCCTGGGGCGGCGGAGAGCTGTCGCTGACGGTGGCGGGCTCGGCCACGCTGACGGATGTGCAGCTGGTGCTCCAGCCCTCGCTGGTGGACGCGGCGCTCTCCAACGTGCGCGAGCTGCTCACCTACCCATATGGCTGCCTGGAGCAGCTCGTCTCCACCACCATGCCCAACGTGGCGCTCTACCAGACGCTCCAGAAGGTGGACATGCTGGGCCGGTTGGATCCGGAGAGCCAGGGGCTGCTGGCCGAGGCGCGCAGCCGCTCCGTGCAGGGCACTGCCCGCATCCTCGCCCTCGCGGTCAAGGGCGGCGGCTTCACCTGGTTCGGTGGGTACAGCAAGCCCGATGTGGCGATGACCCTCATCGCCCTGGATGGGCTGGCGTACGCGGCGGAGGCGGGCCTGGTGGACGCGAATGACCCGCGCCTGACGGCGGCCGCGCGCTGGCTGGAGGCGCAGGAGAACCTGCCCTTCGAGTACGACGCCACGCGCGCCTACGTGTTGTCGCGGATGTACGGCGAGCGCCAGGCGGCGCGGGTGCGCGCGCTCATTGATCGCGCGACCCCTGGCGACCTCTACCCGCTGGCGCTCTCGGTGCTGGCGGCGGAGAAGGCGGGGGTGATGAAGGAGCCCGCGCTGCAGGCCCGCGTGGACTCACTCGTGGCGGCGACCAACGAGGGCTTCGTCAAGCTGGCGAGCCTGAACACGGCGCTCGAGTCCGAGGCCTTCTTCCATTACCCGCTGCGGCGCGTGGGCCTCACCGCGCTGCTCGCGCACGCGGCCTCCTTCGGGAAGCTGGATGTGGACAAGGCGCGCCGCCGGCTGCTGGAGCTGCTGAGCCAGCCGGATCTCTCGACCTTCGATCGGAGCACGGCGCTGCTGCACTCGCTGTGGCTCATCGAGCGGGATGCCAAGGCCTTCAAGCAGCTGCCGCCGCCGGAGGTGAAGGGCGCCAAGGGCAAGGTGAGCTTCTCGCCTCGGGGCATGGGGCTGGTGGCCACGCTCGAGCCGGGCACGCGCTCGGTGAACGTGGGCTCGTTCGACGGCGTAGCCACGCTGCGCGCCTCGTCCCTCACGCCGCTGCCGGACGTGCAGCCTCGCACCGAGGGCATGAGCATCCAGCGCCGGTACTGGGTGCTGCGCGAGAGCGGCAAGGTGCCGCTGGCCTCGGGCGAGGCCGTCTCCCAGGGTGAGGAGGTCTTCGTGGAGCTCGTCATCGACGCGCGTGGCGACAACAAGGCGCGCTCGGCGTACTACGTGGTGGAGGACGCGGTGCCCGCAGGCTTCGTGCCGCTCATCGAGGACAAGGAGTACCGGGGCGCGCCGCACTCGTTGGCCCTGGCGCCCGAGGCCCTCAAGCGCCGCGTGCTCACCCCGGAGCGGGCGACGTTCTTCTTCGAGGAGCCGGCGTGGTGGAGCGACAGCCCGCGCACGGTGGGCTACGTGATGCGGGCCCAGTTCGCGGGCACGTTCACCGCTCCGCCGGCCTTCATCGAGGACATGTACGTGGCAAGCATCCGCGGACGCACGCAGTCGGACGTGCTGGCGGTGAAGCCATCCCAGAAGCCGCGGGGCGACTGGTAGCAGATGGGGTGGACCGCCATCACGGCCACGCTGCTGGCGGCCACCCCGGTCTTCCTCACGCAGGGGGATGTAACGCCCGAGGCGGCCTTGCGCGTCGAGGCCGAGACGGCCTGGAAGGAGCTGGAGGCGCGGTATGTGGCCGAGGCCGGCGGAAGTCCCACGCAGGCCCCGGAGCCCATCCGTCTGCAGCGTGGCCTGGGGCTGGCTCCGGAGCGCAACGCCCAGAGCAAGCCGGGGCTGGTGGAGCTGCGGCAGAACACCCCGGGAGTGCTGGATGAGCGGCTGCGCCTGGCCCTGAGGCACGAGCTGGCGCACCAGCTGCTGTGGTGGGCCTGTCCCGCGGCCTCCGAGGATCGGCTCTTTCACGAGGCCTTCGCGCTGGTCGCGAGCGGTGAGCTGCCGGTATGGCGTGAGGGGCCCTACCAATCCCTCAGCGTGGCCGCGAAGGAGCTGGCACGCGCACCCTCGGTGGATACACCTCGAGCGCGGCGGGCGCTCGCGCGGATTCTCGGGGAGGACCAGGGCTTTCCCCAGGCGCTCTCGCGCCGGCTGCGCCAGTGCCAGGATGGGGCGCGGTGGGTGGTGCCCGTCACCATCGACGAGCTGGCGGATGTGACGGTCAAGGCAGCTGCCGATGCGACGGTGGTGGTGAGCCGCCACTCGGGCGAGGTGCTGCTCTCCGAAGGAGATGTCCAGCGCGCGCTACCCTATGGCTCGACGTTGAAGCCCTTCGTGCTCGCCGGGAGCCCCGCGTCACCACCGCTGCTCACGCCACGCACACGCGTGCCGGAGTGGGCGTGTGGTCAGGGGTTGCCGAAGCAGGTGGACGGGCGCACGGCGCTGCTGCGCTCGTGCAATGGGTACTTCCTGGACTGGGAGGCGAAGGGTGGAGCCGCCGCGGACTTCGGGCCATGGGGCGCGGTGCTGAGCGCGGTGGGGCTGACGGGGAAGCCGGCGGACATGGCGGATGCCATCGGACTGCGCTCCACGCTGGCGCTCTCCCCGTGGGGCATGGCGCAGGCGTACCGGCTGCTGGCAGAGGCCCGCCCGGATCTCATCGAGCTGATGAAGGACAACGCCGCGCGAGGGACGCTGTCCGAGCTCTCGGCGTCGGCGGAGTACGTGGGCGTGGCCACCAAGACGGGCACGGTCCGGGATGCAGCGAGCCGGCCGCAGTACGGGTGGATCGTCGCGGTGGACGCGGACTTCGTCGTGGTGGTGATGAGGCCCGGGAACATGCCGCGCAGCTTCGCGACCGAGGTGCCGAAGGTGTTGGCCCAGATGCGCCAACGGCCGGGGCTGGAGGCAGCGCGGGTGCAGGTGCTGGGGTTGGCCTCGCCCTCGGAGGTGGAGGCGGGCTGCCGGGGAGCGGGCTTCGCGATCGATCAGGGAGTGCCCCGCGCGACGCCCCGAGGCTTCTCACGGCTGAGAGATAGGGTGATGCGCGGTCCCGTGCTCTGCCTCGGCAGCCCGTGGCGCGTGCGAGTCCCAGGGCTGCCCTCCGAGGGGCGCGATTACGCGGGCATCTTCACGTGGTCGTCTCCACCGCCGTACCGGCCACCGCCGGGCGTACCCACCACGGAGCGCGAGCGCAGCGCACGGCGGGGCTCGGACTTCCTCTTCCGCACCACGCGCCTGCAGTACACGGCGGGAGTCGTGGCCGCCGAGGACGCGGGCTCGAAGGGAGAGGCCCGGGTGGCGCTGGCGCGCATCGGGGCGCACAACGAGCGGCATGCCGAGAGCCGGCACGGCGGGCGTCCCATCTGCGACACGACGCACTGCCAGGCGTTCCTCGGCACGGTGCGCGTGCAGCGGGAGGAGCAGAAGGCGCTGGCGCTGCCGCCGCTGCGCTGGAAGCAGTGGCTCCTCTTCTCCCAGGGAGGCCAGGAGCCGTGGCGCGAGGTCCGCTCCAGAGCGCGCGTGGAGGGACTGCTGGGCCAGGGGTTGGCGTCGCTGCGCTTCGATGCGGGGCGCATCTCCTTCATCCGAACGCAGCAGGAGGGCGCAGCGGCCTTCGACACCACCGAGTCCCTGCCGTGCGAGGTGCTGCGCTCCGCGCTGAAGCTGCCTTCGTGCCCACGCACGGCCTCCTTCGACGGCGCGGACATCGTCTTCGAGGGCCGTGGCCGGGGGCATGGCGAGGGACTGGACGTGGAGGCCGCGAAGGCCAGCGGCCTGAGCAGCGACGAGATCCTTGAGCGGGCCTACGGGGCTGAAGGTTCGCGGGGCAGCTCCACGGTGAAGCGGGCGCCCTGACCCCGAGCTAAAACCGCAGCGGGCCCCCTCTGCACCATCCCCCGAGGATGCAGAAGGGCAGGCCCGCTGCGCACTACCCCACCCCACTCAGGAGCGGACTGCTGTGATGGCAGACGGCCCATCACTCGCCCCCGGGTGTCCGCGTGCGGGTGGCTCTGAGTCAACCCCCGGTGTCTGGGATTGATTCAGCTATTCTCAAGACTAATGTAGGTCGTAAGGGAGCAGCAACTTCAATCACGCATAAGGGCGTGTTTCTTCGACGGTTTTTCCCTCCGCGGCAGGTGGGCAGAAGTTTCCAATGAGGCCGTGAGCCCCTCTTCCGGATTTTACGGCAAGCATGGATTTATCTGATGTAGAGGCTCAGCGCGGGGATGTGTCGAGGGCAGGAGCAGGCGTGCCATCATCAGGCCGCTCGAGAGGACCCTCCGCGATGATTCTGTTCAACGAGTTCAAGGGCATCGAGGTGTCGGGCCGCAACGTGCTGGGGCTGGTGCAGGCGTTCGGCCAGTTCAAGTCGATCGCCAGTCAGATCCTCCTGGCCGAGGGGATAGGGCTCAAGGGCCCGGACGGGTACGTCGTGGTGCAGCCGGAGTCCTGGTACCCGTTCGACGCGTTCCTGCGGGCGTTCGCACGGGCCAGCCAGCACATGGGAGATGCGGTGCTGCACCAGATCGGCGTGTCGGTGATGAAGAACGTGGAGTGGCTGCCCACCGTCAAGGACGTGAAGACGATGCTGGAGTCCATGGATGCGGGCTATCACCTGCACCACCGCAAGAACGGGCGCCCGATGTGGGATCCGCTGACGAAGAAGATGAAGGAGGGCATCGGGCACTACCGGTGGAAGCCGCGGCCGGATGGCTCGGTGGAGGTGGAGAGCGACAACCCGTACCCCTGCGCCTTCGACAAGGGGATGTTATTTGGCGGCCTGCGCCGGTTGCACGCGGTAGGCTCCATCCTCCATGACGAGGGCCAGCCGTGCCGCAAGCGCGGCCACGCCTCCTGCATCTACATCGTCACGGCATAGGGGGACGTTGTTGCGTTCGTTCAACGAGTACAAGGGCATCGAGGTGTCGGGCCGCACGATCACCGCGCTCCTGCAGGCCTTCGGTCAGTTCAAGACACTGGCGACCAAGTACCTGCTCGAGGAGGGCATCGGGCAGAAGGGGGCAGACGGCGTGGTCAGCGTGGATCCCGCGGCCTGGTACCCCATGGAGGGGCAGCTGCGGACGCTCGCGCGCTTCAACCAGGAGCTGGGCGACTCGGTGGTTCACCAGATTGGCATGTCGGTCCCCAAGCATGTGGAGTGGCCGCCCGGCATCCAGGACGTCAGGGCGTTCATGATGGCGATGGACATGGGCTACCACATGAGCCACCGCCGGAATGGGCTGGTCATGGGCGATCCCGCGACGGGCCGTATCACGGAAGGGATTGGGCACTACCTGGCCAGAGTTCGCCCCGATGGGTTCATGGAGATCGAGACGGACTGCCCGTATCCCTGTGCCTTCGACAAGGGCTTGCTGTTCGGTGTCACGCGCGTGCTCAACCTGGTGGGCGCCATCCTCCATGACGACAGCCACCCGTGCCGCAAGCGCGGCGACAAGGCCTGCGTCTACGTGGTCAAGGGATAGACGCCCCGGTGTTCGAGCTGGAAGGCGTCTCCAAGAGGTTCGGTGTCACCCAGGCGCTGCACCCGGTGGACTTGAGGCTCCCGCCGGGGCGTACCACGGTCCTGCTCGGCCCAAGCGGGTGTGGCAAGTCTACCTTGGTGCGGATGATGAATGGTCTGCTTCGCCCCGACACCGGCCGGGTCCTCTTCGATGGCCAGCCGCTGCCCTCGGAGGAGGCGGTGATGCTCACGCTGCGCCAGCGCATGGGCTACGCGCTCCAGGGCGGCGGCCTCTTTCCGCACTTCACCGCTGGGCAGAACGTGGACCTCATGGCCCGCTTCCTGCGCTGGCCCGAGGCGCGTATCCGCTCCCGGCTGGATGCCTTGGTGGAGCTGACCCGCTTCCCGGGTGATGCGCTGGGGCGGTTCCCGGCCCAGCTCTCCGGTGGCCAGCGTCAGCGTGTGGGGCTCATGCGCGCGCTGATGCTGGAGCCGGATGTGCTGTTGCTTGATGAGCCGCTGGGGGCGCTGGATCCGATGGTCCGCTCCGAGCTGCAGGCGGACCTGCGCGCCATCTTCGCCCGGCTGGGCAAGACGGTGGTGCTTGTCACCCATGATCTCGGCGAGGCGGCATACCTCGGCCAGCACGTGGTGTTGATGCGGGATGGGCGCGTGGTGCAGCAAGGGGCGCTCTCCGAGCTGGAGGCACGCCCCGCGGATCCGTTCGTCACTCGTTTCATCCAGGCGCAGCGGCTGCCGCAGCAGGGGAGCGCATGAGGGCGCTGCTCGCGAGCATCCTGCTGGTGCTGTCCTGGCTCGTGGCGTGCGCTCCCAAGGCCGAGGTGGAGTCCACGCCCGAGGTGCGCGTGGGCTCCAAGAAGTTCACCGAGTCCGTCATCCTGGGAGAGATGGTGGCGCGGCTGGCGCGGCTCTCCGAGGCGCGCGCGGTGCACCGGCGCGAGCTGGGCGGCACCACCGTGCTCTGGGAGGCCCTGAAGCGGGGCGAGCTGGACCTGTATCCCGAGTACACCGGCACCCTGCGCCAGGAGCTGTTCGCCGCGCGTGGACTGCGCGATGACGCCGCCCTGCGTGAGGCGTTGGCGGCCGAGGGGCTGGGGATGAGCACCTCGCTCGGGTTCAACAACACCTACGCGCTGGGGATGAAGGAGGCGGAGGCCGAGCGCCTGGGCATCCGGCGCATCTCCGACCTGCGCGCCCACCCGGGGCTGCGCTTCGGCTTCAGCAACGAGTTCATGGATCGCGGCGACGGCTGGCCCTCCCTGCGCGATCGCTACCAGCTTCCCCAGCAGGAGGTGCGCGGGCTGGATCATGATCTCGCCTACCAGGGCTTGGAGAGCGGAGCCATCCAGGTGACGGATCTGTACTCCACCGATGCGGAGATCGCCGCCTACGGCCTCCGGGTGCTGGAGGATGATCTGAAGCACTTCCCCGCCTATGACGCCGTGCTGCTGTACCGCGAGGATTGGGCACGGAAGAACCCGCGCGTGCTCGCGGTCATCCTGCGGCTGGAGGGGCTGATCTCCGAGCAGGAGATGGTGCGGCTCAACGCCAGGGCCCGCCTGGAGCGCGTCCCCGAAGGGCAGGTGGCCTCGGAGTTCCTCACCCGCAAGCTGGGCATCGAGCCGGAGGTGCAGGCGGACAGCCTGGCCTCGAGGCTGTGGCGCCGCACGCGCGAGCACCTGTTCCTCGTGCTCGTGTCGCTGCTCGGGGCCGTGGTGGTGGCTGTGCCGCTGGGGGTGCTCGCGGCGAAGCGGGCGCGGGTGGGGAGGGTGGTGCTGGGGCTGGCGGGCATCATCCAGACGGTGCCCTCGCTGGCGCTGCTGGTGGTGATGATTCCTCTGCTGGGAATCGGCTCGAGGCCCGCCATCGTGGCGCTGTTCCTCTATGGGCTGCTGCCCATTGTCCGGAACACGGCTGCGGGGCTCAGCGGCATTCCGGGCGACATCCGCGAGTCCGCCGAGGCCCTGGGACTGCCGCCGCTTGCGCGGCTGTGGCGCATCGAGCTCCCGCTGGCCGCACCCTCCATCCTCGCGGGCATCCAGACGGCCGCCGTCATCAACGTGGGCACGGCGACACTGGGCGCGCTCATTGGAGCGGGTGGCTACGGGCAGCCCATCCTCACGGGCATCCGGCTGGACGACACGGGCCTCATCCTGGAGGGCGCTGTGCCCGCTGCGCTGCTGGCGCTCGCTGTCAGCGCTCTGTTCGAGCTCATCGAGCGGCTCGTGGTCCCTCGTGGGCTACGGGTGTCACAGGGGCAGGGGACGTGACGGCCGTCTCATCCCACGCGTGAGCCCGAGGCCGAGGCGGTGCTTGCAGGGCTCGGGCGCAGCTCGGCTCTCGGTGCATCCACCGCGAGCCCAGCGGCGGCGAGGCGCACCAGGGAGATCCACACCAGGTCCGCCAGCAGCAGGTGGATGAGCTGCATCCACACCGGCGCCAGCAGCACCAGATTGATGACCCCCACTGCGAGCTGCACCGCATAAAGAATGCCGAGCAGCATCGCTCCTCGCTTGACCTCCGCCGAGGGCCGCAGCCGGGCGATGAAGGAGGCGATCACCACCACCAGCGCGCCTGTCCCCACTGCGAGCAAGGGGTGCAGCACGCGCAGCCGCAGCAGCACGTGGGCTGTCTCGGAGACGTCCTGCCGGAGCCCCTCCGCCAGGCTCGAGGCCGGGAAGAGCGTGTCTCCCAGGGCCGCGATGGCCCCCGTCACTCCCAGCAGCATCAGCGCCACCAGCCCGGCGCCCACCAGCGCCCCTGCGAGCCCCTGCCCGCGAAGCGCCAACCGTGAGCGCCCACTGGCGAACCACACGGTCAACGTCTGCGCGCCAATGAGCAGGAAGGTGTTGATGAGGTGCGCCGCCATCCAGAACGCCCGTCCAATGGACTGGTTGTGCGCCACGTACTGGAAGAGCACCAGCCCCGCGCCGATAGCAGCCTCTGTCAGCATGAAGAAGAGCTGCATGGAGGCAGCGCGCCGGACGGGGTGCCCCTTCGCGTGGGCCCGCAGCGCCCACACGCACAGCGCCACTGACAGCAGCAGGACCAGGCCGCTCGTGAGCCGGTGCGTGTACTCGATGAGGGTGGCCACGGAGGGCTCGCGCGGGATGACCACGCCGTTGCATTGGGGCCAGTGATCTCCACACCCTGCGCCCGAGCCCGTGGCGCGCACGAAGGCACCCCACAGCACCACGGCCAGCGTGTAGGCGAGCACGGCGAAGCTGAAGACCTGGAAGCGGCGGGAGGAGGCTGGGGAGGTCATCGGTGCGGCGGCCCTGGTGGGTGCAGGGCCCCTCCCTAACGCAATTCGCCCCCGAGCGCCTCCTCCCCGCAGCTTGCGCCTCCATGCCTGCCACCCTCTTCCATCAGTTGGGGTGTTCGCGGCGGCTGGGCAGCGTCCACGGCCGTGGACAGTCACCGTCCACGCAGCAAGACGGTGGCTCCAGGCGGGCGGCCACGAGGAACTGGGGCGTGCCTGGTCAACTTACGGATCCTCAATATCTATGAGGGCTTATGTGTTGGTGCCACTGAGCCGAGGGCTTGGCACGCCGCATGCTCTGAGGGTTTGCACCGCCGGACTGACGACCCGGTGTCCCGGGATTCAGGTCAACAATCTCGGGGCGGCCGTGGGCTGAGGGTTCCCCCCGCTTGGCCCACGGCCGCAATCTGTCAGCCAAACAGGACTCCTTTTCTCGTGGGCGCGTGGCGAGCAGGTGTGGCCTTCATGGCACCTCTGCTCGCCACGTGTTTTTGGAGCTTCAGCTGCCGCCTCGTCCGGAGGGGAGACGAAGAAGCTTCTTCCCTGAGGACTGAGGGAAGTGGTTAGCCTTCAACCCGTGATCCCCGATCCGCCCAAGCCGCCTCTTCCTCCTCCGATGCTCGACGAGAGTCTGCGCCGGTTGCAGGACGCGCTGGCCGAGGGCCAGGAGCGCCGGGCCCGAGAGATGGAAGCCTGGGTGCGGGAGATGGGCCGCCTGCCTAACAGGAACGAGCGTCGCGAGTGGGAGAAGCGCTGGCGCAAGGAGGCGAAGCGTGGCGTGAGGCAAGCGGAGAAGGAGGCCAAGCGTGCCGAGCGGCGGGCGCGGGAGGAGGCCTCACGCAACCCCATGCTAGGGGTGATGTTCGCGCTGGGCGCGCTGGCGACGCTGGCGATCGCCCTGCGCTATCCCAGCATGTGGTGGCTCATCTTCATCGCCATCTTTGTTTTCGGGCAAGGGGCGGCCCGCCACCTGATGCCGCGACTCTCCTCGGGACAGCCGCTGCCAGCGGGGACCGAGGAAGCACCGCTCGCACTGCCCCAGAGAGCGCCCGAGGTAGCTGATCCGCGCATGGCCCGGGTGGATGCGCTCTGCGACAAGCTGCTGGCGGAGCTGCGCGGAGGGCCCGCGGTGCTGCGCGAGGTGGTCCACTCGCCCGAGCAGACAGTGGAGGCGCTGCGGAAGAGCTGCCACGAGCTAGCCCGGCGTGAGCGCGAGCTGCGCGCCCTCTTCTCACCCGAGGACGAGCGCAGGCTGGCGGACGAGCATGCGGCGCTGGCCGCCCGGGTGGAGGCGGAGAAGGACGCGGTGGCGAAGGAGCGTCTCGCCTCGGCGCTCAAGGTCCTGGAGGAGCAGCAGCGCCAGCGGGCGGAGCTGGGCACGGCGGCCTCGCGCCTGGAGGCGGAGCACACGCGGCTCTACTACACGCTGGAGAACCTCTACACGCAGGTGCTGCGGGTGCGCACCGCGGACTCTGTCTCCGAGGATGTCGCGGGCGCGGGGCTGCGCCACAGCGTGGAGCAGCTCGGCGCGGAGATGGAGGCGGTGACGGAGGCGCTGGAGGATGTCCACCGCGCCCCCGGCACTCGCGTGCCTACTCGTTAGCCGAGGCCTGGGTGGGTGGAGCCACGGTGCCGGAGGAGATGCGCACCGTCTTGGCGTTGAGGAACTCGCGCAGGCCGTGCCGCGCCAGCTCGCGGCCATGACCCGAGTTCTTCACTCCGCCGAACGGCAGCCGCGGATCCGAGACCACCATCTGATTGACGAACACCATGCCGGACTCGACGCCATCGATGAAGCGGCGCGCCTCGGCCTCGTCATGCGTCCAGACGCTCGCGCCCAGACCGAAAGGTGAGTCATTGGCGAGCTCGATGGCATGCTCCACGCTCCTCGCCTTGAAGAGCACGGCCACCGGACCGAACATCTCCTCGCGCTCGGCGGGCGAGCCCGGCGCCACATCCGTGAGCACCGTGGGCGGGTAGTAGTTCCCCGGCCCCGAGGGCAGCGTGCCGCCCAGCAGCAGCTTCGTCCCCGCCTCCACGCTCTTCTCCACCTGCGCGTGCAGCCCCTGGCGGATGCTCGCCGTGGCCAGCGGGCCCACCTCCGTCTTCGCATCCATCGGGTCGCCCACCACCGCCCGGCGCATCCGCTCCACGAAGCGGCGCTCGAACTCCGGGTAGATGGACTCATGGACGATGAAGCGCTTGGCCGCGATGCATGACTGGCCGTTGTTGATGAGCCGGGCCTTCACCGCCGTCTCCACCGCCAGCTCCAGCTTCGCGCTCGGCATGACGATGAACGGATCACTGCCGCCCAGCTCCAGCACCACCTTCTTCAAGGCCTTGCCGGCCTGGCTGCCCACCGCGCGCCCCGCGCCCTCGCTGCCGGTGAGGGTGACGGCCTTCACGCGCGGGTCGTCGATGACGCGGGGGATGTCTCCCGTCTCGATGAGCAGCGTCTGGAAGGCTCCCTTCGGGAAGCCCGCGCGCAGGAACAGCTCCTCGAGCGCGATCGCGCACCGTGGCACGTTGTGCGCGTGCTTGAGCAGCCCCACGTTGCCTCCCATCAGCGCCGGCGCGGCGAAGCGGAGGACCTGCCAGAAGGGGAAGTTCCACGGCATGATGGCCAGCACCGGCCCCAGAGGCTGGTAGCGCACGTAGCTGCGGTCGCCTCCGACATCGATCGCCTCATCGCGCAGGAACTCCTCGCCGTGCTCCACGTAGTAGCGGCAGGCGAGGGCGCACTTCTGTGACTCGGCCTTGGCGGCCTCGAAGGGCTTGCCCATCTCCTCCGTCATGATGCGCCCGAAGCGGTCCGCCTCGGTCTCCAGCAGCTCGGCGGCGCGAGCCAGCCAGCGCTTCCGGTCCGCCAGGTGCGTGTGCCGGAAAGTGCGGAACGTCTCTTCCGCGAGCCGCAGCCGCTCCTCGAGCTCCTGTGCAGTGAGGGAGACAAAGGTCTGGAGCGTCTTGCCAGTCGTCGGGTCGATGGTCGCGATGGCCATGGGGAGTTCCTCCGTGGGCGCAGTGATAGCAAGCTGGCAAGGAAGGACAACGCAAAGCACCACGCCGCGGGCAAGAGGCGTTCAAGGGCGTACGCCTCCACCAGTGGGAGCAGAGTTCTGTGCACTTCCGGTCGGCGGAGGCAGACAGGGCGCCGCGCGAGGGCTCGGAGTGCATAGTCTGGAGTGCATGGTCCGTCGCTTTCGCGAGTGGAGCGCCGCGTTGCTGGGGGGAACGGAGGGGGTCCGGCTGCTCGGGGTTCTGTTGGTGATCGTCGGCTGCGGCCTGGGATTCGTGGCCCTGGCAGATGAGGTCCTGGAGCAGGAGACGCAGAGCTTCGACGAGACCGTCGTGCGCGCGATGCGCCGAGCAGACGATCCATCGATGCCCATTGGTCCCGCATGGCTGCGGAGCGCGGCTGTGGATGTGACGGCGCTGGGGGGCGTGACGGTGTTGACGCTCGTCACGCTGGCGGTGTGCGGCTTCCTGGCTTTGGTGCGGCACTTCCGCTCGATGCTGCTGGTGCTCGGGTCCACGGTGGGCGGCGCCGTGCTGAACTCCGCACTCAAGGCGCTCTTCTCCCGGCCACGGCCGGCGGTGGTTCCCCACCTGGCCGAGACCTTTTCGACGAGCTTCCCCAGTGGCCATGCGATGCTCTCGACCATCGTGTACCTGACGCTGGGCGTACTGCTGGCCCAACTCAGCGAGAGCCGGTGGCTCAAGGTGTACGTGCTCGGCGTGGCGGTGCTGCTGAGCTTCCTGGTGGGGCTGACACGGGTGTTCCTAGGGGTTCACTACCTCACGGATGTGCTGGGAGGCTGGATGGCCGGCCTGGCCTGGGCGCTCTTTATCGTGCTGGTGGCTCGTGCGGCCAGGCGGCGCAGCCCCGCGCTGCGGGAAGAGATGCGCCACGGAGGCGTCCCTGGGAGCCGAGCTTCTTCGGGAGAGAGCGCGGTCTGAGCCCTACGGCCTGGCCTATCGGGCCACCTGCTCCGAGGGGATGGCCTCCGGCACGATGGGGTGCGCGACACGCCAGGCGAGGAGCACGGCCCCCACGACCAACACCGCGGAGAGCAGGTACGGGGCTCCAGGCAGCCGCGGCAGGCTGTCGCCGCTAATGGCGACGGTGAAGATCTGCGTGAACAGCAGCGGACCTATCATGCCCGTGATGCCGCGCATGCTGCTGACCGCCCCTTGGAGCTGCCCATGCTCCGTGGGTTTCACCCGGCGTGCCATCAGGGCCTGCATCGCGGGTCCCGCAAGTCCCAGGAACCCGCCAAATGGGATACCCGCCAGGAAGGACAAGCCGGTCGGCGCCAGGCCGTAGCACAGGAACGAGAGGTTCCCGAGCAGCAGTCCAAAGAGCAGCGCCCGCCGCTCTCCCAGCCGGGCCACCGTGGGGCCAACGAGTGCCCCGGAGAAGATCGTGGAGGTGATGCCCACCGCTGCCAGGGCGAGGCCGACGTCACTCTGGCTCCAGCCATAGCGGTAGTGGGTGTAGAGCACGTACACGCTCGGCAGGGACTCGTGCGCCAGGTAGTAAAGAAAGGCGACCGAGGCCAGGCCGATCAGTCCCCCATGCGAGCGCAGGAGCTTCAGCGAGCCCAGCGGATTGGCCCGCCGCCAGTTGAGCTCCGAGCGGCGCTCCGGCGGCAGCGACTCTGGCAGCACGAAGAAGCCATAGGCCGCGTTCAAGAGGCTCAGCCCGGCGGCGGCCCAGAACGGTAGCCGCAAGCTGATGTCACCCAGCACTCCACCCACGGCCGGACCCACGACGAAGCCCAGGCCGAAAGCTGCTCCCAGCATGCCGAAGCGCGCCGGGCGCTTCTCCACGGGCGTCACGTCGGCGATGTAGGCGCTCGCCGTGGAGAAGCTCGCGGAGGTGATGCCAGAGAGCAGCCGGCCGGCGAAGAGCCACGCTAGCGACGGCGCCAGCGCCATCAGCACGTAGTCCAGCCCGAGACCTAAGTTGGACAGAAGGATGACCGGCCGCCGCCCATAGCGATCCGACAGCGAGCCGAGCACGGGCGAGAACACGAATTGCATCGCTGCCCAGGCGAAGCCGAACACGCCGGTGACGGAGACCGCGCTCGCGATGTCTCCTCCCCTGAACGAGAGGACGAGCTTCGGCAGCACTGGGACCATGATGCCCAGCGCCAGCATGTCGAGCAGGACGGTGACGAAGATGAAAATGAAGGCGGCGCGGCCTGGCTTTGAGGGAGCTTGATCGGTCATCAGGGCAAACCGCTGGGGCGTGAAGTCGCTGCACACCACAGAACCCGCCACGCGGGGAAGAAAAACGTCGGGTGCCCTGCGTGGGTGGACCGGTCAGCATCATGGGTGGCATGCTGTCCGCGCCCTGGCTCGTGGAGCCTCAGGGGGGGAAACGGAAGGACTTCGATGTACGGTGCGTGGAAGTGGATGGCTGTTGGACTGTTGCTCACGCCGATCGTGGCCCTGGCCGATGTTGCGCCGCTAGAAGAGGCGGAAGAGCCCATTCAGCAGCAGGAGGACACTCCTCAGGAGACGCCCGAGGGCGTGAAGCCGGGCCCCGCCCAGATCGAGCTCGGCCACGATCTGGCGCTCGATGTGCCCGAGGACTTTCAGGAGGGCACCGACAAGGTCGCCGAGTATGGCCTCGCCGGCATCGTGCTGGGTGGCGCGGGGCTCGGAGCGGCCAAGCTCGCCAAGGTGGGCCCGCTGGCCAAGGCTGGGAAGTTCCTCATCGCCCTCCTGGTCGGAGGCAAGAAGTTCATCGCCATCGCGGCGATCGGCCTCATCGTGCTCCTGAAGAAGCTCTTCGGCGGCAAGGGCTCGTCCTCCGACTCCAACAATCCCTGATCGGAAGGTCTCCCCCCCAGCCCCTGTGGGCGGAGGGTTCGTCCGCAGATGAGAGGCTTGCTGGAGGAATGGTGGTCGCGGCTGCGCCCGGAACGGTCCCGGGTGCCCGTCTTCTATGAAGCGTCCTACCGGCTGCCGTTCGCCGGCCTCGAGCTGTCCACCGGGATCGAGCCGCGCCGGGTGGACTTCACCACCTGGTACCTGCTGGAGACGGGGGTGGTGCGCCCCGCGGACGTGCACCACCCGCGGCCCGTCTCGTACGCGCAGCTTGCCCGAGTGCATGACGCGGCCTACCTGGAGTCCCTGGGCCAGGCGGAGACACTGGCCCGCATCTTCGCCGTGGACCCGTTCGACGTGCCGGTGGACACGCTGTTGGACACGGTTCGCCATGTGTGCGGTGGCACGCTGGAGGCAGCTCGGATGGCCCTGGCGCGAGGACGCGCGGTGGCCAACCTGGCGGGCGGCTTCCATCATGCGGCACCCGCCCAGGGCGGTGGCTTCTGCCCCGTCAATGACATCGCCGTGGCGCTCGCGGAGGTGCGCGCGGAGGGCTTCACGGGAAGCACCGTGGTGCTGGACCTGGACGCGCACCCGCCGGACGGACTGGCCGCGTGCTTCGCCGGCGATGGCAAGGTGTGGATCGGCTCCATCTCCGGGAGCGACTGGGGGCGCGTGCCCGGGGTGGATGAGACGCTGCTGGGCGCGAGCGCCGGTGACCAGGAGTATCTCGCGGCGCTGGAGGGGCTGCTGGGCCGCATGCCCCAGGCGGAGCTGGCCTTCGTCATCGCCGGTGGGGATGTGCTGCGTGGCGATCGCTTCGGGTGCCTGGGCCTCTCACTGGAGGGGGCGCGGAGACGAGACCGGCGTGTCGCGCGGGCGCTCCAGGGGATCGCGGCGGTGTGGCTGCCTGGTGGCGGCTACCACGAGGATGCGTGGAAGGTGTTCGCCGGCTCGGTGCTGGTGCTGGGGGGGCGTGGCCATCAGGCCATCCAGGAGCGGTTCGACCCGCTCAGCGTCCGGTTCCAGAGCATCTCCCGGTTGCTCTCACCCGAGGAGCCGTGGGACTGGGAGCCGCTCACCCAGGAGGACCTCGAGGGTGCGCTGGGCCACGCGCGCCAGAGCGAGCCACGGGTGCTGGGCTACTACACCGCGCAGTCACTCGAGTACGCGCTCTTCCGCTACGGGCTGCTGCCGCACCTGGAGCGGCTGGGCTACGGCCGGCTTCGGGTAGAGGTGAGCCCCACGGGGACGGGCGATCGCGTCCAGCTGCTGGGACAGGCGGGAGACCAGGAGCACCAGCTCGTGGACTGCGTCCTCGAGCGCAGGCATGTCAGTGGGGAGGATTATCTCTTCGTCCACTGGCTCACCCTGCGTCACCCGCAGGCGCGCTTCAGCGCACTGCGCCCCCAACTTCCGGGCCAGGAAGTGCCAGGATTGGGATTGTCGCGCGAGGCAGCGGAGATGCTCATGCTCATGGCGGATCGACTGAAGCTGTTGGGAGTGGCGTTCCGGCCCATGTGGTACCACCTGGCCGTGGTGGCGCGCGCGCGCTTCCGCTTCCTGGACTCGGCCCGCCAGGGACGCTTCGAGGCGCTGATGAGAGACCTGGCGCACGTACCGCTGCTGGAAGCCACACGCCTGGTGGCCAGGGGGCTCGTACGGCTCAATGGCCAGCCCTACACCTGGGAGCCGGACGACATGGTGTCGCGCCGGGACCCGATGCGTGATGACGCGGCCCTCATCGCTCTGGAGCGAGAGCGCTGCCGCTTCACCGTGGAGGCGGGCGCGGCATAGCTCAGTGGTAGATCCTGAGGATGCGCCACGTCAGTGTATCGATGGCGTAGTTAGCGCCGAAGCCGAGGATAGGTCCGCCTCCCATCTCGCACACCCCGGGGCGTGGCCAGATCTGGACGAAGACCACTCCTCCGTATCCTGGCGCCGCGATCATGTCATACGACTCGCGCTTGTAGAGGCACTCCTCGCGAGGTGTGGCGCCCTTGTGTGGCTGGATGTCCCAGGGCAGGAAATCTTCCATGGCGAGCTGCATGGCAACGAACAGCGTGCCCGTGACGGTCACACTTCCCTCAAGATCGAGAATCTCAAACGGGAACTCGATGTTTGCAGCCTCCAGCGGCGGGGCATAGATGGGACGAGGCGGCCGCCGCAAGAGCGCGCAGGCAGGAAGCGACGCGCATAGCACCAACAGCAGGAGACGCTTCATAAGGTTCCTCTGGAGCGGTGAAGGCCGAGGCCCCGGGCTGCGTCGGAGCAGTTCATTCGTCGACACGGGTGACCCGTCCTCTGGCTTTGTTTTCGGGCTGGATAAGGCCGATGAGCTTCCAGCTCTTGCCGCGGCGCTCGTACAACTCGCCTGGGCGATCCTCATTCAGATAAGGCACCAGCTTCTGGATGTGGCAGGCCGTGTCGAACTGGATGCGAACGGAGAAAACCTGGGTCGCTGCGAGTCGATCCTGCAGGCTTCCGAGCATGGACGAATGTGCCCAGGGATGCCCATGGTAGTCGGCGAAGGGGTCTGGCTGGCCTCGTGAATCCACCACTTGCTGTGGCACGTAGCAGCTCTTCTTGCGAGAGACGTGGCTTGCCCTGATATCCGCTAGGGGAGACGGATGGCTGGCGTAGTACATCCCGTCGGCCAGCGAGTAGACGAGGCCGCAGTACTCGTGGCCATAGTCACCGAACGTTGCACCCGGCAGCGCCATGACAGCGGGACAGAGCTGGTCAATCACGTCATCGGGATCAGCTGAGGGCTTGATGACTTCCCAGGGCCCTCGGACCCAGAGCTGCCCATCCTTGAGCCCATAGTTCGCGGTCTCGTTGGCTGCCGGGGGACCACTGGCACACCCTGCCAGTCCCCCGCACAGCAGTATCAGTACCCGGAGCAGCCACATGCGGACTCCTGGAAATCAAGGCAAAGCCTGTGAAAGCCATATTAGGCTGAATTCCAGATTGGCGCAATGCAAACGCCCACTCAGGAGGTAGGGGGTGTGCGTTACCCTTCAGGTCAGGACGACTCCCTCGGTCAGGCAGCGCCAATCCTACCTGGGAGGTTGGGCCGCGTCATGCCGAGAGTGCATGAGGCAAGACCCGTGAGCGCCTCTCAGGCGCAGGTGCCGCTAGAGCTGCACGTCTGGTTCGGAGAGCACCTCCTGCACGCCGCGCCGTCCCGCCCGCACCTGTCCCGCGTATTGCCAGGCGCGCACTCCGTGCTGGAGGAGCAGCACCCGGAACAGGAGCTCGCATTGCACACGCACTGGCCTGACTCGCACACCAGGCCCGCGCCACACGGCGGGTTGAAGCCACACCTGCACACGCCAGCCACGCACCGGTTCGCGATGCGCGGATCACACGCCGGACCTCTCCCGCAGGTGCAGGCGCCCTCGGAGGAGCAGGCATCCGCCGTGTCCCGGTCGCACATCGTGCAGCGCACGCCGCCCGTGCCACAGGTGTTGAAGGTGGAGGTGGTGCAGATGCCGGACATGCAGCAGCCGTCCGGGCAGTTGGGGCAGAAGTTGCTGGGCGCTGGCTCCAGCCGCACGGTGACATCTACCTCCAGGTCCTCCAGGACTTGCACCTGGCTGGTGCCCATCGCCACTCGCTCGCCTTGGCTCAGCCCCTCTACCTGCAGCTCCGCCTGGGCCCTGTCTGGCGCGGAGGACAGCAGCACACGAAACGTCTCGCCATTGGCGAGCAGCCGGCCGGGTTGCTCCGGCAGGAGATGGGGGCCAATGTTACTGCCACCCACCGTGCCGGAGACGCGGAGCTGATCCATGAGCACAGAGGGGGGGAACTCGATGGTGACGTAGAGCGCCGTTCCCACGGAATCCCGGCAGGCACCGGACAGCACCCCCAGCCCCAAAAGCCAGATCCCGCAAAGGAGCCGCGCCCACCCTACATCCGCGCTCGCTCTGCGTTTCCTGATGACCATGGCCTCCCAGGCTAGCGATGCGCGCCCGCTCGCTGGAGGGTGAAGGGGAATGGGGGAAACCCCACGTTGAGAAGGAGACGTTTGCCCCAGAGAGGGTGGGCGGCAGCCGACAGTGCCCTCCCTCCTTGTGACTAGAGGAGCGGGCAGCCCTGCACTGCGGGAGCGGACACGGAGGGCAGCTCGCGAGGCAAGCGCAGCCGGCGCAGGTACTCGCGGAGCTGGGCCGAGGGGTTGATGAACTGGAGCCCTACGCCGGGCGACATGCTCCAGGTGCGCGCCTGCGCCGAGTCCACGTGCCGCACCACCTCGGCCATGCACTCCACCGGCACTCCCCCCAACATCAACGTGAACTCGAGTCGGCTGAAGAGCTGGGGAAACGGCTCCGAGCAGCACATGAAGAGGCCGCCCCGGTTCAGCTCCGTGCACTGCACCTCCACCGCACCCGCTCCATTGCGGCGGCGCACACGAGCCACCCAGCTCTGGGGCAGCTCGCTCTCCGCGCGCGGCAGGTGCGCCCGGGGAGCGCGCAGGGACACGGTGGGCGAGGGCATCGGTGTGCTGGCGCGCAGGATCTCGGCCACGGAGACAGGCTGGCCCCGCGCCTCGTCGCCCATCGCGGCCTCCAGCGCATGCTTGAAGTCGAGCGCCTGGGCGAAGCGCTCATGGGGCCGCCGTGCCAGCGCGCGCAGGATCGCCTCGGAGAGCGCCACGGGGACGCGGGGGTTGAGCAGGTGCGGCGCCACGGGCATTGGCGCCGTGGGAGATAGGACGAACTCCGCCACTTGGTCGCGGGGATAGGGCAGCCTCCCCGTGGACATGAGGTAGGCCGTCACCCCCAGCCCATAGATGTCCGAGCGTCCATCCACCGGCTGTCCCGTCCACTGCTCCGGGGACATGAACGCGGGCGTTCCCAGCACTATCCCTACGGCCGTGAGGTGAGGATGCGGGAGCGGGCCGCGCGCCTTGGCCACGCCGAAGTCCAGCACCTTCAGCGAGGGACGCTGCGAGCCCTCGCGCCGCAGGACGAAGAGGTTGTCCGGCTTGAGATCCCGGTGGACGACTCCGGCGCGGTGTGCCGCCTCGAGCGCCTCGCAGGCCTGCCCCAGCAGGTGCGTGAGCAGCCTCGGCTCCATGGGCCGCGGCACCTGGGACATAGGCACTCCCTCCAGGTACTCCATGACGAAGTAGTGGATCCCTCCAGGAGCCTCATTGATGTCGAAGATGCGGACGATGTTGGGGTGGCCCACCACATTCACCGTCTTTGCCTCGGCGTAGAAGCGCGCCCGCAGTCCCGCATCCTGGCCCATGTGCGGGTGCAGCACCTTGAGCGCCACCCGCGCGCCAATGCGCGTCTGCTCGGCCTGGTACACCGTCCCCATGCCGCCGGCGCCCAGCCGCCGCACCACGCGGTAGTGCCCGAGCACCTTGCCCACCAGCTCCAAGGGAGCCACGGCCGTGGGCGGAGGAGTGGGAGGCCGCGCAGGCGGGGAGAAGGGCTCCGCAGCGGCAAGCGAGAGCGTCTGGCTCCAGTGAACGTTTCCGCACAGCACGTCATCGGTATGTTCGGAGAGACAGAGTTCGCAGCGCATGGGGGTCTGGGAACCTGAAGAGAGAAGGGGTAGTCTCCTAGTGCCCTGCAAGACATGTGCTCCGTCTCGGAATGCACGGAACGTCGAACGCGAGCGGAGAGCGCATGACGCTTCACGCGAATTCGCGGTGTTGCAGTGCCGAGCAGCGGACAGGCCCACGTCGTCGCCCCAGGTGGGACGTCAAATCGTTCAATAGGGGGCCCGTCATTTTTTCCAGATTTGTACGATCCGACCTGATCCCGGGCCGATCGGTGGAAAGAGGGCCCGGTGGGAGGCGCGTCGCGTCACGCGCGCTTGCGCTTGCCCTTGGGCTCCCAAGGCTCCGCGTCGATGCGCACACCCACGTACGAGGGGAAGCGGGGCACGCCGTCGTTGGATAGCTCCTGGTAACGGAAGGTGATGATGCTGCCGAGCGCTGGAGGGTTCTCGCGCTCGGCGTCTGACAGGCCGGTGCCCACCGAGAAGCGGGTGCCGTTGCGCAGCTCCACCTCGAGCGCACCCAACCGGCCGCGGTGACGGCCCGCGCCGGGCTGATGGCCGATGACGCGCGCCTCATCGTCGTGGAAGCTCTTCACTTTGAACAACGTATAGGAGCGGCCTACCTCGTAGCGCGAGCCGGGCTGACGCAGCATCAGCCCCTCACCACCGAGCCCCTCCACGCGCGCCAGCTCCTGGCGCAGGTGCGTCACGCCCTGGCAGGGCTCATGCGGCAGCCACTCGGCGTAGGGTGGCGCCACGTCCTCCACGTACTCCTTGACGTGGGAGATGCGCTCCTCGAAGGCCTTGTCCAGCCCGGGCGCGTCGAAGATGACGAAGGCCAGCTCCTTCCAGTCAGCGCTCATGTCCTGGCGACGCACGATGCTCACCGTGCGCTGGAACTTCTTGCGTCCGCCGAACAGCTCACCGTCGAGCGGGTAGTCCGGCAGCTTCTCGGTGAACCAGTCCGGCGCGTAGAAGGGGTTGCCCTGGCGCGAGAGGAAGCGCGTCCCATCCCAGTAGGCGCGCACACCATCGAGCTTCTCGCTCATCCACCAGCCCGTGAGATCCGTGTCGTTCTCCCACGGGTGGGCCAGCAGCAGCGGTGGGGCCTTGCCGTCGCTGGATGCGGTGGCACGCTTGCTCGTGGCGACGCGGTTGGTGGCGCGGTTGGGAGCGCTGGTGGCGGCCCGAGCGGCGGCGGCGCCGATGCGAGCGTCCTCGGCCTCGTCACCGCGGATCTTGCGCAGGTGCTTGCAGGTGCGGCGCTCGATGGGCGTGGACTGGTTGCGCCAGGCTGGGCATGAGCACGAGTAGACACCACCAGTGTTCTTCAGGATGTACGGCTTGGCGCCCGAGCCTTGGACTTCGACCTGTTCGCCATTCGGAATATCGGCCACGCGATTGACCCCTCACAACGCCGCGAGTTTCTCGCGGCGACGAAGAGAATCGTATCCTCCAGGTCTGATATGGACAGAGGACCCTGGAGGAGGGGTAGACGGTGGACATCCTCGGGGGTAGCGACGTCTGCGAGGCCCCGTACTGGGAGTGAGAGCCGCTGGGGATTCCAGGAGGTGACACGTGGTGATCATCCTCATGGGTGTGTCCGGGGCGGGGAAGACGACGGTCGGCAAGCGGCTGGCGGAGGCGCTGGGGTGGCGCTTCCTGGAGGGTGATGACTTCCACCCGTTGGCGAACGTGAAGAAGCTGGCGGCGGGCATTCCGCTGACGGACGAGGATCGAGTGCCCTGGCTGGCGCGGCTGCGCGAGCTCGTCGCGGAGGTCCTCGCGCGAGGGGAGGATGCGGTGCTGGCGTGCTCGGCGCTGAAGCGGAGCTACCGGCAGCTCCTTACGGTGGATCCAGCTCAGGTGCGGTGGGTGTACCTGTGGGCGCCACAAGAGGTGATCGCGAGCCGGCTGGCTGGGCGCACCGGCCACTTCATGCCGCCCACCTTGCTCGGCAGCCAGTGGGAGATGCTGGAGATGCCCGAGGAGGCGCTGCGGGTGGATGTGACGCCAGGACCGGACGAGGTGGTCGCGATGATCCGCGCGCGGCTGGGGGTATAGCCTCGGACCTGCTCGCCAGGCTTCAGCGGAACGCGGGCCAGACGAAGGGCTCCACCGTCCACCGCTCGCGCAGGCGGGACTCCAGTGACTCCAGCGTGCGCGTGAGCGACGGCACCGGGTTCATGGGCCCCAGCAGGGTCCGGCAGCGCTCGAGGTGGCGCAGCAGCGCGGCGCGCTCCGTGAAACCGGGTGCCCAGTCGCGATCCCGCTCCAGGGCCTTGGGAGAGATCCACTGAAGGACGTTCACCGTGCGCGCGGCGACCACCACGGCCCGGGCGCGCAGGTACTCCGAGTCCAGCTGTGCCGCGTAGCAGCCCTGGCTCAGCCCGCTCCGGTAGAGGGCGTCCGCACGGAAGATGAGGTCGTCCGGGAGCGGCAGGCTCACCAGCCACATCAGCGCGTCGTAGAGAGCGCTGCGCATCCCCGCATACTCGAAGTCCACCAGCCGGGGGCCCGCGCGCGTGAAGAGCGTGTTGCTGGGGGCCATGTCTCCATGGGTGAAGGCGAGGAACGGACCGGGATCGGCGAGCTCGCGCGCGAGGTACTCCAGATCCGCCTGGAGACCGGGGTCCGCCCGTGCGCCGGTCTCGGCCACCCAGCGCTCCAGCCGCCCGGCGTTGTCCAGGAGGTAGCGCGCGTTCTCGATGCGCACCTGCTCATGGCGGGGCTCGATCGCCTGGCGCACGGCGTCGTAGTCGGACTGAGCACTCAGCGTCCGCACGTGCAGCAGCGCGGTGAGCCGGACGGTGGCCATCATCGCGGAGGTGGCGGTGCGGACGCTCTGGCCCTGCAGCAAATCTTCGAGGTTCTCGCCCTGGCCCAGATCCTCCATCACCAGGAGGCGCGCCTCCAGACTGCCAGCGAGGAAGCGGGGTGCCAGGTACAGGCCCCGGTGGGTGAGGAACAAGAGCGCGGCCCACTCGTCCAGGCCGCACACCGGATCGTCCCAGCAGTGCTTGAGCACGACACTGGAGGCCTCGCCGCCGCCGCGCACCTGGGCGCGGACCACGTGGGCGCGAAGCCCGGTGCGGAGCAGCTCCGGCCGGGTGAGCAGGACCGGGCGGCCCCAGGCCGCCGAGAGGGCCCGGGCGCCTTCAGCGAGCAGCAGCTCCAGATCCGGAGTGCTCAGGGAACCCGCTCCACGGTGGCCCCCAGACGCTCGAGCAGCTCGCGGTACCAGGCGAAGGTGCGCGCGGTCCGGTCTCCGAGCGCCTTGGCGCCCCACACGATGGTGAGGGTGCGGCGGCTGTCCGCGTTTGTCTTCGTGCGCTGCGCATCCTTCACCGCGTTGGCGCAGGGGCCCTCCGCGTCGAAGAGGCACAGCAGCCCGGACAGATCAATGGTCTGTCCCGAGGCGTTGAAGACGTACTGCGAGCCCTCGGGTGCAATGCCGATGCGGAAGGGCGGCTTCGCGCGGTCCAGATCCACCACGCTGATGGGCAGGCCGCTGTGAAGGGAGGCCGCATTGCACGCGTCCACCGCGGCGTTGATGGTGCCGAGCGAGCCGTCTCCCGCCGCGCGTACCAGATACTCCGAGGCGGGCTTGCCGCGGCCGGTGGGCTTGTAGCCGCCGTGGCGCAGCAGGTCGCGCACGACTCCGCGCACGGTGTCATCGCTGGTGAGTGGCGCGGAGGCGTCCGGCTTCAGGAAGGCGGTCAGCCACTCCGGGGAGGGCAGGGAGGACAGCGGCCCTGGGAAGGTGGTGGTGAAGGCCAGGGCATCCAGCAGGGGATGGGGATCGATGGTCAGCACGGGCAGAAGGCTACTCGAACAAGCGGCTCGCGAGACGGGCGAGCTTCTGCACCTTGCCCGTGTACGGTGGGAAGAAGAGCTGCGCCAGCGAGGCCCGCCCCTGCCTCAGCACAGCCCTCGAGTGGCTCAGCTCCCGGAAGCCCCGCTCACCATGGTAGGCGCCCAAGCCGCTCGGGCCCACGCCGCCGAAGGGCAGGCCCGGGTGCACGAAGTGGAGGATGACGTTGTTCACCACCGTCCCTCCCGCCGAGGTCTGCCGCAGCAGCCGCTCCACCATCTCCTCGTCCTGGCTGAAGATGTACATGGCCAGCGGCTTGCCACCGGCGCGGATGGTATCCACCACCGAGTCGAGCTGCTCGTATCGCAGCACTGGCAGCAGCGGTCCGAAGATCTCCTCCTCCATCACCGGCGCCGAGGCCGTCACGTCCGCGAGCACTGTGGGCGCGATGTAGCGGCTGGCCGGATCCACCACGCCGCCCACCACCAGGCGGCCCCCCGCTGTCACGGTCCGGTCCAGCAGCCCGCACACGCGCGAGAAGGCGCTGTCATCCACCAGCCGGCACAGGTCCGGGCTCGCCCGGCGGGCTTCCTCCGTCTTTCCGTAGAAGCGCTCCACCGCCTCCTTCGCCGCGGAGAGGAACGCCTCCTCCTTCGAGGCGTGCACGAAGACGTAGTCCGGCGCGATGCACGTCTGTCCGCCGTTGAGGAATTTGCCCCAGACGACGCGCTCGGCGGCCAGCTTTGCGTCCACGCTGGTGTCCACCACCACCGGGGACTTGCCGCCCAGCTCCAGCGTCACTCCTGCCAGGTGCCGCGCGGCCGCAGCCATCACCTTCTGGCCCACGCGCGGCCCGCCCGTGAAGAAGAAGTGATCAAAGGGCAGCTGCAGCAGCGCTTCGCCTATGTCTGGGCCGCCCTGCACCGTCGTCACCTCAGACGGATCGAAGGTGTCCCGCACGAGCGCATCGAGGAACGCCGCCGTGCGAGGCGTCTTCTCGCTGGGCTTGAGCATGACGCAGTTGCCGGCCGCCACCGCCGTGATGAGCGGGGCGAGCGCCAACCCGAAGGGGTAGTTCCAGGGGGCGATCACCAGCACGACGCCTTTGGGCTCGTACCGCACCTCGCCGCTCGTGCCGGCCAGTAGCAGCGGCGTCTCTGCCTTCTGGGGCTTCATCCAGCGCTTGAGGTGCTTCAGGGTGTGGGCCAGCTCCATGAGCACGGGGAGCACCTCGGTGCTCTCCACCTCGGCCCGGGGCTTGCGGAAGTCCGCGTAGAGGGCGTCCGCAAGCTCCTCGCGGCGGCTGAGGAGGTTCACCTTCAGCCGCTCCAGCCGGGCGATGCGCTCCTTGGCGGTCGTCTGGGCCTGTTCCCAGCGGCGCGCCCTGAGGCGCTCGAAGGCTTCTTGCAGCGGATGGTGCAGCTCCGACGCTTCCTCTGTCCTTACGAGCCGCATGCCTGCCCTCCTATTCCCGGGAGCCCCCAACGTCCAGAGGGCTCTCCGTCTTCCCGTGCGAGCAGCCTACTTGAGCCCTCGAGCCAGGCGAACGGCAAGCCCCTTCCGCCCTACCTCGTTCTCATCTGGACCAACACTGCACGGAGGCGGCCCCTCCCAGGAGGGGAGAGGGGGCCTTGCCCCGCCGCTCGCCCGAGCGCACGGAGGGCGGGTGCCGCGCTCAGGCCTGGGCGCGGTCCTGCACCTTGCGGACAATGTTGGTGACAGTGCTGCGAGGTAGGAAACGCACGCTCTGCACCAGCATCTTGTTCATGAAGCCCGGGATGACCACCGCGCGGCCCTGGTGCAGCCCCTCGTAGCCAGCGAGCGCCACCGTTAGCGAGTCCATGATCTCCTTGCCCTTCACCAGCTTGGACTCCTCCATCTTCGCCCGCTCCTGGAAGCCCGTCTTCGTCGGGCCCGGACACAGGCAGGTGATGGTGACCCCCGTGCCCTGCGTCTCGTTGGCCAGCGCCTCGGAGAAGGACAGCACGTACGCCTTGGTCGCGTAGTACACCGCCATCAGCGGCCCGGGCTGGAACGCCGCCGTCGAGGCCACATTCAGGATCCGCCCGCTCTTGCGCGCCAGCATCCCCGGCAGCACCGCCTTCGTCAGCGCCGTCAGCGCCCCGATGTTCACCTGGATCATGTCCAGCTCCATCTTGGCGTCCGTTTCCGAGAAGGCCCCGTAGCCCGCGTAGCCCGCGTTGTTCACCAGCACGTCCACCTGCATCCCCTCCGCCTTCAGCCGCTCCATCAGTCGGCCCGGCGCCGCCGGATCCGCCAGGTCCGCCGCCACCGCCAGCGCGCGCACGCCGTGCTTCGTGTCCAGCTCGTCCGCCAGCGCCTTCAGTTTTGACTCGGTGCGCGCCACCAGCACCACGTCGTAACCGCCCTCGGCGAACAGCCGGGCGAAGTCCAGACCAATACCGCTCGAGGCCCCGGTGATCAGGGCCGTCTTCTTCTGCGTGCTCATGGGATGCTCCTGCGTGTTTGTGAAGGGAAGTCAGCGGGCCTCGAGCCCGCGCAGCAACGTCGTCAGCGAGTCCGTCAGCTCGCGAGTGAAGTCCACGCGCAGCGGCGCCATGTGGGGCAGATCCAGCACCTGGCGCGTCACCGGCGACACATCCGCCATCTGCCGCAGCCCTGTCACCAGCGCATGCAGGTGGATGAAGAAGCGTCCGCCCTCGCCCGGCTTCAAGAACGCCAGCCGCTTCTCCACCAGCGCCCCCACGCGCCCCATCGCCTCCAGCAGCCGCTCCTTGAAGCCTCGCACCTGCTCCACCGTAACGTTCTGCTCCAGCACCGTCTGCAGCAGCGCCAACAGCCGTGTCAGCGTCTCCTGCCCCTCCAGCGACTCGGCCACCGTGCGCGCCAGCCGCGCTCCGGTCCACCGGCCATCGCCGCTCTCCAGCATCCCCTCCAGCTTCGCGAACCACGCGAAGAGCAGATCCTCCAGCAGCGCCAGGAAGAGCGCCTCCTTCGTTGGGAAGTAGAGGAACACCGTCCCCTTCGCGAGCTTCGCCCGCTCCGCCACGTCCGCCATCTTCACCTCCGCGTAGGAGGTGGTCCGGTAGAGCGCCAGCGCCTCCTCCAGGATGAGCTGCCGCCGGGCCTCCTTGTCCTCGTCCTTGCGCGCCCTCAGGGGCAGCGCCCGCTTCGCCTTCGCCGTTCCGTTGCTGACCATGAGTCATTAATAAGTGACTCGAAGTCACCTGTCAATGACCCTTGGTCATTTTCTAGGGCTGCCAGGGATTCGCTGCACCGGTAGGTGTACGGTAATGTGGGAATATGATGCGAACCTTGCAGGCGGAGCTGCTCCAGGGCCGCGCGCTCTACCGCGAGGTGGTGCTGGGCAAGCTGGCCCACGCTCGCGAGTCGGTGTGGATCGCCACGGCGAACGTGAAGGCGATGTTCGTGGAGCAGGGTGGCCAGTTCGCCCCGGTGTTGGACTTGTTCGACGCGCTGGCGGCGCGGGGAGTGGCGCTGCGGCTGCTGCACGCGGAGCTGCCCAGCCGGCCGTTCCGCGCGGCGTTCGACTCGCACGAGAGGCTCGTGAGGGGAGGCTTGGACTTGAAGGTGTGCCCGCGCGTGCACTTCAAGACGGTGGTGGTGGATCAGGCCTGGGCGTACGTGGGCAGCGCCAACCTTACGGGCGCGGGCCTGGGCGCCAAGGGCGAGGACACGCGCAACTTCGAGCTGGGCTTCGTCACCGAGGACTTTGATGTCATCGACCGGGTGACGGCGCTGTACGAGTCGGTGTGGAGCGGTGCGGAGTGCCGGAGCTGCAGGCTGCGGTCGATCTGCCCTGATCCCATCTTGCCTGCGAGCCTCAGAGAGGCGAAGAAGCGGGGGCCGGAAGGGATCCAGCTGGGCAAGGCCCGGCGCCTCCGGCGTTGATCATCAAGGGAGAGTTCCAGATGAAGCTCTATTACTACCCGAGGACCCGTGCGACGCGCCCCCATTGGATTTTCGAGGAGCTCGGCGTGCCCTACGAGACGGAAGCGGTGGACCTGATGAAGGGCGAGCACAAGCTGCCCAACTACACGAAGGTGCACCCGCTGGGCCGGGTGCCCGCGCTCGAGGACAACGGGTTCATCATGTTCGAGTCCGCGGCCATCGTGATGCAGCTTGCGGACAAGTACCCCGAGAAGGGCCTGGCCCCGGCGGTGGGGACGAACGAGCGCGCCGAGTACTACCAGTGGATCCTCTGCTCCATGACGGAGGCGGAGCCGCCGCTCGTCACCATGCTCATGCACACCATGTTCCTGCCCGAGGCCCAGCGCTCTCCCGCAGTCATCGAGGAGGCTGCCAAGCGCTTCAAGCCGGTCGCCGATGTCATCGATGAGCGCATGAAGGGCCGGCAGTACATCGTCGGCAACACGTTCACCGCGGCGGACGTGGTGATGGGGGGCGTGCTCGCCTTCGCGGGCTTCCTCAAGCAGCTGGAGGGCCACCCCGGCCTGCAGGAGTACCTGAAGCGCCTGATGGAGCGCCCCGCCGCGAAGAAAGTATTCGGGTAGTCTCCCCCGCGGCCCCGCCGCTGATCAGCGAGCCCCCTCGACGCTATTCGTCCGAGGGGCGCTCCTGTGGCGGCGACTGCGGCTTGCGCTGCTGATCCCTCCACGTGCTGGGGGACTCGCCGACAATCTTGCGGAACAGGCTGCTGAAGTGCTGCAGCGAGGCGCAGCCCACCTCGACCGCGACCGCCGTCAGCTTCATGTCCGTCTCCAGCAGCAGCTGCTGCGCCGTGCGCACCTGCACCGCGTTCAGCTCCGCCTGGAAGGAGGTGCCGGACTCCTTCAGCCGCCGCTGGAGCGTCCGCTCGGACATGCCCATCTCCCGCGCCGTGTCCGGCAGGCTCGCATCCACCAGCCGGGTGCGCAGCACACGGTGGAGCTGTTGAAGCAGCGGCGACTGGTTCGTGGCCTCCGCCACCAGCCGGTTGAGCTCCTCCTGGAGCGAGGTGGCCTGGGCCGCCGTCACCCCCAGCCACGTCAGCGCCTCGCTCGAGTCCGTGAAGACGCGGCTGGGGTAGGAAGGGCTGAGCAGGCTGTAGAAGCCGCCCACTACCGCGCCCATAATCCCCTCGGGCCGCACCAGCGCCTGCCGCTTCACCGAGGCGGCGAAGTCCTTCTCCCGCTGCCGCATGTAGTTGACGAAGAGGTGGAAGGCCGAGGGGTCCGGCGACTCCAGCCGCCGCAGATCCACCATGGAGCAGTGCGGGGTCTCTGGCGTCAGCTCCACATCCAGCACCTGTACCAGCCGCCGGGTGAAGGGCTCGTCCGCGCGCTGCCACACGATGAACCCGCACAGGTCCGCCGAGGCGTACCAGTGCAGGAACCCGTCCCCGACTAGGTAACGGCCGATGGGGTCCCGGAGGTAATCGTCGACTCCGTCTGCCGATCGCACGGCTCGGCAGAATAGCTCCTGATCACCCGCGCCACCCAGAGGGGATTGATCGGAGCCTGCGAGGTTTGCAGTGCAGAACGAATCTGCGCCGAAGCCGCCAGCTCCCGGGTGGCCGCCGGCAGCTCCTGCCACGGCACCTGAGGCCAGAAGTGGTGAGCCTGATGGTAGCCGGCGTTGAAGAAGAAGAAGTTATAGAGCTTCGAGGTGGAGGTGACGGCCAGCGAATCCCGGCGTCCGGCATCCGACTCGAAGTGAGCGGCCAAGTTGAGCCAGAAGATGCAGAACTGGCCGGCGAGCAACATTCCGAAGAAGGCCAGCCCCATCTGCGGCTCCCAGAAGAGCAGCCCCAGCAGCGTGCCGTCCACCACGACGAAGTCCAGCACCATCTCCAGACGCTGGGCCCGCGTCTTCGTCGTCCGCCACACCTTGCCGACGAGCTCCCACGGCCAGAACCACGACTGCAGCGTGTTGCGCGCCAGATAGTGCAACGCGCTCTCGCCCGGCTGACGGCGGCCCCAGTCCCCCGGCCCGTCGTTGTACTTGTGGTGGTTGAAATGGAACAGGTAGTAGGCCCGGTAGGGGAAGCCGCACGCCAGTCCCAGCGTCCGTGATACCACCCACTTGAGCGCCTGAGGCTTCGCGATGGGCACGTGCATGTGGTTGTGCAGGACGGCGTAGTTCCAGAACAGCACCGCCCAGCCACCCACCAGCATCCCCACCCGTCCCATCCACGTGAGGTGGTTCCAGCTCAGCACGAAGGCGGGAAACCAGGCCCACCACAGTGCGTGTACCGCGAGGCTCGGGACGTCCAACGAGGGGGAGCTTGTACGGGGGGGGCGCATGGAGTGCGGTGTACGCTCCTGCCGCCCCTGTCGCTCCCTTTTACGCGCCAAGGAGTTGCGAAAACACGCAAGACTCCCCTCAACGGTGGATGGCGCCTGCCACCTGGCTGATGAGGCGCAGCTGCGCGGGCTCGAGACGCCGCAGGGTGCGCAGCACACGCCGCACCTCGGGCCGCTCGCCGTACTCGACCGGATCCTCGGCCACCTGCACCGGCTTCTCCACCGATGCAACACCGAGCAACACATCCGACGAGCAGTTGAGCACCAGGCACAGGCGCCGCAGCGTCTTCACGCTGGGCAGCATGTGTCCTCGCTCGAGCCGTCCGTAGACTTCCGTGGCGATGCCGACGCGCTCTGCCACGTCGGCCTGGGTGAGATCCAAACGCTGCCGTGCGGATCGCACGGAAGCTCCAATGATAGCTGCCAGCTTCTGTTCCATGGCTGCTGACACCTGCGAAGAAGGGCGTGGACCCTCGTTGCCGCAACACGCGTCGCTGAGGGAGTCGTCGCTCGTTGTGAGCGGCGGCGTAGAAGGGACATTACGGAGGGCGTCTGACATCCCAGGATCCTCGTAGCCACCTCAGGAGGACCCTCCGAGAGCACCCGACGCGCACACCCGTGCCGTCACGGTGACGTACTGCACACAGCTCAACCTGTGCCGTCGTGAACAGGCTCCCAGGCCGATTTCTCGGCTCCGGATCCACCTGTGGAGGGATCAACCCGTGGCATTGGAAATGTGGTGGATCAACGATGTGCGGGATCAACTCATTCCGGCTCCGATCCATCCGGGGCCGATTTTCCGGCCTCGGAGCGATTTCTCGCACCTGAAGTTGAGGCCTGATCCGGTTGGATCAACCCTGCCTGTTGGGATGGCCAGCCGACGTGACGAGCGCTGTGAGGAGCTCGCGAGCGACCCGCTCTGTCACGGTGGATCAGCATCCAGACCTGCCGTGCAGGCCACGCGCGAGTGTGCGCTCCCAACGTGTGGTTGGGTGACGCGGACCGGGTGTCCGGAGGACCTCGCGCGAGGGCTCGGGGCGAGGCCGGACCAGGTGCGAGGGGCCTGCTGGCTGCTCTCGGGGGAGGCAGCAGGGGCGAGCGCACGCTCGTGCGTACACCCCTCCCGTTCGCGCTGAGGCCGAAAAATCGGCCTGGGCGGCGTTGTCAATGGCCTTCTCGCTGGATCACGCAAAAGGCCTAGCTATTTCGGGGGTTTACCTGCCATGCGGGTCTGACATAAGGTCACGCCCCCAATGCCCCAGGTGGCCTGGAGTCCGATGTAGGACAGGACCGACCTGGGGTGGCCAGCGCCTAGCCGGTGGAGGGCTCTCCAGGCCGTGAGTGATGAGCGTCCCGACGCGCTGCTGAAGAGCGCACTCGAAAAGATCGTCTACTTCGAGGCCCGTGCGGACCAGCTGCATCGTGAGCTGGAGGCCACACGTCAGGACGTCGATCGCCTGAAGCGCGAGCTGGCCGACACGCAACAGCGTGAGATTGTGGTGCGGCGCGAGCTGGCCGAGCTGGAGGTGCGCGTCAACCGGGCCAACGCGGAGCGCGACGACCTGGCGCGCCTCAACCAGGCGTTGAGAGATGAGCGCACGCAGCTGATGGGCAAGCTGCTCGACGCCAGCCGCATCCACACCTCGGACCAGCTTCGCGATGAAGTGGACGAAGAGTTCGGCATCGACCTGGCGTCCTTCATCTCGCAGCTGCGCAGCGAGGCACTGAACCGGCCGGCGTCCGAGTCCGTGCCTGTGCTGGAGGTCCGGCCCGCTCGGGCCGTGTCCGCGCCTGTCGCCGCGCAGAAGAATGCCGGGTGGTCCGTTCCGCCCGTGCCCGATGAGGACGAGCCCCTGTTCTCCGTGGGGATGCCCGGGTTCGTTCCGGCCCTGGCGGTGGCGCCGAAGGTGGCTCAGGCCAGCGCCGTGTCGCCCGTGGTGCAGCAGGCGCAGCGCTTGTTCCAGGAGGGCCGGCTGGGCGTGAGCGCGCAGCAGCTGGCCGAGCTCTCCGGGCACACCGGGGCCGTGGGAGCCACGGACGAGACGCTGTTCGGCTTCTCCGTGCGTGAGCTGTCCTCGCCGGATCCGGCATCGCGCATCCGCGCTGCCGAGCGCCTCAAGAACCTGGCCCTGACCGCTGCCGCGCCCGCATTGGCCACGGCGCTGCACGCCGAGACGGAGTCGGCCGTGCAGGTATCGCTGCTCACGGCGTTCGCCGGCGTGTGCCACGAGGAGGGCGCGTCCGTGGTGTCGCCGCTGCTGGCCTCGCCCGTGGCGGAGGTTCGCATCACCGCGCTCAAGGCGCTGCTCACGCTCGCGCCCGATGAGGCCGCGCCGCACCTGGCCCAGGCGATGAAGGATCCGGACCGCGCCGTGCGCCGGCGGGCGTCGCTGCTCGCGCTGGGGCTGGAGGGAGAGGCGGCGCGGAAGCTCGGCGAGGAGGCCATCCGCGACACGGATGCGGAGGTGCGTGCGCTGGCCGCGCTGGCCCTGGGGGCTGCCAACGGCGAGGGGGCTCGGACGCTGCTGCTCGAGGCGCTCCTGGATCCCGAGTTCCGCGTGCGCAAGGCTGCCGCGCAGAGCCTCTCACGCATCCTCGGCCACGATGTCTCGTCCGTCGTGGGGCTGGATGAGCCGCAGCGGCGCCGAGAGGTCCGCCGGCTCGCCACGCTGCCCTCACAGCCCGTGCGCGCTGCGCTGGAGGTTCGCCCGGCCCCAAGCGCCGCTCCCGCGGAGGCTGTCTCCGAGGCTCCTGCGGTGGTTCGTGCTGCCGCTCCCATGGCTGCTCCCGCCGTTGTCGCGACGGTCGCGCCGCCCATGCCCACCTCTGCCCCCGAGCGGACGGGGCCTGTTCGCGCGGCCCTGGCGGTCATGGGGGCCCGGGCAGAGCCCGCATCCGTGCCTGCGCCTGCTCCCGAGCCGCGCGTGCCCGCGCCGCGTCCTGGGCCCTCGCCGGTGGAGACGCTCTGCACGTCGCTGATGGCGGACATTCGCTCGGCCATCCGGGGACGCTCGATGGGAGAGCTGGCAGCGGCGCTCGCGGCCCCGGTGGAGGTGGCTCAGGAGGCCCTGACCCTCCTGCTCGCCCGGGGAGCCGTGATACGGCGGGGGCACAAGTACTTCGCGGCATGACGTCACGTCCGTGCCCAAGGGTTCAAAGCAAGGGTTCTCGATGGAAGCTCCAACCTACAACGCCAAGCAAGTAGCCGAGATGCTCGGCGTGTCTTCGAAGGAGCTCGCCGGGACGCTCAAGAAGGACACCTATACTCCGGACGATCTGTGGGAGCTGCGCGCGACGCTCCAGAAGTACCCGGCGGTGATCAGCCACCGCCGGCAGCTCTTCCTCAACTTCAAGGGCGGTACGGGAAAGACGTCCCTGTCCACTTCCTACGCGTGGCGGCTGGCCGAGCTGGGCTACGCGGTGCTCCTGGTCGATCTGGACAGCCAGGGCCACGCGACCAAGTGCCTGGGCTACGAGGGCGAGGACTTCCCGAAGACGCTGCAGGACGTGCTGGTGCGCAAGACGCCGCTGGCCCAGGTCATCCAGAAGTCCACGCTGCCGAACCTGGACTTCGTGCCCTCCAACCTGAGCATGTCCACGGTGGACCTGGCGCTGATGCCCATGGCCGGCCGTGAGTTCAAGCTGCGCAACGCGCTCAGGGAGGTGGAGGCCCAGTACGACGTCATCGTCTTCGACGCGCCACCGTCCTTCGGCCTGCTGAACCTGAACGCGCTGATGGCGGCGAATGACTTGTTCGTCCCGGTGCTCGCCGACTTCCTGTCCTTCCACGGGCTGAAGCTGCTCTTCGAGACGGTGCAGAGCCTGGAGGAGGACCTGCAGCACGTGCTGGACCACGTGTTCATCGTGGTGAACTCCTTCAACGCCACCTTCAAGCTGGCGAAGGAGGCGCTCGAGGCGCTGCAGACGCACTATCCCGAGTTCCTGCTGCCGACCATCATCCGGCAGTGCACCAAGTTCGCGCAGGCCTCCAGCGAGGGCCGGCCCGTGTTCGTCGCTGACCCGACGTGCAAGGGCGCCACCGACATCCAGGCCATGATTGACCATATCCTGCCGCGCATGACGGCCGCTCCGGCCAAGGCCGGCGCCAAGGCCACCAAGGCCAGCTGACCTCCACTCCTTCTTCCTCGACCTGGTCCTCTCCGCCCATGAAGAAAGCCTTTGAACAGAACGTGTCCCGCGCCAAGCCGCGTGTCCGCCTCGGCGCGCTGACGGGTCTCCTGGAGAATCCGGAGGCCGCTGAGACTTCCGAGGCCCCCGAGGCCGCGCCCGCTGCGCCCGTCGCGGAGGCTCCCGCGCCCGTCACGGCCGATCTCTCGGCCGAGGTCCGGGCCCGGATCGAGCGTGCTCGGGCACCGCGCCCCACCGCCTCGGAGGCCATCAGCGCCGCGCTGCGTGCGCCCTTGTCCCAGCAAGAGGCGCAGGCGATGGCCGCCGTGCACACGGAGGTGTTCGGGCTCACGGGAGAGGCCGCTGCCCCACGGGCGGAGGTGGCGACGCCTCGTGTGACGGCGGTGGAGCCCGAGCCCGTGGCTGCCGCGGTGCTCGCTGCTCCGGTCGAGCTGCCGGCGGTGACGCCTGTCACGGCGCCCGTGGCGCATGGGAACGCGCCCGCGACGGAGGTCGAGGTGCAGACGCCGCCCACGCCGGTGGAGGAGATGGATCCCGAGGCGCGGCGCGAGCGACTCAAGGAGCGGCTCAAGGCGGTGCGTGAGAACCCGCGCCCGGAGCCGTTGCCGGCCTCGGTGTCAGAGGCGGGGATGCGAGCGGTGGAGCGCATCAACGCGCTGCAGGTCGAGCTGAACCGGGTGAAGGGGCTGAACCTGTCGCTGACGCAGGAGCTGGAGGCGGCGCGGCGTCAGTCGGAGAGGGCGACGGAGGAGGCGCGCCTGCGGATGGATGAGGCGCGGCGGCTGGCGGCGGAGATGGAGGGGAGGGTGAAGCTGCTGGGCGACCTGGAGCGAGAGCTGGCGGCGCTGGAGGGCGAGCGCGACGAGGCGCTGCTGACGCTCCAGGAGTCACGGCAGGCGCTGCAGGCGGCGGCGACGGAGCGCGCGGAGCTGGAGGCGGAGGTGGCGTCGGGGAAGAAGGCGCTGGCCGACAGCCTGTCGGAGGAGGAGCGGCTGGCAACGGAGCTGGAGACCGCCAAGGACGAGGCGGCCTCGCTGCGGCGGGCGGTGGAGACGCTGAAGAGCGAGCGGGACGTGCTGGCGCAGCAGGTGGCGGCGCTGACGACCGAGCGTGCGGAGTTGCTGGAGGCGCGCAAGGCACTGGAGGCGGTGCACCGCGCGCTCAGCCAAGCCACCGTCCGCTGATGTCGGAGTCCTCCGCGGTTAATTGCCGCCGCAAGACATAGAGCAACACTCATTCTCTGAGCCGGGTTCGCTCCTGGGAAGGAGACTCGAAGCACAGATTCATCTCACTCTTGATCCGCGCTCCGGGTGGGCACCTCCTGAGCGTTCAGCTTCCCAGCCAGCTCTTGCACCAGTCCTCCAACGCTTGTGTTGTAGACATGGGCCAGGAGTCGAGTCCCCGTGCATCGGGATGGACTACCGGTGTCCCATCCAATCTGAGAAGCCAGATACGTAGTCCCTGTTCACGGTGACGTTCCAAGGCGATGGCAAGCTCATCGTAGCAGTGTGGGCTTACGGCGAAGTGACGGCTCCAGAAGATCGCGCAAACGTCCACATGGCGCAGCCGCTCGTGGATGATGGCCTGCGGATCTCTGCCGTGCTCCTTCGGAGTATCTCCAAACACGGGATCGATGCCTCTTCCACTGAGCTGGCGGGCAAACGATTCGGCGAACGCTGCGTCTTCGATCGCTCGGCTTATGAAGACCTTGCGCACCTTGGCTGAAGGATCAATGCGGGACCGGACAAGGATCCTGAAGAGTTCGGGCAAGTGCTCCACGCCATTGCGATGCGTCAGCATCTCCTCGACTCCCAACCGTTTGTACATGGCTTGGTGTCGCTGGAATGCCTCGTTGGCTGCCCCGCCGAGGAACGTGAATGGAAGCACGGGCACACCCCGGGCCTCTGCAAGCCGGAGCAGGAGGCTTGCACTGCGTCCAGCCGACCCACCCAGGGCGATCACAACGTCCACCTTCTCGAGCACGTGGACTTGGCAGTATAGCCACGTCTCCACACTGAGCTCCGTATCTCCGACCACGGGAAACCAAAACTCCACTAGGTCGATCCTCTCGTTGTCGAGAATGTTCTTGAGCGACTGGAGGTTCTTCCGCGTGGTCTCACCATCGGGCATAAAAAGGCTGATAGCCGTCGCCCTGCGACTGCTGGCATAGCCCAATGCGACATGGTAATCGGCGGATTTACTCCATGGGTTGCAGATGTATAGCTTGATGCCGTTTTCGGCCAGAATCCGGCCAATAATCGAGCACGAATTAACAAGCAATTGCCC
>Ga0247825_10000165_pt1 | contig 38758 bp, 35 predicted proteins | sample 13C_Vanillin_Day_FD_194413 | JGI IMG/M metagenome (GOLD analysis project Ga0247825, IMG submission 194413) | Soil microbial communities from agricultural site in Penn Yan, New York, United States - 13C_Vanillin_Day48 | ecosystem: Environmental > Terrestrial > Soil > Agricultural land | place... | reverse complement strand
CCATGATCGTCATCGGGATCGATGCGCACAAGCGCACCCATACGGCCGTTGTCGCCGATCAGAACGGAAGCCAGCTGTCGACGAGAACCATTCGGACCACCAGCAAGGACCATCTGGCGCTGCTGCGTTGGGGCGCGGAACAATGCGACGATCGCATGTGGGCGGTCGAGGACTGCCGGCACCTGAGCCGCCGCCCGGAGCGGGACCTGTTGGCCGCCGGAGAACGGGTCCTGCGGGCGCCGCCGAAGCTGATGGCGAACGTGCGCGACGGTGCCCGTACCTACGGAAAGTCTGATCCGATCGACGCGCTCGCGGTGGCTCGTGCCGCCCTTCGGGAGCCAAACCTACCGGAAGCCCCTCTCGACGGTATGGAGCGAGAAGTCCGGCTGCTGGTCGATCACAGGGACGATCTCGTCGCCGAACGGACTCGCATCATCGGGCGGTTGCGCTGGCACCTGCACGAACTCGATCCTGGCTGGACACCGCCGAAGAGGTTGGATCGGGCCAGCGCCTACGACAAGATCGAGGCCTTCCTGTCGGAGTTGTCGGGGCTCGTGTCCGGCTTGGCGGCCCGCCTCGTCGACCATCTCCGGCGCCTCACCGTCGAGATCAAGGAACTCGCCACCGAGATCACCACCCGAATCACGGTGCTGGCACCGTCATTGCTGGCCATCCCCGGATGCGCGCCGCTGACGGCGGCCAAGCTGATCGGTGAGACCGCCGGCGTTGATCGCTTCCGGTCCAAGGATGCCTTCGCCCGCCATAACGGAACCGCACCGCTGCCGGTGTGGTCGTCGAACCGCGCACGACATCGTCTCTCGCGTACGGGAAATCGGCGGCTCAATGCAGCAATCCATATCATCGCACTCACCCAGGCTCATTGCCACGACGATGCTCGTGCACTCATGTCCCGGCGTAAGGCCAACGGCGACGGTGGCATGGAAGCTCTGCGCATCCTCAAGCGCAGACTTTCCGATGTCGTCTATCGCGCCATGCTCGCAGACCGACCATTGATGGGCTCAGCTACCGCTGCTTGACAGAGGAGCAAGTGACAGTTGCCGACCTTGCCGAGAGTGCCCGAGTACTGGTGGGCCACGCCCGCGAGGCGGGACCGTCCTTGATGAACCCGGTGTCATCGATGACCCACGCATCCGGGGTGATCAGACCACACGCCCGGCGCGACAGTGTTTTCCGCACAGGTGTGACATCCCACGGCGAGGTGGTCACGAACTGCTGCAACTGTTGGTGATCGACCTGCAACCGCTGCGCCATCGGCTGCATCGACTTCCGCCGGCCGTCGAGCATCAACCCCCGGGCATACAGTCCCGCCTTCTCACGCTGATCCTTGCGCGCCAGCGACGAGAACACCTCACCGACAAACGTATCCAACTGTTCCCCGACACGGTCGAGAGCGGTTGTATCCATGCCCGCATGCTCTCGAGAAAGTCGCGAAAACTCGAGCCGACACGCCGAGCTAACAAAGTCCTACTAGTGCAGTGTGAAGTTTGTAGCTTGTCGGTCGAGTTGTCACCGGTGACCCAACACAAGATCGGGTGATGTCCCACGACCCGCATTTGTGGCGATCTCACGCGAGCGCTGCAAGTGCCGACAGTCCATAGTACTGCTCGGAACACGCGGTGCCTTGCTCAAGCCGGGCCAATTGAAATTTCGCGGCGCCTCGGAGCCTGTGGTTGTACTCGATCATATCGATTGAGAAAGCGGTCGCAACGTTTTCCGGAGCGGGCCCTCCCAGCGGATCCCAGAGAAGCGCAAAGTCGAGGATGTCATTGTCGTTACAGCTGTTCCACATTTCTTCCTGCTTGAGTGTGCTTCCACTGACTTCTGTCGCAAGTTCTCGGGACCGTCAGGTGTCGCCTGTCCGGTCAGTCCACGTAACAGATCGCTTCGATCTACGGACCGGAGCTTCTCTACTGATGAGGGACTTTGTAAGTCGTGGCAGCGCCTGCATCAATCGGAAACGTCACGCCAGTAACGTATCGTGCCTCTTCCGAAGCCAGCCACAATGCCGCGTTGCTGACATCGATCCCCTCAACCCACGGCACGGGCAGTGCATTCAGCGTTTTCATAGCTTCGGATGCGGTTGCACGGTCGGGATCTTCCACTCCGGGCACAAACAGTTGACGGATGGTTGCGTTATCAATCATCGGCGTGTCCACCGTGGTCGGGTGGATTGAGTTGACCCGTACGCGATGAGGTGCAAGTTCAGCAGACAGCGCTCGCATAAGGCCCACGACGCCGTGTTTGGCAGTTGTGTAGTGAGCAAGATTGGGCAATGCAACAAGACCGGCTACTGAACTTGTGAGAACTACGGAACCGCCTTCACCACGCTCAATCATTCCAGGAATCACGGCACGGGCAGTTTTCCACACTCCGGTCAGATTGATGTCGATGACATCCTGCCACTGTTGCTCACTTAGCTCCAAGGCCGGTGCGAAGCTTCCGACTCCCGCGTTTGCGACAAGAACGTCTATCTTCCCGAATTCGTCGACGGTGAGTCTCGCGGCACGTTCAAGGGAGGAGAAGTCTCGAACATCGGCGCGTGCGCTCAGTACGGAACCACCCAGGTCTCTTACTTGGCGGACCGTCTCATCCAGGTCGTCCTCTGTGGATAAATCGTATGGGACAGTGTCTATTTGCGAACAGTAGTCCACCACCATGATCTTGGCGCCTTCTTCTGCGAACCGAACGGCATGCGCCCTACCTTGCCCCCGAGCTCCGCCTGTAATGAATGCGACTTTTCCCTCCAACCGTCGACCCATCAGACTGTCCCCTTCCCATGGAGCGCCGATCGGACACACGCGCTGCAGCTATTTCTGTGTGACATTCTTCTTCTTTCGGATATCGAGGATGGACAGAATTCAATCGCGATCGGCACAACGCCACGACGCCGCCACGCCCTGAGGGGTCAGGCAACGAAAGCCGAGCGGGAAGCGCGGTCTTCAGCCATACAGCGGGAGACTTCGGTGACAGCCGGCGAGCGCGTCCACGCTGCCTTGCCCGCACCCAGTACCTGATTCACCGAGCCCATCGAATGAGTTTTTCGCACTTGACGAGTGCCTCCGAACTGGGTACCACCGACAACCCGGTTGGCATGCCAGATCGTACTTATTAGCTATTTACCCCGGCACCTTCCGGAATCTTGACTTCTCTATAACCACCGGATGCAGGAAGCGGCTCGACCGCGCCAGGAATGTCACCGTCGAGGCGACCCACGATCCTCCCGTCCTCAACCCTGGCGCCTCTATCGTGAGAAGGAAGCAGGAAGTCTGATTTGCTCAATGCACGTTTGATGGCGGCCTTCTCCTGCCGGACCGAGGGAGTGAAGTTGCTGGAGACTCCCGGTTCGAGGTACCCCAGTTCGAGCAACGGGGCTACCAACTGATCCTGAATGTCGTAGACGATGTCCCCGCAGATGCAGGCCACTCCTTCTGGGGTATCGACGTAGATCGCCAATGATCCCTCGGTGTGGCCGCCGGACAGTTCGCACCGCACGCCAGGAGCAACCTCGACCGAGCCGGTCAGATCGAGATCGAGGTATTGGACTCCTCCGGGTACGAATGCGCGCTCCATGATGTGCGACATGTCCTCGTGTGCGTACATCGGCCCTTGGATCCCACTCGCCGCCACCTCGATTTCTCGTCTGTTCACCACCAGTGGGGTCGACGAGGGAAATGTATAGAATCCACCTGCATGATCGGCGTGCAGGTGCGTGGCGATGACCGCACCGACCTCCTCGATTTGGACACCGTAGCGGTCGAGCTGAGCCTCCATCGAGTTCTCGGCCGAGAAATCGGTTTCCATCCCGACCCGGTTAAGTACGTCTGCGTTTCGGTATCCTGCGTCCACGACGATCGGTTTCTGACCACCGAGGATGAGGTAGCCGTACACCGGGGCGCTCACGAGTATTCCTTGTGCGCGACCGCGCACCATGAACGACGAATCCGCTATTGCTCGTCCGAAGTCCAGTGTCTTGATAGTGAGGGTCATCTGAGGCTCCTGCGCTTGGTTGCTGGTGGCGCGTGGCTCGCGAATGTGGTGTCCCGCGGATACCCGGTTGGGTGCAGTCGAACCTGGATCTGCGTGGACACTCGCGTCCGCGATCGGGCGACGTCGCTCCCGACGGCGACCGCAATAGTGTCGAATCGATAGTTCGCTAGCTATTGTGGTGCCGGCCTCGCGCTCGGACTTGAGGTTTATGTCCACCACACGGTCGGCACGCGGGTCTCACCGGAGTTAGCCATCAGCGCCGTTGACGGGCTATGTGCCGACCTCGTTGGGCGCGACGTGCGGCCGTTAGACCGATGCCGCGTCGGGAAGACTCGTGCGTTCGAACGCTATTGCGAGCTTGGTGTCGGCGGAAGCGAGGCGCAGCTTCTTCACCTCACCGTATTCCTCGCTATCCCACCACTTTTTGAATGTATCCTCGTCAGCGAACTCGAGAAGGATAACGGTAGTGCCGTCGAACTCTCCCTCGACCGACTTCGCGTCGTTGGTAACCGCATGGATCGTGACACCGAGCGGCAGGACGATCGGGATCGTCTCTTCTTGATACTTCTCGAACGTCTGCCAATCGTGCACGTCAACGACAGCGAGGAAGTAATAGGACATTTCAGTTACCTCAATCTTGTGTTTCTCACACTGGGAACAGCGCATTTGGACTGCGATCGGGTCGGGTTGCTCGATCGCTTTCGGTGCAAAGGCACCGCCGACGGGTGGCCGGATCTCTCGCGCCCTTCGGGGCACGAGAGGCGTGACCGTTGCCATGCGCACCAGATCTTTCGACTTGCGAAGCCACTCCGCTGAACTGCGGGCGGAACCTCGAGGAGTCGGCTCTTCATAGAGGACATCTTCCGCGGACGGCGATGGGTCTTGATCGATCTCAGGGCTTTGCGCACCGAGTTGTTCTCGGGAGGTGTGCTTGAACCTAACTAAGCTTCCGTTGTGATGCGTATCGCATGCCTACAATATTGACTCACTAGGAAGTATTTGACAAGGCCGATTTCGGTTCGATATGCGGTAGGGGCAATGCCCCTCGTGCGACTGTCAAGACTTGCGCGGCCGTTTCGGATACGGCAGGTAGCCACACAAGGTGCCGTCGCCGCAGCACTCGTTGGTTGTCGCGGCTACACAACCGCCGCCGTCGCTACTTTCCGCTCCCTTGACTCCTTGTAGAAGATCGTTGCAGTGAGCGTGATGATCGCTGCTACAACAAAGAAGTAGGCCGGCGCCATCGCGTTGTGAGTGCGCTCGAGCAGAAAAGTGACGGCGAGGGGCGTCATTCCTCCAAAGACTGAGGTTGCGACGCCGTATCCAAGTGACAGCCCACTGAAGCGTATTGCTGTGGGGAATAATTCGGCGATTGCGGCCGGAAATGGCCCACAGAAGACACCGATCGCGGCGCCGAGAGCAATCGATCCGGACAGCGCTGATGTGAATGATTGTTGCACCAGCCAAAAGGCTGGGACAACGGTGACCACGCTCAGCACCGATCCGACGAGCATCACCATCCTTCGCCCCATCCGGTCCGAGGCCGCGGAAGCAACAAGGATTGTGCAAGCGCAGGCCCCGAATGCCGCACCGACTGCGATAAGCGATTCGGAAAAGGTGTAGTGCAGAACTTTGGACATGTAGGTCGGCATGAACAACAGCAGGTACATACCCGAGGTTCCGAGAGCCGTAAGTCCGACCACGACAAGAAGTTGCCGTCTGTATTGACGGACCGCGGTCCGCAACGGTGTCTTGTCGACGGAGTCGGTGGCGCGTGCACGTTTGAACTCGGGTGTTTCATCGAGCTTGCGACGGAAGTACAGACCGACGAGACCCAGCGGCAGGGCCAGAAGGAACGGTATCCGCCATCCCCACGCGTGGAGTGCATCGGGGCTCATCACGAGGCTGAGTGTGCCGCCGAGTACGACGCCGAAAAGGACACCGAGGACGGTGGCGAAGATGTTCAGTCCACACAGGAAACCTCTCCTGCCCTGGGGTGCGTATTCGGCGAGGAAGGTCGTCGCGCCTCCCCATTCGCCGCCGGCCGAGAACCCCTGGAGGGAGCGAAGAATGACAAGGATGATCGGAGCGGCGAGTCCTATCTGCGCATAGACCGGTACGGCACCGATGAGGAAGGTGGACCCCGACATCGTGATGATGGAGATGGCAAGAACATTCCTGCGGCCGAGCTTATCTCCGTAATGTCCGAAGACGATCGCGCCCAGGGGGCGCAGCAAGTACGAAACGCCGAAGACTGCGAATGTTGCCAGCAATGCGGTTAACCCGGACTGGTTTGGGAAGAACTGTGCCGCGATCACGGCGGCGAAGACGCCGTAGGTGGTGAAGTCGAAGAACTCTACGAAGGTTCCTGCGCACGCGGCAACGATTGCCCGCCTGTTGGGGGAATCCACCTCGGAGGTGGTCTGCTGCTGGGTTGTCAATGGAGGTCCTTCCGAATGTGAATGGATGTTCTGGCCAGCCGCGGTCACTTCGACCGTTCACCTGGCTGAATCGCGGCAGGACAACTGGGGCGGCAGCGCTGCCGAAGCTCGCGGAACGCTGGACGTCCGCTGGTGTGCGATGTTCGGACTTGGATGCGCAACGAGCCGGAGTTGCGTAGGTGTCACGGCCAGGCCCGGTGCCCGTCACGAGACCGGGAGAAGGTCGACATTGTTACAGGTGCAACACGGCATGCAGCTTCGATTCTCTTGATGAACTCCACCCGAGTGAGTCCGAACTCAACGAATATGTCGTAGTCGCTGGGTCCACCGAACGGATGCCATTTGCGATGAAATTGCAGCAGTTGAATATCGTATTTGTCCATGGCGAGATCGTCCCCAGATCCGTCATCGACTCGCTGTAGCGGAGTCCGGTGTCACCGAGGTCGCGTTTGTCATCCGAAGGTCCGCGGCAAATCCGCCGTCGACAGGCAGTGTCACGCCGGTAATCCATCTGGCCCGCGGGCCCGCGAGGAAAAGCACCGCTTCACCGACGTCCCAACCGGTTCCCTCGATACGCAGCGGCAACATTGCAGCGCGCTCTGCCCGCGCCTCCTCGGTGAGACCTTCGGCTTGGACCATCGGGGTGTAAACGGGCCCTGGGGCCACCGCATTCACTCGGATGCCCTCCGGTCCGTGACGGCTCGCCAACGACCGGGTCAAACTGAGGGCTGCGCCTTTCGACGCCGCATAGGTCGGCCGCGGGTGTGAGATCAACCCTGCCAACGACGAAACGTTGACGATCGAACCTTTGCCTTCACGACGCATATGTGGAATCGCGAAGCGCGACATCAACATGATCGAGGATACATTCACGCGGAACGTCGTTTCCCAGTCGTCTATGTCGATGTCGACAACTGATTCCGCGGGCCCGGCAACTCCTACGTTATTGACCAGGATGTCCAGGCTTCCCCACTTCGCCACGGTCGCAGACACGATCGCTTCACAGTCGCCTTCGCGGCCAACGTCCCCGGCAAGGCACAAATACTCTCCCCCGAACTCGTCTATCAAGTCCGTGGTCCCCTGCAACCGCTCCTTGTGCGCATCGACCAGCGCCACCCGGGCCCCGGAACGGGCGAGTAGTACGGCGGCAGCCCGTCCATTACCGACTCCGGTTCCTTGTGCACCGGCACCTGTCACTATCGCTGTGAGACCGCCCAGTTCCTCATTCGTGTTCTGGTTCATTGTCATCCTCCGTTGAGAGCGCTGGCGACCGGTCGCCCAGCAGCGTGGGGTGCAGCCGACTCGCTTCCGCTGTGCCGACGGATTTCGGCTTTCCCCAGTGCGTTGAGATGCACTTCGTCGGGCCCATCGGCGAATCGCAGCGTTCGATTGAAGGCGTACGCACGAGCGAGCGGGAAGTCTTGTCCGATCCCGCCGGCGCCGTGCACCTGAATCGCTTTGTCGAGAATCCATTGGACTGTTCTGGGAGTCGCGATCTTGATTGCCTGGATCTCGCTGTGCGCGCCGCGATTTCCGTAGGTGTCCATCAACCATGCCGTCTTGAGGGTCAGGAGGCGGAGTTGTTCGATGCGCACTCGAGACTCGGCAACCCATTCCCGAATCACGCCTTGTTCGGCGAGTGGTCGACCGAAGGCGACCCGTCCGGATGCTCTCTGGCACATCAGTTCGATCGCGGCTTCAGCGACGCCGATTGCGCGCATGCAGTGGTGAATTCGTCCGGGACCGAGTCGAGCTTGGGCGATGGCGAATCCGTCGCCTTCACGGCTGATCAGGTTGTCGACAGGTACCCGAACGTCATGGAACTCGATCTCGGCATGCCCGCCGTGATCGCGGTCGTCGTATCCGAAGACCTCCATTCCCCGTCTGACCATCACGCCCGGAGTATCCCGGGGCACCAAGATTTGACTTTGCTGTCGGTGGCGATCGGCGTCCGGGTCAGTTTTGCCCATGACGATGAAGATCGCCGCATCAGGGTTCATGGCTCCGGTAATCCACCATTTTCGCCCGTTGATCACGTAATCGTCACCATCTCGCACGATGCTGGTGGAGATGTTCGTGGCATCCGATGAGGCCACGTCAGGCTCTGTCATCGCGAAGGCGGACCGGATCTCACCGGCCAGCAACGGCTCGAGCCATTGCTGCTTCTGCTGATCCGAGCCGAACAGTGCCAGCACTTCCATGTTGCCGGTGTCGGGCGCCGCGCAGTTCAGGGTGGGTGGGGCGAGGGCCATGCACCGTCCGGTGATCTCTGCGAGCGGAGCGTATTGAAGGTTCGTCAGTCCTGCACCATGTTCTCCGGGCAAGAAGAGATTCCACAGACCACGTCTGCGGGCTTCGTCTCGAAGTTCATTGAGGACTGGGGCCGTCGACCATGCCCAGGGATTGGGGAGTGCCTCGAGTTGGTCGTAGAACGTCTGCTCGTTGGGGTAGACGTGGGTATTCATGAACTCGAGCAGATCCGTGCGTAGTTCTTCCGTCTTGCCGTCGAATCCGAAGTCCATCATTGTTCCTTGTTTTCTTGGGAAAGTGCCCGGATGCCTGCATTGAGCAGCGGCGTGACCGCGGTCCCGACGACGTCGAAACCGTCGCCCACCGTTTGGCCCTGGACATAGCGGTAGTGGATGCCCTCGAGAATCGCGGCCAGCTTGAAGTACGCCAAGCCGAGGTAGAAATCCATGTCATGCACGTCGCGGCCGCTGGCTGCGGCGTACATCGCGATGATCTGATCTCCGCCCGGGTATCCCGGCGCCAGATTCACGTCGACGAGGGCGGCTTCTGGTGCCAATTCTGCCAATTCGCCGTATGCGACGAGGAGGGCCACGTCTGTGAGCGGATCTCCGAGTGTGGCCATCTCCCAATCGATTACCGCCTGCACGGAGTCGTGATCGACGAGTAGGTTATCGAGCCGAAAGTCGCCGTGAATGATCGCAGTTGTCGCCTGTGCGGGTATCCGACGGGCCAGAAGATCGCTCAACCTGGCCGCCTCGGGGAGATCCCGACTGCGGGAGGCCTCGAGCTGACGAGTCCACAGTCGGACCTGCCGTTCGAGAAAGCCACCCGGCCTGCCGAGATCGCCGAGTCCTACCTCGTACGCATCGATGGCGTGCAGGCGCGCCAGGATGTCGACCATCTCACGGCCGATCTGGGCTGTTCGCGCGGCGCCGAGGGCCATCAATTCGCTCGCGTCCCGGTACGGGATTCCAGGGACGCGCTGCATCACGTAGAACGGCGCACCGATGACGTCTGGGTTCACGCAATTTGCATAGGTCACCGGCACCGGCACCGCCGTCGAACGAAGAGCGTGCATGACGCGGTACTCGCGACTCATGTCGTGTGCTGTCTCGAGGACATGCCCCAGCGGTGGGCGACGGATGATCCAGTGTCGGCTTCCGTCGGTGATCTCATATGTGAGGTTCGACCTGCCGCCGGCGATCAAGGACCCGGTCAGGGGCCCGCTGACTTGGCCTGGGCAGGCTTGCTCAAACCAGGTTCGGAAGGAGGGGAGGTCCAGGCCGGGCAACGCCGCCGCCCGCTTGTCAGTGGTCGTCATCATGAACCGCCCACGAGAGTGACCCCGCCGTCCACAATGACGGTCTGTCCGGTCATCCAACTCGCGTCCTCAGAAAGTAGGAACGACACCGCCCCGGCAACGTCGCTCGGAACACCCAACCGTTCGAGCGGGTAGTTCTCGGAAACCTCCTCTTCTCGATTCTCGTAGAGCGCACTGGCGAACTTGGTCTTCACGACGCCCGGCGCTACCGCATTCACCCGCATCGACGGCCCGAGCTCAACCCCGAGTTGCCGTGTCAAATGCATGAGCATTGCCTTGCTTGCTCCGTAGAAACCGAGGCCGGGAGCATGTGCGACACCCGCAATCGAGGCCACATTCACGACCGCACCGCCGTGCTCCTCCATCCAGCTCCGATGTACCTGCTGCACCCAGGACAGCGCCGCCAGGCAGTTGACCTCGAAAATTCGACGAGCCGCGGCATGCTCGAGGTCCATCAGGCCGCCATACACCGGATTGATGCCGGTGCTATTGACCAGCATGTCGACGCGACCGAAGGTGTCCAGGACTGAGCCAACTACCTCCTGCTGATGAACAACATCGTCGCTGTGGCCTGCGATGCCGAGGGCATTGTTCGGCCCGCCAAGCTTCAGTGCGGCCTCCTGTAGCGCCGTATCTTTGCGGCCAGTGATGCATACGCGGGCGCCCTGTTGGACCAGCCGTTCCGCAATCGCGAGTCCGATTCCGCGACTGGCACCCGTGACGATCGCGACCTGACCGTCGAACTTTTTGACGTTGCTCACTCCATCACCAACACAATCTTGCCTACTCCGGGTGCTCTGTCGGCCAGCATCGTGTAGCCCGAGGGGCCCTCCTGCAGGCTGAGACGATGGGTAATGACCTCGGCTGGGTTCAAGCGCCCGGTCGCGGTGAGTGCCAGCAGGGTGGGTAACTCGGCCTGCGCGGAGCAGAGTCCAATTGAGAACTCGAGTTCTTTGGTCTGCGCCGCCTGCATTCGGAACGGGAACGCTTCATTTTGGCTCACGCCGATGACACTGACTCGACCTGCCTGGCCGGCGGCACTCACCGCTAGGGCGATTGTTTCGTCGGCGCCGACGGCCTCGATCACCGCATCGGAGCCATCGCCGTTGGTCAACTCCCGTAGGTGAGCCTTGGGGTCGACTGTATTGACCGGTTCGGCTCCGAGGGCGACGGCCGCGGCCCGGCGGTGTTCGACCGGTTCGACAATCAGCACCCGAGCCGCTCCACGCAGGAAGGCCGACTGCACGGCCAGCTGACCGACCGGTCCCGCTCCGATGACAGTGACGGTGTCTCCTGGGCTCACTCGGGCCCGGCGCACGCCGTACCAGGCTGTGGGTGCGTTGTCGGTCAGAATCAGCGCCGCCTCGGTCGAAACACTGTCCGGTACAGCGAGGAGATTGATGTCGGCGTGCGGCACGGCCACCGCCTCCGCCTGGCTACCGGGAAGCCTGTGACTCATCCCGTAGCCGAACTCCTTCCATGGGGCACGCCGGTTCTCGCACGCAGCCACGTGTCCCTGTGCACAGGTTGCACACCAGACACAGCCGACGGAGGCGGGCACGAGGACACGATCGCCGACGTTGAAGCGATGGACCTCATGTCCCACCTCGACGATTTCTCCGACGGCTTCGTGACCGAGTGCGTAGCCGACGTCGTCGCTGAATCCGTGGCCGGCGTAGATGTGCAGGTCGCTTCCGCAGATTCCTGCGGCAACTATTCGCACCACTGCTCCCCGATCGGTCGGAGGGACAGGGTCCGGAACCTCGAGGACGCGAACGTCCTCGGGTCCCTGATAGGTCAGCGCCCGCACTTAGGAGTCCTCTCCGAACGTGAAGCAGGACATCAGTTCTCCGTCATCACGATGTCGGCGCGGATCAAGGTGCCAGTGTTGGGATCTGCGCGTTCGATGAGCTCGACACCGGCACGGGGCTGGCACCACTGGCCGAGTTCGGCCAACCGCTCGCCGGCATTGGTTCTCCGCACCGCGTAGTCACCCTCGACGGGCCACGTACGGCGTTCCGCCAGGATCTGCTTGCGCCGTTCCGACGTGGCAGGCCGGTCGAGTTCCCCCGTCGCTGTGACGAGTACGCCGTATGACGCGGACGCGGCGTGTCGGTCGATCTTGCCTGCACGCAGATCCTCGACGACGTCATCGGCCGGCCGCTCGATCGGGTCACCGTATCCGCCACCGCCGCCGGATTCGAGCCGGAACACGTCACCAGGCAGGATCGAGATCCCGAACTGCTTGCCTTCGAGTCGCTGGGCGGGCGCGGCGAGGTCATCGAGTGAGCCAGGCACCCGTCCGTCGGCGAGAATCGTGTCGGCGCCGGCGCCGGTGACCAGGGAGAAGCTACTCGACGAGCCGGGGTAACCGCCGAATGTACCGGTTGGGGGGAACTGCCAGCACGGGGTCATGGCGTGCTCTTGTCCGCCGGGGGTGTACCAGGGTGTCCAGGCGAGGTCGAGGCCGTTGCCGCCACGGTAACGGCCGGGGCCACCGGAGTTCTTCGCCAGGCGCCGCCACAAGTACAGGATGGGATAGGCGAATTCGTTGATTTCGATGTCGGGCAGGCTGTTCTGCGGCTGCGCCAAGGCTCCAGCGATATCCATACCGTCCGCGACTGATTGGGCACCGCCGCCGCCGCTTCCGCCGTTCATGTCCGGGAACGGAACAAGGTTGCCGTCCTCGTCGGGTGCGTAGAAGAAGCCGGCATTCCAGGAGTCCTGCCACTCCGCCATCAGGTGATCGCGCACGAACGGGTTGTCGCTTCGTGCCTGGATGTCGGCCAGCATCCGGGTGATGAGCCGGCCGAGGCGCAACCCGGTTTCCAGGTGTCCCGACGAGACCGGGGCGGGCATCTGGACGTCGCAGATCGTTCCCGGCTTGGTGATTATCTGAAGGGGTCGAAGTGTTCCCTGGTTGATCGGCAGGTCGGGAAACAGCGTGAAGAGGGCTGGGCTGACTGCACAGCCCAACGTGATGGCGGCACTGCAGTTGACAAAGCCGTCCGTCTGGGGGGACGACTCGGAGAAGTCCATCGTGATGGTGCCGTCATCGACGGTGAGGGTGCACCGAATGGGGTAGACGTCGTTGGTGTGGCCGTTGTGCTCTTCGTATTCGACATCGGTGTAGACACCGTCGGGAAGCTCGCGGATACGTTCTCGCACCGCGCCCTCGGCGAGGTCCTTGGCAACCGCGACATAGTGTTTGAAAGCGTCCGGGCCGTAGCGGTCAATGAGCACCTGCAGCCGGTCATCGCATCGGTTGCAGGCGGCGATGAAGCAGCGAATGTCGTTCAGAACCAGGTGGGGGACGCGGATGTTGGTCTCGATGATTCGCCAGATGTCGTCGATCACCTTTCCCTGATCGACGATCTTGACTCCCGGTAGGCGCAGTGCCTCACCGTAGGTTTCGGTCGCCATCGGGGCCATACTGCCCGGGGCGAATCCGCCGAAGTCGTTGACGTGGGCTTCTGCCCAGCACCAAGCGATCAATTCGTCGCCGTAGAACATCGGCCGGACGACCCCGACATCGACCTGGTGCGCGTTGCCGGTGGTGAACGGGTCGTTACAGATGAACATGTCGCCGGGCCGGATCTCGTCCCGCGGGACGGTGGCGAGGATGTGTTTGACGGCTTGGCGGGCGGTGCCGAGGTAAATGGAGATGTATCCGGCGTAGCAGATGATGTCCCCGTCGGCATCGGCGATGAAGGTCGAGAAGTCCACCGCTTCAGCGATGACGGGGCTGCCGGAGGCGCGCATCATCACGACGCCCATCTCGTGGGCGATGTTCTCTACTGCCTTCGAGAAGATTTCGATGGTTACCGGGTCGGTGTCCTGGTCCGCGAAGTTGGTTGCCAGGCTTGTTGTTTCGGTACTCACTTTGCGTTCTCTCCTGCGTTCGGGCTGGTGGTCGAGCCGGTTTGGTCAGTGACGATGAAGTTGCCCCATTCATCGATGCGGGCGACCCAGCCCGGCGGCACTTGAAGTGTGGTGAGGGGGTGCTCGAGGATGGCGGGCCCATGAACCTCGCTGCCCGCCCGAGCGGTACGCGTGTCGTAGACGGCGACTTCGGTCTCTTCGCCGATCAGGGGGAGGAAGATCTGTCGGTGGCTTGTCGGTGTCAGTGCTCGGTCGGCGCCGGTCACCAACTCGGAGGCTGCCGGTTCCAATGAGCGGACGTGGCCGGTGGCGGTGACGCGCACTGACATCAGCACTACCGGGCTGCCGACCCAGGCGCTGCCGGTTCCGTATTCGGCCTCGTAGAGCTCCGAGTACTGTTCCTGCGCCCGGACCAAGTCGTCTTCACCGAGATCTCGACGCCGCGGCAACGGAACGGGGAGTTCCCACTGCTGTCCGGCATACTTGAACTCGCCTTCCCAGTCCACCTCGATGTCGTCGTCGGCGTAACCGGCCGAGCGCAGCGCTCCGACAAGCTGGTCGTCGAGGTCGATCAACGCGTTGCTGATTCCGCTGGCGTCTCCTCCTGCCCAGACGGCGGATCGGGCCTGGGTGCGTACGTCGTCGCTGTTGAGTAGTCCGTGTGCGGAGAAGACCGCTGCGTCCGCGGGAATGACGACCTGCCGGATCCCGACTTCGCGTGCAATGTCGGCTGCGAAGATGCCCAGTGCTCCTCCGTAGGCCACCATGCTGAACTCTCGGGGGTCGTGCCCGCGCTCGACCGTCACGGTGCGGACCGCGTTGCTCATGTTGGCTGTCACCATCCGGTACACCGCGGCCGCGCCACGCACAGCGTCGACGCCGAGTGGTTTGCCGATCTCCCGTTCCATTGCTTCACGGGCGGGTTCGAGGGCAAGCTCGCGTCGGCCACCGAGGAAGGCCTGAGGGGCGAGGAGGCCGAGGACTGCGGAGGCATCGGTGACGGTGGGGACGATCCCCCCCTTGCCGTAGCACACCGGGCCGGGTTCTGCGCCGGAGCTCTGTGGGCCCACCTGCGGGATCCCGCGCGGGTCGATCCATGCGATGCTGCCGCCGCCGGCGCCGATCGGCAGGACATCGATCTTCGACAATGCCGTCAGGAACTGATCGCGCAGCATCACCCGCTGGGTGACTGCCGGCTTAGCCCCCTGCAGCACCGAGACGTCGAAGGAGGTCCCGCCCATGTCGGCGGTTACGACATTGGCAATGCCGAGTCGCTTGGCGAGGGCCTGGGCACCGATCACACCGCCTGCCGGGCCGCTGTCGACCAGGCTGATTGGGCGCTCGCGAGCTTCGTCTGCGGTGAGGCTTCCGCCGAATCCCTGCATGAACCCGATCGGAGTGCTCAGTCCGCGCTTGCCGAGCTCACTCTCGATCCGGCCTGTGTACTCTGCCACCCGGATTCCGGTGAAGGCGTTGAGGACGGTAGTCATGGTCCGTTCGTACTCGCGGATCATCGGATGCAGCCGCGAGCTCACGCTGAGGAACAGGCCGGGTGCCTCCTCTTCCACTGCCGCGGCCAACTGCTCCTCGTGTTGGGGATTGAGGAAGCTCCACAGCAGAGAGATTGCGATTGCCTCGACGCCCTGGTCGACGAGTTCACGGATAGCGGAACGTGCGTCGCCGTCGGTCAGCGGGACGATCACCTTGCCCTTGCGGTCGATCCGCTCCCCGACCTCGACGACTCGCTCGCGGGGAACGATCTGCGGCAGGTTCAGCTGACGGTGGTGGTCGCGGTGCGCGTTGCGGGCCGACCTGGCGACCAAGAGGTTGTCACCGAACCCCTGGGTGGTGATCAGTCCGACGCGGGCACCCTTCAGCTCGGCGATCGAATTAGTCACTGCGGTAGTGCCGTTCACGAATCGTGTGGTCTTCGGCAGGACCTCGGTCAGGGGAACGCCGATTCGGTCGGCGAGGTTCTCGAGTGCGGCGATCAGCCCTCGGCTGAGATCGTCGGGGGTGGTGTCGGACTTGTCGGCATAGACCCGACCAAGGCTGTCGACTGCGGTGACGTCGGTGAAGGTGCCACCGATGTCACAGCCGATCTGATACTGGACCTCTGTGCTCACGTTGATACTTCCTCTCCAGGAATTGTGGGTGGTGCGACGACTGCCGTGAATCACCAGGCAGCTTCGAGCAATTGCAAAACGTCTGCCTCGGTGACAGGGCGAGGGCTCGCGGCCACTGCCGGATCCGACATCACGCGTGCGGCGATTCCCTGCAACGCAGAGCGTTCGCCACCGACTGCCGAAATTTTGTGTGGCACCTCGAGCGAGTGGATCAGTGTGCGGACGGATTCGATGGCTGAGGCGGCAGCGGTCTCGTCGTCGAGATTGCGGGTGTCCTGACCGAGTGCCTCGGCGATCCGCCGGAGCTTGGGGTGGGTGTGTGCTGCGTTGAACTCCATGACCAGTGGCAACATGACAGCCGAGGTGACACCGTGGATCATGTCGTATTCCGCGGCCAGCTGATGCCCGATGCCATGGGACAGTCCCACGCCGACGTTGGTCAACGCGAAGATCGACAGCCAGGTGCCGAGCAGGCAGTTGGTGCGCGCCTCGAGGTTGTCGGGTTCGCGTGCACTGACGGCTAGGTTGTCTGCCAGGAGGCGCAGCGCTTCGGCACCGAGGGCGTCCGCGATGGGCATGCTGCGTGCCGAGAGGATCCCCTCGACAGCGTGATCGACCGCCCGCATTCCTGATGCTGCCCAGAGCCATCCCGGTGTTTTCGCGGTGATCTCGGGATCGAGGATGACCGCCTTGGGCATGAACTTGGGGCTGGTGTAACTGCCTTTGAGGTGGGTTTCCTCATCGGTGACTCCGAACAGTCCGGTGTGCTCGCCCCCGGAGAGAGTGGTCGGGACGGCGATGTGCGGAATTACGTGTTCCGGTGCCTGCGGAATCTCGTAGGTCGCCGGGTAAGTGAAGCGAACCCGGTAGTCTTCGAATTGCTCGGGCGTGGTGATATCGGCTGCAAGGCAGAGTGTTACGGCCTTAGCGCAATCGATCGGGGTACCGCCACCAAGGCTGACGACGCAGTCCGCATCAGCCTTCCGCGCGGCGGCCGCGGCCTCGAGGACGGAGCCGCGCGGTACGTGCTGGCGTGTCCGGGAGTAGACCGCGACCAGCTTGTCGCCGAGCTGCTCGCGCATCCGAGACTCGATCGGTGTGCCGACGAGTGAGCTCGACAGTACGGTCAACACCCGACTTCCACCGAGCTTATCGACGAGGTCTGCGACACCGTCGAAAGCGCCGGCGCCATAACTCACGGTGTCGACCGGGGGAACGATGAAGGATCGGACGGACAAGACAACTCCTTGTATTTGTGCAGCGAACGGCGTCTACATTCACTCGACGCTCACCGTGGATGGAAGGGACAGTTTGTGGTGGTACCGGCACTACCACCGTCCGAACCCGCACATGATCACGCCCGCGATGGGTCCGGCGAGCAGGGCAGAAATGCGTGCATCCGCAAACCACCGTCATTGCCGATCCGGGACGGGACGAAGTCGAACCGCCGCACACCTCCGCGGGCGTGGTACTCGACGCGGCTCATCGCCCCGCTGCCTACCTCGTGCAGCGACCACAGCCGCCGGAACAGTGCACTGTCGCATTCGAGTCTTTCGACCATCGCATTGTGTGCAGGATTTCCGATCAAGTCGACTGTGTCCGTCCGGAAATGCGCCACATACACACGGGCCGTGGCCACAGGATCGACGAACCGCACCGGTGCGTGGTGGTGAAGCAGCGCCAGCCTCAGTGCGTTGCGTTCGGGTTGCGGCACCTTGCCCAGTCCGAAGAATGCCGTCGCAGCGGCGTTCCACTCCACGATGTTCCACTGCGAATCCACCAGGTAGGCGGGTGCCTGATGCAGCTGGTGCAGCATCCGGCGCACGGCGTCGTCGTTGCCGGCGCGGGTGCGACCTACGACGCCGGCCAGGGTGAACAGGTAGTCGGCTTCCTCGGAGCTCAGTCTGAGTGCTGCGGCAACGGAGGTGAGGACCTCCGCGGAGGCTTGGATGTCGCGTCCCTGTTCGAGCCAGGAGTACCAACTGCAGCTGATCGAGGCGCGCTGGGCGACTTCCTCGCGGAGAAGCCCCGGGGCCCGGCGGCGCGCACCGACGGCGACGCCGACCTCACTCGGGGTGACCCGTTCCCGGGCGGCCCGAAGGAAACGGGCAAGCTCACGGCGCTGAGCACAGGACCGCATCTCGTTGCGGTGTTCTACAACTGCTATCGACATCATGTCCGTCCTTCCGGCGGATCGACAACCTCGGGGACCGGCTCAACCGGAGACGGCGTCCCGACCGATCACGCTGCGCGCGATGATCATCTTCTGAATTTGAGGTGTGCCGTCCCCGATCTGGTAGCCGGAGATGTCCCGCAGCATCGACTGCAGCGGCAGCTCATCCGACCAGCCGACCTGGCCGTGCAGGACGACTGCCTCTTGAATGGCGCTGAATGCCACGCGGGGCGCCCACCACTTGAGCATGGCCGCTTCCTTGGTGTGCGGGCGGCCGGCTGCGCGCAAACCGAGCGTCTGGTAGGACAGCGCCCGCACGGCGGCGAGATACGTCGTGTGCTCGGCAATCGGGAATGAGACTCCCTGGTGAGCGGCGAGGGGCTTGCCGAACGTGCGCCGCTCACGGGAGTAGGCGACGGCCATGTCGATCGCCCTCTGGGCCGTGCCGACGGTGAGGAGACCGATCAGGGTGCGGCTCAGATCGAACTCCGACATGATGTCGCCGAAACCCGATCCGGGCGCACTGATGACCTCGTCATCCGGCACGAAGACACCGTCCATCGTGATCGAGCCGCGTCCCAGCGGCTTGAATCCTGGATCGGCGAAATTCTGCGATGAGACAGTGGGGTCGGCCATCCGGACCAGGAAACAACCAATTCCCTTGGTTCCCAACGAAAGATCGGTCTGGGCGAGGACGATGGCAATGTCCGCATGCGGGGCCTGGGTGACCGATGTCTTCTCACCCGTCAGGCGCCATCCCCCTTCCACCCGTTCCGCCTTCGTGGTCATACTGCCGGCGTCCGACCCGGCACCAGGTTCGGTGACACCCCAACAACCGAGCGCGTCACCGGCGGCGATGGTGCTGGCCCAGGAGTTGACGGCGGGTGAGGGATGCTCCGCGAGCAGCGTGACCAAGCTGTTGGTGCTGAACAGGATGTAGCCCATGTTCGGGTCCGCGTAAGAGATTTCCTCGCACGCGAGCCCCAACGCGAGCAAGTCCGCTCCCTGGCCACCCTTGTCCTCGGGGAGGGACAGGTTGGTGAGATTCGCCTGGGCAAGTTTCTTCAGTTCCTTGTACGGAAATTCCGTACTCGCGGCGCGCTCGAGGTACCCGTCCAGGAATTCCTGGCGGGCGAACTTGCGGATGCTCTGCTGGAACGAGACGTGCTCGTCGTCGAGGATGAAGGCGTTGTCCGACATTAATGACCCTTTTCGTTCTGAATTGATGCAATTGGTCTGTATGGAGTGTTCGAAGCGTTGCCGGTCAGTGGACCTGACGCACCTGGCCGCCCCAGTGCGCAGACCGCAGCGCCTTCTTGTCGATTTTTCCGACGGCAGTGGTGGGCAGTTCCGCGACGATCTCCACCCGTTTGGGGGCCTGGTGCGGCCCCTTCTGCGCGCGAACCGCGGCTGTCAATGCGTCGGGGTCGATCGTGGCGCCGGGCCGGGGAACGACGAAAGCTGTGATCGCTTCGCCCCACTTTTCGTCGGGGATTCCGATGACGGCGACCGCGGAGACGTTCGCGTCGGCAGCAAGGACGTCTTCGACCTCCTTGGCGAACACGTTGAACCCGCCGGTGACGATCATGTCCTTCTTGCGATCAACGAGATGGAAGAACCCGCCGTCGTCGCGCAGCGCCATGTCGCCGGTACGCAGCCAGCCATCTTTGAGAGCTTCCGCGGTTTCCGCCGGGCGCTTCCAATAGCCGTTCATCACCGCGCGCGAGCGCACCGAGATTTCTCCGACGGCACCGTCGTCGACGGGAGCGCCGTCCTCTCCGAGTAGTTCGACGCGAACACCGGGAACGGGGCGGCCACAGGAGGTGAGGAGGTCGGCTCGTCCTACCGGGTCGTGTTCGTCTTTCCGGAGGCTGGTGGTCATGCCCACGCATTCGGTCTGTCCGTAGACCTGCATCAGGATGGGACCGAAGGCCTCCTGCGCTTCCTGGAGCCGGGGGGCGGACATCGGCGCGGCCCCGTATACCAGTGTTTCCAGTGAGGAGGTGTCGGAGGACGCTGGGTCGGTCTTGTCCAGCATCGTGTAGAGCATGGTCGGAACTACGAAGGCGTAGTTGACCTTCTCCGCCGTCACGGTGTGCAGCCATGCGTCGGGGTCGAATCCTTGATGGAGCACCACTGTTCCGCCGCGGGCGAGTGTCGGCACGATGGGCAGGACGGCAGCGTGGGTGATCGGCGACGAGGCCAGGTAGCGCGGGGTCTCGGGTAGGCCCCAGGCCGCCGTGAGGCTTTGCACTTCTTGCACGAGTGCGCGATGGGAGAGCATGGCCCCCTTGGGCTGGCCGGTCGTACCGCCGGTGTACTGCAGCCAGGCGACTTCCTCCTCGTCGACTGGGAGGGCACGCAGACGTCCTGGGGTGACCCCCTTGCACAGTTCGAGGAGGTCGGGGCAGTCTCCGGTCGGGCCGAGGCTCAGTAGGTGGCGCACGGACGCCGACCGCTCGGCGACGGCCGCACCGACCTCGGCGAACTTCGGATGGACGATCAGGACTTCGATCTCTGCGTCGTCGCATAGGAAGACGTGGTCGTCGACAGAACCGAGGGGATGAAGTCCGCTGTATCGCGCACCGGCAAGAAACGTGGCCGCCTGAGCGGGGAAGACCTCGGGCGCGTTCGGCGACAGCACGCCCACTCCGCGACCCGGGCCCACCCCGCGATCGATCAAGACCTGGCGGATGCGCGCGGTCAGGTCTGCGGCCTCGGCGTAGGTGACGCGTCGATCGCCTAGGACGAATGCGTCGCGCGAGGGGTATCGGGTCAGGGCCTCCACGATGAGCTCGCCGTAGTTGGGGCCGGTCGCCGCTTGGATGGTCAAAATCGCTCCTCTTCTCGATCCCGCCACACCTGATTTATTCGCGTTGATGTGACGGGTATCTCTCTCCTCACCAATCTTGACTTATTAGTTAGTATTCTGCAAGGGTCGGTTGATCAGACCTGCTTGAACACACATTCGGAGGACGACGTGCGCGACGTGAGCATCATTGGCGTGGGGATGACCCCCTTCGGGAAGTTCCCCGACACCTCGCTTCGAGATCTTGGCACCGCCGCGATCACCGAAGCCCTCGACGACGCTGCCGTCACCGCCGAGGACATCGATCTGGTGATCCACGCGAACGCCGTCGGAGGGCTGTTGACCGGTCAGGAAATGACGCGCGGCCAGGTCGTGGTTTCCGGCACCGGACTCGCCGGCAAACCGTTGGTCAATGTCGAGAATGCATGCGCAAGCAGTTCGACGGGGCTTCATCTGGCGCTCACGGCCATTCGCTCCGGGATGTACGAAACAGTCCTCGTGGTCGGAAACGAGAAGATGAGTGGCCGCGGCACTCGCGCCGTCCTCGATGCGCTGACCTCGGCAGCCGACGTGGACCGGATCGAGGAATTCAATCGCGAACTGACCGGGCGCGAGGGTGCGGCCGAATCCTTCTTCATGGAGGTCTACGCGCAAGAAACCCGGGAATACATGGAACTCTCCGGCGCGACCGAACACGACTTCGCCTTGGTAGCGGCCAAGAACTCCGCCCATGCCGCACTGAATCCCAAGGCGCAGTACCGCACTCGCCGTACACCGGAGGAGGTGCTGGCCAGTCGACATGTTGCCGGCCCGCTGACGATGCTGATGTGCTCGCCGGTCGCCGACGGCGCCGCGGCGCTGGTCGTCCGCGCCAGTGATCGCGTCACCGATCGATCCGCGGCCGTCCGAGTGCGCGCTTCGGCAGTTCTGACCGGCATCCCGGGTGGTGCCGAGGAATCCCTCGAACGCCGCACCATTGCCGCCGCCTATCAACAAGCAGGCCTTGGCCCGCAGGACCTCGACCTCGTCGAGCTCCACGACGCCGCCTCGCCCAACGAACTGATTGTCTACGAAGCACTCGAGCTCTGCCCCGCCGGCGATGGTCCGAAGCTTCTCGCGAGCGGTGCCACCAGTCTCGGAGGCTCGATCCCGGTCAGTACCAGCGGAGGACTGGTGTCCAAGGGCCACCCCGTCGGCGCGACCGGTGCAGCCCAGATCGTCGAACTGGTCACTCAGCTACGCGGTCGCGCAGGTGAGCGCCAAGTCGAAGGCGCTCGGGTCGGGCTGGCAGAAAACGCCGGCGGATACTCCCACCCCGAGGCCGCGGCCTGCGCGGTCACCATCCTGAGCAAGGACTGACGACATGACCCCCATCGACCTCGATACGGTCACCAGCCCCAACACTGCGATTCTGGTTCAGCGGCGCGGTCCCGCTCTGTGGTTACGGCTGAACCGTCCGGACACAATGAACGGACTCAACCAAGACATCCTCGACGGTTTGCAGAGCGGCCTCGACGAAGCCGAGGCCGATCCCAGCGTCCGTTGCGTCGTCATCGCCGCCGAGGGACGCGCGTTCTGCGCTGGAGCCGACCTCTCCTACGCCCAATCCCTGGCAGCACAGCCCCCAGGGCCTGGCCGATACAGCGCCGGGCAACTGTTCCTGCGACGGGTCCGCGCATTCCTCGACAGGCTCGAGGCATTCGAAAAACCCACGGTCGCTGCAGTTCAGGGCATTACAGTCGGCGGCGGACTCGAACTGGTGCTCTGCTGCGACCTGGCGCTGGCGGCCCGCTCCGCCCGGATCGGGGACGGGCACGCGAATTATGGTCAGATCCCCGGCGGAGGAGCCACCGTCCGACTGACCCGGCGGCTCGGGTTGTCCCGCGCCAAGCACCTGATGTTCACTGGCGAATTATTCCCTGCCACAACGTTCGAGGGCACGGACCTACTCACAGCGGTCGTCGCGGACGAGCAGTTGACCACCGAGGTCGATGCCCTGACGCAGCGGATCGCCAAGAACAGTCCGGTCGGTCTCAGCCGGATGAAAATGCTCGCGAACGACAGCCTCGAGGTCCCCACTCGGGTGGGGGTGACGATGGAACTCGAACAATCCGCTTTGCACGAGACCTCGGCCGACTGGCGCGAGGGAATCGCCGCTTTCAACGAAAAGCGCACACCGAACTTCATTGGACGATGATGAGAGCTGGAGGACACACTATGCCTGACAACGACTTCCTAGACCTGACTGGACGCACCGTCCTGGTCACCGGGGGCGGCCAAGGAGTAGGACGGGCCGTCTCCCTGCTGTGCGCCGACCACGGCGCCTCGGTGGTGGTCAACGACTATCACCAGGACCGCGCCGAGGCTGTCGCCAAGGAGATCACTGCAGCCGGTGGAGCGGCGCTGCCTATCCAGTGCGATGTCACTCGCCTCGACGACGTCACCGCCATGGTCGAACAGGCCAAGACCCAGCTCGGTGGTATCGACGTCCTGGTCAACAACGCCGGCAACGCCGGCCCGGCCGAAGACCCCCTCGCGGTGACACCGCCGTTCTGGGAGACCGGGCCCGAGGAGTGGGAACCGTGGATCGGCACCAACTTCTACGGTGTCCTCAACGCCGCCCGCGCCGTGCTTCCGGGGATGGTCGAGCAGGAGTACGGCCGTGTCATCACCGTCATCTCCGATGCCGGTCGGGTCGGGGAACCGAATCTCGCGGTCTATGGTGGCGCGAAGGCCGGGGCCGCCGGATTCTCCCGCGGCCTCGCCAAGGCCGTGGGCCGATACGGGATCACCGCCAACTGTGTCGCGCTCTCGACCATCGACACACCCGGCGTCGCATCAGCTCTGGCCGACCCGGAGGTAGTTCGAAAGGCACTGCGCAACTATGTGATCCGACGATTCGGTGAACCCAACGACCCCGCCCGAGTGGTGCTCTTCCTGGCGTCCGAGGCCGGAGCCTGGATCACCGGGCAGACCTACCCCGTCAACGGCGGCTACGCCATCTCGGCATGACGACCACACCCCGTCCCCTCGAGGGAATCCGAGTTGTCAGCCTGGCCGAGCAGTACCCCGGCCCGTTTGCGACGCTGCTACTCGGCGATCTCGGCGCCGACGTCGTTCAGGTGGAGCGGCCCGGCGGCGGAGACCCCTCGCGTGCATTCCCCGGCTTCTACGAAGCCCTCAACCGGGGCAAGCGGTCAGTCACGCTCGACCTCAAGGCCCCGGAGGGTCTCGATGCCTGCCGTCGGTTGATCGAAGGTGCGGATGTGCTGTTGGAAGGATTCCGACCCGGGGTCATGGCACGCCTCGGCCTCGGCCCGGACGAGATCCTCGCCACGCATCCGGACTTGGTTTATGTTTCCGTTTCCGGGTTCGGTCAGGATGGACCCCTGCGCGACCACCCTGCGCATGACCTGTCCTTCCAAGCCCTCGCCGGGCTACTGGATCCTCGGACGCCTGCAGGACCGCAGATTCCGCTGCTTTCCCTTGCCGATCTTTCCGCCGGTGTCTTCGCCGCACTTGCCGCTCTGACCGGACTGGTCGGCGGTAGCCGGCACGGGCGGGGAGGCCACTACGACGTGGCCATGTTCGACTCGCTGTTGACATTCGTGGCAGCTCGGCTCGTCCCGCTTGTCAATGGAAACTCCGAGCACACCTTGGGCCTCGATCCAGGCTATGGCTTGTTCGCGACGGCCGACGGGCACTGGATCTCGCTGAGCATCGCTTTCGAAGATCATTTTTGGAGGGCGTTGTGCGAGGTCCTCGACCTGCCCGCATTCGGTGAGCTCAACGGCGAGCAGCGTGTGGAACAACGCACGCATCTGCGCGCTGCGGTGGCGGAACGCATTGTCGGGCATCCGGCGGATCACTGGGAGAAGGTGCTCTCCAGTTCCGGTGTGCCATACGGCGCCGTGAATCAGCTCGACGACCTACTCGACCTTCCCCAAGTTCGTGCCCGCGACATCCTTCAGACGCTGGATACGGCCGACGGCGAACGAGTCTTCGCCCGTCAACCGATGGTCGTCGACGGCGCCTCCCTGGGCCCTCGCCGAGGGGCACCGCGCCTTGGCGAACACACCGCAGAGATTCTGCTCGAGATCGGTATGGACCCGGTCGTCGTGAACCGTCTGCTCGACGCCGACGCAACCGACGTTCCCAAGACACAAAGCTGACTCGGCGCCGTGCCGTCATCCCTTCCTGGTTCCTGCGCGAGCCGGACGGAAGATGACGGCACGGCAGAAGTCGTCCCGACGTCCTCGGGGCCACTCATTCTGCAACCCCACACTCTGTCGGGCCGACCCCGGATGAACCCAACCGACGGGACGGGAGCCCAAACCAGGGCCCTGAGGCTCCACAGTGATCAGCGTTCTCCTGGAAGGTTCGCAGCGTCGAAATCTACCCTCAGATTGACGCAGGGGGGTACTTCACCCGCCTTCGCGCCGTCTCGAAAGTCGAGGCACCATACTCGCGTCGTACGCCACGCGCACAAGCCGCAATAGCAGGTAAACTAACTAGGAAATATTACTTGCGGCCCCACTCGCGTCTCCTGAAAGAATTCGACGTATATTGATCAGGAAGTAAAGCCGCACGCCGCGTCACTGCCGTCCGGCGGTCGACACCCGAGACGTGAGGATGCACATGGCCAGGGAACGCGCCACCGACACCAGGGCGCTCGTGTCCGCTGCGGCAGAGACCTTCCGCGAGAAGGGGTACCGCAGCTCGACGATCGACGACATCGCGGTTGCCGCGGGAATCTCGCGGCCCACGGTCTACAAGTACATCAGCAACAAACAGCACCTCTTGGACCTGATGGTCGAGGAGGTCACCAGCACCCTCGGGCAGAGGTTGCACGAGGTGATGCGCAGCGGGAATCCGCCACTGGACCGGCTGCGCGAAACCATCAAGGCCCATATCGAAGCCACGATGGCGAATCGCACCTTCTACGCGATCGTCTTCAGTGAAGAGATCGAACTTTCCGACGAATCCCGCAAGTTGTTCCGCACGTGGGCGCACGACCGGACGCAGGAGTTCGGGGAGCTACTCGACGAGTGCGTGGCAGCGCGACCTGCCCGACGCAAGGGGAAGGCCGGCGATCCGGGCCTCGATACCCGGATTGCCGCGAATCTGCTCGAGTCGATGTTAGCGACCCTCTACCGTTGGTACGACCCTGCTGGCAGTACTTCTCCGGATCAACTGGCCGAGCAGATCTGGAAGCTGGTCGGCTGCGCCTTCGAATGACATCGGCTGGGGTGAACCCGCTTCTGCGTCACCCGTTCCACTCATGCCGGGACGACGTCGATGATGACGTTTCCGCCTCCGCTCCCCTGCTCCACGGCTTCGTGGGCACGGGCGGTGTCGTCGAGTCGGAATCGGCGCCCGATCCGCGGGGTCAGAAGTCCCGCATCGACCCAGCGATTCAGGTCGTCGGCGGCCATGCGGTGTTCGGCGTACGGCAAGTTGTATAGAAGGACGCACCGTAGGTTCACACTACGATTCATCAGTCTCCACAGCGGCACCCGTGGTGCGTGGTTCGTGTCGCTGGCGTAGACCGCGAGGGTGGCATTCATGGCGCAGACTCGACTGTCGATTTCCATGTTCGCGGCCAGATCGACCTCGACGATGCGGTCGACGCCGCGTCCGTTCGTGAAGTCCAGAATAGCGTCCGCGACATCGTCACTTCGGTAGTCAAGCACGAGGTCACAGCCGGCGTCCTCGGCGACCGAGCGGTTTTCCGGGCGCCCGATCGTGCCGATGACTGCCGCCGCTCCGGCGAGCTTCGCCTGTTGCACCGCCGAGTGTCCGACCGCACCTGCGGCGCCGGCCACCAGGACTGTCGCCCCGTCGATCGGACCATCGGAAAACAGGCACCGGTGAGCGGTGCGGCCGGGAATGCTCAGGGCGGCGCCGACAGCGAAGTCCACCCCGGCCGGGAGCGGCTCGACATTGCGTTCGGGGACGCAGACCACCTCACAAGCCGTGCCGACCTGGCGACCGACCCGTGTATCCCAGAGCCACACCCGCTCACCGACCTTGGCCCGATCCACGCCCTCACCGACCGCATCGATGATGCCCGCACCGTCGTCATGAGGTACCTGCCAGGGAAAGTCCATGGTCAGCCGACCCCATCCGCCGCGCCGCTTGACGTCCGCCGGATTCACCCCGGACGCCTGAACCCGAACCCGGACCTCGCCCGGTCCCGGCTCCGGGTCGGGTAGCTCGCCGAAGAGCAGTACCTCACGGGCCGGCCCCGTCTTCTCATACCAACTAGCTAGCACGCCTGAGCTCCTTCGCGATCTTGCAATATTGACTTATCAGTTAGTATTGTAACTCGTATACGCGACCCGAATGGAGTGCCCATGCGCATTGGGATATCGGTGGCCTACAGGCCGTGGATCGAGCCGGATGAGCAGGTGGCGCTTGGCAAATTGGCGGATCAACTCGGGCTGGACTCGGTGTGGGTGGCAGAGAGCTACGGCCAGGACGTCACCGCGATGCTCGGCGCCATCGCGAGCGTGACCGAACGCATCCGAGTGGGGTCGGCGATCATGCAGATCCCCGCACGCCAACCCACCACGACCGCCATGGCTGCAGCCACCCTGGACACGCTTACCCACGGACGGTTCATGCTCGGACTCGGGCTATCAGGTCCGCAGGTATCGGAGGGCTGGTATGGCGTACCGTTCACCAACCCCCTGAGCCGCACCCGCGAATACATCGAGATCGTACGAGAGACACTCTCCCGGAAGCCCGTCGAGTACAACGGCAAACACTGGACGTTACCTCTACGCGACGGTGGGATCGGCCAGGGCAAACCGATCCGGATGGTCGGGGGAACCGTACAGTCCCACATACCCATCTATCTGGGAGTGGGTGGGCCCCAGACGGTGGAGCAGGCTGGCCGTATCGCGGACGGGTGGTTGCCGTTCCTGTACGACCCCGCTGATGCAGCGGGGCTGATGAATTCACTGATGGCCGGATTGGCCAAGTCTGGACGCAGGCGGGAGGCGATCGCTGTGACACCCGTCGTCCCGACTGCGGTGGAGGAAGATCTCGACGCCGCCCGTGATGCATTGCGTCCGATCCTCGCGATGTACCTCGGCGGCATGGGTTCTCGGGAGAAGAACTTCTACGTCGACGTCGCGGACCGCTACGGACACGGCGCCGCCGCCCGAGTCTGCCAGGACCACTTCCTCGGCGGCGACCGCCGAGCGGCCGAGGCATGTCTCACCAACGAACTCATCGATACCTTTTGCATCGCCGCGACTCCGGCGACGCTCGACACACGCCTCGCGGCGTTCGCCGACGCCGGGGTCGACGAGCTGGTGGTGACACCCTTCGGGAACCGCATCGGTCTGCTGCACGCACTCGCAGCAGCCTTCGACCGGCAGCCCGCCGGAGCCCGGAGCTGACATGGATACTCGTACCTCCCGCCTGCCGAAAAGCATCGCCGGCCGGCTGCGCATTCCACTGATCGTGGCCCCCATGCTGAGGGTGTCCGGCCCCCAGTTGGTGATCGCAGCCTGCGCGGCCGGGGCGATCGGTGCCTTCCCGGTGGCGAACGCGCGCGACTCCAAGACTCTCGACAAGTGGCTGGACCGAATCAGCGGCGCAGCCGCGGACGTGGTCGGTCCGGTGGCACCGCACTGCCCCAACCTGGTCATGCGTCATACGTCCGTGTCCGAACACATCGACGTGCTGGTGCAGCACCGAGTCGAGATGGTGATCACCAGCGTCGGTTCCCCGCGCCCAGCCGTGGGCCCGCTCCACGGCGTCGGCTGCACCGTGTTCGCCGATGTGGCTACGCTCGAGCACGCACGCAAGGCTATCGATGCCGGGGTGGACGGGCTGGTCTTGCTCAGCGCGGGCGCCGGCGGCCACACCGGATGGATGAACCCGCTGGCGTTTGTTCGAGCGGTTCGCCAGTTCTACGACGGGCCGATCGTTCTCGGCGGCGGGGTCTCGGACGGGACTGCGCTCCGGGCCGCCGAGGTGTTGGGAGCTGATCTCGCGTATATGGGCACCCACTTCGTTGCCGCCACCGAGAGCATGGCGCCTGCAGACTACCGCGATCTCCTCGTCGCCAGCGAGCTCGATGACGTCATTCTCACGCGGGCATTTTCCGGCCTGCCGGCGAACATGCTCCGGCCAGCGATCATCAATGCGGGCCTGGATCCTGATCGACTCGATGAGACCGTCGATGTCGCGACCGCCGACGAGCTCTTCGGCGGGAAACGCAGCGGACAGGGCCCTCAGCGTTGGACGGAAATCTATAGTTCGGGCCACTCGGTCTCCGGGGTGCATCGGATAGCGCCGGCAGCGGACCTGGTGGCTCGAATCGCACACGATTATCACCGGGCATCTATGCCCGCGCCTAGCGGGAGCACAGAAGAATGAGGCCGACCGTGATCGCCGGCGTGGGAATGACCAGGTTCGGCAAGCACGTCGATCGCGGGTACGCATCCTTGGTGCAGGAGTCGGTGCGGATCGCCCTCGGCGATGCGGGGACCTCTGCGGACCAGATCGGTTTGGTGTACTACAGCAACAGTGGCGGCGGGTTGATGACCGGTCAGGAGTCGGTGCGCGGCCAACACGCCATTCGCGGTACCGGCCTGGAGGGTACAACGATCATCAACGTCGAAAATGCTTGCGCATCAGGATCGACCGCGCTCAACCAGGCCTGGTTGGCAGTCGCATCGGGGCAGGTCGACGCCGCAATCGCGATCGGTGCCGAAAAACTGATCCATCCCGACAAGCAGCGCGCCTTCACTCTGATGAAGTCCGCGCTCGATCAGGACCGCATTGAGGAGATCGCGGCCGACCTGGGCAGCAGCGGTACAGGATCGATCTTTATGGACGTCTATGCCCGGTTTTCCTCCTGGTATCTCGACCGCACCGACGCGACCCCTGAGGACTTCGCTCGGGTGGCGGTGAAAAACCACGCCCACGGCGCACTCAATCCCCTGGCCCAGTACGGTGGGCAACTCACGGTCGAAGAAGTACTGGCCAGTCGCCCGATCTCCGGGGTCCTGACCTTGCCGATGTGCGCGCCGATGAGCGACGGATCCGCCGCCGCCATCGTCACCACCCCCGAGATCGCCGACCGGTGGGGAGCCGATTCGGTGCGGTTGCTGGCGACGGTCCTTGGATCCGGGGTTCCGGGCCAGTACGGCGAGCTGGTGCCCGGCACCGCGCAACGCGCCTACGCCGCCGCCGGCGTGGGACCGTCGGACATCGACGTGATCGAGTGTCACGATGCAGCATCCTCTGCCGAGCTGATCGTGATGGAGGAACTCGGCGTCTGCGCCGAGGGTGAAGCCCCAGCCCTCCTCCGGGCCGGTGACACCACGCTCGGCGGGTCGCTCCCGATCAATCCGAGTGGCGGACTCGGGAGCAAAGGTCATCCCATCGGTGCCACGGGGCTCGCCCAGATCGTCGAACTCGCGGACCAACTGCGGAGCCGGTGCGGCCCAAGGCAAGTAGATGGGGCGCGGATCGCGCTTGCGGAGAACGCAGGGGGCTACATCGGCCCGGACGCGGCCGTCGCCGCCATCACCATCCTGGGGACGGCATGAAGGCCGGATATACCCAGCTCCTGCTTACCCGACAGGGCTCGGTCCATCACCTCGTGCTGAATCGGCCGCAGCGCCACAACGCGCAGACCCCGACCATGTGGGACGAGCTCAGTCGCGCCGGCGCGGAGCTTGCGGCCGATCCCAGCGTGCGAGTGTTGGTTGTTCGCGGATCCGGGCCGTCCTTCAGTTCAGGAATCGACCTCGCCGAACTGGCCCCGTCCGGATTCATCGGCCGGGTGGCGGCGACCTCACCGCCCATCCGCAACGGTGACCCGGATCCCGGTGTACGGATGATCCGTGAGGCACAGCGGGCGTTCAGCTGGATCCAGCACGCCCGTTTCCCGGTAGTCGCTGCGGTGCACGGTGCAGCTATCGGTGCGGGTTTTCAACTCGCGCTGGCCTGCGACCTCCGGTTCGTCGCCGCTAACGCCCGACTCGGCTTGGCCGAGGCGCGACTCGGTGTCATTCCCGATCTCGGGGCGACCGCGGTCCTACCTCGTTTGGTCGGAATTGAACGCGCACTCGATCTGATGGTGACCGCCCGGGAACTATCGGGTGATCAGGCATGCCGGGAGGGACTGGCACTGCGCAGCGTCCCGGAAGGCGAACTCGACGCGGCAGCCTCCGACTACGCGGCGGCAGTCGCAGCGCTAGCACCTGGTGTGGTCGAACATATCAAGAAGGCGACGGCGGCGAGCGATCCGGAGCGCAACCTCCAGCTGGCGGCCCTCGGGCAGGCGGAATGCGTACGGCGCCGATTCGGGCCACACGCCCAGCACGACGCCGCGATTCGCACGGCCCCCTGACGACGCCGACTCACATCCAGGAGAGCATTATGCGGGCTATTCACGCGAGCGGATCCGACGATCCGGATCATGTCCGGATCGTGGACATCAATGAGCCTGACCGTGGTCCGGGCGAGGTGCTCATCGACGTCCACGCGGCGGGAGTCAGTTACCCAGATGTGCTCTATGCCCGCGGGCGGTACCAGGTGAGACCGGCTGCACCCTTCGTCCTGGGTCAGGAGTTCGCCGGGGTCGTTCGGGAGGCGCCTACGAATTCACCGTTCACTCGCGGTGACCGGGTGGCAGCCTACACGGACCGACTCGGAGGGTACGCCGAAGTCGCCACCGCACACGAAAGTTCGGTGTTTCGGTTACCTGATGTGGTGTCCTTCGAGGACGGTGCCGCCCTTGTGGTCAACCATTTGACCGCGCACTTCGCCCTCCGACACCGTGGACGCCTCGGGGCGGGCGAAACCGTCCTCGTCCATGGCGCTGCGGGGGGAGTGGGTTCGGCGGGGATCCAGCTCGCCAAAGCGTGGGACGCGCGAGTCATCGCTGTCGCCTCAGATGAGGGGAAAGCAGAGATCGCCCGCCGCGCGGGAGCGGACGATGTGGTCGGGACGGAAGACTTTTCCGATGCTGTGCGTGGCCTCACCCAAGGGCGCGGAGTGAATTTGGTACTCGATCCTGTCGGTGGAGCACGCTTCACGGACTCGCTTCGTTGCCTGGCGCCGTTCGGCCGGATGTTGGTCGTGGGCTTCACCTCGGGAACAATCCCGACGGTGCGGGTAAACCGATTGCTACTGAGTAACACTGAAGTGATCGGTGTCGGATGGGGCTACGCCAGCCACATCCCGGGTTTCCTGCAACGGCAATGGCAGGACCTGCTGCCACTGCTCGAGGCTGGCTTCTGTCGGCCGCTGATCAGCACCTCACTCCCCCTGGACCAGACCTCCGAGGCGCTCACCGCTCTCGAGGAACGGCGAGCGCTGGGGAAGGTCGTACTCCGGGTCCGCTGACGGTAGATGTTCGCAGCCGCTAGGAACGAACGAGATAGCCGGGTAGCAAGCCGAGAAGCTCTTCGGCTTCGGCGATGATGCCGGCGACCACGTTGTACGCCGTGTCCACCTCGTCGATCAGCCCCTGCACCTGCCCTGCCCACCACATGCCGCCCTCGACATCGCCCTCGCCGTACACCTTGGTCCGCCCCCGTGCGCCTGATGCCAACGTTGCGACGTCGGCGAAAGTGGATCCCGGACGAGCACCGATCTCAGCGATCTGCTCGGACACCGAATTTCGTGCAACGCGGGCGGTGTTATGCAGCTGCCGGAAGACGAGCACGGTGTCACGCTCGTTGTTGGCCACGATCTGTTGCTTGACGTTGTCGTGGATCGGAGCTTCGGAAGTCGCCATGAAACGTGTACCCATATTGACCGCACATGCGCCGAGAGCAAGTGCAGCCACCAGACCCGCTCCGGTGGCGATTCCCCCCGACGCGATGACAGGGATCTCAAGCGCGCGCGTTGCAGCCGGAATGAGGACCAACCCCGGCACATCATCCTCGCCCGGATGCCCGGCGCACTCGAACCCGTCGATGCTGACGGCATCAACACCCTTGCGTTGGGCGGACAAAGCGTGACGGACACTCGTCGCTTTGTGAATTACCTTCACGTCTGCCGCATGAAAATCGGGCAAGTGCGGCGCGGGATCCGATCCGGCCGTCTCGACGACCGTGATGCCGGACTCGATAATCGCCGCCCGATAGTCGTCGTACGGAACCGGCTCAATCGTCGGGAGAATGGTGAGGTTGACGCCGAACGGCCGATCCGTCAGCTCCCGCGTTCGGGTGATTTCCTTCGCCAGGGCTTCGGGGCTCGGCTGGGTAAGTGCCGTGAGAAATCCCAGGGCGCCGGCATTCGCCACCGCCGAGATCAGCTCGGCAGTGCCTAGCCCGGTCATGCCCCCGCAGAGCACTGGGTGCTCGACGCCGAACAGCTCGGTGAATTGGGTACGGATCATGCTTCTTCTACTTTCTTCTGAGCCGTCCGGAGGGACGACGGACGACACGCGGAGGACGCCTGGAAAGGATGGCCGGGTTCCGACGGCAATCCTAACTAACTAGTACGGATTGATTGTGGCACACTGAAGGCCGTGACTTCGAAACTCGTTGACTACGCCTTCCGCGACCAGATCGCTCACATCACCATGAGCAACGGCGAAAGGGGGAATCCGATCAGCGCCGCGTTCGTACAGCAACTGCACGCCGCCGTGACGCAAGCCCGGACCGACAATGCCCAGGTAATCATGCTGACGTCGACTGGGCGCTTCTTCTGCGTCGGTGGCGATCTGTCAGCATTCGGAACCGAGACCGATCTACCCGTCTACCTGGACGATCTGGCGAATGCGCTGCACCGCGTGGTCACCGAACTCCTCCGTTCCGATGCCATCGTCGTCTCGGTAGTGCAGGGACCTGCCGCAGGCGCGGGCTTCCCGCTGGCCGTTGCTGCCGATATCGTTCTTGCCGGACGGTCGGCCCGATTCAGCCTCGGCTACACCAAAGTTGGACTGAGCGTCGATGGTGGAACCAGTCTTCTGACCCATTCCCTCGGTCTGCATCGAATGATGGCCCTGGCGCTCCTCAATGACACCCTGACTGCAGAGGACGCCATGCAAGCCGGGCTGGTAGCCCGCGTCTTCGACGACGCGGAACTGACCGCGGAGTCGGAGAAGTTGGTGACCACCCTGGCGCAGGGCCCCCGATCCGCGCAGGCCGCCACAAAGCGGCTGCTTCGGGACACCGCGGACCCGGCGCCCGAGCGAGCATTGCGGGCGGAGACCGCGGCAATACGGAGGGAAGCGGGATCCCACGACGGGCATGAGGGCGTCCGAGCTTTCCTCGACAAGCGCGCTCCCCAATTCGGCCGGCCTTGACGCCACCCGACAAGGACGGGGCGACATCCACCTCGATGCGGTGGCGACGAAAGGACAACGCGTGACTTCTGATGAAGTACCTACACAAGTAATCTTCGCCGAGGACCTGGCGGAGGGGATGACAATCGATTTAGGCTCGTACACGCTCAGCCGAGCGGCCATCGTCGCATTCGCGAGAACTTGGGATCCCCATCCCATCCATGTCGACGAAAATGCGGCCAGCGAAAGCCATTTTGGTGAAGTTGTTGCAAGTGGTGTCCACTCGCTCGCTGTCTTTCAGCGGCTCGCCGTCCTCGGCGCCTTTCGGCACTGGTCGATCGTCGCCGGTCGCTCTCTCCGTGATGTGGCCTTTCTTCGGCCGGTGCGGCCCGGGATGGAACTGGCAGGGTCACTGGTGGTCGAGGCGGTTACCGAGACTCATGCCGATCGCGCACTGGTCACGCTCCAGGGCGAACTCACGAACTCCGGTCAGTCGGTGCTCAGCCTCACCCTGGAGTCCTACGTGCGCCTGCGCTGTTCTCACACAGCGACGTCCGCATCGCCCCGCAGTCCCTGATAAGAGCGACACGGCGGGCGAAATACCCGGCGGGGCATGAACTATTCGAAGTATCTTCCCCGCCCACGCTGTAGATGCGTCGAGGACCCACCACATCGCCGCACGGACCACAGGCTGGTTCAGGCCGAGGTGCGGTGCGACCAAGGGCGGACGCGCCCCTTCCCTATCGCAACGTTGCTGAGTGCGCGGGCGATCCGAACCACCGGCACGCGGGCCCTATCTCCTCTCATCGATGTGCATCCGCGGCCGCAGACTCCCTCTGTCGTCACTTCGGTCACGTGCTTAGGGTTGTCGCCCAGGGCCGGGGAGTGCACCGGGGTGTCTCGGACGTCAGATTGGTAGTTCAGACCGTGTATCAGCGGGTGGACTGGCCGAAGGTTACCGCGAAGCGGAGATCGGCCGCTGACATGCGGATCTTCTTGGCTTCGGCGTACTCCGAACTGTCCCACCACTTGCGGAACTCACTCTCGTCAGGGAACTCCAACAGCACGATGCTCGAGGCGTTCGGATCGCCTTCATGTGTAGTGAAGTCATCCGTGAGTGCCAGCGGCTTGACGTCGAGCGATGCGAGAATCTCTCGGTTCGCCGCCGAGTAGCGCGCATACGCTTCGCGATCATGCTTGTCGACGAGAGCTAAGAAGAAGTACGGCATATCAGACTCCGTTTCTAGTGGTTCCGCTACTTGCGAAGAGCTATTCACCGCGATGCTTCGAGCAGGGCAGAGAGTGTTCCGCGATCAGTCCGGTCAGACGGCCCCAGATCTCAGGCAGGGCAGGATGACATCGAGATCACATGGCACGGGGGTGGGTCCCCGTCGGACCCGCCACGAAGTCCAGCTACTCGAGCGGACCCAGCATCAGCGACCGATCTCGGCGCGGAGGATCTCCGCCGCGATCCCCATCGACTTGAGCTTGCCCTTAGCCATGGCTCGGGGGAACGTGAGCAGCCCGCAGTCTGTAGTGAGGTGGATTCGATCCGCGTCGATGTATTCGAGCGCGCGACGGATCCCTGCGACGATCTCCTCGGGTGAGTCGACAACCAGGCGTTTGATGTCGACGACACCGATGCCGAGACCCTTGTCGCTCGGGAAGTCTGCCCACCGGCGGAAGTCGTCGTCCAGGAATCCCGTCTCCGCGAATGCGTACTCCACCGCCTCGACGTCGAGTTCCTTTGCGACCATCTCGTGGAACGCCGCGTAGGGCGTGGAGCCGATCGGCGCGCCGCTGGCGAGATGGCAACTGTGGAAGATGCGGAAGGCATCGACGCCCTCAAAGGCCCGATTCAGAGTGTCGAGCACGAGCGGGTAGTCCTCGGGCTGATGAAGCGTGAAACCGACGTCATCGACATGGATAACCTCGACGCCCGCCGCGACGGCATCCTTGTACTCGGCGTTGTACACGTCGGCGAGGTCCCGGTACATCGCCTTCCTGTCCGCATAGTGTTCGTTGGTGACCCACCCGGCGAGGTTCGCCGGGCCCATACCGCCCGAGTACTTCACCATTCGCGGGCTTACTTTCTGAGCGACCTGCCATAGGTCGACCGTGCGCAGAGGACCGCGGCTGATCTGCCCGGTCACTGCGACTTTGTTGATCGTGTCCGCGAAGGCCGCCAGGAGGTCGACTCCCCACGCCGGAACCAGTGGGTTCATCTCGGACTCAACCGTCAGACCCTCGAAGCGGTTCGCCGGATACAGCAGGAAGGACGTGTTGACGCCCTGGTGGCGGTCGTACCAGAGGTAGCCGTCGGTCGGTATGTCTACGCCGGCATCAATCTGGTCACCGACCACCACCCGAACCGCATCGCGGTAGTTGTCTCCGAATGTTGCGTCGCGCATCGCCTCTCGAAAGTCGCGATCCCGCAGGTCGGTCTGGTACCAGGACGGTCGCGGGAACGAGCCGGCGATCGTCGTGGGAAAGGGGTGACCGACGATCTCGCTGAGGGTGCGGGGCATTACTCGACCTCCGTGTTGGGATGCGACCTGGTTAATATTGACTTCCTAGTTAGTATTATGCAAGGGGTGATGCCTACTCCGAACAGTTCCCAACTCGAAGTCATGCCACGACCGATCTGATGAATTGGGCTGCAACCACTTTCCAGCCCCGGCGTTCCACAAACGCAATCGATGGGCGGCTGGGGACACCTGGGACGACCTCGACTCGCTCATGCGACCAAGAGACCAGTCGGCGGGCACCCTTCCCTCGAGCGTTTACAGCACGCTACCGTCGGCCTGCTCGCAGCAAAGAACACGATCCCTATCGGGCCCACAAGGCCGAGATCCACCGGGGCTGGACACTCGACGACAGCGACTTCGCGATGGTCGACATGGCCAACCATCGCTGGGCACGCGAGAGACCACCCACCGCTACCAGTCCAGGGGCCCACTGCACATGACGCCGCCCCTGCACCGCGCCTGAGGAATGCCGGAACAGACGCACACACTCGATACCGACCACCTAAGCCGTTGTCGACATATCAAATACCCGGAGCCCCTCGCCGAGTGCCAGCGGAGTACATGTGGTCTCGCGTTGGACGTCCTGACCGCCTCCCGAGGTTCTCCTACGGATAGACGGGATTCGGCGAAGCGCCCGTCCATGAGATGCGCGGAAGGCGACGGAGTAGGTCCGCGGACCGCACGATCCTTGATCCCCCCGAAGAGGTCGCGACGCTCGGCGAGTCAGTAACAAAGTACGAGTAGTCGATGGACGGCTTGGCGTCGGCGACATCGACCAAAGCGAGGCGCACGGATGGGCCAGGAGGCACCCCACGACTGGATGTCGTCCAAACCCGGCGGCGCGAGAGCGGCTACAAAGTAGGAGCCTCCCGCAGTACCCCGGCTAGGGTGACCGCATTCGAAGTCGGTCGGTCAGAACCGTCCGCGCAGGTCCCACCTGGCGTGCCTGAGACCGCGAGTACGGCGGACCTCTCCGATCGAGGCTAGCTCCTCGCGGCGGGATTACCCTGAAAATCCATCGACTCGCACTGGCGGTCGAACTCGGCGTCTACTGCGCCGACGCCCGCTTGACCTTCGCCCGCCTCGTCGAACATGTCGAAATAGGCATAGGTTCGGCGTGGCACCATCACATGGCTGAGGAAGGCCGCAAGCAGGATCGCTGGGGCTCTGAAAATTGCTGACACCATCTACTTTTCCCTGTCATTGAACATGTGATGAAGCGGCGACGCTATCTTGCTCACTACCATCGGAGACCCCAAAGCGCGATCATCCGAGCAGCGTCGGCCACGACGCTTATCGACCGCGGGATACTCTCTACTTCCGACAATACTAACTGATAAGTATATGTTGTCTAGTGCCCCGAGAGCAGCGACCGCCCGAACACGACCTGCGCTTCCTCACCAGGCCTATCTGAGCCTCGGTGTCAGAATCGTCCAGCGGTGAGCTCGCGCCGATCACGAGTCCGCAGATTGGGCCCGAGCGGTGACCAGCCACACGCAGACACAGTATGAGGTCCGCCGAACCTTTTGTCCCACCTGCTTTTCCCGCCGCCCGCCCCGTCGTGTAAGCAGGAGATCGGGTGCGCCGCGAGAGCGCACAGCGATCCGATGGAGAGTGCGATGGTGAATTCCGGGGAACAGCAATTGGGCAAGGGGTTCGCCGCCCTCATCGGACTCGAATACACCGAACTCTCACCCGACCGCGTGCGAGCGCAATGGACGGTCACCCCCGACCTGCAGCAGCCTGCCGGAATCCAGCACGGCGGCGTCTACTGCTCCGTCATCGAATCAGTGGCCAGCGCAGCGGGCACGGTGTGGCTCGCCGGACGCGGACACGTCGTCGGTGTCAACAACAACACCGACTTCCTCCGCGCGACCCGGGAGGGCACGCTGACCGCCGAAGCCAGCCCCGTCCACCGCGGACGCACCCAGCAGCTGTGGGAGGTCCGGATCA
>Ga0247825_10000164_pt1 | contig 38918 bp, 33 predicted proteins | sample 13C_Vanillin_Day_FD_194413 | JGI IMG/M metagenome (GOLD analysis project Ga0247825, IMG submission 194413) | Soil microbial communities from agricultural site in Penn Yan, New York, United States - 13C_Vanillin_Day48 | ecosystem: Environmental > Terrestrial > Soil > Agricultural land | place... | reverse complement strand
CCTCCAACCCCGAGCCCCGCGCACAAGCCCACCACCTCGCCTACGTCATCTACACCTCCGGCTCCACCGGCAAACCCAAAGGCGTCATGATCGAGCAGCGAGGCGTAGTGCGTCTCGTAAGCAACGCCGACTATGTGCACCTCGGCCCGGCGGACTGCGTTGCGCAAGCTTCCAACGCATCTTTCGACGCGATGACCTTCGAGGTGTGGGGCGCGCTGCTCAGCGGCGCCCGACTCGTTGTCCTGCCGAAGGCCACCTTGCTGGAAGCGCGTGCCCTCGAGCAGGCGATCGCTGCGCAGGGCATCACTACCTTGTTCCTGACGACCGCGCTGTTCAACCGCCTGGCCCAGGCCTCGCCTCCGCCCTTCTCCAGGCTTACCCACCTGCTCTTCGGCGGCGAAACCGCCGATCCCGGCGCGGTGCGCCGCGTTCTCGGAGAGGGCACTCCCCGCCGGCTGCTGCATGTCTACGGTCCCACGGAGACGACGACCTTCGCCACTTGGCACGAGGTAGCCGGCGCAAGCGATCCGCGGGAGAGCGTGCCTATCGGCCAGCCGATCGCGAACACCAGCGCGCGCATCGTCGACGCCCACGGGGCCCTGCAGCCTGCCGGCGTACCGGGAGAGCTCCTGATAGGCGGCGACGGCGTGGCCCGAGGCTATCTGCAACGCCCCGAGCTCACCGCGGAGAAATTCGTCCCTGATTTGTTGACCCCCGGCGCACGTCTCTACCGCACGGGGGATTTCGCGCGGTACAGGAACGACGGCTACCTCGAGTTCCTCGGCCGCCGCGACCAGCAGGTGAAGATCCGCGGCTTCCGCATCGAGACCGGCGAAATCGAGTCGGTCCTCGCCTCGCATCCGCAGATCTCCGCGTGCGCCGTCGTAGCGAGGGAGACCACGCCGGGCGACAAGGCGCTCGCCGCCTATTTCACGACCCGCGACAAGACCGTTGTGGACAAAGCAGAGCTGCGCCGTTTTCTCGGCGCCCGTCTGCCGGACTTCATGCTTCCGGCGAGCCTTGTCACGCTGCCTTCCCTGCCGCTCACGCCGAATGGGAAGATCGATCGCGGAAAGCTTCCGGCCATCCCGGTGGAATCGGAAGGCCTGCGCGCCACGCCACCGCCCGGCGATCAGCTCGAGCTGCACCTGGCCAAGCTCTTCGAGCGCCTGCTGAACATCATGGGCGTTAACCCCGAAGACGACTTCTTCGTGCTGGGGGGACACTCCCTGCTGGCCGCGCAGCTGTTCGACGAAATCGAGCGCCGCTTCGGACGGCGCCTGCCGCTCGACACGCTATGGTACCGAGGTGCGCGTGTCGCAGACCTCGCTCAGCTCTTGCGCGAAAAAGAGCGGTCGGTGGTCTGGCCGATCCTGGTTCCCATCAAGCCTGCCGGCGACAAGCCGCCGCTTTTCGTCGTGCACACCATGGGCGGCAACCTGTTCCATTATGACGACCTCGCCCATGCTCTCGATTCCAGACAGCCGGTGCTCGGCCTGCAGGCTCGCGGGGTCTACGGCAGCGAGCAGCCGCGGCGTCGCATCGAGGACATCGCCATGGATTGCGTGGTAGCGATGCGCGCGCATCAGCCGTGCGGCCCGTATCGCATCGCCGGATATTCCAGCGCCGGCATCGTAGCTTACGAGATGGCGCGCCAACTATGCGCGGCAGGCGAAGAAGTCGGTCTGCTCGCGCTCCTGGACAGCTTCTCGCCGCTCGCGGCGCGCAGACGCAGCCCGCTGCAATCGCTGCAGCGCCTGTCGCTGCGCAAGTTGCAGGAGCGCATCTACCATGCCGTCCTCTCGCCTCTGGGTTTGTCCCGCCTGCGAAGTCTGCACAACATCGGCGAGGCACAGCGCTGGGCCTACTGGTCCTACCGCCCGAAGCGGCATACGGGGGGCGCGAGCCTTTTCCTCGCCCGCGACTCTCTCGAGCTCGTCACCGAGCCGACGTTGGGGTGGGCCCGCCTTGTCCGGGGCCCGCTGCGCACGCATCACCTGCCCGGCGGCCATAGCTCGCTGATGAAGCCGCCCCGCGTGACGGCGCTCGCCGCGATGCTTCAGGCCGAGCTCGACCGGGTGCCCGCATGAACCTTCGGGAGGTGCACGTCTGGCGCGCCGATGTCGGCTTGAACTCCGCAACGCCCGGCATGCCAGAGCTTGCACCGCTCGATGCCCGCGAGCGTGCACAGGCGGCAAAGCTCCGGCGCGCCGCGGACCGCCGCCGCTACGTCGCCTCGCACGCCTTCCTGCGGCGAGTGCTCCCCCGTTACGTCGGCGTGCCCGCAGGCGAGTTGCGCTTCGCGACCGGGCAGTATGGCAAGCCAGCGCTGAGCTACCCGACAACAGGGCTGGCGTTCAACCTGTCCCACTCGGGGAGCGTCGCGCTCGTTGCCGTGGCCGGCGGAGCCGCGGTAGGCGTGGACGTCGAGCAGGCGAGAAGCGACGTCGATATCCACGGGCTGGCGCGCACGGTCTTTTCGGAGGAAGAGCGCAGGGTCTTGCGCGCTTGCGATCCGGCACTGCAATGCGCGCTTTTCTATCGCACCTGGGTTTGCAAAGAGGCTTTGCTCAAAGCTTGCGGCGCCGGCCTGTCGGTCGCCCCCGATCGCCTTACGGTGCTGAAGCGCGCATGCTCCAGCGATCCCTGCGCATCCCTGATCGGGCTCGCGGGCACAGCTTGGGGCGTACGCCTCCTGGACTTGGGAAACGAGGGCTATTTCGCCGCCGTCGCGGCGCCCGGCGACGATTGGGCCGCGGTCCTGGCTACCACTGATAGCCCAGTTGCTCTGCGAGCGGCGAGACTGCCTTTCGGAGCAGGTTTTTCTCCAGCCGGCTGATGTGCGCGTGCTCCCCGCCGCGCTCCGAGCTGCCGACCTTCTGGGCCAGCACCGAAGCATCGAGCCGGACTTCGAGGCGGCCCTCGATGCGCTCCAGCAGCTGGGGAGAGCGGCTCACGAGCTCCTCGTAGCGCACGACCAGCGCGCCCAGGTCGGGTGCATCGCGCAGGAAGCCGGCAGCCAGCTCGCGCCAATGCCGGCCGAACGCTTCGGGAGTGAAAACCGGCTTCTCCGGCCACAGGTCGTACCAGTTGCGGCCGAAGCGGCAGTAGGACTGGTACGCCTCCAGCGGGTTGCGGTAAAGGAACACGAGCTTGCACGCGGGATAGAGCCAGCGCAGGTAGTGCGCGTGCTCGACACCGAGCCGGACTTCCTTGAGGCCCCAACGCCGCGCGCCGGCCTGGCGGGCGGGCTGCGCCAGCGCTGCGTCGAAAAATGCCCGGTGGCCCCGGCGCAGGGCGTCGGCATCCGGGAAGTAGTTCGCCACCCATTCGCCCGAGCGCGGCTTTGCTCCGCTGTGGTAATACTCGTTCGGCGGCCATCCCGGCCGAAAAGCCTTCAGCATTTCGGCCATGCGCTGCACCGGGCCGCATTCGTCGTACGGTTCCCCCCACATCAGCACGCCCGGGTCGGACATGATCAAGCGCTGCAGCAGCGTCGAGCCCGCGCGCCAGCCGGCCGACAGCAGGAAGATCGGGTTGTCTTCGGCTTCGGCCGCATCCGACTTGGAGAGCGTCCTGAGCATCGCCAGGCCGGAGGCAACGCAGGGCGCGGACGACACGTTGCTCGCGTGCTCGCGCAGCGCGCGCGGCGTGCCGCGCAACGCCGAAGTGACGTAGGCGAGAGGGTTCAAGGCTTGTACTCCAGTGTCCCGACGCCCTGCAGCACGTTGCGCAGGGCGTCCTTGGCCTGACGGAAATCAAGCGCGTGCGCGGCGAATTTTTCCAGCACTTCGGCGACTCGCGCGCCGATCCTCCACGCGACGTAGCGGCGCAGGGCGCTCTTGTAGACCCGCGTAAGCCGGTACGAAAGGCCCGCAACGCGGCGATACGCCCCCTTCAGCAGCGGGTTGCGCAAGCCTTCCACGTCCCGCATCAGGAGCTCCACGCACGCCTGGCGCGCGCGCTCGTTGTCGAGCAGCCCGTTCTTGTAGCGCACCAGGACGTCGGCCGACTTCACCTCCGCATACCGCGCGCAGAAGAGCGAGTCGTCGTGCCGGCTGAAGTAGTAGAGCGCCTCGGGGATGTGCCGGATGCGAAAGCCGGCCTTGTGGATCCGGATGAAGTAGTCGTAGTCCTCGACGAGGAAAAGCTCCGTGTCGTACTCGCCGATGCGCTCGTGGACCCCGCGCGTGTACATGAAGCAGGCGCCGACCGAGTTGCGCTCATCCAGCCGCAGGACTTCCGGCAGCGTGATGCGCCGCGGTGCCAGCGGCTCGCCCGTGCGCTCGTCGTGCCGGGCGAAGTCGAAGTAGTCCGCGTATACGAAGTCGCAATCGCCTCCCGACAGCCTCGCGACCATCCTTCCGATGGCTGCAGGGTCGTAGAGATTGTCGTCCGAAGTCCAGGTCAGAAATGCGCCGCGCGCCACGGAGAAGCCCCGGTTCAGGGCCGCGGGCAGCTTCAGGTTCGGCTCGTTGCGCAGATAGCGGATGCGCGGGTCGTCGAAGCCGCGCACCACCTCAGGCGTGGCGTCCCTGGAATTGTCGTCGACGACGATGAGCTCGAGGTTGCGGTGCGTCTGCGCGAGCACGCTGCGGATCGCGTGGCCCAGCAGATGCGCCCGGTTGTACGTGGGAAGCACGACGCTCACCAGCGGCTCGATCACGCGGGCGCCTCCTGCAGCAATCGCCGCACCGTCCTGACCGCCGCCGTGCCATCGCCGTAGGGATTCTTCCGCGACGCCATCTCCTGGTAGGCCTGCCGGTCCTCGAGCAGGCGCGAGGCCTCCGTGACGATGGTCCGCGCGTCGGTGCCGACGAGGCGGATAGTGCCCGCCGCCACGCCTTCCTGCCGCTCGGTGACGTTGCGCATCACCAGCACCGGCTTGTCGAGGCTCGGACCTTCCTCCTGCACGCCGCCGGAGTCGGTCAGGAGCAGGTAGGCCTTCTTCATGAGGTGCACAAAGGGCTCGTAGTCGAGCGGCTCCAGCAACACCACGTTGTCGAGGCCGCGCAGCGTCGCGCCCACGACCTTGCGCACGTTCGGGTTCAAGTGCACCGGGTACACGACAAGCACGTCGCTGTGGCGCTGGGCAAGCTGCTTCAGGCCCGCGCACAGCGATTCGAACGGCGCGCCGAAGCTCTCGCGCCGGTGTGCCGTGACGAGCACCATGCGGCGCGGATCGCGCGCGAGCACCTGGAGCTGCGGATCGTCGAACCGGTAAGCGCGCCCGGCCACGTCCAACAGCGCGTCTATCACAGTATTGCCGGTAACCTCGATGCGGGCCGCATCCACCCCCTCGCGCAACAGGTTGTCCCTCGCGTGCCCGGTGTGCGCGAAGAAAAGGTCGCCGACCGCGTCGATGATCCTGCGGTTCACTTCTTCAGGATACGGCTGGGATTTGTCGTAGGTACGCAGGCCAGCCTCGACATGCCCGACCCGCGTGCCCGCGTAGTAGGCGGCGAGCGCCGCGGCCATCGAGGTGGTGGTGTCTCCCTGGACCAGCACGTAGTCGAACTTCTCCTCGCGCAGGATGGCACCTACCTCGGAGAGAACCCGGTTGGTGAGGTACTCGAGCGTCTGGCTTTCCTTCATCAGCTTGAGGTCGTAGTCGACGCGCAGGCCGAAAAGCCGGATCAGCGGCTGCACCATGTCGCGGTGCTGGCCGGTGAAGCAGTTCCGGTTGATCACGCGCGCGCCCTGCCGCCCGAGCTCGGCGACGACCGGTGCCATCTTGATCGCTTCCGGCCGGGTGCCGAAGACGCTGAGCACCTTAAGCATCGACGGGCTGGCGGTCATCCCGCAGTGAGCAGGCGTCGAGAAAATACTTCGCGGCCCAGCTTATTTCCGCCCCGGCGATGTACTTCGCACCCTTGCCGTAGCTGCCGTTGAAGCCGCCGGAGCTGTTCTGGATTCCTTCCAGATAGGCGAGCGCACGGTCGGCGCGCGGGCGGCTGCCGAGCCGGTACCACACCACCGCGTACTGCGCGATGCCGGTGGAGCAGATCCAGGTCACGTCCGGATAGGCGGGCACCGAGCCGTCGCGACGCTGAAGGCGCTCCACTTCAGCCATGCCGCGGCGTGCCAGGTCGACTTCGCCGAGCTCCCATAGGGCTTCCATCGCGTAGGCATGGAAGTGCGACAGGCGGTTGAACGGCACCAACGCCGGCTGGCTGCGGTAATACGCCTGGATGTTCCGGCCCGCCGCGGCGTAGCGAGCGTCACCCAGCAGCTCGCCCGCGCGGATCAGCGGATACGCGGCGTAGATATGGATGAGGTCGTTGGCGATATCGCCCCAAAGCTCGGTGGACGGCGTGCCGAGGCGGCCATCCCCGGCAATCTGGCCCAGCATCCAGTCCGCGGCGCGGCGCAGCGCCTCGCGAACCGGCTCGCCGTGCTCCAGGCCGGCGTTCAGCCCTCGCATCACCTGGGCGGTATCGAAGCTGTAAGCCACGCCGTCGGGCGCCGGGAAGGCCCCTTCCGGAAGCTGGACCGAGAGCAGCCAGCGCAGACAGCTGCGCGCCGCCGCTTCCTCGCCCCATTCGTACAAGGTCGGCACCCAATAGCCCGTGACCTCGGCGTACGGCACCGGCTGTCGCGTATGGACGATGATGCCCTGCTCACCGACCCGGTGTGCCTTGAACCAGCTCAATGCCGCGGCGGTGGTATTTCGCGATTTACGAAGGAAAAGCATGGTGTGCGGCGTGTGTACAACCGGCTTCTTTCGGGCCGACTTCTGCAGGTGCGGCGACTCTACCATCCCTTCCCGAACCGATCTTTGGCTACTTCGGACTAGCCGACTGCGCCGCCGGCCGACGAGGCAGAATAGCGTGCTGCTTAGCGTCGCGCATGAGCCAAACCAAGCCGCCAACAAAGCTTGACGCATCGATCATCGTCTGCACGTACAACCGCGCCGACTCGCTGGCGCGTACGCTGCGCAGCCTGAAGGCACAGGAGCTGCGGTCCGACGTCGATTGGGAGGTGCTCGTCGTCGACAACAACTCGACGGACCGAACGCGTGCCGTCGTGGAGGCATTCCGGATCGACTTCCCGCGACTGCGCTACACGTTCGAGGTCAGGCAGGGCCTGGCGCACGCGCGCAACCACGGCGTCGCCAGCTCGCTCGGCGAGGTGCTCCTCTTTACGGATGACGACGTCTCTCCGGAACCGGATTGGGTGAAGCGCATCCTCGATGGCATGGCGGCGAGCGGCTGCGATGCGTGCGGCGGCTTCATAGCGCCGGTCTGGGAATTGCCGCCTCCGGCCTGGCTTACCGAGCGCTTTCATGGCTTCCTCGCCATCCGCGCAGAGCGCACCGACACCTACGAGGTGCTGCCGGGCACGATGCCGCCCTTCGGCGCCAACATGGCTTTTCGCAAAAATGTGTTCGCCCGCCTCGGCGGCTTCGACGTCCTGCGCGGCCGGCGCGGCAATGTCCTGGCCGGTGGCGAGGACATCGAGATGTTCGAGCGCGTGCTCGCGGCGGGCGGCAAGGTAATGTTCTTCGGCGACGCTCGCGTGCACCATGCAGTGGAAAGCTACCGGCTGAAGAAGCACTATTTCCGTCGCTGGCGCTACCAGACCAGCCGCAACCTCGCCGAGCGGCGCGGCTTTCCGGGCGAGCGGCGGCTGCTCGGAATTCCCCTGTATCTTTTTCCCCAATCGCTGCGCGCCGTCGTTCGTGCGCTGCTTGCGCGCTTCTCGGCCCGCGCGGACGAAGCTTTCCTCCGGGAGATCATCGCCTGGCATTTCCTCGGCTCGATGGAGGGCCTTTTCCGGAGCCGCAAGCGCACGTGAAGCTCGCCAGCCTCTACAAGCTCGCCGACGCCGAGATACGGGCGAAGAACATCCTGGAAGCCAAGCGCGCGGCCATGGGGCTCGTCTGGCGCCTTACGCGCCCCCGCGTCCCCGATCCGGTGTTCGTGATCGGCTGCTCGCGCTCCGGCACCACCATCACGTTCGAGACGCTGGCGGCTTCCGGTGCCTTCCTGAACTTCGGCTACGAGATTCCGCAGTTCTGGAACCGCCTCTATGGGCCGCACAGCAACGCCTGGGAGTCCGAGGCAGCGCGTCCGGAGCATGCCCGCCCGGAACACCGCGACGCCGCGCTGCGCTTCTTCTACCAGCGCCTCGGCGCCGGGCCGGTGCTCGACAAGACCTGCATCAACACCCTGCGGGTCGGCTACCTGTGCCGGCTGTTCCCAAAGGCGAAGTTCGTCTTCATCCATCGCGACGGGCGCGACAATGTGAGCTCCATGATGGACGGATGGCGCCACGGCCGGGTCGACGGCGGCTTCGGGCTCGAAAAGTTCTTCGGGCCATTTCCGGAGAACGTGGCAATCAACGGCGGGGAGTTCCGCGAATGGCATTTTTTCCTGCCGCCCGGATGGCGCGCGTACAACAACGCGAACCTGGAAGAAGTCTGTGCGTTCCAATGGGTGAGCGCCAACGCCCTGGCGCTCGACGCGAGAGCAGCGATCCCCCCGGAGCAGTGGATCGAGCTGCGCTATGAGGATCTTTTCGAGCGGCCGGTGGCGATGTTCGAGGCGCTCTTCCAGCGCCTCGACCTGCGGTTCGGCGAAGCCATGCGCGGGCGCTGCCAGAACCTGCAGCCCACCAGCATCGTGAAGGGCGCGCCGATGAAGGAAAAGTGGAAGGCGCACAACCGTGAGGCGGTGGAGCGCATCCTGCCGGTCATCCAGCCCATGATGAATCGGCTGGGATATGACTAGGCGGGTGTTCGCGGCCCTGAAGGCCGGAGTGAGCAACACGCGCGCCGAGCCGGTCCTGAGGTGGCTCGTCAAGCGCTCGCGCGGCATCCGGATGCCGTTCGATCTCGTCAAGAACGAGATCTACGACCGGCAGGCGGGCGAAGTGATGCGCCGAGTCCTCAAGCCGAGCTCCAACTGCGTGGATATCGGGTGTCACCAAGGGCAGTTCCTGCGGGAGTTCGTTCGGCTTGCACCCCAGGGGCGCCACTGGGCGTTCGAGCCGATCCCGCATCTGGCTGAGGCGTTGCGCCGCGAGTTTCCGTCGGTGCAGGTAATGGACGCCGCCTTGAGCGACCGCTCCGGCGAATCGTCGTTCTTCGTGCTGCCCGATGCGCCGGCCCGCAGCGGCCTGCACAAGCGCGAGTTCATCGGAAATTCGGGTGCCCGCCGGGAAATCAGGGTGAGGACCGAAAGGCTCGATGACCTTGTCCCGCCTGCCACGCAGGTCGATTTCATCAAGATCGACGTCGAGGGCGCCGAAGGCCCTGTCATCAAAGGCAGCCTGGAGACGATCCGCCAGAGCCGGCCCTGCATCGTCTTCGAGCACGGTCGGCGGTCCAGCCTGGATTTCGGTTTTGCGCCGGAGCAGATATACGACCTGCTGGCTACCCACTGCGGCCTTCGCGTCTCCCTTCTCTGCGACTGGCTGTCCGGAAGGGCGCCGCTGACCAAAGCGGCCTTCACCCACAATCGGGAGTGGTATTTCCTTGCGCACCCCTGACGCGCCGATGGGGATATCGCTCGTCGCCACGGTGCGGAACGAGCAGGCGACGATCCGGGCGTTCGTCGAAAGCCTGCTTTCGCAGACGACACTGCCGGACGAAGTCATCATCGTAGACGGCGCGAGCACCGACGGGACGCTCGAGATCCTGCGACAGTTCGCCGCCGCCGGAAAGATCCGCCTCATCTCGCAGCCATGCAACATCGCTCAAGGCCGCAACCTCGGCATCGGGCAGGCTCGTCACGAGTTCATCGCGGTCACCGACGCAGGTTGCCGCGTCGAGCCGGACTGGATAGAGCAGATCCTCAGGTGCTTCACCGGGCCGGAAGCGCCCGACGTCGTGGCGGGAAACTTCAGGTTTGAATGCCACTCTGCCTTCGAGCAGGCGGTAACCCTCGCGACCTTCTCGCCCGCCCGCGAAACCACCGCGGCGGCGCAATACTTTCCCTCCAGCCGCTCCGTTGCCTTCAGGAAGTCCGCGTGGCAGAAGGCCAAGGGCTACCCGGAATGGCTTTATGCGGCGGAGGATACCCTGCTCAGCATCCGGCTGCGCCAGCTGGGCTGCAAGTTCGTGTTCTGCAAGGAAGCCATCGTGCATTGGCGCCCGCGGGAGACGTGGCGCAACCTTGCGAAGCAGCGGTTCAATTTTTCGCGAGGCAACGCGCGGGTCGGCATCGCGAACCCAGGGTACCTCACCAACATCCGGTTTCACGGCGCCGCGCTCGTTCTGCTGATCGCGGCCCTTCAGTGGTGGCCACTCGCGCTGGCTGCCATGGTGGTCATGAGCGAACACGTCAGGCGCCATTTGTGGGACCAGGCCCTGCAGGGAGCACGCCTGTCCGGCGAACGCGGCATGCTCCTGCGGATCCTTGCTGTGATGGAGTTCGTGCGCCTGGTGAATATCGCGGGCTTCATCGCCGGAAAGATGGACAGACTGCTCGATCCCTCCTTCAGGGCGAGGCAACGGGAGTGGATGGGGGTGGACTCCGTCGATGCGGCGACCAGCGCGGGCGACGAGGAGAACGGCACGCGGCGATTGTTGCAGAGAGGAGCAAGCACCCTTCCTCGGTGGACGGGCTGGATTGCAGGAGTTGCGTTCGTCGCCGGCCTCGCGTGCCTGGTTGCCACAACCGGATTCGACAGGCCTCTGGCTGCCGGATTCGCCGTGTCGTTGCTCTGCGCTTTGGCCCTAAGCGCGAAGTCCTTCTACGACTTCAGCCAGACCGGGCCGCCTCTGAAGGAGGAGATCGTCCGTCATTACAGGACCTACTCGGCGCTCGCCCTGCTCCGGCTCACCTTGTGGGCGCTGGTGTTGTGCAATGCCATGGCTTCGCTCGGCGTGGTGGTCTATGCGGCGCTCTCGATACTGGCGGCGGAGCGTGAATACGACTTCTTCCTCGCGATGGCCGCCGGCATGGCGGGGATCGTAGTCATTACGGCGCTGCAGTTCTGCCACCAGCTGCTGTTCCTGCCAGGCAGCATTGCAGCCTCGTACCACTATCGGATGAGCCGCCTCTATCCGCTATGGCGCATCCTGACGCCGGCGCGGCTGTCCACCGTGCGTTGGCTGCTGGTTGCCTCTACGGCCATGGTGCTCACCGTCGCTGGCGCCCTGCTGGCGTCGACCGGCATGCTTCTGCCCGCCGCCGGATTCGGCCTGGTGGCATCGAGCCTGCTATTGCTGGCGCTGGCTTTCTCCATGGGCGGGGTGGTTCCGACCGTGGCAGGCAAGCGCTCCAACCGCCCCAATATCGTGATGATCGGCTCCGACACATTGCGCGCGGACCGTCTCGGCATCGCAGGGTACCGGCGCGGGCTCACTCCCTTCATCGATTCGCTGGCGGAGAAGGGGACTGCCTTCACTTCCTGCTATGTCCCCTGCGCGCGCACTGCGCCGAGCCTCGTATCCATGCTTACGGGCACCTGGCCGCAGCGCCACGGCATCCGAGACAACTTCATAGGGGACGCCGAGACGCGCCTTGCATGCCCGGCCATCGGCGGCCTTCTCGGGTCGCATGGTTACCGCACGGCCGCGGTGAGCGATTGGTCCGGCGGCGACTTCGCCAAGTTTCCGCTGGGCTTCGACATCGTCGACGTGCCGGCCGACCAGTGGAATATCAAGTACCTGATCCGCCAAGGGCCCAAGGACCTGCGGCTGTTCCTTTCCCTGTTCACCCACAACCGCTTCGGGAAGCGCTTCCTTCCGGAGCTCTATTACCTCGCCGGGGTACCCCTGACGAGCATGGTGGGCCGCGATGCACGCGAGCTGGTCAGCAGGCTTGCGTCGGCGCAGCAACCGTTCTTCCTCAACGTCTTCATGTCGACCACTCATCCCCCGTTCGGATCGGAGTACCCGTATTACACGCACTGGGCGGATCCGGACTACGGCGGCGAGTCCAAGTTCACCATGGCGCGGTTGACAGATCCGTGGGACATCATCCGCAGGCAGGGCGACAGCCGGAAGGACTTCGACCTCGAGCAGATCATCGATCTCTATGACGGTTGCGTGCGGAACTTCGATGACGAGGTGAGAAAGCTCATCGAGCACCTCAAGGCATGCAGCCTGGAGGACAACACCGTCATCGTCATCTACAGCGACCACGGGATGGAGTTCTTCGAGCACGACACCTGGGGACAGGGCAACAGCGTCCGGGGCGACTTCAGCGCCCGTGTGCCCCTGATCATCGTCGATCCCAGGGAGAGCGGCGCGGGCCTGTGCACGCATACCGTGCGTTCCATAGACGTCGTCCCTACACTACTTGAGCTCGCGAACGTTCCGCTGACCCAGCGCGTGGATGGCGTTTCGCTGGTGCCCTATCTGAAGGGCGAACATCCGGACATGGGCCTGCCGGCCTACAGCGAGACCGGCATCTGGTTGACGCGCCTGCCGGGAATGCCCGAGAACCATTTGCGCTACCCGGATCTGCCCGAGTTGCTCGAAGTACCGGACAAGCGCGCCGGAACTTTGGCCATCAAGCCGGAGTACCGCGCCACGATTACGACCGCAAAGGACAGGATGGTATGCATCGGGCCATGGAAGCTGACCTACCAGCCGACCACCGATGGCCCGCTTTACGAGCTGTTCAACATTGCGATCGACCCGGAGTGCCGCCACAACGTGGCGCAAGCCCATCCCGACAGGGTGCGCGAGCTGCAGCGTCGCCTGGGCGACTGGATGAAAGAAGCGCCCGCGACTACTGAAAGCAGCCGCGCGCAATCGACGCGACATCGCGCAGCGTCGCGAGGCCGGGATCTTCGCCGAACGACCTGAGCACGGCCCGCAGGGCCTGCAGCCGCATGCGTCTGCGGACCAGCGCATAAGCGAGGTTCAGGCGGGCGCGTCGCAGGCGCCGGCGATAGCCCAGACGTACCTCGTCCGACGCTCCCGCAAGCGCCGCACCCAGCGGGAGGAGCGCCTCGACGGACCACTGCTGGGAGCGCAACGGGTCGGTGCGGGTGGCGCTCCCTTCATGGATCAGGTACACGGCCATCGGCTCGCACACCACGCCGACGCGGCGGCTGATGGCGCACAACCGGATCAGAAGATTGACGTCCTCGCAGACCGGCCGGCCCAGGGGATAGCCCTTTAGCCCCATGAAGGCATCGCGCGGCACGCTGAGCGTGTGCGTGTCGCCAAAATGGTTCTCGATGAAGGCCGTCATGTCGCGCGCCTTCATGATCACCTCGCGCTCGCCGCGGGCGCGCTCCAGCAGCGCCCTGCCCGCCTCGGTCAGCTCCATCGAGCGGCTGATGAGCGTGCCGTCCGGACGCCGGTATTCGTAGTCCCCGGTCAGGAAATCGAGGCTCCGATCGCGCGCGATGAACTCGGCGTGCCAGCGCAAGCGGTCGGCGTAGTACCAATCGTCGGCGTCGAGAAATGCGAGCCATGTTCCGCTCGCCAGCTCGGCGCCGCGATTGCGCGCCGCGGAAACACCGGCGTTCGGCTGGAAGAGGTAGCGGACATCCTTGCCGTACCGCGCGACGACCGACGCCGTGTCGTCCGTCGAGCCGTCGTCGACCACTATGAGCTCCCGCGCGGGATGGCTCTGCGACAGCACCGACTCGATGGCCCGCCCGATGGTGGACGCGCCGTCGCGTACTGCAATGATCACCGAGAAGTCGGCCGCCGTCATCGGCGGGCTGCCAGCCCCTTCTGCGTTTCGGCCGTTGCCTCCTTGTGCCGGCCCAGGCGGCGGTAGACGATGGACTTCTGGAAATGCACTTCCGGGAGAAACCAGTGTCCGGCAACCGCGTTCTTCGAGCGGAGGATGTAGTCGAACTCGCTGAGGGAAGAGGTCAGGTTAAAGCTTCGGTCCCGCGGAGAAATCCCCGGTCGTGACGCGCGCTGAACGAACTTGAGGCCATGACAGTAGTGGTGCATGTCCACCCACAGCACCCCGAACTTGGAGCGCCACGCCCGCTGCTCCGCGTCAGCTCCACCCGCCAGCTTGACCTGGCAATAGTCTGGCATCCGCGCTATTTCGCTCGGCTGGACAGTATAGGATTCCTGAGCACCGGCAGCTAAGGGGGCTGCCAGCAACGGAAGCACGATCGCCAGTGTTCTCATGACTTTCCCCTCAAGGCTGATGACCCCCGCACAACTGCCGAGTCGCACCTGCGACACGCTCCCACGACATGTGTGCCACGACGCGGGCGCGGCCATTCTCTCCAAGGGTGTACGAAAGCTCCTCATCGGAGAGTAGCGTTCGGAGCGCTGTGGCGATCGCATCGACCGACGTGCCGTCGACACGATAGCCTGTGGTGCCTTCGAGCACCGCGTCTGCGGTACCACCATCCCTTCCTGCGACGACTGCCTTACCGCACGCAGCGGCTTCTAGAAATACCATGCCGAAGCCTTCATCGTCACCGCCGACGCGGCGGTTGGGCATCGCGAATACGTCGCACGCGCAGTACCAGCGAGGCAGATCTTCCGGCGGCACATGCCCGAGAAAATGGACGTGCTCGGCGACCCCGGAAGCCCGTGCCACGCCGTCGAGATACTCACGGTCCTCGCCGACGCCTATGACGGCATAGGCAGCATCGATGCCGTCATCGCGAAGCCGCGCCAGCGCACGGATGGTGTTGTCGAAGCCTTTCCTGCGCGAAAGCCTTCCCACTGAGAGGATCAGCTTGCCCGCTTTGGGCCCCCAGGACGCCCGTAGATCGGGGGGCAGCAGGCCAGGGCGGAAACGCGCAATATCGACGCCGGGATAGACCAAGCTGATGCGCTCGGGCAGTACGCCGAGCTTGAGGAGCTCCTTTCGGGTGAATGCGCTGTTCGCGATGACGCGGTCCGCACACCGGTAGGTATAGGTCATGGCGCGTAGTTTTCCGGGCTGCCGCCAGGCGGTGATCTCCTCGCCATGGGCATAGACGATCAGCGGGATGCCCGCGAGCCGCGCGACTGCAAGACCCACAAGGCCCTCCGGCAGGACGCGCCCGGCATGCACGGCATCGAACCCGTGGCGACGGAGAAGGCGAAGCGAGCGCAAGAGCAGCGAGACATACATCTCCAGCGACTCGGGACGCAGCCACCAGCGCCGAACGAGCCGCACCCGATGTACGCTGTTGGGATGGTGCAGATCATGCTCTTCGGCGCCCGGGACGTCGGCGGTGACCACGTGAATCTCCTTGCCGCCGAGCCGGCGATACACTTCGTCAAACCATACTGCAGTGCCGCCCTTGGTCGGCAGGAACAGCTCGGTCAGGACGAGCAACCTCTGGGAAGACTGGCTGATCGCTGAAGCCTCGATGACCGCACCCCTTGTCTCAGCCGCGGTTCTACTATGGATTGTAGCCGCGGGCGCCGCACTCGCCGTGGCGTTCCGACGCGAGATCGTCCGCGCCTGGCGTGAGCCGGTGCTGTCAGCGCCCGTGCTCATAGTGGAGAGCGACGACTGGGGTTATGGGCCGCTCGAGCAGGCCGAGCTTTTGCGAAGGATAGCGGAACTGCTCGCGCGGCATCGCGACCATACCGGCCAACCCGCAGTGATGACGCTTGGCGTCATCCTCGGCGGTCCCGACACTGAGCGCATTGCGCAAGCAGGTTGCCTGCGTTATGAGCGCATCACGCTTGCGGATCCTCCGCTGCAAACGATCCGCGCCGCGATGGCGGCGGGCACTCAAGAACGCGTGTTCAGCCTTCAACTGCACGCAATGGAGCACTTCCACCCCGAGGTTCTGCTCAGGGCTGCCGAGCGCAATCCTCTTGTTCGCTCCTGGCTGACTGCCGAAGCGCTTCCCCAAACCGAGGCGCTGCCGGCCCGGCTGCAAAGCCGCTGGATAGATGCCGCAGCGCTGCCCTCGAAGCCGCTTGCCAAGGGTGCCGTTGAAGCCGCCGCGTTTGAGGAAGTCAAAGCTTTCGAGTCGATCTTCGGGGTGCTCCCGGAAGTGGCGGTGCCCCCGACCTTCATATGGACGCCGGCAGTCGAGCGGGCATGGGCAGCCGCCGGAGTCCGCGTCGTGGTGACGCCCGGACGGCGCTATGTCGGTCGAGACACCGCCGAGCGCCCGGTTCCTGAAGCTATCCGGTTTCACAACGCCGAGCACAGCCCATGCGGACCGGTCTACCTGGTGCGCGATGACTTCTTCGAACCGGCGCTTGGGCATCGCGTCGAGCGCGGCATGGCTGCCGTCGCCACCAAGACCGAGCTCGGCCGCCCCACGCTGCTCGAAACCCACCGCGCAAACTTTCTTGGTGATGAGACGAAGGCACTGCCTGCTCTTACGGAGCTCGATCGCCTGCTCAGCGAGGCGCTCAAGCGCTGGCCAGCGCTTCGCTTCATGTCGAGCGCGCAGCTCGCTCGGCATTACGCGGAGCACAGCGACCTGATCGAAACGCGCCTGCTGCCGCGGCTGCATGTCTCGCTGCTGCGGCTTGCGCAGGTCCCGCGGCTGCGAAAGCTTTCACTGGCGAGCGGTGTTGCAGTACCTTTCTCGTTGCTGCTGTATGCGACGCGTAGAACCCGTGTGGCACGCATGGCGTTCTGATCATGCCTTCTTGAATGCGTTAGCACTTTGCTTCTCGTAAAGCGGCCGGCGCGCGAGGAGCCGGTCGTAGGCCTGCTCCAGGTTCCTCACCGGCCGCGTGGTGAAATGCTCCTCGACCATCGCACGCGCCCGATCGCCCATGGTGCGACGCTGGGCTTCGTTCTCGATCAAGAGAGTCGCGTAGTGAACCAGGCCCTCGAGGTCGTCGCGCTCCACGAGGAATCCATTCTCGCCATGCCGGATGATCTCCGGAATGCCCCCATCCCGCGTGGAAACCATGGGCTTGCGGGCGGCGCCGGCCTCGATGTTGATCAAGCCGAATGGTTCGCCCCAGCGCGAAGGCATGACGACGATGTCGGACGAGCGGTACAGATGCTGGACGTCGGTGCGGTACCCCGCATACACGATGCGGGAGTCGGCGCCGATCGCCTCGCGGAGCTGCGCTTCGCTGTATGCACCCTCGTACCGGGCGGGATCGCGGCATTCGCCCGCGATCAGGAACCGCACGTGGTCCCCTGGTATGCGCTGCGCCATCCGGATGAAGAGATCGATGCCCTTGATCGTCCGGATCTGGCCGATGAACGCCACCACGACGCTCTGCGCGCCCAGGCCCAGCTCCACGCGAATATCCGAAGCGTTATCGAAGCGCTCCAGGCTGACGGCGTTGTGAATCACGACCTTCGGCACGCGGCGCGGCGCGGAATTCTGTGCCGCGTAGTCCGAGACCGCGGCGATAAGGCTGGATAACCGGACGAAGGGACCGGGACTGCGAACAACCACGTGGTAGTGCGTTATTACCGGAATGCGCAGGATCCTGGCGGCGAGCATTTCGGCGGGCCGCCAGTAGTTGGCGTTATTGAAGTGGAGCAGGTCGATGCGGCTGCGGCGGAAGAAGCTCATCGCGCTGGCAACATCGCGCGCATAGCGAAATGCAGTGCGTGGCTCCCGCAGCGGTCCCCAAACCACGTGCCGCACACCGAGCTCGGCAAGCACCGGCACGATCGGACCATCCGAAGGCAGCATGACGAGCGGTTCGAAGCGCGCGCGGTCGAGCAGCCGGATATTCGTGAACAGCACGCGGCTTGCCCCGCCCCAATCGCCCGACGCGCCCGACAGATAGCCGATAATCTTCCTGTCAGTCTTGTTCGTCATCGAGGGGAGTCATGGGCAAGCTTTGCGGCTGGATCACACACGACCAACCGGCGGCCGATGTGCTGGCCGTGGTGAGGGGCATGTTGCCCGGATGCTCGGAATCGGACGTGGCGTCGCGGGCCTCCGGCGTCGTGGCAGCGCGGCCGGACGTGGTTCCCGCAATAGCGACGGAGAGCAATGGCCTGTTGATCGCAATCGGGGGTCGGGTGAGAGGCACCGACGCGGCCAAGCTGGCCGATCTGTACAAGCGTCTCGGAGAGCGTTGCCTGGAGCATGTCTCCGGGAGCTTCTCCCTTGCGATTCTCGACCCGCAGACGGGCAGCGGCCTGCTGGCGGTGGATCGCATGGGGACGCGCGGACTGTGCTATGCGTCCCATCCGCGAGGGCTCGTTTTCGGCTCCACTGCGGAAGCCGTGGCCGCGCACCCTGGCGTGGGCCGGCAGGTGAGCCGCCAGGCCCTTTTCAACTATCTCTACTGCCACATGGTGCCGAGCCCCGGCACCATCTTCCGCGAGGTGCGGAAGCTGCAGCCGGGCGAGTGCGTGGTATTTCGCAATGGCGCGGCGCAGCCCCGCTTCTACTGGACGATGCGCTATACGGACCAGGCCGCGGAGAGCATCGACGTCCTGGAAAGCCGCTTCCGACGCCTGCTGCGGGAGTCGGCGGCGCGCGCCATTGGCGGCGACACCGAGATCGGCGCGTTCCTCAGCGGCGGCACAGACAGCTCGACTGTGGCGGGTCTGCTCACGGAAACGCGCGGGCGACCGGCGCGGACCTATTCCATCGGATTCAAGGCGGAAGGGTTCGATGAAATGGAATACGCGCGCATTACTGCCCGGCACTTCCGGACCGAGGCGCACGAGTACTACGTGACGCCCCAGGACGTGGTGGACACGATCCCCAACGTCGCGCAGGCGTACGACGAGCCGTTCGGCAATGCTTCGGCGGTTCCGACATATCTTTGCGCGCGTATGGCGCGCGCAGATGGCGTAAAAGTGATGCTGGCCGGGGATGGTGGAGACGAAATCTTCGGCGGCAATGCCCGGTACGCGTTGCAGCGCGTGTTCCAGGGTTATTGGGCGCTTCCAACGGGATTGCGGCGCCGAGTCATCGAGCCGATCATGCTCCGCGCTGACAGCCCCAACGCTATAGCCCCGTGGCGCAAGCTCAAGAGCTATGTGCGGCAGGCTGCGGTGCCGCTGCCCGATCGCCTGGAGACCTACAACTTTCTTCACCGAGCGCCGCTCTCCGACATCTTCGAGGGTGATTTCCTGCAGCAGTTGAACCCCGAGGAACCGCTCCAGCTGCAGCGCGCGGCCTACGCACGCGCCGCGGCTCGCTCGTATGTCGACCGCATGATGCACCTCGATCTCAAGTTCACGCTTGCCGACAATGACCTGCGCAAGGTATCGCGCATGTGCGAGCTCGCCGGTATCGAGGTCCGTTATCCACTGATTGACGATGCGCTGGTGGCGTTCTCCGGCGAGCTCCCCCCGGATCTGAAGGTCAAGGGGCTGACGCTGCGCTACTTCTTCAAGCGCGCGCTGCGCGACTTCCTGCCGCCTGAAACGATTGCAAAAAAGAAGCACGGATTCGGCCTGCCCTTTGGCGTCTGGCTGAGGGAACATCCGTCGCTCAAGGCGATGGTGCATGACAACCTGAGCGCCTTCGGGCTGCGCGGCATCCTGAGACCGGCTTATATTGGGCACTTGCTGCGGCAACACGAAAGCACTCACGCCACGTATTATGGGGTGATGATCTGGATCGTCATGATGCTTGAGCAGTGGCTGGCGGCGCGAGAGTTGTGACCCGTTCGGGCTTGGGCTGGTCGGCCAGCAGAACAGTCTTGGTGAGGACCACGGTCGCCACGAGGGTGTAGTAATAGTCGAAGTAGGCGAGCCCCAGGAATGCTCCGGCGCTCGCATAGCCGACCATGCTCACCTGCACCATGGCGGCGAGATCCGCGGCCCAGCGCTTCGCAGGATCGCCTCTCGCCCGCAGGATAATCCACGCAGCCGAGCGCCAGGTCATCCAGCCGAGCAGCAGAAACAGCACCAGCCCGACGAAGCCATGCTCCCCGAGCACTTCGAAGTAGATGCTATGCGCATCATGCACCCGTGTCGGCTCGGGCGCATACGCCGCGAACATTTCGGGCCGGAATGTCTCGAAACCGCCGCCGAACGGCTTGACCCTTGCCATGTTGAATGCCATATGCCAGGCATTGATGCGGCCGAGCGCCGAGGCGTCCTCCTCGTAGTTCTTCGTCGACTCCATGCGATCGAACCACTGTTGCGGCATGATGTTCACGATCAGGACCGCCGCCACGATGCCAAGAAACATTGTTGCCACCTTGTACCGGCTCTTGAACCATAGAAAGGCTGCCATGGCGACCAGACCGACGAGGGCGCCTCGCGATTGGCTGCCCACTGCGGCAATTGCCGTCAAGACCATCGCAGCCGTCATGGCGTGCTTCGCCCAGAAGTTCTTGACCGTGAGGCTGAGATAGCGCAGCAACGGAACGGTCATGATGAGCGCCAGGCCGATTTCGTTATCGCCGGCTATGAAGCTGCCTGCGGGTCCTCGTACGTGGTACAGCCCACCGTTCAGAATAGTGAAGATGCCGCCCTTGACTCCATAGAAGGCGAGCGAAAGCGTCATTACCCACACCAGGAGGTTTATGCGCTCCTTGCTCTGCATCAACATCATCGTGACGAATATCATCACCTGGATCTTGATGATCTTTTCGAGCTGCAGCCAAGCGATGCTCTGGTAGACGGCAAAGAACGTGGTCAACACCATCCAACCGACAAATATCAGCAGCACCACGCTTTCGCGCGTCCAGGGGACTTTCTTCTCCTCTCTCGTGGCCAGGAGGCCGACTAGCGTAGTTATCGCCACGATCAACGCGAACTGCATGTCATAGGCGAAGCCCCATGTGAGCCGGTGGGGATTCATGAACGCGAGCCAGGTCCACACCAGGACGCCGATGTAGGGCCGCCAGAGAATGAAGGGCAGCGTGCCGAAAATAACGAGCGTTACCGCGATGTCCCTCATTGCGCCTCGAACCAGTGGACGCGCGGCGGCAGGCTGAGGCCGCGCAGCAGATCAGTCGAGCGGGCGGCGAGGCGGCGCTCCTCGCGCCAGCCGCGCTGCTTGACCTGGTAGAGCCGGCCCTTGTCGGGCTGCGGCCGGCCGAGGCGCTCGCCGCGCTCCAGCCGGTCGAGCAGCTCAGAATAAGTTTGGGCGCTGTCGCGCACCGCTCGCCAGAACAGCGTCAATTCGTCGTCTCCTTCTCTTACTGCCGGACACACATGGGCGATGAGCGCCCCGGTGTCTATGCCGGAGTCGATCCGGTGAAGCGTGCAGCCGACCTGATCGGGCTCGCCGTTGTAGAGCGCCCAGAAGGTGCAATCCGCGCCGCGATAGCGCGGCGAGAGCCCGCCGTGCAGGTTGAAGATGCCGATCCGCCCCTTTTCGAGCAGCGGTCCGCGGATCAGGGATGTGCCGAAGACCGCGATGACGTCGGGTTGCAGCCGGTCCGCGAGCGCCGCTACGTCAGGATGGTTGATATGGGGCACCTCATGCACCAGGTCAGGCCTGGTCAAAGCCGGAATTGCATCCTTGAAGAAAAACCGTGCTTCGCCGCCGCCCGCATAGCGGCGCCGGTCGCGCAGCCAGCGCCAGGCCTTGCGCGCCAGGTTCGCCGGGTGCAGTTTCTTCGCCGCCCAGCGGGATCCGGTCTCCTGCACGATGGCGACGGGACGCGCGCTCTGGCACAGGCGGTTGGCGACGTAAAGGTGCCGCGGCGAGCGGCCGCACAGGATCATCACCGAGAGCTCAGACATTCGCCGCCTCGCGTGCGGGGACCCGGGTCACCGGCGGCACCGCGATATCCGCAAGATCCATCATCAAAGCGTCGGCGAAGAACTTGGCCGCCCAGTTGGGGAACTCGAAGCGCGAGTAGTCGCCCCAGATCGGCGCCGAGCCGGCGATGGCACCGCGCACCACCTCGTCCGGGTCGTCCAGGCTTTGCTGTGCGCTCAGGAAGGCGAGCCCGCGCTGCGCGGGCTCGCGCAGCGCAACGTCGGCGGTTTCCTGGGCGAGGCGCGTCCAGTTGAGGCTCATCTGCGCCACCCCGGTGAGGCAGCTATAGCTCGCGGCGGGAGCCCAGCGTTCGTCATAGGTGCCCGCAAGCCAGCCGTCCTCGCGTTGCGCGCCCGCGAGCGCCCGCGCCGCCTTGAGCGCTGCATCGAAATAGCGTTCGTTCTCCAGGAGCACGCCGCATTCCAGAAAACCGCGAATGGCGTAGGCAATGGTGTGGCTGAAGGGCTTACGTTCCGGGGTGAAGGCGTTGTTGGCGAACCAGCCCGACTCCTGCTGCTGCGCGAGCGCCCAGTCCAGGTTGCGAACCGCTGCCGCCTTGAGGGCTGCGTCGCCCGACACCAGCGCCGTGGCGAGCAGCGCCCAGGTGGCGCGGGTGTTGTAGGTGTGCGGCACGCCGTTGTGCTCGAACTTGCGCCAGCAGCCGTCGGCGTCCTGGTGCCTTGCCAGCCAATGCGCGGCCCGCACGGCGGACTTGAGGCACTCGGGGCGCCCGAGCTGCAGGTAGCCGGCGAGCATGCCGTGCATGATCTGCCCGGTGTTGAAGATGACAGGCCGGCTGCCCGGCTCGCCGAAGTGCCCGGGGAAAGCGCCGTCCGGGTGCTGGATGCAAAGCTCCCAGTCCACGATGCGGTGCGCGCGGTCGATGAGCTCAGGGCGCTCCAGCACGCGCGCGGCGGCGATGAAGGTCTCGACGATGTAGCCGCTCGTCTCCGGGTAGCTCGGCAGCCAGCCATCCTCGAAGCTCCACCCGGCCGATACGCCACCCGAATCTGCTTTTCCGTTGCGCACGTCCTGCGCGCGGCACAGCCAGTCGATCGCCGCGACGAGGTGCTCCCGCGGCTCGCCTTGCGCTCGCGGGACAGCGCCTGACAAATCGCGCTTGATCAGGCGCAAGTGGCGCCGCCGCCAGGGCTTGTAACGGAACGGCAAGGCAATGAGATTCGGGATCATTGCGTCAACCCCGGGTCGACATGGCTCACCACGTAGCGGTACTTCCCGGATGCTTCCGACGAAATCGCATCCACCAGACGGATAACGATGCGCACCTCGCTCCCCAGCCGTGCAGACAAGCCTCCCACCACTTGCGCGCGCGCATTGTCATCCCACTGATCGTCAGGAACGATCAAGACCTCCACGTCGCGCAGTGCGTGCTGGATGAACTTGAATTGCGCGATGCCGGCGACCCCACGCAGCACATAGATGACCGACAGCGCGTGCATGATGGCGCCATCGCCGCGCACGACGAAGTCCGTCGCACGCCCGAGCACCTCCTGGATGACGTGCAGGCCGCGACCCTCGCGGCAGGGCTCGGCGGCCATGCGCACCATATCTCCGGTGCGGTAGCGGATGAAGGGCTGGGCGTCGGAACACAGTCCGGTCATCACCGCCTCGCCCAGCTCTCCGGGAGCTGCCGGACGTCCTTCCGTATCCAGGACCTCCAGGATGACGCTCTCGCTCATCAGCAACATCTGACCCGCCGGCGTCTCGTGCGCCGTGAAGCCGATGTCCCGGCTGCCGAACTCATTCGCGACCGGAACGCCGAACACTTCTCGAATCAGCGTGCGCTGGTGCGAATAAAGCGGCTCGCCGGTCGTGCACACCACGCGCAGCTCAGGCAGCGTCAGGCGTATCCCATGGGCGCGCGCCCTGGCGGCGAGCAACGCAACGCTGCTGGCATAGCCATAGATGCACTTCGGCCCGAACGCCTGGATCGCTTCGATGTACGCATCCATGTTGGCCGGCGACATTTCGAACGCGTTAAGCACGAGCTGGTTGAGCAGGCGGTCGCGCAGCGTCTTGATGCGGTCGGTGCGGGTGAGCTCCACCGGCGCACCCCACAGGTAAACCTCGCGGTCGCCCAGCTCCACGCCCCACCAACGCCGTGCGCGCATTCTGCCGGCGGCGTCGGAAGCCTGGCGCCAGCGCCCGAAATGAAAAATCAGCGGCTCGCCGCTCGAGCCGCCGGTGTTGTAGCGGAACGCCCCACCGGGCACCCCAGCCCACCGGATGCGATCGACATTCGCGCGCGCGTCCCGCTTCGTCATCGGGGGCAGTCGGCGGAGATCCTCGAGGGTGCAATCGGCCGGGTCGATGCCAGCCGCCGCGATGCGTTCAGCGTGCCACGGGGAATGCTTCATCGCGATCGAAAGCAAAGCGGCAAACTTCTCCTGCTGCAGAGCTTCTATCTCCTCGCGCGGCAGCCATTGACTACGCTCGAGGCTGTCCAGGTAAGGAAAGGTCGGACGCTTGAGCAGGCGCTCTTGCAGTGGGTAGACCACCCGGCGGGATACGGCGGCCAGAGTCATGCGGGTCGCGTCTCCATGCGGGCGCCGGCCAGAACTGAGCCGTAAATGTCGTTCCATTTCCGACGTACCTGCGGCCATGCGTACTGCTGGACATCGGCCAGCGCAGCGCTTTGCAACCGCTCGGCAAGCGCCGGATCTTGCAGGATCCGCTTCGCTGCTTGCGCCATGGCCGCTGCATCCCCGGGCGGAACCAGCAGGGCGGTCGCGCCGTCTCGCACGATGAAGGACACGCCGCCGACGTTGGTGCTCACGACCGGCGTGCCGCTCGCCATGGCCTCGAGCACCGAATTCGGCATGTTGTCCACCCGGCTGGGGTTCAGCACCACGGATGCCGAACGGTAGAGCTCTGCCATGCGGTCACGATCGACGGTGCCGCAGAAGTTCACCGCGTCTGCAATGCCGAGCTCGGCGGCGAGCAGTTTCAGCGCAACCTCCTGCGACCCGGAGCCCGCGGCCGTCATGCGCGCATCGGCGAAGCTCTGTCGCACGAGAGCGAAGGCGCGCAGCGCGGTGGCAATGTCGTAGATCGCTTCCAGGTTGCGCGCGACGACCAGGTGGGGACGCTCCGGCAGCGGCCCGCGGCGCACCTGGAAGCGCTGAACATCGATGATGTTGGGCACGATCTCCGCCCGCACACCGCGTCGGCCGAAGACCTCGTGCAGGAAACCGGAAGGCACCGCCAGGGCGCTCGCCTTGCGCAGCGTGCGCAGTACCGGGCTCGCCGAACGATCGAGGAAACTGTCGGCCTCGCCGCCGCGATAGTTGACGACACAGGGCACGCCGCGCAGACGGGCCACCCAGACCGCGGGCGCGGCGAAGAGATGCCACGACCAGCCGGAGTTCGCCATGACGTGGAAGAGATCCACCCGGCCCGCGGCGCGCCAGAGATTGAAGAGGTAGGGCACGAGGCGGAACAGCGCGCGGACGCCGCGCACATGGCCGATCCAGCGCGGGCGATACGGGGCGTTCACCCGGACCAGCGTGACCTGTGCGCCTTCCTTGACGAGCAGCTCGCCGAGCTGGCGCGTCTGGTTGGCCATGCCGCCTTCGGGTGGCGGCAGCGGGCCGACGAGCGCAATCTTCAGGCCGTTCAGGTTCATCATGCCGCGGCGATCAGCCGGTTGAACACATCGCGATAGCGCGCCACGCTGCCCGGCCAGTTACGCTCGCGCTCGACGAAGCGCCGGCCCTGCTCTCGAAGCTGCGGCCAGCGCTCGCGCTGCTCGAGCAGCCGCACGATGGCCTGCGCGAGGGAGGTCGCGTCGCCGGCGCGGAAAAGGATCCCGGTCTCGCCGTCGCGGATCAGCTCCTTGTGGCCGCCGACGTCCGAGGCGACCAGCAGCCGGCCCTGCGCCATGGCTTCGAGCGGCTTGAGCGGGGTGACGAGGTCGGTGAGGCGCATGGCATGGCGCGGGTAGGCGAGCACGTCGACGATGCTGTAGTAGCGCTGCACCTCGGCATGCGGCACGCGGCCCGTGAAGATCACCTTGCCGCCCAGGCCGAGCTGCGTCGAAAGCGAGCGCAGCGCCGGCTCGTGCGGACCGCCGCCGACGAGCAGCACGCGGGCGTGCGGAACGCGCTCGAGCACTTGCGGCAGCGCCCTCAGGAGCAGGTCCAGGCCCTCGTAGGCATAAAAGGAGCCGATGAAGCCGATGACCGTGTTGCCTTCCACGCCGAGCTGCCGCTTGAGCGCGGCGTCCTGCTCGACGGCGAACGGAAAGGCGGCGAGGTTCACCGCGTTCGGGATTACGGTTACGCGCGCTTCCGGGATGCCGCGCGCCACGATGTCGCGCTTCAGGCCTTCGCAGATGGTCGTCACTGCGTTTGCCTCGCGCAGCACGCGCGTCTCGAGCGCGCGCGACAGCCGATAGCGCGGCCCGCCCTCGCGGGCGGTGCCGTGGTCCACCGCGGCGTCCTCCCAGAACGCGCGTACCTCGTACACCACCGGGATGCCGAGGCGCTTGCCGACGCTCAGGGCGGCGAGGCCGTTGAGGCACGGGGAATGCGCGTGAAGGATGTGCGGACGGATCCGCCGCGCGATCGCCGTCAGCCGGCTGCTGGTCGCCTGGATCTGGGCGAATTCGCGCACGCCCGGGATCCGGCCGAGCAGCGTGCTTTCCCAGGGCGTGCGGTAGAAATGCAGGCCGTCGACTTCTTCCTCCGCGGCGCTCTTGGCGGTGTGCTTGGGCGTTGTGAGGTGGAAGGTTTCCCAGCCCAGGCGCCGCTGCTCTTCCAGGATGGCGCGCGTGCGGAAGGTGTAGCCGCTCTGCAGCGGGATGGAGTGATCCAGCACGTGCAGCACGCGCAGGGTCATCCGGCCACCTTCTCGCGTACTCGCGGCTTCTCTTCCTGCACCACGTTGCCGAGGAAGGCATCGAACATGAGGAGCGCCCAGAGAGGCGAGCTGTAGTCGCGCACCCCGGATGCATGCGCGCTCAGGAGCTCCTTGAGGTACTGCGGGTTGAAGAACCCGGTTTCCTGCAACCTGGGCCCCAGCACCGCCTCGCTTACGCGCTGCTTGAGCGGCCCACGGAACCAGCGCGCGAGCGGCACGGAGAAGCCCATCTTGCGCCGGTACATGATCTCGCGCGGCAAGTGCCGCTCCATGGCCTTCTTGAGCAGCACCTTGCCTTCCTGGCCGCGGACCTTGAGGGAAGAAGGCAGCGTGGCGAGCCACTCCACCAGCGGGTGGTCCATGAGCGGCTCGCGCACCTCGAGCGAATGGGCCATGCTCGCGCGGTCCACCTTGGTGTTGATGTCGCCGATCAGGTAGGTCTTCAGATCGAGGTACTGCACCAGCGCGAGCGGGTCGTCGGTGCCGGCCTGTTGCCCGTGGCGGCGGAACACTTCGGCGGCCGAATAGCCGCCGAGCTTCGCCTTGAAGCCGTTGCTGTAGAGCCTGGCGCGCATCTCGTCGCTGAGCAGCGAGACGCTGTGGAAATAGGCGTCGACCGAGCTGCGAGCCAGGGCCTGGAAGGTGGTCTTCGCGCGGAATACCTGCGGCGCCCAGTCGGCCTTGGGGTAAACGCGCCCGAGCAGGCCGAACGCCGGCCGGCGCAGCGAGAGCGGCAGCCTGCTGCGCAGGCGCTCTTCCATGGCATGCAGGCGGTAGCGCCGGTAGCCGCCAAAGCTCTCGTCGCCGCCATCCCCGGACAGCGCCACGGTGACGTGCTGGCGCGCGAGCTGGCACACGCGGTATGTGGGAAGCGCTGAGCTGTCGGCGTAGGGCTCGTCGTAGGTGCGGGCGAGGACGTCGATCATGCTGAAGTCGTCGCTATCCACGGTGTCGACGAAATGCCGGGTGCGGTAGCGCTCCGCCACCTGGCGGGCGTACGCGGTCTCGTCGAAAGCGGGATCGGTAAACGCGATGGAGCAGGTGTTGACCGGATCGGCGCTGATGCCCGCCATCATGGCGACCACGGCGCTCGAATCCACGCCGCCGGAGAGGAAGGCGCCCAGCGGCACCTCGGAAATCATGCGCAGGCGCACGGACTCCTTCAGCCGCTCGACGAGCTCGGCCTGCGCGTCTTCCTCGCTGATGCGGTTGTCCAGCGTGAAGCGCACATCCCAGTACTCGCGCGGCTCGGGCAACGGCCGGCCCCGGCGCACCGCCAGCGTGTGGCCGGGCGGCAGCTTCTTCGCGCCGGCGTAAACGGTGCGCGGCTCGGGGACGTACCCGAGCGCGAAGTACTCTTCGATGGCGAGCGGATCGAGCTTGCGCGCAAGGCGCGGGTGCGCGGTGAGCGCCTTGAGCTCCGAGCCGAAGACCAGCGTACCGTCGTCGAGCGCCGCGTAGTAGAGCGGCTTCACGCCCAGGCGGTCGCGCGCCAGGAACAGCGTGTCGTCGTTGCGGTCCCAGAGCGCGAAGGCGAACATGCCGCGGAAGCGCTCGACGCACGCTTCGCCCCACTGCTCCCACGCGTGCACGATCACCTCGGTATCGCTGCGCGTGCGGAAGGTGTGGCCGAGGCTCGTCAGCTCCGGGATCAAAGCCTGGTAGTTGTAGATCTCGCCGTTGAAGATCACCACCACGCTGCCATCTTCGTTGAAGAGCGGCTGCTGGCCGGTGGAAAGGTCGATGATCGACAGGCGCCGGTGGCCGAGGCCCAGACCCGGCTCGAGGTGCAGGCCGCCGGCATCCGGGCCGCGGTGATGCTGCGTCTCGTTCATGCGCGCCAGTAGCTCGCGCGGCACCGGCCGCCTGCCCGTCAGATCCATCACGCCGACGATGCCGCACATGGTTTCGTTCCTAGCGCGGCGCTAGCGCTTGCGCGCTCGGCAGCGGGACGCCTGCGGCGCCGAGCGTGCGCTCGTACAGGCTCGAGTAGTCGTGCACCATGCGCGAGAGGCTGAAGCGGTTTTCCACGAGCTGGCGCGCGGCCTTGGCGTGGCGCCGGGCGGTGGCGCGATGGTTGAAGTAGTGCAGCAGCGCGTCGGCGAGCGCATCGCTGCTCGCCCGGGGCACCAGCACGCCGGTCATGCCGGATTCGATGAGCTCCGGGTTGCCGCCGACGCGCGTGGCGACCACGGGGAGGCGCGACGCCATCGCTTCCAGGATGGTGTTGGAGATACCTTCAGCGAGAGAGGGCAGCGCGAAGCAGTCGAGGCCCCGCATGATGTCGGCCACGTCCTTGCGCTCTCCGGCGAACCACACGCGGTCCAGCAGGCCTGCCGTCTTGAATACATTCTCGAGATCGGCGCGCAGTGCGCCATCGCCCACGAGCACGAGGCGCAGCCGATCGGAGCGCTCGCTGGCGCGGATGAAGGCGCGCGCCAGGTTGAGCGGGTCCTTCACGCCTTCCATGCGACCCACCCAGCCGATGAGCCATTCGTCGATGGCGCCGAACGGGCAACCGGGAATCGGCAGGCGCGTGTCGGCCGGGCGGAAATGCTCCGTGTCGACGCCGTTGTACGTCTGCGAGATGCGCTCGCGCGGCACACCCACGGCGCGCTCCAGGTAATCGTTCAGGTGGTGCGACAGCGCTACGTAATGGTTGACGAAAGGCCGGTAGGCACGCCGCACGAGGCGGTAGCGCAGGCGCTTTCCTTCGGGGTCGTTCATGTCCCAGCCATGCTCGCCATGAATCCGCACCGGGACGCCTGCCGCGCGGGCCGGCACGACGGCTTCCAGCGCGGCGAGGTTGCGCGTGTGCACCACCGCCGGCTTCAGGTCGCGGAACATCCGGTACAGCCGCGGATAGTCGCGCACCAGGTGGCCCGGCCGCTTGTCGAGCTCGACATAGCGCACGTCGTGGCGCTGGATACGGTCGGCGAACTCCCCCACCACCTCGGTAAGCGCGAGGATCGCGTGCCGCCAGCGGCTCGCAGGCATGCGGTTCACGAGATTGACGATGCCGTTTTCCAGCCCGCCGACGCCGAACCGGTACACCACGTGCACGATCAGGGGCGACTGCACGCTCATCTCGCCACTCCGGCGAGCGCGGTTTCGATCGACGGCAGCATGTCCTGCGCGAATTCCCGCAGCGCCTGCTGCGCAGCTTCCGGGCGATCGTCGTAGGGCGCCGCCATGACGATAGCCGCGCCGTCATCGCCGCGCCCGAGCAGCTTCTCGCGCGCGAGGTACAGCTTGCCGAGGTACGGGCTGCTGAAACGGCTGCCCGACACCCAGAACCAGTCCCAGATGAGCAGGCGCTGCTCCTGCGAGCGCAGCCGCGTCTGGCGCAGCTCCACGGTAGAGCCGCCAAGGTCTTCCGTGCGCCGCGCCTCGCCGACGTTCGACCACACCGGATGCTTCTGCACCACCATCACGTTGGTCGAATTGATGAGCTCCGCATCCTGCCGCTGGTTGCGGTAGTAGCCGACGAAGAGCGCCACCGCGCGGTCGCCCTTGCGGTAAACCTCGAAGAGGCTGGCGGCAGGTCCGTCGTATTTCGGCCGCCATTTGGTGAGCTCGCCGTCTACGCGCGTCCAGCCGGATGCTCCGGACGGTACCTGGAGCGCCACAGCCACAGGGTTGGGCCGATCCAGCCAGGCTGCGTAAAGGGGGCCGGCGGCGGTGATTCCCACCACGCCAAGCGCCGCCGCGGCGACACGAGACCTCGAAACCCTGTGTGTAGCAGCACGGCTATCAGACTCACGCTCGTCAGGCGCGTCGCGCCAGAAGGATCCGAGCCAGAAGAGGAGCAGCATCACCAGCCCGAAGAACACCCATCCATAGATGAAGTGGTCCACGCCCATGGCGAGCTTCATGTCGCTTAGGTGCGCGATCATCACGATGCCGTAGGCGCGCATGCCGTTGGCGAGGATGGGCACCGTCACGGCAAGGGCGACGAACAGGGCGCGCTTCCACCAGCGCCGATAGTTCAGGTAGGCGAAGAGCACGCCGACAGTGACCGATGCAATCAGGTAGCGCAGGCCGCTGCAGCCTTCGACGACCGACCAGTTGCCGGACGGAATGGTGAAGAACAGGCCCTCGCGGTACACGGGAATTCCCGTGAGCTGCAGCGCTGCTACCGTGAAGTCGGCCGTCCACTCCATGAGCGGCGGAATGAGCGCCTCGCCCACGGGAACGGCGAAGAAAAGGAATGCGAGCGGAAACAGGAGCGCCAGCGCCACCTGCCGCCCCGCGATGGCCAGCACGGCGGCGGGAATCATGGCCGTCATGGCGAACTGCTGGATTACCTGCACCTGCCCGGCGTTCGCGGCGAGCCATCCGAGCACCAGCCCGGCGAGCAGGATGAAGCCCAGGGCACTCGGGGCCGGAGCGAGGCGCGCGAGCTCGCGCCGCCTCGCCCAGACGAGCACCAGGGAAATCGGCACGATGAGGTAGCCGTGCGCGAAGGTCTCGGAGCGCTCCCAGATGGCGACGATGGAGGCGGCGGTCGACCAGTAGATGGCAAGAATGGCGACGATGCTGGCGGCGAGGAGCGGCAGCGCGACCCGCCATTGCGCCGGCCAGCGCGCCTTCGCCGGCACAGCGAGGATCTCCTGTGTTTCGACCTTCATAGCGCCATCGCCTTGGCCGCGACGGCGGGGGCTGGCGTAAGCAGCTCGTCGAGCAGCTTGTAGCTCGCGCGCCAGGTGTAGTCGCTCAGCACGCGCTCACGCGCAAGCCGTCCCAAGGCCTCGCCTCTCGCCGGATCCATCGAAGCCTGGACCTTGGCCGCAAACGTGCCGGCGTCGGCGGCGACCTCGAGGTCCGCGCCTTCGCGCGCCGCAATGCCGGCCAGGCAGGCGGGCGTGGTGACGACCGGCTTGCCCATCGCCATCGCTTCGAGCACCTTGTTCTGCACGCCGCGCGCCACGCGCAACGGGGCCACCACCGCTGTGGCGTGCTGCAGGTACGGGCGTACGTCGGGAACGCGCCCGGTAACGACGATCGCGGGGTTGTCGGCCAAGGCGCGCACCGCGAGATCCGGGTTCATACCCACGACATAGAAGCGCACTGCCGGATCCTGCTTGCGCAGGAGCGGGAGCACCTCGCGCGCAAACCACACCACGCCGTCGACATTGGGCCAGTAGTCCATCGACCCGGTGAACACCACCGGGCGCTCGCCGGGCGCGAACGGGGAATCGAAGTCCGGCTCCGGGGAGAAGAAGTCGCTGTCCACTCCGTTCGGCACGGTGAGCACGCGGGCCCACTTGCCCGGCTTGTGCGCGAGGAAGCGGCGGGTTTCCGCATGCGTCACGAAGAGGCTGGCCTCGGCGCGGGCAGCGACGCCGAGCTCGTAGCGCAGCAGGCGGCGCGCCTCGCGGCGAAAGATCGCCGAGGCCGGCCAGCGCCGGCGCGCGGCATAGTCGGCCCATTTCTGGGAGTCCATGTCGACGAAATCGACCACGGCGCGCAACTCGCGCAGGTCGAGGACGTACTGCGCCATGACCGACGAGAACACGAACGCCCGCGAGATGCGCGCGTCGCGCACGGTCTGCAGCACCCAGCGCTGCAAGGCGCGGCTGCGGAAGTACGGTAGCGTGATCGGCTCGCCGCCCAGCAAGGCGGTGCTGCTTTTGGCGCGCCTCATCCACGGCACCAGCGGCTCGACGTAGGTCGAGGCGCAAATGCGCCGCACTTCATCGAGGTGCTGCCAGTCGGCCGCATCGTCCACGAAGGTGCCCAGGTGCACGCGGTAGCGCGTCGCCAGGTGCTTCAGGAAGTGGCACGAGCGCACCTTGTCGCCCTTGGTCGGGGGATAGGGCAGCCGGTGCGAGAGAAAGAGGAGCGATTCCACGTTGGATCAGCCCAGGTTTTTGACGAGATGCGGGCCGATGGCGTTGGCCACGCGGATGGGAAGCCGCCGCCACACCGCGATGAGGGCGCGGTACTTCGGGTTGAGGGGGTTGTTTTCCGGGATGCTGTCGCGCCGGTACAGGCAGTACTCGTAGGCGAGCGGCGCCGGCTCGAAGCCCCAGTTCTTCTTGAAGTCGTACGGACCGGTGCCGCGCTTGCTGCGGCCGTAGTCGAAGACCTTTATGCCGCGCTCGCACGCGCGCCGCATGAGGTCCCAGTACTTGAAATCGTTGGCGGCGAGCTGGCGCGCCTCCACGGCATCGCCCGCGTAGTAGGGCAGCACTTCGTCCCGGAAATAGAAGCTGAAGACGCTCGACAGCGGCTTGCCGGCGGCATCGGTGACTGTCAGCACCTCCGTGTCCTTGCCGAAGGCGGCGCGCAAGGCCTCGAAGTAGCGCTTTGGCAGGGGCGGCGTGCCGTGCCGGTGGACGTTGTCGGCATAGAGCGCGAAGAAGGCATCGACGCGGTCGTCGATCCGGCCGACGAGGCCGTTTGCGATGCCCTTGCGCACCATGGCGCGCTGCTTGCGCGGGATAGCGAGCAAGTTGGCCTCGACCTGTGGTGCGAGCGTCTTGCGAAAGCTGGCATACAGGTCCTGCTGCGGCCAGCCCGCAGCGCGCGCACGCGGGTGGCGAAGCTCGAGGTGCGCGACCTTCAGACGCCCGCCGAGCGCCTGGGCCGCCTCCTGCAGGCCGGCCGCGGCTTCGGCATCCGAAGCCGCAATGCCGGCCACCGCGCAAAAAGGCAGCGAAACGAGGGCGTGCCCGAAGAGCAGGCTCTTGACCTCGGCGAGCGGCAGGATGCCGACGACCTCCCGGCCGCGCTCGGCGAGCAGGTAACGCGTGCGATGCCCGAAGCAGCGCTCGAGGATCGCGCGCCAGCCGGCGCGATGGAAGAACGTCGCCTCGCCGCAGTGCTCGACGAATGCCTCCCAGCGCGCCGCATCCTCGGGCACGAAGTCCCGTACGCGGACCGGCGTCACGGCCTTTGCGCCTACGCGGTTTGCTGAGCGGCGAGCGGCGGTTGCTTCGCCAGGCCGAGCGTCGCCTGGCGCACCGCTTCGGCATAGCGCGCCGCCGCCTGGGTGCGGTTGGTGACACCTACCTTGCGGAAGATGCGCTGCACGTGGTTCTTCACGGTGAACGGGCTGATGCGCAGTGCCTCCGCGATCTCGAGGTTCGTGCGGCCTCGGCATACCGCTTCCAGAACTTCGCGCTCGCGCGCGCTGAGGTCGAGCACGTTGTTGCCGTCGTCCAGCGCCATGCGGGCCGCCGCCAACGGAAACGCCGGAATCTTGCGGAAAGCCGAATCGATCTGCGCCACCAGGGGCTCGAGCGTGGACAGGAACCGGACCTGGCTGCGGCCTTTCGTGAACGAGCCGCAGCTCAGCGCGATGAACAGGCTGTCGTTGCCCGAGCGCTGGTCGTGCATGCCGTGGATGAGGACGCTGCGCATGCCGCGCAGCGCGGTGTGCACCGGGCAGTGGCAGGCCGGCTGCAGCGCCTCGGTGTCTGCGGCCTTCAGCAGCACCGGCTGGCGACCCGCCTCGATCCAGCGCGCATAGGCCTGGCGCACGAACGACTCCACGCGGCAATGCGCGAGTTGACCGGTGCGCACGCCCGGCAGGGCGGAAGTCAGGTCCAGCTTGACGTCCCAGCTGTCGAAGTCTCCCCACGCCGAGACCAGGATCTCGTGCGGCAGGAAGTACTGCACCTCGCCGGCCAGCCAGCGGTACAGGTCATAGTGGCTGCGGATGCGACCGCATTCGGCCACGATGCGCAGGAAGCGGCTGCTCTCGTCGGCGGTGAGCTCGAAGTCTTTCGGCGCGACGTCGGGCACCGACTTGAGGCCGCGTGCCGCTCCGGACGTCCAGGGCACCAGCGGTACGCCCTGCGAAAGAACCCAGCGTGGAAGCTTTGCTTGGACCGTATTCATCTTTGGACCCTCTCTGTTTCTAACCCTTCTTCTCTTCGGAGCTTTTGCCCGGGCCGGGCATGCGGCGGAACTCGAAGCTGCTGATTGCCGCCGCAATCCCTTTCCGGGCCCCCTGCTCCTCCACTCTTACGATTCGCGCAATACAGTTCACTGAAATGGGGCCGCTCGGAAAGCTCGCGAAATCGAGCGTGAACTTCACCGGCTGCCCTTCCTTTAGCGCCACGTCGGTGAGGAAATAAATTCCGCTTGCGCTGACGTTACGCACGGCGCCCTCGCCTCCCTCGAACCTCACCTTCAGGTCCGCGCCGTACCGCTCATCCTTACGACCGGCGAGGGGACCCTTGGGAAGTTGGCTGGGCGCCATGGGACGGCATCTTGCAGTGTCCGATTCCGTCGGGAGCGAGCGACAAGTACTGTTTTGAGCAGTCCAGATGTCATGGGTCATGCATGACACTTGTCATGCGCGGCCGAAAGGTGAAAGAATCCCTTCGGCGGTTCGAGCGCCTACTATAGATTCGGCCGCAGTAGCAGCTCCCTACTACCTATTGGGGGGAAGCATGGGTGCAAGGCTCAGGCTGCTGGAGACGCCGTCGCAGACAAGGCCGCGAGGCGCTCGCACCGACATCTGGCTTACCGTGTCTGCCTGGTTGTGGACAGCGTACTTTGCCATTCTCACCGCCTTCGGAGCCTGGCTCGTTCTGTAGCTTTCTGTCGGCGTGCCTTACGCGCGGCGGCCGGATAATACCTAAGTCCCTGAAACTTCTAGCTGGCCCGGTATTTGCAAAGCACGCGCGGTTCCCGAATCTTTCGACTCAGGTTTTTCGAGCGCTGGACCCGCTCGACTCTCAACCCCCGGAGGCCCCCATCTCCGGGGGTTTCTTTTTTCGCGAGGCCTCAGGAGCCGCGGTGGCCGTTAAGGCCGTGCCGCTGCGCGAAGACAAAAAGCTCGACGCGGTTCGGCACGCCAAGCTTGTCGTAGATGCGGCTGAGGTGGTTTCGCAAAGTGTGCTCGCCGATATGCAGGTTGCGCGCAAGCCTCTTGTTGTCGGCACCAGGCTGCGTGACCAGCGTACGGACCACATCCTGCTCGCGCTCCGTGAGCGTCGCGAGCTTGCGCTTGGCCGGATCATCGGCCGGCTCGCGCTTGCGGCGCGACAGCTCGACGAAAATGCGGCCGGTGGTCGAACGATCGAGCCACAGCTGGCCTTCGCAGACCTTCGCGATTGCCTTCAACAAGACCGACGGCTGCTCTTCCTTCAGCACTACGCCGCATGCCCCCTGCAGCACCGCGGTTTCATGCAGCAACGGATCCTGCACGCCGCTGAAAAGCAGAACGCGCGCGCTATGCCCGTTGATGAAGCCAGGAATCGCGTCCGCGGCGCCGCGAAGCAGCTCGGCATCGAGCACGACTACGTCGGGGTGCGTCTCATCGGCGAGCGACAGGGCGCTCGCGCAATCAGCCGCGGTCCCCACGACTTCCATGCCGGGTTTTTTGGCGTCAATGAGCTGCTGCAATCCCCATAAGACAATCTCATGGCGATCGACCAACAGCACACGGATCCGCTCGGGCACCTGCGGAGTCATTTCTTCCCCCAAGGACGCGAATCATAGCGGAGGGAAGCCCAAAAGCCGAGCTTTTCGGCGCACGGGCAAGCGTTACAAACACTCTTTAAAGGTCGACGCAACCCCGTGGTGCTTTTGGGATAATCCGTTCCGGCTCCGCCATGCGCGTCTCCCACCTCACCACCCGCACGAGCTTCGTTTTGGCCGCCTTGGCGTGTGCCCTGCTACTGGGTTACGGGTACTACCTCGAGCATGTCCAGGGGCTCGAGCCGTGCCCGCTCTGCCTGGTTCAGCGCGGCTTCTTTTATGCGGTGATGGCGGTTAGCATCGTCGCAGCGGTGCATGGCCGCTCGCCTCGCTTTTATGGAATCGTGGCCGCACTCTTCGCCACCGGCGGCGCTGCGACGGCGGCGCGCCAAGTCTGGCTCCAGCATCTTCCTCCCGACAAGGTGCCGCAATGTGGGCCCGATCTCTTCTTCATGCTGGACAACTTTCCGCTTTCCCGCACGCTGAAGACGCTGGTTTCCGGCACGGGCGAGTGCGCGGCGGTGGACTGGACCTTCCTCGGGCTGTCGATCGCGGAATGGTCACTTCTTTGGTTCGCGGCGTTCGTACTCGGCGCGCTGTGGATTGTCGCCCGGCAGCGACGAATGATCACTTCGGCCTAGCACGAAGCCCGATTCTTTTCCGCATCTCTTTGACGCGAAAAAACAAAACATTGCCTAAACGTTGGGCAAAGCAGCTATCTGCGTATGTCGTAGGCCTACGACATCGTGTAACGACGACTTTCCACAGACATATCCACAGCTTTTGTGGATATCGCGGCGAGCACTTCGCCGATGATCAGAAGCGCGGGTCCGCCGGTGCAACGCGCAGCGAGCTGAACGAGCTCGCTTAGCTCGCCCGAAAAGGCGGCCGAAGCCTCCAGGGTCGCGCTTTCCACAACGGCGACGGGCATGTTCGCGCGCATGCCGGCAGCCAGCAATTCGTTTCGGACAAGCTGCGCGTCGTGCGATGCCATGTAGAGCACCGCAGTGTCGGCCACCATTACAGTGCGCGCCCAGTCGGACGGCCGTTCGCCTTCCGCCGCCCGCGTCGTCGCGAACACCACGCTGCGCGAGACGCCGCGCCGTGTAAGCGAAACCTGCAGTTGGGCGCTCGCGCCGAGTGCAGCCGTGATCCCCGGGACGATCTCCACCGGGATGTTGCGTTCTCGCAGGAACGCCACCTCTTCGTGCGCGCGGCCGAAGAGCATCGGATCGCCGCCCTTCAGGCGCACCACCACTTTGTGCCGCGCCGCGGCATCGGCGAGGCGCTTGTTGATGAAGCGCTGTACGGTGGAGTGCCGCCCGCAACGCTTGCCCACGGCAATTTTTTCCGCCTGCGCGGCCAGACGAAGGATTTCTTCGGAAACCAGCGCGTCGTGGAACACCACGCCGGCCTCGCCGAGCAGCCGGGCCGCGCGCAAGGTGAGGAGGTCCACCGCGCCCGGCCCGGCGCCGACGAGATAGACGGTGCCACTCACTGGACAAGCCCCTCCGCCTGTTCCCACCACCAGCAGCCCGCGCGCAGGTCCTCGCTAGGTAGGATCGGGCGGGTGCAGGGGGCGCAGCCGATCGAGCGGTAGCCCTGGTCATAGAGTCGGTTGTAAGGCACGTCGTTCGAGGCGATATAGGCCCACACCATCGACTCGGTCCATTCGGCGAGCGGGTTGAACCTTTCCAGCCGGTGCACGGCGTCGAACTCGCGCGCGGCGAGGCTGTCGCGCGATGGCGAGTGCTCGCGCCGGCGGCCCGTGATCCAGGCCCGCCGACCCGCGAGGGCGCGCCGGAGCGGCTCGACCTTGCGGAACTCGCAGCAGCACTGGCGCAGCTCGAAATCGCCGTAAAAGGCATCGCGGCCGTGCACCCGGACGTATTGCGCCACGGCGTTCGGGTCGGGTGCGTAGACCTTCACGGGCAGGCCGTAGTGGGAGCGCACCTTGCCAACCAGGTCCAGCGTGTCGCCATGTAAGCGGCCGGTATTGAGCACGAAAACGTCGATAGGCAGGTCGGCGCGCGCAATGGCGTCCGTGAGCACCATGTCCTCGGCGGACAGGCTGTTCGCCAGCGTTACGGGCGAGTAGTGCGCCGCGATATCGGCGAGGATGGTTTCAAGGTTCATTTCTGGTACGAGACCGAAAAGCTGTTGAACGACGCAAGCGCTTCTTCCGCGTCCTCGTCCTCGCGCAGCTCGAATGCGTCAAAGCCGACGCGCTCCATGAAGTGCAGGTGGTCGCGCGTGAACTGGCCGACGGCGCGCAGCTCCCCCTTGTAGCCAAAGCGTGTTCGCAGCAGGCGCGCGATCGAGTAGCCGCGCCCATCGCCAAACTTCGGAAAGTGGACATCGATGCGATCGACGCCCGCCAGCTTTTCCAGAAATGCCTCCGGATCGTCGCCCGGCTGCAGCCGCAGCACGTTTCCGTCAGGCGAAAACGGGCTCTCGGGCGCGACGCGGCGCTTTTTGATCAGCCTTGCCATAGACCTTTTCCTTGAACGGCTCGACGCCCACGCGCTGCACGGTGTCGATAAAGCGCTCGGCCTCGCTGTCGCGATGCTCGAGGTAGCAGTGGATGAGCTTCTCGATGACTTCCGGGACATCGGCGCGGGCGAACGAGGGACCGATGACTTTGCCGAGCGATGCCGGGGCTTGGTTTCCCCCGATCTCGACCTGGTACCACTCCTCGCCGTTCTTATCCACGCCGAGGATGCCGATGTGGCCGACATGGTGGTGGCCGCAGGCGTTCATGCAGCCGGAGATGTTGAGGTCTAGCTCGCCGATGTCGGACAGGTAATCGAGGCTATCGAAGCGCTCCTGGATCGCTTCGGCGACCGGAATGGATTTGGCGTTGGCGAGGGCGCAGAAATCGCCGCCGGGGCAGGAGATGATGTTGGTGAGGAGGCCGATGTTCGGCGTGGCAAGGCCAAGCGCCCGAGCTTCGTTCCACAGCGCCGGCAAGTCGCGCCGCCGCACGTCGGCCAGGATCAGGTTCTGCTCGTGCGACACGCGCAACTCGCCGAACGAGTAGCGCTCGGCGAGGCCGGCGATCGCCTCCATCTGCTCGCTCGTCGCGTCGCCCGGCGGCACGC
>Ga0247825_10000163_pt1 | contig 38993 bp, 40 predicted proteins | sample 13C_Vanillin_Day_FD_194413 | JGI IMG/M metagenome (GOLD analysis project Ga0247825, IMG submission 194413) | Soil microbial communities from agricultural site in Penn Yan, New York, United States - 13C_Vanillin_Day48 | ecosystem: Environmental > Terrestrial > Soil > Agricultural land | place... | reverse complement strand
GTCCGGGGCGTACGGCGCCCGCACCGGAGCCGGTGCGGGCAGGCCGAGCGAACGGAAGTAGCCGGCGACGGCGTCCAGCGCTCCCTGCTGCGCTGCGTTGCCCACCGGCACGGGTTGCGGCGAGACGAAGAGATTCACATTGAAGGGCAGGTCAGTGAGCGTCCGCACCGCTTCTGCGTCGCGCTGCATCGCTTCCGGCTGGGAATACGCCGCGCCGAGCGAGCCGAGCGCGCCAGCCTTGCAGGCCGAGGCCGCCATCCGGGGCGTGGCCGCGCTCGCCATCGGCGCCTGAATGATCGGCAAACGGATGCCCAGCCGGTCGCAGAGGGGGGTGTGCAACTTTGCCATATTTTCCTTTGCTTTCAGCGTTAGTTAGTGGTCACTTCATAGGGGAAAACGAAGCCCCGTTGGGGCCGCTTTGCCCTCCCGCCGCAGGTCCGTGCCGGCGTGCTCTTCGAGTGACCTCGGGATTCAATCTTTTTGACACGCGGTGGCCTATTTCGTCTCGTCGAACAGCTCGCGGCCGATCAGCCAGCGCCTGATTTCCGAAGTCCCCGCTTGGGTATTTGGTCTCGGCCGCCGCCTGAGGCGGCTTAACATGCACACATCGCATGTTAGCCTCGCCCAAATCGCGGCGGGCTTTCCGAAAGGTCAGCGTGTCTCATCGAATAGCTCGCGCCCTATCAGCCAACGTCTAATCTCCGACGTGCCCGCCCCGATTTCGTAGAGCTTGGCGTCGCGCAGCAGGCGGCCGGTCGGTGAATCATTAATGTAGCCCATGCCGCCGAGGCACTGGATTGCCTCGAGCGCCATTTCCGTCGCCTTCTCCGCCGCGTACAGGATCGCTCCCGCGGCGTCCTTGCGCGTCACCGTGCCGCGGTCGCAGGCGCGGCCCACCGCGTAGACGTAGGCACGGCAGGCGTTCAACGTCACGTACATGTCGGCGAGCTTACCTTGCATCAACTGGAACTCGCCGATCGGCTGGCCGAACTGCTTGCGCTGATGCAGGTAGGGAATCACCGTGTCGAGGCAGGCCTGCATGATGCCGAGCGGACCGGCCGCGAGCACCGCGCGTTCGTAATCCAGTCCGCTCATCAACACCTCGACGCCTTTTCCGGTCGCGCCCAGTACGTTGTCCGCCGGCACTTCGCAATCGCTGAACACGAGCTCGCAGGTGTTGGAGCCGCGCATGCCGAGCTTGTCGAGTTTTTGCGCCGTGGAGAATCCCTTGAATTGCTTTTCGATGACGAAAGCGGTGATGCCGCGCGCGCCCGCGGCCGGATCGGTCTTGGCGTAGACCACCAGCACGTCAGCGTCCGGGCCGTTGGTGATCCACATCTTGGTGCCGTTCAGCATGTAGCAATCGCCGCGCTTGTCGGCCTTGAGCCGCATGCCGACGACGTCCGAGCCGGCGCCGGTCTCGCTCATCGCCAGCGCGCCGACGTGCTCGCCCGAGATGAGCTTCGGCAGGTAGCGCTGCTTCTGCGCGGCGCTGCCGTTGCGGCGCAACTGGTTGACGCAGAGATTGGAGTGGGCGCCGTAGGAGAGTCCGACCGAGGCTGACGCGCGCGAGACTTCTTCCATCGCGACGATATGGGCGAGGTAGCCCAGCGCCGAGCCGCCGTATTCCTCTTCGACCGTGATGCCCAGCAGGCCGAGCTCGCCCAGCCTGGGCCACAGGTCGCGGGGAAATTCATTGGAGCGGTCGATCTCCGCGGCGCGCGGGGCGATCTCGCGCGAAGCAAAGCTGGCGACCGTCTCGCGCAGGATATCGACGGTTTCACCCAGCTCGAAGTTGAGACCCGTGGACATGGCCCTTCAGCTAAAAAGAACTGTAATCACCTGTATTTTTGTGGATTTTTATATGACATTTACGTTAACGTCAACTACGTTATGCAGCGCAAAATAATCACTCACGCGGCCGATTTCGCTTCATCATCAGCGGGCTTGTCTTTGAGCAGCCGTCGGCACTGGTTGGCGAAGAAGCTGATCTCGTTCAGCATCACCTCGATGTCCTCGCGCTGCTGCTCCAGATGCGCGCGGCGCCGATCCAGCTTCCCGAGGAATTCTGCGAGCTGCTTCTTCTCGTCGCGCGAGACGTCGTAGAGCTCGAATAGCTCGCGGATCTCGGCGAGAGAGAAGCCCAACCGCTTGCCGCGCAGCGCGAGCTTCAGCCGCACCCGATCGCGGTTACTGAACACCCGGTTGGCCCCTTCGCGAGCCGGGCTGACGAGCCCCTGGTCTTCATAGAACCGGATGGTCCGGGTCGTCACGCCGAACTCCTTCGCCAACTCGGAAATCGTATAGGTATTGCTCATTGTGCTTCGCAGCAAACCTCTGTATTATTGATGAAATCAGCCTACTCTCCGTTTACGTAAACGTCAATAGGTCATCGATGCCCGAGACACAGCAGCAGGCAGACCCCGCAGAACTCGCCAATCTGTATGCCGACATTGCCCTGAAGAGTGGTCGTCTCCTTACGCAATATCTGGAACGAGGGAAAAACGGCGGCCTGCCGGGCCTGAACGACGAGCTCGGCATTGCACAGGCCTTTTTTCAGGCTTGGGGGCAGCTCCTGGCCGACCCGTTCAAGCTCGCCGAGGCCCAGATGAGGTTCTGGCAGGACTCCATGGCGCTGTGGCAGACATCGATGCTGAAGCTGATGGGGCAGGAGGTGCAGCCGGTGGCCGAGGCCCCCCAGGGCGACCGCCGGTTCAAGCACCAGGACTGGCAGCAAAACTTCCTCTATGACTACATCCGGCAGTCCTACCTGATCGCCGCGCGGCACCTGCACGGGACCCTGGGCAAGGTCGAGGGGCTCGACGAGCAGACCGCGCGCAAGGTCGATTTCTACACCCGCCAGTACATCGACGCGCTCTCGCCCAGCAATTTCCTGCTCACCAACCCCGAAGTGATGCGCGAGACCGTGGCGAGCGGCGGCCAGAACCTGGTGAAGGGCTTGAATAACCTGCTCGAAGATCTCTCCCGCGGTGGCGGGCAGCTGCGGCTGCGCATGACCGACGAGAATGCGTTCAAGCTGGGCGCGAACATCGCCACCACGCCGGGCAGCGTCGTGTTCCAGAACGACCTCATCCAGCTCATCCAGTACGCCCCGACGGGTGAAACCGTCCACCGCCGGCCGCTGCTGGTGATCCCGCCGTGGATCAACAAGTACTACATCCTCGACCTGCGCGAGAGCAACTCCTTCGTCAAATGGGCGACGGGGCAGGGGCATACCGTGTTCGTCGTCTCCTGGGTCAACCCGGACAAGAAGCTCGCGCACAAGCGCTTCGACGATTACCTGACGGAAGGCGTGCTGGACGCGCTCGACGCGATGGAGAAGGCGACCGGCGAGCGCGAGGCGAACGTGATCGGCTATTGCCTGGGTGGCACCTTGCTCGCCTGCGCGCTGGGCTACCTCGCGGCGAAAAAGGACGAGCGCATTGTCTCCGCAACCTTCTTCGCCTCGCTGATCGATTTTTCGGAAGCCGGCGAGCTCGAGGTGTTCATCGACGAGCAGCAGATCGCGGCGCTGGAAAAGCGCATGCAGGAGCGCGGCTACCTCGAAGGCTCGGAGATGGCGACCACCTTCAACATGCTGCGCTCGAACGACCTGATCTGGTCGTTCGTCGTCAGCAACTACCTGCTGGGCCGGGACCCGTTTCCCTTCGACCTGCTCTACTGGAATTCAGACTCGACGCGCATGCCGGCCGCGATGCACAGCTTCTACCTGCGCACGATGTACCTGAAGAACCTGCTGGCGCAGCCCGGCGGCATCGAGCTTGCCGGGACGCCCATCGATCTTACCCGCGTAAAGACCCCGCTCTATTTTGTCTCCACCGTGGAGGACCACATTGCGCCGTGGCGCTCGACCTATGCCGGGGCCAAATGCTTCAAGAGCCCGGTGCGCTTCGTGCTCGGCGGGTCCGGGCATATCGCGGGCATCGTCAATCCACCGGCGGGCGGCAAGTATTCCTACTGGACCAATCCGAAGCTGCCCGCGACGCCGGAAGAGTGGCAGAAAGGCGCTACCCAGCAGGCGGGATCCTGGTGGCCGGACTGGGCGAAATGGGTCGCGCAGCACGCCGGTGACAAGGTGCCGGCGCGCGTTCCCGGCAAGGGGAAATTGAAGGTAATCGAGGCCGCGCCGGGGGCCTACGCTAGAATGCGGGCGGACAAGGGCTGATCTCTTCCGATCGGCCACTTTTCATAGGGGAAACGATGAAAAGTAAGTGCATACTCACTGCCGCAATTCTGGCGATTTTGCTGCCCGCCAGTGTCTTGGCCCAGTCGTACCCCGCGAAGCCGGTGCGCATCATCGTGCCGCTGGTCCCCGGCGGCAATCTGGACATCGTCGCGCGCGCCGTCGCGCAGCGTCTGGGCGAGGGTCTCGGCCAGCAGGTCATCGTCGAGAACCGCCCCGGCGCGAGCAGCCTTGTGGGCACGCAGCTCGTCGCCAAGTCGCCTCCCGACGGCTACACGCTGCTGGCGATGGCGAATACTTTTGCTTCCGTGCCGGCCGTCATTGCGAAGCCGGGCTATGATCCGATCAAGGACTTCACGGGCGTGAGCCTGACCTGCAAGGTCGCGCAAGTGCTCGTGGTGACTCCCACGCTTCCCGCGAAGTCGGTAAAGGAGCTCATCGCGCTGGCAAAGGCCCGGCCCGGCCAGCTTTCCTACGGCTCTTCCGGCAACGGATCCACCGGTCACTTTGCCGCCGAACTGTTCAACCAGAGAGCCGGTCTCAAATTGCTGCACGTGCCGTACAAGGGCAACGCCCAGGCGCTGATCGACATCATCGCCGGACAGGTCATGCTGATGTTCGACCAGGTGAGCACATCGGCGCCGTACGTCAGGGCCGGCAAGCTGCGCGCGTTGGCGGTCACGAGCCGCACTCCATCCAGCCTCTTCCCCGGTGTTCCGACGGTCGACGAAGCCGGCGTGAAGGGCTACGAAGCGATCACTTTCAACGGACTGCTGGCCCCGGCGGGCACACCGCGCGAGATGCTGGCACGGCTGCAGGGCGAAGTGGCGAAGGCGGTGGCGGTGCCCGCGTTGCGCAACAGCTTCCTCGAGCGCGGAGTCGAGCTTTCCGCAAGCACCTCGCCGGATGAGTTCACCGCTTACGTCCGAGAGCAGGTGGCCGTGAGTGCGAAGCTGGCGCGCAACGCGGGCATCAAAGCCCAGTGACCAGTGACCAGTGACGGGTGACGAGTGACGATTGCTTGGACGAGCCACCAGCCACGAGCCACCAGCCACCTCGCAAAAAGCGGCGTATGCAGGTAGCCGGACACACCTTCCTCATTACCGGCGGGGCGTCGGGGCTGGGCGCGGCCACGGCGCGCAGGCTGGCGGGTGCCGGTGGCAATGTCGCGATCTGTGACGTTGGCGCGGAGTTGGGGGGCAAGACCGCTTCCGCGATCGGCGCACACGCAATCTTTGTCGCGGCCGACGTTACCGACGAAGCGCAGGTCGCGAAGGCCATCGCCGCGGCACGCGAGAAGTTCGGAGCCCTGCACGGCGTGGTGAATTGCGCGGGGGTCGCCCCGGCCGAGCGGCTGCTGGGGCGGAACGGGCCGCATCGCCTGGATTCCTTCCGCCGCGGGATCGAGATCAATCTTACCGGCACCTTCAACGTGCTGCGCCTCGCGGCGCAGGCCATGGAAGCGAATAAGCCCGACGCAGAGGGCGAGCGCGGCATCATCATCAACACCGCCTCGGTCGCGGCCTTCGACGGGCAGATTGGGCAGGTCACCTACAGCGCGTCGAAAGCGGGGGTTGCAGGAATGACCTTGCCGGCCGCGCGTGAACTGGCCCGTTTCGGCATTCGCGTCATGGCCATCGCGCCCGGCATCTTCGAGACGCCAATGGTTGACGCGTTCACGCCCGAGCTGAAGCAGTCGCTGGCGTCCCAGATCCCTTTTCCGCCCCGGCTCGGCCGCCCGGACGAATACGCGGCGCTGGTCGAGCACATCATCACCAACGTGATGCTCAACGGCGAGGTGATCCGCCTAGACGGCGCGGTGCGGATGGCTGCGAAGTAGAAAATTAGCCGCCAAGACACCAAGACGCCAAGAAGATCAAAACAATATCGAACCGCCAAGCGCGCCAAGACCGCCAAAAAACTAGAATCTATCTGAACCGCAGGGACGCAGAGAGAAACAAAAATAAAACCAAATGAATAGCAACCAAACCCAATATGATTCGGGGTCGGTATGTGTAAGTTTTCTCTGCGTTTTTGCGCCTCTGCGGCTAATTTGAAAAGGTTTTCTTGGCGTTCTTGGCGCCTAACTAACTAATGGCTTTTAACAACGTCCTGCTCGAGCAGCCCGAGGCGGGCATCTATCTCCTCACCGTCAACCGCCCGAAGGCGCTGAATGCGCTGAACGCCGCGACGCTGGACGATATTGCGTCCGCGCTCAAGGTCGTGGCGATGGACGAAAAGGCGCGCGTGCTGCTCGTCACCGGCGCGGGGGAGAAAGCCTTCGTCGCCGGCGCTGACATCGCGGAGATGAAGGACGCGACGATCGAGGAGGGGCGCGCTTTCTCCGAGCAGGGCATGCAGGTCATGCACGCGCTGGAAGCGCTGCCGGTGCCGGTGATCGCGCTGGTGAACGGTTACGCCCTGGGCGGCGGCTGCGAGCTCGCGCTCGCCTGCGACTGGATCCTCGCCGCCGAGAATGCCGTGTTCGGCCAGCCGGAAGTAAATCTCGGCATCCTGCCCGGTTTCGGCGGCACGCAGCGCCTGCCGCGCCGCATCGGGCCCGCGCGCGCGCTGGAGCTGCTGACCACCGCGCGGCAGGTAAAAGCGGCCGAGGCGCTTGCAATGGGGCTCGCCAACCACACCTTTCCTGCATCGGAACTGAAAGCGAAGGGACTGGAAATGGCGCGCGTCATCGCGGCCAAGGGTCCCGTCGCGGTGCGACTCGCCAAGGAGGCGGTGAAGCGCGGCGGAAATTTCGATCTCTTCACTGCATGCGCGCTGGAAACAGACTTGTTCGCGCGCGCCTTCGGCAGCGCGGACCGCAAGGAAGGCATGGCGGCGTTTCTGGAGAAGCGGCCGGCGCGGTTTTCCGGTCAGTAGGCGCCCATCCGGCGCGGGTCCGCGCTATAATGTTTCTCCCTGGCGATTGGCACGCTAAGTGCTTGCCTGGAAAGCATATTTCGTTCCGCGCAGTTCGTTCCGTAATCAAGGTGGCTCATGGACTTGAGGGACATGCAACCGGACGCTGACCCGCAAGAAACGCGGGAGTGGCTCGAGGCGCTCGAATCGGTGCTGGAGCGCGAAGGTCCGGCGCGCGCGAATTTCCTCCTCGATCGTCTGGTGGAGAAGGCGCGGCGCAGCGGCGCGTACATTCCGTACAACACCAACACGGCGTACATGAACTCCATCCCGCTCGGCCAGGAGGAGCGCTCGCCGGGCGACGCCGAAGTCGAGCACAAGCTGCGCTCGCTCGTGCGCTGGAACGCGATGGCGATGGTGCTGCGCGCGAACAAGGAATCCTCCGAGTTGGGCGGACACATCGCGAGCTTCGCTTCGGCCGCCACGCTCTACGACGTCGGCTTCAATCATTTCTTCCGCGCCTGGAACGACAGCTTTGGTGGCGACCTGGTCTATTTCCAGGGCCACTCGGCGCCGGGCATCTACGCGCGCGCCTACCTCGAGGGCCGCATTACCGATGAGCAGATGAACAACTTCCGCCAGGAGGTCGGCGGCAAGGGACTGTCTTCCTATCCCCACCCGTGGCTGATGCCGGACTTCTGGCAGTTCCCGACCGTCTCGATGGGGCTGGGGCCGCTGATGGCGATCTACCAGGCGCGCTTCATGCGCTACCTGCAGGGCCGTGGCCTGGTCAACACCGAGGGCCGCAAGGTGTGGTGCTACTGCGGCGACGGCGAGATGGACGAGCCGGAATCGCTGGGCGCGATCTCGCTCGCGGGCCGCGAGCGGCTCGACAACCTGATCTTCGTCATCAACTGCAACCTGCAGCGGCTCGACGGGCCGGTGCGCGGCAACGGCAAGATCATCCAGGAGCTGGAATCCGATTTCCGCGGTGCCGGCTGGAACGTGATCAAGGTGATCTGGGGCTCGTACTGGGACCCGCTCATCATGCGCGACAAAACCGGCATCCTGCTGCGGCGCATGGAAGAGTGCGTGGACGGCGAATACCAGGCTTTCAAGTCGCACGACGGCGCCTACGTGCGCAAGCACTTCTTCGGCAAGTATCCCGAGCTGCTGGAGATGGTGGCGCACATGTCGGACGACGACATCTGGCGGCTCAATCGCGGCGGCCACGACCCGCACAAGATGTACGCGGCCTACGCGGCGGCGATGAAGCACAAGGGCGAGCCCACGGTGATCCTCGCCAAGACCGTGAAGGGCTACGGCATGGGCGAGTCGGGCGAGGGCCAGAACATCACGCACCAGCAGAAAAAGATGGGCACGGCGTCGATCAAGGCGTTCCGCGACCGCTTCGAAGTGCCGATTCCCGATGCCGACCTGGAAAAAATGCCGTTGTACCGTCCGGCCGAGGACAGCCCGGAGATGAAATACCTGCGCGAGCGCATCCAGGCGATGGGTGGCAGCGTGCCCGCGCGCCGCCGGAAGAGCGCGTCGCTCGAGGTGCCGCCGCTCTCCGCTTTCGACACCCTGTTGAAAGGGACGGAAGGGCGGGAGATCTCGACCACCATGGCGTTCGTGCGGATCTTGAACGCGATCATCCGCGACAAGAACGTCGGCAAGCTGGTGGTGCCGATCGTGCCGGACGAGTCGCGCACCTTCGGCATGGAAGGGATGTTCCGCCAGCTCGGCATCTACTCCTCGGTGGGCCAGCTCTATACGCCGCAGGACGCCGACCAGCTGATGTACTACAAGGAGGACAAGAGCGGCCAGATCCTGCAGGAAGGCATCAACGAGCCCGGCGCGTTCTCTTCCTGGATTGCCGCGGCGACCTCGTACAGCACGCACAACCAGCCGATGATCCCGTTCTACATCTTCTACTCGATGTTCGGCTTCCAGCGCGTGGGCGACCTGGCCTGGGCGGCGGGCGACATGCGCGCGCGCGGCTTCCTGTTGGGCGGCACCTCCGGGCGCACCACGCTGAATGGCGAGGGCCTGCAGCACGAGGACGGCCACAGCCATGTGCTCGCTTCGACCATCCCCAACTGCGTGTCGTACGATCCGACCTTCGCCTACGAGCTGGCGGTGATCGTCCAGGACGGGATGCGCCGGATGTACAAGGAGCAGGAAGACGTCTACTACTACATCACGGTGATGAACGAGAACTACGCGCATCCGCCGATGCCGGAGGGCGCGCAAGCGGGCATCCTCAAGGGGATGCACCTCATCTCGAAGGGGAAAGAGACCAAGGGCAAGCTCAAGGTGCAGCTGATGGGCTGCGGCACGATCCTGCGCGAGGTGATCGCCGGCGCGGAGATGCTCGAGAAGGACTTCGGCGTGTCGGCCGACATCTGGAGCGTCACGAGCTTCAACGAGCTGCGGCGCGACGGCATCGAGACCGCGCGCTGGAACATGCTGCACCCGGAATCGGAGCCGCGCGCGTCCTACGTCGAACAGTGCTTCCGCGACCACGCGGGCCCGGTCGTCGCCGCCAGCGACTACATGCGGGTTTACGCGGACCAGATCCGCGCCTATCTGCCGCAACCGGCGCTCTACAGCGTGCTCGGCACCGACGGCTTCGGCCGGTCGGACACGCGGCGGGCGCTGCGCGGCCACTTCGAGGTAGACCGGCGCTATGTCGCTGTGGCGGCGCTCAAGGCGCTTGCCGACCAGGAGGCGCTGCCGCAGAAAAAAGTGGTCGAGGCGATCGCGAAATACGGCGTGGATCCGGAGAAACCGAATCCTTCCAAAGTCTGAACGGCGTGACTCGTGACCGGTGACCAGTGACTGGTAGCAAACTCCTCTTTGCGCGTACAAGCGGCGCGCCGTTTTTCCCGGTCAGCGGTCACCGGTCACCGGGCACGGATTTCCGATGAGCAACGTGATCGAGGTCAAGGTCCCCGACATCGGGGACTTCAAGAACATCCCGGTGATCGAAGTCCTGGTCAAGCCGGGCGACAGCGTCGCCAAGGAGGCGCCGCTCGTCTCGCTCGAATCGGACAAGGCGACGATGGAAGTGCCTTCGCCCGCCGCCGGCAAGGTGAAGGAGCTGAGGGTCAAGGTCGGCGACAAGGTGTCCCAGGGCTCGATCGTGCTGACGCTTGAGGCGGGCGACGGTCCCGCCGTGAAGCCGGCGGCAGAAAAGGCCCCGGCGCCTGCACCGCAACCCGCCCCCAAGGCGGCGCCAGCCCAGGCTCCGGCTCCGCAACCCGCCCCGCGCCCCGCGCCGGTGGCCCCGCCCTCGGCGGTAATGGATGAAGCAGGCTTCGCGCAGGCCCATGCGAGCCCGTCGGTGCGGCGCTTCGCGCGCGAGCTGGGTGTAAACCTCGCGCGGGTGAAAGGCTCGGGTCCCAAGGACCGCGTGCTCACGGAAGACGTGCAGAACTACGTCAAGGCCGAGCTCGCGCGTCCACGCGGCACGGAAGGCGGTTTCGGCTTCAACCTGCCGCCGGCCCCGCAGGTGGATTTCGCGAAGTTCGGGCCGGTGACGACGCAGCCGCTGCCCCGCATCAAGAAGCTCTCCGGCGGCCACCTCCACCGCAACTGGATTTCCATCCCGCATATCACCCAGAATGACGAGGCGGACATCACCGAGCTCGAGGAATTCCGCAAGGTGCAGGTCGAGGAGGCGAAGCAGCAGGGCATCCGCTTCACCATACTGTGCTTCCTGCTGAAAGCGGTGGTGGTGGTCCTGCGGCAATGCCCCGAGTTCAATGCCTCGCTCTCTCCGGACGGGGAGAGCCTGGTCCTGAAGCAGTATTTCCACATCGGCGTCGCCGTGGATACGCCCAACGGACTGGTGGTACCGGTAATCCGCGACGTGGACAAGAAGGGGCTGATGGACCTGGCGAAAGAGCTGGGTGAAGTGAGCGCGCGCATGCGCGCCGGCAAGATCGCACCGACCGACCTGCAGGGCGGCTGCTTCTCGATCTCCAGCCTGGGCGGCATCGGCGGCTCGCATTTCACGCCCATCATCAACGCGCCGGAAGTGGCGATACTGGGCGTGGGCAAGTCGGTCACGAAGCCGTTCTGGAATGGGAAGACCTTCGAGCCGCGGCTGATGTTGCCGCTGTCCGTCTCGTACGACCACCGGGTGATCGACGGTGCGCAGGGCGCGCGCTTCATCTCCCTGTTGAGCTCGGTGCTGACTGACATCCGCCGCCTCGTGCTTTGATCCCGTGAGTCGTGAATCGTGAATCGTGATTCGAGTCAGGCCCCCGCAGCGCGGGCTTTTCATCCCTCATCCCTCATCCCTCATCCCTCGGGCCGCTGACGCATGTCAACCGGCCCTATCGGCGTTCTCGGCGGCACGTTCGACCCGGTTCACTACGGGCATCTGCGTCTCGCCGAGGAGCTCGCCGGCACGCTGAAGCTCGACGAGGTGCGCCTGGTGCCCAGCGGGACGCCGCCGCACCGCGCCGCGCCGCGAGTCTCCGCCGAGCATCGCCTTGCCATGGTCGAGCTCGCGGCGGCGGACAATGACCGCCTCAAGGTGGACGCGCGCGAGGTGCAGCGCGCGGGACCGGGCTACACCTTCGACACGCTCACCGAGCTGCGCAAGGAAGCGGGCGCGACGCGTCCGCTCGCGCTGCTCGTCGGCGCCGACGCCTTTCTCGAGTTCGCTGCCTGGCATCGCTGGCACGAGATCTTCGGGCTGGCGCACGTCGTGGTCGCGCACCGTCCGGGCTACCCGGTCGAGCGCTGGACCGAGCGCATGCCGCAACCGCTCGCGCGGGAGTACTCCGCGCGGTCGATGCAGCAGCCGCTTGCCACGCATCTGTCGCCCGCCGGCGGAATCGTCGTCACGCCGTTCACGGCGCTCGATATTTCGGCCACCGCGGTGCGCGAGATGCTGCGCGGGGGCGCCAGTCCACGCTATCTGGTTCCTGATAAAGTTATTAAATATATTCAAACACATAGGCTATATTCCTGAATGCGGCTCGATAAATTGACGAAGGCGGCGGTGGCCGCGCTGGAAGACATCAAGGCACGCGACATCGTGGTGCTGGACGTGCGAAAAATGACCGCGATGTTCGACTGGGTCATCGTCGCGAGCGCCGACTCGAACCGGCAGAGCCGCGCGCTCGCCAACAACGTGCAGGAAAAAATGAAGGCGCTCGGCACGCGCGTAGTGAGCGTGGAAGGGGAGCGCACGGGCGAATGGGTGCTGGTGGACCTGGGCTCGATCGTCGTGCACATCATGCAGCCCGCTACCCGCCAGTACTACAACCTCGAAGAGCTATGGGCGCCCCCGCCGCGCCCCCGCCGGCGCCGTGCGAACGATTCCGCCCGCTGACGGCGGCCGCCGGCCGTGAAGTTCGTCGTGGTGGCGGTAGGCCACCGCATGCCGGCGTGGGTGGATGCGGGCTTCACCGAGTACTCGGGCCGCATGCCCCGCGAAGCACGCGTCGAGCTTGTCGCACTCAAGCCCGCGCCGCGCGGCGGAGCGACGCAGCGGGTTCTCGACGCGGAGGCCGAGCGCATCCTGGCCGCGGTGCCGGGCGGCAGCTACAAGGTCGTGCTCGACGAGCGCGGGACGCCGGTGCGGACGGCGGAGCTCGCGCGGCGCATGGCGCGCTGGCGCGAGAACGGCCGCGATATCGCGCTGATCGTGGGTGGCGCCGACGGGCTCGCCGACAGCGTGAAGCAAGCCGCGGATTTCCTGTGGTCGCTGTCCCCGCTGACGCTGCCCCATGGGCTGGCGCGGGTGCTGGTGGTGGAGCAGCTTTATCGCGCGCACACGATATTGCACAATCATCCCTATCACCGAGAATAACCAGTGGAGATAGTGGATGGTGGATAGTGGATGGTGATCTCGAGGGCAGCGACTTGAACATGAACGCATAGACGGCTTCCATCCACCATCCACCAACCACCGGAACAATGAGCGTCAGCGACAAGCGCATCTACCTCGCCTCGCGCAGCCCGCGGCGACGCGATTTGCTGAAGCAGATCGGCCTGCCGTACGAGCTGCTGCTGCTGCGCGAGGACTTGCGGCGGGGTCCCGACATTGACGAGACGCCGTTGCCCGACGAGTCGCCCGGCGTCTACGTGCTGCGGATGGCGCAGGAGAAAGCTGCGATGGCGGTGCGCCAGATTGCCTACCGCCGCCTGCCACAGAAGCCGGTACTCGCGGCGGACACGACGGTCGTCTTCGACGGGCAGATCGTCGGCAAGCCCGACGACGCCGAGCACGCGGCGCGCATCCTGCGCGCGCTGTCGGGGCGGGAGCATCAGGTGCTGACGGCGGTGGCGCTGGCGCTGCGTGACCAGGTGGAGACGCAGATCTCGGTCTCCAGCGTGTGGTTCCGCGAGATGTCCGACGCCGACATCCGGCGCTATTGCTCGAGCGGCGAGCCGCTGGACAAGGCCGGGGCCTACGGCATCCAGGGCCGCGCCGGCGCATTCGTGACGCGGATCACGGGGAGCTACTCCGGTATCATGGGCCTGCCGCTTGCGGAAACCGTGGAGCTGCTCCAGAAATTCGACATCGCGGTCTGGTAGGAGTCTGGCCCCTCACCCCTTTCCCCTCTCCCGAGCGGAGAGGGGAAAAGAACAGCGGCAATTGATTTACCTGAGGCTCAGATGGCCGTCACCGAGGAAATCCTGGTCAACGTGACCCCGCAGGAGACGCGGGTCGCCGTCATAGAGCAGGGCGTCACGCAGGAGGTGCACATCGAGCGCTCCACCTCGCGCGGACTGGTCGGCAATATCTACATGGGACGCGTCGTGCGCGTGCTGCCCGGCATGCAGTCCGCGTTCATCGACGTCGGCGGCGAGCGCGCCGCTTTCCTGCACGTCGCCGACATCTGGGGCCACCGCAATGGCCCGCAGGGCCCGGTGCCGATCGAGAAGCTGATCGGCGAGGGGCAGAACCTGATGGTGCAGGTGGTGAAGGACCCGATCGGCACCAAGGGGGCACGCCTGTCGACCCAGATCTCGATCGCGGGGCGCTACCTCGTCTATCTGCCGCAGGATTCGCACATCGGCATTTCGCAGCGCATCGAAGACGAGGAGGAGCGTGCCCACCTGCGCGAAAAACTGAAGCAACTCCTGCCGCCGGAGGACAAGGGCGGCTACATCATCCGCACGGTCGCCGAGTCGGCCTCCGAGCGCGGGCTCAAGTCCGACATCGACTATCTGCGCCGCCTGTGGGGCGACATCCAGGACAAGTCCGCCACCGCCGCGCCGCTGACGCTGCTCTACCAGGATCTCGATCTCGGCCAGCGGGTGCTGCGCGACTTCGTGCACGAGGAGACCGCGCGCGTGCTGGTGGACTCGCGCGAGACCTACCAGAAGATGTCCGGCTTCGGCCAGGATTTCACGCCCAATGTCGCCGAGCGCGTCGAGCATTACCGCGGCGAACGCCCGCTGTTCGACCTCTACGGCGTCGAGGACGAGATCGAGAAGGCGCTGGCGCGGCGCGTGGACCTGAAGAGCGGGGGCTACCTCGTCATCGACCAGACCGAGGCGCTCACCACCGTGGACGTCAACACCGGCGGCTTCGTCGGCGGACGCAGCTTCGACGACACCATCTTCAAGACCAACCTCGAGGCGGCCCTGGTGATCGCGCGGCAGCTGCGCCTGCGCAACATCGGCGGCATGATCATCGTCGATTTCATCGACATGGACAGCGAGGAGCACCAGAACGCGGTGCTCAATGAATTTCGCAAGGCGCTCGCGCGCGACCGCACGCACATGTCGGTGAACGGCTTCACCCAGCTCGGCCTGGTCGAAATGACGCGCAAGCGCACGCGCGAGTCGCTTGCCCAGGTGCTGTGCGAGCCCTGCCCGGTGTGCGACGGCCGCGCCCGCCTGAAGACCGCGCAGACCGTCTGTTACATGATCCTGCGCGAGCTGGCGCGCGAGGCGCGGCAGTTCAGCGCGCGCGAGTACCGCATCCTCGCTTCGCAGGCGGTGATCGATCTCTTCCTCGACGAGGAGTCATCGTCGCTCGCCATGCTTTCCGACATCATCGGCAAGCCGGTGTCGCTGCAGGTGGAGACGACCTACAACCAGGAGCAGTACGACGTCATTTTGATGTAGGCGTGGATCGTGGGTCGTGGATGGTGGATCGACCCGCAATTGCTTCCAGCTTCGCGGCGAGTTCCGCGTCACCGGCAATCTCCACGATTTTGCGGCGTCCCGTTGCCCCATGACGGATGGCGATGGCGGACTTCGGAACACCGAGCGTCTCGCTCAGGAAATCAACCAGCGCGGCGTTCGCCTTGTTGTCCACCGCGGGCGCGGCGATACGGACCTTCAGGGCGTCACCGTGGAGCCCGACAATTCCGCTCTTTCTCGCGCCGGGCTGAACGTGCAGCGTAACGGTGATCCGGCCCGCGGCTGCGTTGTAGCTCAGGCAGATCGATTCACGACTCACGCGGTTCCGCTAGCGGAAGAGCTGGGCGACGGTTGCTTCGAGCCAGGCTACCGGGAGCATCAGCAGGAGCTGGATCACGACGAGGAGGAAGAGCGGGGAGAGATCCACGTTGCCGATGGGCGGGATTCGCCGCTGGAAGACGCGCAGGAACGGCCGGGACATGCCGTTCAGGAGCGGCATCATCGGGCTGTGAGGGCCGACCCAGGACAGGATGACCTGGGCGATCACGGCGAACATGATGATGTAGAGGCCGATCTTCACCAGCATCACGAACGCCATCAGCACCGCCGCAACCACCACCATGCCGGCCGCGGGCCCCAGCGTGTGGCCGCGGATCAGCAGCACGACGAGGATCTCAACGAATTGCAGCAGCCATGCCAGCGTAAGGCTGGCGAGATCGAGACCCCACAGGCCTGGGATCAGTCGCCGGGCCGGCCGCACCATGAAGTCGGTCAGCGCCTGCAGGAATTCCGAGAGCGGGTTGCGGTAGGGCACGCGCGCCCACTGCAGGTAGAAGCGCAGCAGCAGGGCGACGACGAACAGCCCGAAGGCGGTATTGGCGAGAAAAATCAGTGCTTCGGTGAACAACTGCGTACCTCAATCCTTGCCGAATTCATCTCCCAGCTCGCGCGAGCGCTGTGCGGCGGCCTTGATGGCGCGCACGATTGCGTCGTTCACCTGGTCCGATTCCATCGCGTTCAGCGCCCGTTCCGTGGTTCCTCCCTTGGAAGTCACGCGGCTGCGCAGCGTCCCGGAGGGCTCGTCCGATTGCGCTGCAAGCTTGACTGCCCCAACGAACGTTTCGACCGCAAGCTGGCGCGCAGATTCCTCAGGCAGGTTCAGCTCCAGCGCGGCGCGCTCGAGTGCCTCGATGAAATAAAAGACGTAGGCAGGCCCGCTGCCGGACACCGCCGTGACGGAGTCGAGGTCCTCTTCCAGCTCTAACCACAGCACTGCGCCCACCGCTCCCAGCACCTTCGCGGCCGCCGCGCGGTCGGCAGCGCCGACGGCCGTCGGCGCATAGAGGCCGGAGATGCCGGCATGCACGAGCGCCGGCGTATTGGGCATGACGCGCACGATGCGGGAATAGCCGCCCAGCCAGCGCGCAAGGTCCTTCACCCGTATTCCGGCGGCGATGCTCACCACCAGCTGCGAGCGGAGCAGGGGTTTCAGCGCTTGCGCGGCCGCGCGCATTTGCTGCGGTTTCACAGCCAGCACGATGCAATCGCACTTGGCCGCGGCGGCATCCAGCGCTGCATGCGTTTTCACCTTGAGCTCGCGCCCGATGCGGGCGCGGGCGGACTGGTCGATCTCCACCACGCGGATCGCATTGCGCGACCAGCGCTTGCGGATCAGGCCGCCGACCATGGCGCTCGCCATGTTGCCGCCGCCAATGAAAGTGATCTTCATGCTGAAAAGCGTGGCTGGTGGATGGTGGCTAGTGGTTGGAGCAAGAAACATATGTTAACAGCCGCGAAGCGGACGGGCTTTTGAAGCGCCAGCCACCAGCCACCAGCCACGGGTCACGAACTATTTGTCGCGCTTTCCAAAGATGGCGGTGCCGACACGCACCATCGTCGCGCCCTCGGCGATCGCCGCCTCGAGGTCGTCCGACATGCCCATCGACAGCGTATCGAGCGCATGCCCGCGGGCGGCAAGCCGTTCCTTCAGTTCGCGCAGCAGCGCGCAGCGCCGCCGCTGGAGCATCGTGTCCGTCGTCGGTTCGGGGATCGCCATGAGCCCGCGCAGCTTAAGCCGCGGCAGCCCGGCGATCGCGTCGGCGAGCGCGACTTCCTCTCCCGGCGTGACGCCGCTCTTGGAGCCCTCGCCGCTTACATTGACCTGGATGCAGACGTCGAGCGGTGGCAATTCCTCGGGCCGCGCCGCGTTGAGGCGTTGCGCGATCTTGCCGCGTTCCACGCTGTGCACCCACTGAAAGTGGGAGGCGATGGCAGCGGTCTTGTTGCTCTGGATCGGGCCGATGAAGTGCCATTCGAGGTGAAGGTGCGCGAGTTTCGTGATTTTTTCCACGGCCTCCTGGGCGTAGTTCTCCCCGAATGCCCGCTGGCCGGCGGCGTGCGCCTGCGCTATGTGCTCGGCCGGAAAGGTCTTACTTGCCGCTACCAGCGTGATCTGGGCGGGCGACCTGCCGGCGGCGCGTGCTGCGCGCTCCAAGCGGGTGAGGACAGCTTGCAAGTTGGCGGCGATTGGGGCCATAATTTCCGCAACAAGCCGGGGCGGCGACCGGCGTAAAATCAGAACCTTAAGCTTCTTTCCCGGCGTCGAACCCGCTCACGGAGCATTATAAATGGACATCGCAGAACTGCTCGCATTCGTCGTCAAGAACAAGGCGTCCGACCTGCACCTTTCCTCGGGCCTGCCGCCGATGATCCGCGTGCACGGCGACGTGCGGCGCATCAACCTTCCCGCCATGGAGCACAAGGACGTGCACGCCATGGTGTACGACATCATGAACGACGGGCAGCGCAAGTTCTACGAGGAAAACCTCGAGTGCGACTTCTCGTTCGCGATTCCCAACCTCGCGCGCTTCCGGGTGAACGCCTTCGTGCAGCAGCGCGGCGCCGCCGCGGTGATGCGGACCATACCCTCGAAGATCCTGTCGCTCGACGATCTGAAGGCCCCCAAGATCTTTGCCGAGCTGGCCGATCAGCCGCGCGGCGTGGTGCTGGTCACCGGCCCGACCGGCTCCGGCAAGTCGACGACGCTGGCGGCGATGGTCAACCACAAGAACGAGAACGAGCACGGCCACATCCTCACTGTGGAAGACCCGATCGAGTTCGTGCACGAGTCGAAAAAATGCCTGATCAACCAGCGCGAGGTGGGGCCGCACACGCTGTCGTTCAACAACGCGCTGCGCAGCGCTCTGCGGGAAGACCCGGACGTGATCCTGGTCGGCGAGATGCGCGACCTGGAAACCATCCGGCTGGCGATGACCGCGGCGGAAACCGGCCACCTGGTGTTCGGCACGCTGCACACCAGCTCGGCGGCGAAGACTATCGACCGGATCATCGACGTGTTCCCCGCGGATGAGAAGGAAATGATGCGCGCGATGCTGTCGGAATCGCTGCGCGCGGTGATCTCGCAGGCGCTGTTGAAGACCAAGGACGGCAGCGGGCGTGTCGCGGCGCACGAGATCATGGTCGGCACGCCCGCGATCCGCAACCTGATCCGGGAGGCCAAAGTGGCGCAGATGTATTCGGCAATCCAGACCGGCCAGAATTTTGGTATGCAGACGCTCGATCAGAACCTGACGGACCTGGTGAAGCGCAACGTCATCTCGACGGAAGAGGCGCGCACCAAGGCGGCCAACAAGGACAACTTCAAGTAGGCCGGCACCACCCGCAACTTACCCAGGAGCACGGTATGGAACGAGACCAGGCAGTCAAATTCATGCACGACCTGCTGAAGGCCATGGTGGCGAAGAAAGGCTCGGACCTTTTCATCACCGTCGGTTTTCCGCCGGCGATCAAGCTCGACGGCAAGATGACGCCGGTCGCGAGCCAGACGCTCACGATGCAGCACACCTCGGAGCTGACGCGCGCCATGATGAACGACAAGCAGGCGCAGGAATTCGAGGCGACCAAGGAGTGCAATTTCGCGATCAACCCCGGCGGCATCGGGCGCTTTCGCGTGAACGCCTTCATGCAGCAGGGGCGGATCGGCATGGTGCTGCGGACCATTACCACCACCATCCCGAAGTTCGAGGACCTCAACCTGCCGCCGGTGCTGAAGGATGTGGTGATGACCAAGCGCGGCCTCATCATCATGGTGGGCGGCACCGGCTCGGGCAAGTCCACGTCGCTCGCGGCGATGATCGGCTACCGCAACGAGAACAGCTACGGCCACATCATCACCATCGAGGACCCGGTCGAGTACGTGCATGACCACAAAAACTGCGTGATCACGCAGCGCGAGGTGGGAGTGGACACCGATACCTGGCACGCTGCGCTGAAGAACACGCTGCGCCAAGCGCCGGACGTGATCCTGATCGGCGAGATCCGCGACCGCGACACCATGGACTACGCCATCGCCTTCGCGGAGACCGGCCACCTGTGCATGGCCACGCTGCACGCGAACAGCGCGAACCAGGCGCTCGACCGCATCATCAACTTCTTCCCCGAGGAGCGTAAGCATCAGGTCCTGATGGACCTCTCGCTCAACATCCGCGCGCTGGTCTCGCAGCGCCTGATCCCGAAGAAGGAGGGCAAGGGACGCGCGGCCGCGGTCGAGATCATGCTCAACTCGCCGCTCATCTCCGACCTCATCTTCAAGGGCGAGGTGCACGAGATCAAGGAAATCATGAAGAAGTCGCGCGAGCTCGGCATGCAGACCTTCGACCAGCACCTGTTCGACCTCTATGAGGGCGGGCAGATCAGCTACGAAGATGCGTTGCGCAACGCCGACTCGGTCAACGAGCTGCGCCTGATGATCAAGCTCCACGGCAAGGAGGCCAAGGAGAAGGATCTCTCGACGGGCATCGAGCACCTGAACATCGTCTGACACCGGACACTTCGTGCCGGGTCAGATGCGCCGGTTCGAACCGACGGAATAGCCCCGCGGTTCAACCGGCGCGATTCACAGAGGGGCGTCCGAGGAAAGATCGGCGCCCTTTTTCTTTTCCATGACGATCCCTTTCGACCTCCCGATGTTCGCCGTCGCTGCGGCGGTGATGTTCGGCTCCTACGTCGTCTTCGGCATCACGGCGTTCGGCGCGGCGCTGTTCACCGTGCCCGTCCTGTCGTTCTTTTTTCCGCTCGATTTCGTGCTGCCGATGTGCGCGCTGATCGATGCCGCCGCCGCGCTGGCGCTGGGGCTTCGCATCTCCCGCGACGCGGCCTGGGCCGAGCTCAAGTGGATGATCCCGCTATCGCTGGCCGGCGCCATTGCCGGCGTCACGCTTCTGGTCGCTTTGCCCAAGCAGGCCACGATCGCCGGCATCGGAATTTTCCTGGTCGCTTACGCGATCTATTCGTTCAGGCAAGGCGAGGCGACGCGCATCGTGAGCCGTGCCTGGGCGCCGGTGTCGGGATTCGTCGGCGGCGCCTTCGGCACCCTGTTCGGCGTGGGCGCGCCGCCGTATGCCATCTACCTCGCGCACCGCATGCGGGACAAGACGGCGTACCGCGCGACGCTTTCCAACATGGTCATCTTCTCCGTATGCATGCGCGCGCTGGTGTTCACCGCGGGCGGGCTCATGCTCGCCGACCGCGTCGCCGGCTTCGCCGTCCTGGTTCCGTTCGCACTCGCCGGGCTGTGGCTCGGCAACCGTCTGCAAGCGCGCATCTCGCGTGCCGGCCTGCTGCGCATCATCGCCGTGCTGCTGCTGTTGATCGGCGCGTCGCTGCTGGCGCGCGCGTTGGCAATTCGCTAAACCTTAATCAGCCACAGAGATCACAGAGAACACAGAGAATATGAAAACCAGCAGGTTGGTCTGTTCGGTTTTCTTCTGTGAACTCTGTGTCTTCTGTGGCTATGCTCTCAGGTTCCGGGGCCTTGGCGTGCAGTGTTGCCAGCCGGCTTGGGTGGGTAGCGCAGCGGCGTAGTCACTGCCGAGGCGTCCATCTTGCCGAGCCGCACCAGCCGAGCCTCGATTCCCGCGCGACTGCGGCCATGGGCGCGCGCGAGCTCGTCGACGGTCCTGCCCGCGTCGAACGCGCTCGCAAGCCGTTGCTCCTCTTCGCCCGTCCACCGCGAGCCGGAGCCGGTCTGCGGCGGAGCCGGCCGTCGCTCAGATGCTCCGGCGGATGTCGCGGTGGCCGAGCGCGGCGCCGCAGCCGGGCCTTCGACCGCCCGCATCGCCTCGAACAGCGCGCGCACGGTGTCGGGATGCTGGTACGGGCTGTCGGCCGCGAACTTCTCTCCCGTCGCCGGGTGAACGCCGTTCGCCAGGGCGTTCAGGATCCTGAGTGCTTGTTCCCTCTCCATGACTTTCCTCCACGTTGTTGGCGTCAGACCGGTTGTCGGCCTGCGTGGGGTTTCAACGCGGCGTACGCCACGACGGTTGACGATAGCCGTCAAAGTCGCCAGGGCGCTGAGAAAATTCAGACCAATCGACGAACTGCCCGGGGGGCGCCAAGAATGCCAGGAAAATCAATATCGAGATCGGAGGGTTCGGGGCGCCGCCAGCATGACGCTGTCAACACTTTCTCAACACGCGCGTTCTAGCACGAGGAGAAGGGAAGGAAAGCGTCAGGCAGCCGACAACAAGTCGGGAATTCCCGATTCGAGCGCGAGCAGCGCGCGCTTTCTGTCGAGGCCGCCGGCATATCCCGTCAGGCTGCCGTTCGAGCCGACGATACGGTGGCAGGGAACGATGATGCTGATCGGGTTGCGCCCGGTTGCAGCGCCCGCAGCGCGTGCGTTGCCCGGGCTTCCGGCGCGGCGGGCAAGTTCGCCGTAGCTGATGGTCTTGCCGAAATCGACCGTGGAGATCGCCCTCCACACGGCACGCTGAAACGGCGTGCCATCGGGCGCGAGCGCGGTCTCGAATTGCTGGCGCTCGCCGCCGAAATACTCGGCCAGTTCGCGCTTTGCCTGACGCAGCAGCACATGCCCCGCATCGCGGCGCCATGCCGACTCGACCCGCGGAAGATGCTTCTGACCGTCGAAGTAGATGCCGGAAATTCCTTCGTCGTTCGCGACGAACAGCATTTGCCCGTGAGGGCTTTCATAGAAATCGTAGTAGCGCATGGTCACTCCTTTTTCAGTGGTTGCCATAGATGCATGACGGCGTATGCCCGCCAAGGCCGCCAGGCTTCGGCCGTGGCCAATGCCCGGCGTGGGACGGTCTCGCCGAGCGCCTTCATCACGCCCAGGTCCGGATGCGGAAAAGCGTCTGGCCAGGACAGGGCGCGCATCGCTATGTATTGCGCAGTCCATTCCCCGACTCCCGGCAGCGCGCGCAGGCTGTCGAGCGTCGCTCCGACGTCGACGTTCGGCATGAGAACGAGGCCTCCGTCTGCCACCGCGCGCGCAAGCGATACCACCGCGCGCCCACGGGCGCCGGGCATGCCGAGACGGGCGATACGGCCCGGCGATAGTGTGGCAACACGCGGCGCGGTCGGGAACAATGTCGTCAGAGAATCAAACGGCGTCGCAATGGGGTCGCCGAATGTGGCGGCGAAGCGGCCCGCAAGGGTGCTTGCCGCAGCCACCGACACTTGCTGGCCAAGGACCGCGCGCACCGCCATTTCGAAACCATCGAATGCGCCGGGCACGCGCAAACCGGGACGCGGCTTGGCCAGCGCGCCCAATGCCTGGGCTACCTCGGCAGGGTGGCAGGCGAGGTCCATCAGTGTCTTGACGCGCGAGAGCACCGGAGGGAGCGTCTTGGCGAGCGAAGCGGAGACCGCAACGCGCAGCGCGGGTTTCCCGGGCGACATCTCGACGGTGATCCAGCCCGCATGTTCCTTGCCGTCGCTCAGGACGCGCACCGTGCGGCGATAGCGGCCACCCTCCACCGCTTCGACGCCGGCGATCGAACGCGCGCCGAGGAAGGCGCACGCCGCAGACCAGGCGAACGGCGGCCGAAAGCTCAGCTCGAACCGGTGCGCGTCGACGGCTGCCGCTGCCGCGCTGCCACGTCGCTGTATGCGCAGTTGGCCGGGCTTGAGGCGGTAGCGTTGCCTGAAGAGCGCGTTGAAACGCCGCACGCTGCCGAAGCCGCTCGCGAACGCCACCTCGGTAACCGGCAGCGCGGTGTCGGTGAGCAGGCGCTTTGCGAGCAGCAATCGCTGCGTCTGCGCGAATTCCACCGGCGAGACGCCGAATTCGGCGCCGAATGCGCGGCGCAAGTGCCGGTCGGTGATGCCCAGGCGAGCGGCGAGCGTATCCAGCTTCTCCTGCTCCAGCGTCCCGTCCTCCATCATGCTCGCGGCGGCTTGGGCAAGGCGCGTCGTCGCATCGACGCTCGCGTTGCCGGGCGCCAGCTCGGGCCGGCAGCGCAGGCATGGCCGGTAGCCGTTCGCTTCCGCGGCTGCAGCGCTTGGAAAGAAGCGACAGTTCTCGCGCCGCGGCGGCTTGACCGTGCAGACCGGGCGGCAATAAATACGTGTCGACGAGACGGCCACGAAAAAACGGCCGTCGAACCTGGCGTCGCGCGCCTTGAGTGCCCGGTAGCAGATGCGGGAATCCAGAGTCATGGCCCGCATTATGAGCGCGGCGACCGGCTGTGTCTGGCCGTTTTCGGACATTGGAGCCGAGGACTACCCGCGCCCGAAAATCCGCTTGCGTTGCCCGCGTGTCGTGCCTGCCGCCCAGCGCAAGCGTCAAGCTGTCGTTTCGTCGCTACCCCTGACGCGTCGCATCGTGCCGGCGATCATCCGGTACTCGAAAAGGCGGCATTCGAGCGCGCCGTTGTAGAGCGGCGTGCGCTTCGAGGCCTTGAGGCCGATCAGCTTGGCCAGGCGCAGGTCCGCGGTGAGGATGTAGGCAGTCCAGCCGGCGTAGCGCTGCTTCAACGCGTCGCCGAGCTTCGGATAGAAAGCCGCCAGTTCCGCGTCCTCGCCCAGCCGCTCGCCGTAGGGCGGGTTCAGGACCATGATGCCCGACGGCGCCGGCGGGCCACCATCGAGGATATCCATCTGCTTCAGCAGCGCGGTATTCTCGAAGCCGGCGGCGGCCAGGTTCTCGCGCGCGAGCGTCAGCATCGAACCGAGCTTGTCGCTGCCATGTATCGGGAGCGAAGCGGCGGGCTTGCGCCGTGCCACCGCGGCCTCGCGCAGCCTGCGCCAGGTTTTCTCCTCGAAATTCTCCAGCTTCTCGAAACCGAAGACGCGATTCGCGCCGGGCGCGGCATCAAGCGCCATCATCGCGGCTTCGACCAGAAAGGTGCCGCTGCCGCACATCGGATCGTAGAGCGTGGTGGGGGCCGACCAGCCGGCGAGCTTGAGTATGCCGGCGGCGAGATTTTCACGTAGCGGCGCCTCGCCCCCGCCGCCGCGCCAGCCACGCTTGAACAGCGGCTCGCCGGAGGTATCGAGATAGAAGGTCGCGGCGTCGTGCGTGAGAAAGACGTGGATGCGCACGTCGGGCGCCTGCGTATCGACGTCGGGGCGCTTTCCGTGCTTTTCGCGAAACACGTCGCATATCGCGTCCTTGACGCGCAGGGTGACGAAATCGAGGCTTTTCACGGGCGACTTGATCGCGGAGACGTTGACGCGGATGGTACGGCTCACGTCGAAATGACCCGGCCAGGTCAGCGCGCGGGCAGCACCGAAAATATCGTGCTCGGTGCGGTAAGGCGTCTGCCCGACCTGCCACAGCACGCGGCTCGCAACCCGGCTCTCCAGGTTGGCGCGGTAGCACGCGGCAAGATCGCCACCGAAGCCGGCGCCGCCGTCGACCGCGGTTACCTCGCGGGCACCGTGCGCAGCCAGCTCGTCTGCCAGCACCCGCTCGAGGCCACGGGGGCAGGTGGCGAAGAATTTCTCCATCGGGACCGAGGTCAGGCGCGGGCGCGCTTGACGGGATTGCGCAAGGTCCCGATGTCCTTCTGGATGATCTCGACGGTGTCGCCGTCCTTGAGATCCGGCTCGGTCGCGCCGTCGGTACCGAGCCAGATCACGTCGCCGGGCTGGAGCGTCATGTATTTCGTGATCTCCGCGATATAGTGCTGCGCGGAGAACAGCATCTTGCCGGTGTCGTATTCGGCCGCCGTCGCGCCGTTTACCTTGATCGAGACGGTCAGCTTCATGGGGTCGAGCCCGGTGGCGATGAACGGCCCCATCGGCTTGAAGGTGTCGCAGTTCTTCGCCCGCCACAGCGTGCGATCCTGACCCTGCCAGGTGCGCTCGCTGAGATCGTTGCCGAGGGTATAGCCGAGCACGCAGGACAGCGCGTCCTTCTCCGACAGGTTGCGCGCCTTCTTCCCGATCACCGCGACTAGCTCGCCTTCGAACTGCACGGGGCCCGGAGAGTCGGCGGGAATCACGATGGTCTCGCCGCTCGCCACCAGTGCGCTGTTGGCGCGATAGCCCACGTCGGCCTTGGCCGGCAGCTTGGTGTTCGTTCCCTTGCGCTTGTTGGCCCACTCGACGTGCGCGGCGTAATTGAGGCCAGCGCAATAGAAGGTGGGAGGCACGCAGGGAATCAGCGTTTTCAGTGACGCGAGCGCGTGTTTTTTCGATGTCGGCTTGTGCTGCTCGAAGATCGAGCCTTCCAGCTCCACGATCTGCTCGCCCTCGACGATGCCGTAGAAAACGCGGCCTTGCTGCTCGAAGCGTCCGAACTTCATCTGTTCTCCCGAACGGGTAAATAGGAAATGGGAAATAGCAAATGGGAGAACCGCTGTTGGGGCGGAGACGCTCCGCCTCTATTCGCTATTTCCTATTCCCTGTTTCCTTGCGAAGCGAGTGGCACGACGACCTCGAACTCGATGCGCACGCTGCGGTTGCGGTTCTCGCGCACGGCGGCAACGCGCGCCTCGAGCGCCGCGCCGCGATCCATCTGGCGCGCGACCGCGGCGTTGTCGCGGCGCGGCACGTAGCCTAGCTTCACGCCGCGCCACTCGATGCGGATTGCGCCCGCATCATACGGGTTCTCCGGTTCGCGCACCAGCTCGAGCCGGTCGCCCGCTTTCATATCGCGCCAGAACGCGGGCCCGTCGTAGTGGCGGAAACCGGCGAGGGGCGAGCGCTGCACGATGATGACGGCATCGGCGGCGGAAGCGGGGACGGATCCCGCCAGCGCGGCAAGGGCAAGCGCCGCGCGCAGGCATTGCACGGGTGACATCCGTCCTAGAACGGCTTGACGACCGCGAGGATGACAACGGCGACGAGGATAATGACGGGAACCTCGTTGAACCAGCGGTACCAGACGTGGCTCCGGGTGTTGCGGTCGTTCTTGAAATCATTGAGTAACTTGCCGCACCAGAGATGGTAGGCGACGAGGATACCGACCAGCGCGAGCTTGGCGTGCAGCCAGCCGCCGGCCCGGTCATAGCCCAGCCACAGCCAGAGCCCGAACGCGACGGTCAGCACCGCACCTGGCGCCATGATGCCGTAATAGAGCTTGCGCTCCATCAGCTTGAAGCGCTCGCGCCCGGCCGCGTCTTCGGTCATGGCGTGGTAGACGAACAGCCGCGGCAGGTAGAACAGCCCCGCGAACCAGGTCACCATGAAGACGATGTGGAAGGCCTTGACCCAGAGCACTTCACACCCGGTGAATCGTGAATCGTGAATCGTGAATCGACTTCACACCCGCTCCCGCGCGATGAACGGCAGACATTCTGCCATAGCACGTCCGCAAGCCGGTGCAGGGCATTTGGGTCAATTCCGGAAGTGGCGGACGATGAGATCGGACAGGAGATTCAGCCGCCCGTGAAAGAAATGCTCGCCGCCCGGCACCACAACGACCGGCAGTCCTTGGGGCCGCGCCCAGTCGAGGACGGCCGCGAGCGGCACCACGTCATCGCGCTCGCCGTGGATGATCAGCGTGTCGGGTGGCACGGTCTCGGCGGGAAAGCGGCCCACCGCAGGTCCGACCAGCACCATGCGGTCCGCCGCCAGCTTCTTTGCGACGCGCGTCTGCACGAAGCTGCCGAAGGAAAAACCCGCCAGCACCAGCGGGAGCTCGCCGTACTGGCGCTTGAGATGCGCGGCGACAGCGAGGAGATCGTCGGTTTCGCCGCGCCCTTCGTCGTGGCTGCCTGCGGAGGCGCCCACGCCACGGAAGTTCGGCCGCGCGGCGACGTAGCCCAGGGCGAAGAACGCCTTGGCGAGCGTGGTGACCACCTTGTTGTCCTTGGTGCCGCCTTGCAGCGGGTGGGGATGCGCGATCAGCGCAATGCCATGCCGCGTCGCGCCCGGATCGTTGATGTCGGTCTCGACGTTTCCCGCCGGCCCTTCCACCATGGTCCGCGTGAGCGAGGCGGCGGGCATGGGGCGAACTTCGATTTTCATGGGGCGTGACTGAAATTACGTGATTGGTAGTGCGTAACTGATGAAGCGTGACTAGTAGAACGGGCCTGGTTTCAAGCGGTAGAAACGTCAGTCACGCCTTTTCAGTCACGCTTCACCAGTCACGCCGCATCAGTCCCGGTCGAAAGATTGCGCTTCGCTAGATACGCAATCTTTCGACCACGCGGCCGTTGACGAGATGCTCGTCGATGATTTCGTCGATGTCGTGCCGGTCCACATAGCTGTACCAGACCTCTTCCGGGTAGACCACGATTACCGGGCCCTCCTTGCAGCGGTCGAGGCAGCCCGCCTGGTTGATGCGGACCTTGCCGGCGCCGGAGAGCTTGAGCTGCTTGACGCGGCCTTTGGCATAGTCGCGCAATTCCTGCGCGCCGCTCGCGCAGCAGCACTGCTCGCCGTTGTCGCGCTGGTTGCAGCAGAAAAAGACATGACGCTGGTAGTAACTCATAAATTCACGGTGTTGCGCTAATTGAGCGGCGTCGTCGTCCGCTCGAATTCGCATGGGAGCGGCAGGCTGTCGCAGGAAGATACGTGAGAATTATATCGGATTGCGCACGTCGCTCCGGTCTCGCAAGCCGAGTGCGCAGCCGAGGTAGGCGAGCGCTAACAGCGGCCACAGCTCGGACAGCGCGCGAGCGATGCCGGAGAAGCTCAAGAAATGGCTCGCTCCCCGCGCCAGGAGCCGTGGCGGCACGCTGTGATAAGGGTTGTCGGGCGCAAGATTGATGGCCGTTGTCGCGATCACGATGCAGCAGGCGGCAGCGGCCAGCTGCACGGCCCGGGGCAGCCGCGCCGCCACCCAGAGGAGCAGTCCGCCTGAGACGAGGCCGGCCATGACGCCGGGCGTGAGCCAAGCGAAAGGCGCGGGCGCCTGCACGAGCGCGACGGTGTTGAAGAGCTTGACGGCGAGCGCTGCGGCGACCACCGCACCCAGCACCGGGAACACGCGCGCCCGGTCGCGCATTAGCGCGAGCAGCATGAGTCCGACGCCGAGCAGGTTGAACAGCACCACCGCTGCCTCGCTACCGAACGCGAGGAGCGGCGTGTGCGCGAAGGCGGCAGGGATATCCAGGGTGGCGCGCAAAGCGCCGGTGCCAAAGAGCTGAGCGGTCGGGTGGAGCTGGGTGAGCAGCCATAGCGTGACGATTACCAAACCGGTGTCGGCGAGCATGCCGTCGAGGAACAGGCGGTGGCGTGCAGCGTGCAGGCGACCGCCCAGAAACTGCGTGGGCGCGAGCAGGGGGGCGGCCATCGCGCCGATCAGGCCTCCGGTGCCGTTCGCCAGGAGATCCACGTTGGAGGCGATGCGGGCCGGCAGAAACATCTGGGCAAACTCCATGACAAGGCTCATCGCGAGGACGGCGAGTGTCGCGGCTGCCGCGCCGCGCGCCGCGCCGTGGTGCGCGCCCCAGCCGACCGAAAGCAACAGGCCGAGCGGGACATAGGCCACGATGTTCACGATCACGTCTTGCAGCGTGATGAAACGCGGCCAAGGTGCGGCAAGAAACCGCAGGATTTCCTCGGGCGGCACGCGCCAGCCGTGGAATGGAAGCATGCTGGCATACGCGACGACGAGCAGATAAGCTAGCGCGAGTATCCACGCCAGTCGCACGGTGTGCGGCGAATAGCCTTCTGGCAGCGATTCGGTCACGGGCAACGGTCCATCCGCCATGCAATTTTATGACATCTTCAACGGCGACGCCGACGGTATCTGCGCGCTGCAGCAGCTGCGGCTGGAGCAGCCGCGCGCGGCCACGCTGGTAACCGGCGTCAAACGCGACGTGCGCCTGCTCGACCGCGTCACCGCTAAGGCCGGCGACGAGCTCACCGTGCTCGACATCTCGCTCAAGACCAACGCCGGCGCGGTGACGCGCCTGCTCGGCGCCGGCGCGCGACTGCGCTATTTCGACCATCACGCGTCGGGCGAGATTCCGCGGCACGCCAATCTCCAGGCGTTTATCGACACCGCCGCCGATACCTGCACCAGCCTCATCGTGGACCGTTTTCTCGGCGGCCGCCAGCGGATGTGGGCGGTGGTGGCGGCTTTTGGCGACAATCTCGCCGGGCCGGCGCAGCGCGCGGCGGCGGAACTCGATCTGGACGAAGCTGAGCTCGAGCGCCTGCGCCTGCTGGGCGAGTGCATCAACTACAACGCCTACGGGGAAACGATCGATGACCTGCATTACCCGCCCGCCGATCTCTATGAGCTCTTGAGCCGCTATCGCGATCCGCGCGATTTCATCGACGGCGAGCCGGTGCTGGAGGTGCTCAAGAACGCCATGGGGGACGACTACGACCGGGCCCGTGCCATCAAGCCGCAAATGGCGAGCGCGGCGGCGGCGATATACGTCCTGCCGGATGCCGCGTGGAGTCGGCGTATCCACGGATTTTTCGCAAATCGGCTTGCGCACGAGCACCCGGCCCGGGCGCATGCGCTGCTGGTGGGCGGGCGGGATGGCTACCTGGCGAGCGTGCGCGCGCCGCTCGAGAAGCCATACGGCGCGGACGCGCTGTGCCTGAAGTTCGAGAGCGGTGGAGGCCGGCAAGCGGCGGCGGGTATCAACCGGCTGCCGGAAGCCGATCGCACGCGCTTTATCGCGGAATTCGGCCGGGCGTTTGCCGGCTGAAGCCGCTACGCGCGGCGCTTCCCGATGCGATCGAGCAGGCCGGCTTCCAGCATGGCAAACGCGGCCAGCCACAGGGCCGCATCGTAGGCGTCGAACCATTCCCGGCGCAACACCCAGGCGAGCACCAGCCCCACCAGGGTGGTGAACAGCGTCACGCTGGCGAAAACGAAGGTGCTCCGGAGGCGCGCCACGACCTCAGGGCGGCGCACGCCGAATTCCAATAGCCCCACCACCCCGATCCAGAGCGCAACGTTGGCGACGTCGAGCCACTCGCGCTGCCGCCAGTAGCCCACCAGTGCGGCGACGAGCGTGAAGGCGGCGATGATGCGCACGAAGCGTATGACAGCGTTCGCGCGGCCCGCGCGAAAGCGCTCGGCGTCGCCGGTTTCCAGGGTGAAGAGCGCCAGCAGGATCAGCCAGGCGAGCGAATCGAGCGCTTCGCTGGCGGTTCCAAGGAGGAGATACGCCGCGGTATTGAAAACGAGCAGGGCAAAAAGGACGCCCTTAAGAGTCCCTAACATAGTGAAACACGCGTGCGTTGCGTGCCAGAATCGATGATGACGCGAAGGACGGTGCAGGACAGTATCCGGAATACGGCCAAGCCGGTCGACAAAGGGTCCCGCGCAGGGCGGAGCAGGTTCCAAGCGTTGTGTGCTTGGATGCGACCCCGGCGCGGGACATCAGAGCGCCGTCTTGCGCGGGACTTACACACGCCTGCACGGTCGCTTCCCCGCAAGCGGGGCCCCTGCTCCACGTTCCGGCGCGTCGTCGATTCTGGCCGCAACCCCGGCGCAGATATTTGAATATCAAACGACATTTCAGGGGCTGGCACGAGTTTTGGCCCATGGCTTTGTCGCGAGCCTTGCTAATATTCCAGATATTGGCTGCGGCTCGCTTCGCGCCCTGAGCCAAAATCGTGACAGCGCATCGCGCGTTTCACTATGTTAGGGACTCTAGCGCGGTCGTCACGACGCTACGCGGCGGCGGTGTCCGTGGTTCCGGGCTTGCCATAGCGCTGCGGCGCGAGCGAGCCCACGACCATGGCGGCACCAGCCGCGAGAAACCCGACGAGCTGAGGCGGCCAGACCGAATCCGCGCTGCCGAAGAATTCCAGCGGGATCCAGGTAGCAAGGCCGGTCACGATTCCCGCCAGCGCGCCTTGGGCGGTCGCGCGCTTCCAGTAGAGGCCGAGGAACAACGGGAAGAAGGCCGAGACCAGCGTCACCTTGTAGGCGTTCTCCACCATCTTGAATATCGTGGCCTCGGAATTGAGCGCGAAGCACAGGACAATGCCGGCGAAGCACACGATCACCACGCGCATGGTCCGCAGGAAGGTGCGATCCGTCATCCGCGGCAGCGCGCCGCGAATGATATTCTCGGAGAAGGCCACCGAGGGGGCGAGCAGCGTGGCGCTGGAGCAACTCATGATCGCTGCGAGCAGCGCGCCGAAGAACACCACCTGCGCGAAGATCGGGGTGTGCTGAAGGATCAGGGTCGGCAGCACCAGCTGCGAATCTTTTTCCAGTAGCGCACCGAACATCCTGGGGTCGAGCAGGGTCGCCGAATAGGCGAGAAACATCGGAACGAAGGCGAACAGGAAGTAGGCGGAGCCGCCGAGCACCGATCCGCGCACCGCGGTTTTCTCGTCTTTCGCGGAGGTGATGCGCTGGAACACGTCCTGCTGCGGTATCGAGCCCAGCATCATGGTGATCCAGGCGCCGATGAACGGTATCCAGGCCGACACTTTCGCCTCGGGGAAGAAGTCGAGCTTGCCGGCCGTGTAGGCATGGGACACCACCGCGCCTACGCCGCCGGTCATCCCCGAGATGACGTAGCCGATGTAGAGCATGCCGCCCATGATGACCATCATCTGAACGAAATCGAGTATCGCTACCGAGAGCATGCCGCCAAGCGTCGTGTAGGTGAGCACGATGGCCGCGCCGATGATCATGCCGAGCGACTGGCTCACCGCACCGTCGGTGAGCACGCTGAATACCAGCCCGAGTGCCTTGATCTGCGCCGAGACCCAGCCAAGGTAGGAGGCGACGATGGCGAGCGTGCACAGGACCTCGACGAGGCGTCCGTAGCGCAGCCGGTAGTAGTCCCCGATCGTCAGCAGGTTCATGCGGTAGAGCTTGCTCGCGAAGAACAGCCCGGCGAGGATCAGGCACAGGCTTGCGCCGAAAGGGTCGGCGACCACCGCACGCAGTCCGTCCTTCACGAAGGTGGCGGAGATGCCGAGCACCGTTTCTGCGCCGAACCAGGTGGCGAACACGGTCGCAGTGACGATCGGCAGCGGCAGGTGGCGGCCGGCCACGGCGAAATCCACGGAGTTGCGTACCCGGGTCGCCGCGAACAGCCCGATCGCGATCGAGATCACCAGGTAGACGATGACGAAGCCGAGCAGGCCGGAGAACATGGCGGAATCGTTGTTGGACGCTGCGCAGCGCCCGCGCGAATTATACGACGCGCGCGGCGCTTCTTTTTAGTGGCGCAGGAAGAGCAGCGCGGCGGCGATTACGACGAGCAGCGTGGCGATCACGGCGAGGAGCTGGGTCTGCTTGCGCTTCTCGCGCAGCAGCGCCGCCGCCTCCTCATCGGCGCGGGACTGCGCCAGACGCCCAAGCGCCTGGTGCAGCAGCCGCGGCAGTTGGGGCAGCACCGTGCTCCAATAGGGCGCCTCCTGCTTGACGCGCTCGACGAAGCCGCGCCAACCGACCTGCTCCGACATCCAGCGCTCGAGATAGGGCTTGGCGGTTTCCCACAGGTCGAGGTTGGGGTCGAGCTCGCGCCCAAGGCCCTCGATGTTGAGCAGTGTTTTCTGCAGCAGCACCAGCTGCGGCTGGACCTGGATATTGAAGCGGCGCGAGGTCTGGAACAGGCGCAGCAGCACCCGTCCGAAGGAAATCTCCTTCAACGGTTTGGCGAAGATCGGCTCGCACACCGAGCGGATTGCGGCCTCGAAGTCATCGATCCGCGTATCCTTCGGCGCCCAGCCGGACTCGATGTGCACTTGGGCCACGCGGCGGTAGTCGCGGCGGAAGAACGCGAGAAAGTTCTGCGCAAGATAATTCTTGTCGATATCGGTAAGCGTTCCCATGATGCCGAAATCGAGGGCGACGTACTCGCCGCCGGGAGCGACCAGGATGTTGCCGGGGTGCATATCGGCGTGGAAGAAGCCGTCGCGGAACACCTGGGTGAAGAAAATCTCCACGCCGGCGCGGGCGAGCCGGGGAATGTCGATGCCCTGCGCGCGCAGCGCGTCCACGTGCGACACCGGCGTGCCGTTCATGCGCTGCATCACCATTACTTCGCTCGAGCAGTAGTCCCAGTAGACGCGTGGAACCTGCAGCAACGGGGAATTCTCGAAGTTACGCCGCAACTGGCTCGCGTTGGAGGCCTCGCGCAGTAGATCGAGCTCGACCTCGAGGTGCTTGGCGAACTCCGCGACCACTTCGTGGGGGCGCAGCCGCCGGCCGTCCGCCCACAGCCACTCCATCAGCGTCGCGCCGGCGTGCAGCAGCGCGAGGTCCTTGCTGATGATCGAGGCGATGCCGGGGCGTAGTACCTTGACCGCCACCTCGGTGCCATCAGGCAGGCACGCGAGGTGCACCTGGGCGACGGAAGCGCTTGCGACCGGCTCGGCCGCGAACTCGAGAAACACCGCGGCGGCGGGCTTGCCGTAAACGCGCTGCAATATCGTCGCGACATCGCGGGCGGGGAAGGGCGGCACGCGGTCCTGGAGCTTCGCGAGCTCCTCCGCGATATCGGCGGGCAGCAGGTCGCGGCGTGTCGAGAGCACTTGGCCGAATTTGACGAAGATGGGTCCGAGCGCCTCCAGCGCCAGGCGCAGCCGCGCGGCGCGTGGTTCGGAAAGCGAGCGCCAGAAGAACAGCGCGCCAATCACCGTACGCAATCCACCGAAACGCTCGTGGCCGAGAAAGAATTCCTCCAGCCCGTAGTGGATGCCCACCGAGATGATTTTCAGCAATCGAAACAGGTGCATACCGTAGGCTAACGCCGGTTGGCCCGCTGGTCGACCCGCTGTTCGACCCATAGCTCGATGCGTTTTTCCAGACGCGCGACCTCGTCGCGCAAGCCGTCCACTGCGCGGTTGAACTCGTCGATCTCGCGCGCGGCCGCAATTAACGGCTGCTCCTCCGTCCAGTACTCGGCGAACGAGCGGCCGGTATTCTCCATCGCCTGCCCGCCCCAGTGCCGCAGCGTCCGGCCGGTTTCGGCCATGCGGTGCGCGGCGATGTCGCCAAATACCCGGCTCAGGTCTTCCTCGACGTCCCACCGCAGGTCGCGCGCAAGCTGGTGAATAGCCGACGCGAAATCGGTATCGCCGGCAATACCGACCTCCCGCCACGCCGTGTCGTCGCGCGCGGAGAGCCGCAGCATGAGCCCGGGAGTGAGCTGTATCGTGGTGGAGGGAACGGCGTCGCGCGCGGCCGGCGCAACCTCGCCGTTGTCCAGCACGGTGAGCGAGAGCGGGAACGGCACGAGCTCGAAGCGCGCGGTCTTGCCGGCGTGGAGCTTGAGCGCATCGCGCGCCCAGGCCGCGCCGCGCAGCAGGTGATTGATAAACGCGGCGGCGGCCGGATCTAGCACAGGAAAACGTGATCAGTGACCGGTGACCCGTGACCGGTCAGCGGGGTGGCATCGAATCTCGTGACCAGTCACCAGTCACTGGTCACGAGTCACGTAGTTATTCTTGTTGCTGGATGCCCGCGACGACCCAGCCCGCACGGCCGGTCAGCGGCTTTGTCAGGTGCCAGGTCTCGCTGAACGGCTCGGGCGTGCCGTCCGCAGACTCGCGGATCAACCCGGAAAAGCGCACGCTGACCACGTAAGAGCCCGATTCCTCGGCGACCTCGAGCACCTCGGCTTCGAGCGTCACCACTTCGGTGTGCTGCGCTGCGCTGCCTGTCGCGCGGATGTCGGCCTCGATCTCGCGATAGACGTCCGGCGCAAGGAGGTCGCGCAGAGCCGAGAGGTCACCCTTGTCGTGCGCTTCCTGCAGCTTCACGAAATTGAGCCGCGCATGCCGCACGAATTCGGTCGCGTTGAAATCGGCGGGCCAGCGGCCGGCGGTGGCCGCGACCGATTGCTCGCCAGCCCCACCCGGCAACGTCCCGAGCGGCGGTTGTACGGATCCCGGCATGCCTGCGTACTGCAAAGGCTGACCGGCGGGCCGGTTGCGCAGGAACGCTCGCGCGGCAAGAGCCAGAATCGCGATGATCAGCCCGATCACGAGCAAGCCCGCCAGCAGGCCGGCCATGCCGTTATTGAGGAAGAGAGCGGCTAGCCCGGCGCCAAGAGCAAGGCCGGCAAGCGGTCCCAGCCATTTCGACGCGCCGGTGGGCTGCGGTTGCTGTGCAGGCGCCGCCTGTTGCTGTTGCTGCTGTTGCTGCTGTTGCGCGGGCGTCGCTTTCTGCTGGGCCGGCGCGCTGCGCTGCATGCCCAGGTTCCTGCCCCCGCCAAATCGCCGCGCGTCGGCATCCACCGCCACGAATGAAAGCGCCGTGAATGCGATTGTCGCCAGTGTGAGTTTCATCATGTGCGTTCCTCCATATCCGGGGGCAAGCCTTGAGCCCCATGCGTAGGGCGCTGATTATACGCTGGCCCGACCGACACGGCGGTTCAGCGCGTGCGGTGATTCGTGAGCTCGTAGATCAGCCAGTCGTCCTGCGTCATCCGCGGCGCACTGCCGTCGCCACGGCCGCCCCTGACACGCATGAATCCAGGCTCGATCCCGCCATGCAGGAAGCTCATGTAGCGCGAGGTGGTTTCGCGTCTGACGGCCTGCTTTACCGCCGGTGCGTACCACTCGGTCTCGATGATTTCGCTGTGCTCGCGCACGCTCGGCTCGAAGTAGTTCAGGAAAACCACGCGCCTTACCTTGAGCGCGTCGAACTCGCCGGCTGGCACCCGGACCCGTTCCCAGCCGAGGACGGTCCCGTCGATGCGCACCGGGAAGCGTTTCCCGGTCGCGGGGTCGGTCGCCGTCGAACGCGCCTGCCAATTGGCGCCTGCCGTGAGCGGAAAAGCAAACGCCTGGTACGCGGGGCTGTATTCGAACACTTGCATATTGGTGGCCGGGTGCTTCAACCAGTTCCAGCGACCGTCATACACCTGGACTTCTTCGGCGGGGGTGCCTTCGCGTGTCACCGCCACCACGACGCGGTCGCCAGCGGCCTCGGTAACGCGGTGCCGTACCGCGGGCCGCGTCAGGCCGGTGAAGCCGTCGCGTACACTGTAGGTCCATTCGTCACCGGGCCGGATCTGCGGTGCCGGCACCTGGGCTGAAACGCCGGCGGGCGGGGTCTGCGGCAGGGGAGTCGCGCAAGCGGCGAGAGTCAGCAGAACAGATGCAAGGTAGAGTCGTTTCATGGCCGTTTCCTCCACAGAAAAACTGCCAATCGCTACCCGTAAACACCGGAGCTCGCGCCGTATTCCGGCGCTCAGAACTTGTATCCCCTGTGCAGCGCAACAATCCCGGCCGCCAGATTGAAATATTCGACTCGCTCCAAGCCGGTCTGTTCCATCATTTCTTTCAGCGCCGCCTGGTCGGGGTGGACGCGGATCGATTCGGCGAGGTAGCGATAGGCTTCGGCATCACCTGCGATCAGCTTGCCCAGCCGCGGCAGCACGCCGAACGAGTAAGCATCGTAGGCCGGCTTCAGCGGCGCCCACACCTTGGAGAATTCCAGGACGATCAGCCGCCCGCCGGGTTTGAGCACCCGGCGCATTTCCGCCAGAGCGACTTCCTTGCGCGTCACATTGCGTAGCCCGAAGGCGATGCTCACGCAATCGAAGCGATCGGCGTTGAACGGCAGTTTCTCCGCGTCGCATTGCACGACCGGCAACAGCGCGCCGGCATCGAGCAGCCGGTCGCGGCCAGCGGTCAGCATCGCGGCGTTGACGTCCGTCATCACGACCGCTCCACGCGCGCCGACGCGGCCGGCAAAGAGCCGCGCAAGATCGCCTGTACCGGCGGCGACGTCCAGCACGCGGTCCCCCGGCGCCACGCCGCTCGCCTCGACGGCGAAGCGCTTCCACAGCCGGTGCAGCCCACCCGACATCAGGTCGTTCATGACGTCGTAGCGCGTCGCGACGGAATCGAAAACGCCCGCGACCTTTTGCGCCTTTTTTTCTTCGGGGACTGTCTGATAACCGAAGTTGGTGGTTTTCATGGGCTGGTCGTGAATCGCAAATCGTTAAACGTTAAACGTGGGCGTGCAAGACTTTTTGCGATTGACGATTCAGGTTTCACGGTTCACGGCCGTCGGCGGCTCCCGGCTCGCGCCCGCCTCTTCGATGCGCTTGAGGTAGTGCCGCCACATCTCGCCCTGGTTCCGGCCGTAATCGTAGAGCAGGTCCCATGAGTAGATCCCGGTATTGTGGCCGTCGGAAAAAGTGAGCTGCACCGCATAGCTGCCGACCGGCTCGATGCGGGTGATCCCGACTTCTTTCTTGCCGACCTGCAGAACTTCCTGCCCGGGCCCGTGGCCACGCACTTCGGCGGAAGGCGAGTAGACGCGCAGAAACTCACATGGCAACCGGAACGAGGCGCCATCGGCAAAAGCAATCTCGAGGATGCGCGATTGCTGGTGCAGCTTGATCTCGGTCGGCTGCGGCACGCTTTTGTTGAGTCCTGCCATGGTGGTCCTAGTCTTCGGGGACGCCCATCATAACCGAGCGACTGGGAAAGGAAAACCCTGATCTAAAAGGGTTTTTTGCTTAACTTGATGGCTGTCACACCGTTGTAACGCCTGTTTCATAATATCGCCACGGCCTGATTAACCGGGATACCGATGGCGGCGACGATACTCGTGGTGGAAGACGAACCGGCGATCCAGGAGCTCATCTCCTATAACCTTGAGCTCGCCGGCCACCAGGCATTGAAGGCGCAGAACGCCGAGCAGGCGCTCGAGATCGTGCGCACCGCGTTGCCCGACCTAGTGCTGCTCGACTGGATGCTACCGGGCATGAGCGGCATCGAGTTCGCGCGCAAGCTGCGCTCCGACAAGCGCACGCAGGCCGTGCCGGTCATCATGCTCACCGCGCGCGCCGAGGAGCGCGACAAGCTGCAGGGACTGGAGACCGGCGCGGATGACTACCTGACCAAGCCGTTCTCGCCGCGGGAGCTCATCGCGCGCGTGAAAGCGGTGCTGCGTCGGCGCGCACCGCAAGCGACCGACGACGCGGTGGAGGTGTCCGGCCTGAAGCTCGATCCTTCGAGCCACCGGGTGAGCGGCAACGGCGCGGCGCTCTCGCTCGGGCCCACCGAGTTTCGCCTGCTGCACTTCCTGATGACGCATGCCGAGCGCGTTTACTCGCGCACGCAGCTGCTCGACCAGGTGTGGGGCGACCACGTTTTCGTCGAGGAGCGCACGGTGGACGTGCACATCCGTCGGCTACGCAAGGCACTGGAGCCCACCAGCCACGACCGACTGATCCAGACCGTGCGCAGTGCCGGCTATCGCTTTTCAGCCAGCGCCTGACCGTCGCGCGCGCGTTCTTAGAGTCCCTAACACAATGAAACACGCGTGCGTTGCGCGCCAGAATCGACGATGACGCGAAGGACGGCGCAGGACAGTATCTGGAATACGACCAAGCCGACCGACAAAGTGTCCCGCGCAGGGCGGAGCAGGTTCCAAGCGTTGTGTGCTTGGATGCGACCCCGGAGCGGGACAGGAGAGCGCCGTATTGCGCGGGACTTACACACGCCTGCACGGTCGCATCCCCGCAAGCGGGGCCCCTGCTCCACGTTCCGGCGCGTCGTCGATTCTGGCCGCAACCCCGGCGCGTATATTTGAATATCAAACGACATTTCAGGGGCTGGCACGAGTTTTGGCCCAGGGCTTTGTCGCGAGCCTTGCTCATATTCCAGATATGGGCTGCGGCTCGCTTCGCGC